>Ga0209638_1001684_pt1 | contig 13888 bp, 13 predicted proteins | sample BarGraNGADG00211_FD_184490 | JGI IMG/M metagenome (GOLD analysis project Ga0209638, IMG submission 184490) | Arctic peat soil microbial communities from Barrow, Alaska - Barrow Graham LP Ref core NGADG0002-211 (SPAdes) (version 2) | ecosystem: Environmental > Terrestrial > Soil > Wetlands > Peat... | reverse complement strand
TGCGTACGCAACGATCGCGCCGGGCGTATTCCTGCGGAAGCGGGTCACCACGACGAGGACGGCGCCGACCAGGATGATGATCAGAGCCAGGGCTCTCATATGTACGACTTGCTCCTGTCTACCTGTATGGGCTCTGGCCCGGCGTCATCCACGAAGGGCGTCCCGGAAACTCACGCGCGTCCCGAGGTGCAGGGCCGAGTTGGCGTAGATGCGACCGGCGAGCCAGGTCAGGCCGGACGATGCCGCCGACCGTCGTCGACATGCCGAGCCCGCTCCCGACGAAGCCGCCGTGGGCGGTGACCTCGTACATCAGGAAGTAGGCGACCACCAGGCCCAGGATGCGCTCTGGACCACCCCCAGGATCCCCGGTTCACTCTGCCGCATCGGGCCAAAACGAGGCCGTTTCGATCACCTCTTTGCAAGGAAGACAAGAGCGGCGACCACGAGCACCACGAATCCGGCGACCGCGATCCAGTTGCCCCACCACATGTCCTTGTTGACCCGGCCGACCACGATGAGGATCGCGGAGACCACCGCAAGCAGGGTCGCCAGTGGATGAGACATCGCACGAGACATAGCCTTGTTCCTCCGATCTGTGGGCCCGATGGGGCCTGAGCGTGCTGGATCTAGCTGCGAGCGTTACCCACGGAACGCATCCATGAACCGCACACGGGCCCCGATGCGCATGGCCGCATTGGTATACATGCGGCCGGCCAGCCAGGTCAGGCCGCCGATGGATGCGAGGGTCAGCGCCACCGCCAGGCCGACCTGCCAGACCGGCACGTCGCTGGCCGCCAACCGCACCGCCATCAGGACGGGGGCGAACGGCGGCAGCAACGAGCACACCGTGGCCAGGGGGCCACTCGGATTCGGCAGCGCGGCATACACGAGCAGGTACCCAGCGATCAGGAGGATCCCGATCGGCGCGACGGCGCTCTGGACCTCCTCCTGGCGCGAGACGAGGGAGGCGACCGCGGCGTAGGCCGTGGCGTAGAAGAGGAAGCCGAGCAGGAACCAGAAGATATCGCCGAGGATCGCCTCCACCCCGAAGGCTGGGATCGCGGCGACGTTGGTCACGTGGACCGCGACGAGCGCGGCCGCGCCCACGATCGTGAGCTGCAGGAGACCGACGAGGCCGATCCCGATGACCTTGCCCGCAAGCAGGCGGCTCGGCAGGATCGTGGCGAGCAGGATCTCCATGATCCGCGTCGCCTTCTCCTCAACCACGCCCTGAGCCACCATGTTCCCGTACTGGCCGATCGCGATGAAGAGCAGCATGCCCAGGGCCAGCCCGGCGAACAGGTTCTCGTTGTCCTTGGTCTTGGGGGGCTGCAGAAGCTGGATCGGGACCAGGGCCATGGCCGACTTGACCGCCGTTGGTGAGAGACCGGCGTCGGAAAGGCGTGCGGCCTCCGCAGCCAGGGATAGGGCGGACTCGACGTTCGATGGGAACGCATCCTTCGCCACGGCCGTCGGCGCGGTCGACGACCCGGTCACGAGCACGTCGAGCGTGCCAGCCGTTACCTGCCCCTTCCCGGCGGTCACGTCGGCGATGTCGCTGACCGTCACATTCGCACCCAGGGCCGCGGCCGTCGCCGTGAACGAACGCTCGAGCACCTGCGACCCGCCACTGAAGCCCACCCGCACCGGGGTGGTCTTGCCGGCGAGCAGCGACGCCGCAACGATGCCGACCACGACGAGGGCGGCCATCACGATGGTGCCGCCAGCGAAGACGCGCGAGCGCAGACGCATGAGGACCTCGCGGCGGGCGACGAGGAAGGTGGTCGGCAGGCGGCGCGTGCCGCCCAGACTAAAAGACCGGGCGTTCATGACGCCGCCTCCTCGATGACCGTCCGGAAGATCTCGCCGAGGGTGGGCTCGACGCGCTCGAACTCGCGCACCGGTCCGGTATTCAACGCCGCCTGGAGCAACGCCTGGTTGTCAACGCCAGGATCCAGCTCGAACAGCCGCCGCGTGCCATCGGCCTGCACGAGCCGGACACCCGGCACGCCGGCTTCGCGGAGGCGATCGCCGACGGCACAGCCACGGGCGAGCGAGCCAGCTCGGCGGCACGAACGATCGTGGAGGAGTCGCAGCGGCTGGAGCGCCTCGTCGGCGAGCTCGGGGTCGTGGAGCGGTTGCGCCAGGGTTCCGCGGCTCTTCGGCCGGAGAGCCTGGACCCGAACTCGCTTCTGGCGGAGGAAGCTGGGCGGTTTGCCTCGCGCGCCGCGAGTCAGGGCGTCGCGATCGAGATCGTGTCGGACCCGCGCGCCGGCGAGGCGACCGGCGCGACCGGAGCGGCTGTCGGCGAGGGCGCCGCCGGCGCGGCCGGAGCCACGGCCCCACTCTCCTTCACCGCCGATCGGCTGGCAGCGGAGCGAATCCTCCAGAACCTCGTCGACAACGCGCTTTCCGTGCTGCCGGCCGGTGGGCATATCTGGCTTGCGGCTGCGCCCATGCAACTGCCCGGCCGCCCGGCCGGTGTCTCGCTGAGTGTCACCGACGACGGACCGGGGTTCCCGCCGGGCACGCTCTCGCGGGTCTTCGAGCGCTTCTTCCGCGCCGACCCATCGCGCGCGGGGAGTGGCTCCGGACTGGGTCTGGCCATTGTCCGCGAGCTCGCCCCCGCTCACGGCGGCGAGGCCTGGGCGGAGAACGTGGCACCAAGGGGCGCCCGCGTGACGGTCTACCTGCCCGTGGTGCCGGTTTTCGATCGGGGCGTGGCGGCAGACGCGGCACCGGACTCGCACCCGGGTATCCTTCCCGGGTGAGCGAACCAATATCCCCCGCCGGGCCTCCGGCCGAAATCACCCACCTCGTCCGTGAGCGTGCTGAGGCGCGCACCAAGCAGGACTGGAAATGCGCCGACACCCTCAAGGCCGAGATAGAAGCGGCCGGCTGGAAGGTCGTGGACCGAGGCAGCAAGACGAGCGTCAGCCTCGTCGCGCCCGGGACCGTCACCGTCGGCGACGAGGTGCGCTACGGCTCGGCTGCCGCCGTCCCGTCCCGTCTCGACGAGCCGGCCACCACGCCATTCAGCGTGGTGATGGTCGCGTCCGAGACTCCGGAGGCCCTCTCGCGGCTCCTTTCAGCATTACGCGACCATGCCCCGACCGGCACGCAGGTCGTCGTGGTGGCCAACGATCCGAGCGCCGCCCAGGAAGCCTCCCTGGGCCCCGACTCGGCCGATAGAGTGCGCATCGGCGGGCTAGATCCGGAGATCCTCCGAACCTCGACCCGACTCGGCATCGCGGCCGCGCTCAACATCGGCCTCATGCGCGCTTCAGGCGACGTGGTCGTGCTGGCCGACGGGTCCGCATGGCCCACGGGCGACGCCATCTCCCCGCTCGTCGAGGCGCTGCTCGATCCGGCTGTCGCGGTGGTGGGCGGCTTCGGTCTGGCGGCCGCCGAGCCGGAGCTGCTGCAGCCGACGGCGCTGGTACGGACCGACGAGGCCGATGTCGTGGCTCTGGAGGCCGGCTGGATCGCGTTCCGCCGCACCGACTTCGCTGCCCTGGGACCTCTCGACGAGCGTTTCGTCGTGCCGGCCTGGCTGGATGTGTCGTGGACGCTGCGGCTCCGAGCCGGCCTCGATCCGGTGCTCAACGACGCCCATGCCGACGACGCGGACGACGCGGCCGACGGCGCCGACGACGCAGGTCCCGAGGAGGCTCTGGCGGGCCTGGCGCCCGAGCCGCCCGCACTTCCGGAGCCTCGAAAGGCCGTTCGGCTCGAGCTGCCGCTGGGTCGGGCCGAGACTCGCTGGCCGCCCGAACGATCGCGCATGGCTCGCCGGAACATGTATCGGGTTCTGGCGAGCTTCGGCTGGCGTGACGACCTGACCTGATCGCCCGGCCGCTCGGGGCTACCGAGCGATGATCTGCACCCCTGAGATCGGGGCGTCCTGGGCCGCGCTTCCGCCAGGCGCCGTTTGCGCGCCGTACTGCGGATAGTAGGGATTGGCTTGCCACGTGGCCGTGCCGACGACCACGCCGGCGACGATCACGGCGACCAGCGCCGCGACGCCCAGAGCCCTGATGCCGAGAACCTCCGCCCTTCCTCGGGCGGCGCCGCGCGGGCTCTGCCAGGCCGAGGCCAGCGTCTGAACCTGGGTCGGAGGGATCACCAGAGCCAGCCAGATGCCGGCCAGCAAGCCACCGATGTGGGCCGCGTTGTCCACGTTGAAGACACCAGAGAACCCCAAAACCAGGTTTAGCACAATGAGCATCCCGACCTGGGACGCAACCGCGCGAGACTGGCGATCCAGCACGGCATGGTGGTATCGAGTCGCCACGAGGACGACCCCGAACAAGCCGAATATCGATCCTGAAGCCCCAACAGAATCCAGGTTGGACGCGAATACATACGTGGCGACCGACGCAGCAACACCGCACAGCACGTAGAAGACGGCCATCAGCAACGACCCGTACATCCTCTCGACGAGAACGCCGGCGTACCACAGGGCGTACATGTTGAACAACAGATGGAGGATGTCCTGCGGATCATGGACGAGGGTCACGCTCAGCAGCCGGTATAGCTCGCCGTGTGCGATCGCCAGCTTGTTGAGCTCCAGCTGTGCCTCGAGCGGGCTCAGGGCGTAGCCGAACTGAGTAAGGTGGCCGCCCTGCATCGCGATCAACGAAGTGACCGTAGTGACGGCGATGATCAGGTACGTGAGGAACGGAGGCATCGAGTTTCCGCGGCTGCGGGCGAAGTACCGGCCCGCCGCCCGAGTGTTCCCCGTCTCCTTGGATAGCCAGCCCAGGCGGGAAGCGATCTCGGCCTGGTCCTCGCGAGGGGCGCGCTTCTCGCACTGGCGGTAGGCGTCGAGAGCGCCGCGGAGATCGCCGGCGCGGACGCGAGCCGCCGCAAGCTGGCGCCAGGCTCGATACGCGACCGGGCTTTCGCCGACGGACGTGGCCTGCTCCCAGGCCTTGAGTGCCTCTTCCTCATGGTCCATGCGGAAAAGGGCATTTCCGGCGCCGTAGAACCCGGCAGCCGAGACGTCACGGTCGGCCGTGCCGATGGTTCGGTAATAGAGCGCCAGCGCGTGCGGCGCATCGCCGGCTTCGAGGAGATCGTCCGCGCGGTGCAGCACGGCGATCGCGGTACCGCGGTCCAGCGGTCCCCGGGCGGAAGGGTCGAAACCAGGGGGTAGGCTTTGAGGGCTCTCGACGCCGAGCCCGTCGGTCACACGGTCCATCCTGGGCAATGTACAGGAAGCGCGCCTCGCGCACGGGGCCCGGCGCGGTCGCGTGGTCGGCCCGTCGCCGACCGATCGGCGGCAGGCGTCGGCGCCGCCCTCGGCCCGGGCAGTTCCGCCTCAGTCCGCGACGGCCTCCCAGCCGGACCGCTCCACGGCCTGGGCGAAAGCGGCTTTCGCCTCGAGCCCGGAATCGAGGGCGGCGGCGAAGGCCCCAACGACACGTCCGAACGAGCCATCGTCTTCGGGCGGCGCCTCGAGGACGGTGGCGTCGACGGGTACTACCGGTGCCGGCGACCCGGCCGGAACCAGCACCACGAGACGCGCCCCGGCGAAAGCCACTCCCTCGACCGTGGCGGCGAGCGCGGCGTCGCTCAGCGGGTCAGCCACGACCACGACTTTCGTCTCGGCCAGGTAGCGAAGGGCGAGTTGCACGTCGCCGGCCTCGAGACCAGGACGCTCGGCGGGCTCCGCGGGGAGCAACGCGGCCACCGGTGAGCCGGCTGCGGCATCGGCATCGATCTCCGCTCCCGGCTCGTCGCTCGCCGGCTTCTCGACAGTGAGCATCGGGGTGGGCCTGGCCGAGTCGCGAAGCAATGCCGCATGCCCGATCCCCAGGCGCCCCAGCGCCATTACGACGGCATCGCCCGCGCCGTCGTCGCCGACCTTGCCGACGAGCTCGACGACGCCGCCGCGCCGGGCCGCCTCGACCGCCACGTCGACGGCCAGTCCGCCGGCGCTCCCCTGCCCGTCCGGCGACGAGACGTACGCCGCCAATCCCACCACGACGATCATTCCGCCTCCTCGGACTCGCCCCCGTCGCCATCTCCGGGGATCTCCTCTCGCACGATCTCCAGCTCGCCAAAACCGGCGGCATCGAGATCGGCTGCAATGGCGGCCGCGTCGCCGACGATCACTATCGCCACGCGATCGGGATCGATGTGCTGCTGCGCCGCCGCCTGTACGTCCTCGGCCGTCACTGCCTCCACGAGAGGCCGATATCGGGCCAGCTCATCATCCGGAAGGTCATGCACGAACAGGCCGCCGAGCGCGGCCACGACGGCGCCGGGCGTCTCGAAACGAAGCGGGAAGACACCCACCATATAGTCCCTGGCAATGGTGAGTTCGGCTTCCGTGACGCGCGTGTCGCGCATCCGGCGCAGCTCCGCCAACGATTCGGCGATCGCCGGGGCAGTGGCGGCGGTCTGAACCGCGGTTCGGACGGCGAACGGTCCGGGGCCGCGGCGCATGTCGAAGCCGGCGTGCACGCCGTACGTGTAGCCCTTCTCCTCGCGTAGGTTCATCTGGAGCCGTGAGTTGAATAGCCCGCCCAGGATCGAAGTCATGACCTGAACTGCGTGGAAGTCCGGCACGCTCCGTGCCAGGCCGGGGTGCCCTATCCGCACTTCCGACTGGACCGACCCGGGACGGTCGTAGAGCCGCACGGTCGTACGATCGACGGCCGACTGCGCGCGCGGTGCGTGCACGGCACCGTCGACCGGGCCATCCGCAGCGGCGCCGAGAGAACCGAACACCTCGGCGGCCATGCGCGGGATATCGAGCCCGCTCAGGTCGCCCCCGACGATCAACGCAGCACGCCGTGGCGCGAGGAGCGAGCCGTGGATATCGGCGAGCTGTGAGCGTTCGAGGCGAGGGACCGTTTCCTCGTTGCCGGCGGCCGGTCGGGAGTACGGCGAGTCGGACGTGTACAGCGCGGACGCGAAAGCCTGCTCTACGCGGCGGCGCGGTTCCGCGCGAGCCTGCATGAGGTCGTTCAGGCGCTCGTCGCGCAGGCGGGCCACGTCGGCCTCGGGGAACGTCGGGCGCAGCACCAGCTCGGCGAGCAACTCGAGCGCTGCCCGGAGCCGCGGAGCGACCACGTCGACAGAACCCGCGAAGGCGTCCCAGCTGGCCTCCGCGTGGAGCGTCGCCCCAAGCCGCTCGGAGGCTTCGATCAGCTCCAGGCCCGGGTATCGCTGCGTACCCTCCGTCATGGCGCGGGCGGCCAGGACGGTTGCGCCGCCGAACTGCGCCGGCTCGTCCGATGCGCCCTGCCGCACGATCAGATTCGCGGAGACAAGCGGCCTGCCGGGGACGTGGACGGTCAGCACTTGCATCCCGGATGGGAGGATCGTCCGCTCGAACGGAGGGAAGCGATAACCGCGGGGCAGGCCGGGCGACGGTCGGACGGCCAGGATCTCCTCGAGCGTCATGCTGCGGTCTCCTGGCCTGCGATCTCGGCGGCCGGCAAGTAGGTCAGGACGACCCGGTTTTCGGGGATCAGGAACTCGGCCGAGACGGCCCGGATGTCGGCCGCGGTCACTGCCAGATAGCGATCGAGCTGGCGGTTGATCATGTCCGGATCGTCGAGCAGCGTGGCGTACATCGCCAGCCTATCGGCCCTCTCGTCCACGCGCTGCAGCGCCTCGAGCTCGAATGTCTCGATGAGCGCTCGGGCCCGAGCCAGCTCGTCGTCGGTGACGAGCTCTTTCCCGAGTCGCGCCAGCTCCTCCTCGAAAGCACGCTCCACGATGTCGGGGTCCACGCCGGGACGCACCGTCGCCTGGCCGGCGGCCATCGAAGCGCCCCCGATCAGGCCGAGTGAGAAGAAAGCGACGTCCTGGGCTATTCGATCCTCGCGGACCAGACGCCGGTAGAGCCTGCTGCCCTTGCCGCCGGCCAGAATCTGGGCCCCGACTTCCAGTGCATCGGACCGTCGATCGCCGAAATGTGGCGCCCGGAAGGCGAAGTAGTGACGAGCCAGCGGCACGCGGTCCTCCACCACCTCGCGAATCTCCGCCCCGATCGTGGCAGGCAGCGACATGTCGCCCAATGGCGGTATCGCCGGATTCGCCGGGATCGCACCGAAGTAGCGCTCGACCCAGCCCCGAGCCTGCGCGGGATCCACGTCGCCCGCGATGGCCAGGACGGCGTTGTTCGGAGCGTAGTAGGTCCGGAAGAAGGCAGCCACGTCCTCGAGTGAGGCTGCGTCGAGGTCCTCCATGGAACCGATCGTGGGGTGGTGGTAGGGATGCCCCGCCGGAAAGACGTGTTCCTGCAGCTTGTGGAGCCACTGCCCGTAAGGCCGGTTGTCGTACGAGGAACGCTTCTCGTTCTTGACGACGTCGCGCTGGTTGTCCAGGTTCGCCTGGTTCAGCGCGTCCAGCAGCGTGGCCATCCGATCGGCCTCGAGCCACAGGGCGAGCTCCAGCTGGTGGCTCGGCACTGTCTCGTAGTAGTTCGTCCGGTCCAGCCACGTGGTCCCGTTCATCGTCCCACCCGCCGCCTGGACCAGAGCCATGTGCTCCGTCTTGGCGACATGGCGCGAGCCCTGGAACATCACGTGCTCGAAGAGATGGGCGAAGCCCGTTTTGCCCTCGACTTCGTGCTTGGAGCCGACGTTGTACCAGATGCACACCGCTACGACAGGGGCCAGGTGATCCTCGTCGATGATGAGCCGCAGCCCATTGGGCAGACGCTCATCTGTGAACTCGACGGTTGGGGCGGTCATGCGGTCGAGGTTCCTCCGATGGCTCAGGGTTGGGCGGGGCTTCTGCGAGGCCGGCGTGGAGGCATTGTAGCCGCCGTAACCCGTCGCGCCGTGCGCCGCGACCCGGATGCGGTCTTGACTTCCACTGTTGCGGTGTTAGCCTGCTATCTAACACGTGTTAGAGGCGCGCCTACCATGGTACCGACGACGAACCCGCAACGCCCATCCCCGACTCGCCGCGGCGGTCTGGTTCGACCCGGCCTGGCATCCCCGGGCCTGCCGACCGTACAGCTTGACTTACGAACCGGTTACGACTTCCTCATGAGTGCCTGCAATGACTGCGGTGAGCTCGAAGACCTGCTCCCGGAGGATCGGGCCTGGCTTCAGGAGGCTCGCGGGGATCTTGCCCGGCAATTGGGTTCGGGACCGGCGATGAGCGCGTGTGGGTCCTTCGTCACCGAGATCGGGCGGATGATGGTCGATCGGCCCGAGATCCGGACCGCGGGTCAGGTAGTAGCGGCAGTTGACGATCTTTCGGACCCAGAGCTCATCGAATGGCTCCTGGGAGAGCTTCTCGAGGACCAGGAGCTGGCCCCGATGGCAAGGCGAACCATCGACGGCGACCCTGAGGCCTACATCACGCTCCAGGCACAACTAGAACGCCTCAAGGGCATGCCCGTGCTCACGGCTACACCGCCGGAGCTGGCAGCGGGTGCGCGCCGGGTCGTCCATGCCTGGCTGCCGCTCTACGAAGACATCGAGAGCCGCGTCGGACGGCTGCTCGAACGCGACCTCGCCGCTCGCCCCGGCGAGGATGCCGTCGGCGACCCGTTCGGTTTCGTGGAGAAGGCAACCAACGGCATCAGGCTCGCACCCGATCCTCGCGTGCGCCGCATCGTTCTCGCCCCGAGCTACTTCGGGCGGCCCTACAACTCCCTCGCGAAAGTCGGCGAGACGCAGCTGATCTACTACCCGATCGCCGACAGCGCCCTGGAGAGCGCAGACCGACTGACGCCGCCAGCCGCCGCCATCCGCCTCTACCGGGCGTTGGGCGACGAGAGCCGGCTCCGGATCCTGCGTCTTCTGGCCGAGCGCGATCGCTACATGACCGAACTCGCCAATGAGCTTCAACTCAGCAAGCCGACCATCAGCCACCATCTTGCCCAGCTTCGCAGCGCCGGCCTCGTGACCGTGACGCAGCAGGGAAGCCTCTCCTACTACACGCTCCGCCGCGACCGAGTCCAAGAGGCCGGCCTCGAGCTCGGCTCATATCTAGCCCGATGAAAACAGAGGACCGGCATGCGCAACCTTTACGACCCGACCGAGACCTCCCGGCTACTCTCAGCCGGTTCCCGCACGCCTCTGGAGGGCATCATGCTGCCTGACGCGCCCGAGCGCCTGATGATGGTCCAACTACGCCAGGCCGAAGTGCGCGGCGAAGCGTCCGAGCATCGGCGCCGCCACGAGGGAGTGAACCCGGTCGATGGCCGCACCTTCAGTGGGCTCCACCTGCAGCTGGGGCAGCTGCTGATCGTCGTAGGACGCACGATCTCCCGTCCCGAGCCAGATTGCCCCGACGCGGCCGGCGTCAAGCCCGTCTACTTCTAACCGCCCGCCCCCGTGGGGACCGCTCTGAGGCGATACCTCCATAGCTTCACCGGATTCGGCCGAGACGCCCGCCTCTTCCTCCTGACCACGCTGGTCTTCGGGGCGGCGATCAGCCTCTACTGGATCGACTTCAACCTCTACCTCGAAGCCATCGGCATCGATCGAACGACGATCAGCTGGCTGATGGCAGCCTCGCAACTGGCCGGCGTCGTGGTAGCGCTACCCGCCAGCGCCCTCTCCAATCGCATCGGCCGGCGGTCAGTGATGGCCATCGGCATGGCCCTGGTGGCCGTGGCCCTCTTCGCATTCCTGCCCGGTCAGCTGGGACTGCTGTTCGTCGGGGTCGCGGCGTTGGGCGCAGGCACGCAGATGGTCTACGTGGTGCAGATCCCCTACATCGCCGAACACACCGAGCCGGCGCAGCGGAACGAGTACTTCGCCACCTGGTCCGCGCTGGGCAACCTGACCTCGCTCGTTGCGGCGCTGCTGGGCGGACTGATCGCCACCCAGCTGGCGTCCCGGTTCGGGCTCGCGTCGGCCGCTGGTCCGTACCAGATCCTGTTGTGGGGCACTGCGATCCTGGGCGTTCTGTCACTGGCGACGGTCTATTTCCTGAGTAGCGATCGCCCTGCCCCGCATCCTGCCGGGGGCGAACGCCGCAGCCGGTTCGGCATCGAGATCTCGGACCCCGGCCTCTTCTTCAAGCTGCTGCTTCCGGGTTTCATCACGTCTCTGGGCGCCGGCCAGCTCATCCCGTTTCTTAATGTCTTCGTACAAGGCAAGTTCGCCCTTGGCTTGCCCGCCATCAACGCCGTCTTCGCGATCACGAGCCTGGGCACGACGCTCGCGATCCTGGCGCAGCCCGCCCTGGCGCGGCGTTTCGGGCGGATCGGCTCGATAGTGCTGGTCCAGGGATCGAGCATTCCGTTCCTGGTCGTGCTTGGTTTCTCGCCCGTGCTCTGGACCGTGGTTCTGGCAATGACCGTCCGAAACTCGCTGATGAATGCCGGCAGTCCCATCTTCGACGCGTTCGCGATGGAGCGCGTCTCCGCGGCTGAGAGGGCCACGCTCTCCGCGGCGATGACGCTGCTGTGGGCCCTGGGTTGGACAGTCGCGCCGCTGTACTACGGGCAGCTCCAGGCGCGGTTGGGGTTCGAGGCCGGGTACGCGGTGGACTTTGTCACGATCATCGCGCTGTACTCGATCGCCACATGGCTGCTCTGGCACTGGTTCCGCGGCACCGACCGAGACTCTACCCGAGGAGCGGTCGCGCCACCGATCGCCGCCGAAACGCCCACCCTGCTCGAGCACGCCTGACTGGAAGCGGCGAGTTTCGATGCCACTCCCGTCAGCACGGTTGGCTCAAGACCCCGTCGTCGAACTCGGTCCGTTGGCAGCCGATATCTCGTGGATCGGAAACGCTAGCGGGCCGTTCTGCAGAACCATGGCGAGCAGCATCGCCTCGGACGCGGTGAAATTGCCCGAGATCGTTCCCGAACCGTCGGTGATGGGACCATGGATGTAGGGTGCGGAGACTACCTTGCCGTCGAGCACGATGGCGATGAAATCGTTGACGTGAGCGGTGCTGAAAGCGACGAGCTTTCCCGCACCGTCCGCGTTCAGCCGAAATTGCACGTCCCAGAGCCCTGTGCTCGAGTCGGGCTTGATCTGGTTTCGCAATAAGTCGCCGTCCGGGATCAGCACTGGCAGGGCCGGATCTATCTGATCGCCAGAAGCCGGAACCTCCTTCGGCCCAGCACCGAGATAGGTGCCGTACTGACCGGGCGGCAGTGGCACGATCTCGAACACGCCGCGATGTCCGAGGAGATAGCGGACCGCTGTCAGGTCCACCGGCCCATGGATGTCGATCTCCAGCGAATAGCCGGCCGCCATCTCGAATTGCGCGATTCCGGCAGCCCGGAGCCGCGCGCCGATCATGTCGAACAGCTGCGTCTCTTCGACCTTCGTGGGAGAACGTCCGTCGATCGAATCGACCGCATACCTAAGCACGGTCATCCCGAATAGCGGTCTGGGCGACCCTGTCGCCTCCACGCCAGGGGCGCCACGGAACCCGAGCGGCCCGACAACCAGGGCAACGATTGCCACGGCCGCGAAGGCCACGGCCAGCCCGCGGAGCCCGTAGGCCCGGCTCCGAACTCGAACCTGGACTCGTCGGGCTCCTGTGGCGCCCTTAGTTGTCGGCGGGACCCAGGCGGGCGCCGCCGGAAGGAGCGGCTCGACGTCCGCCATGCGGCGCCGAACGCCGGCCAGGATGTGGTCATCCGCGGGCTGGTGCAGCATAGGTCTCGGTCTGAATTGCTCGTTCATCGCCAGATCTCCGGATTGCGGCGCAGGGTGGCGCATGCGCGGGCTACGAGGGAACGGACGCCAGAGGATGAGAGCCCCAGGATTTCGCCGATAGCTTCGTCATCGAGATCGCGCTGGTAGCGCAGGATCAAGACTTCACGCTGCCGCTCGGGCAGCTCGCGGGCGAAACGTTCGAACCAGAGCCAGAACTCGGTCCGGCCGGTGTCGGCGTCATTCGCGGGCTCGCGAGAGGGGTGAAGGCTCGCCAGCGGCAGCCACGACAGCAGCCTGCGGCGGCGCACTTTGTCGATGACCAGGCGACGGGTTATGAGAAGCAGCCAAGGCAGCGACTGGCCGGCTGGTCCATGCCCGGAGCGCCAGGCCTCGTAGGCCTTCTGGAATGCCTCCCCCGTCACATCCTCGGCGTCCTGTGCGCTGCGCAGCATCAGCAACGCGTAGCGGTAGACGTCCCGGTAACGCTGTCGATACAGCGCTTCGAAGCTGGCGCCCGCTTCCTCCGCGTCTTCGAAGGGACGGGCGCTCCCCACACGCTCGAGCAACTCGGGGCTCCCTCTCTCGACGGTCACGATTGCCATCATGACCACATTGACGAAGCAGCGGGCCGTTGCGTCCCGAACTCGCCGCGGCTTAGCCGAGGACCATCGCCCCACGCGGCTTGCCCGGCTCCGGGACCCACTCCCCCAGTGAGCGAACCTCCGCCAGCCGCGTGACCAGATCCGGGTCCAGGGCCTCGGCCGCGGCCACGGCCGTCTCAATCGCCGTGAGGCAGAGGATGCCCTCGGCTGTGGCCGCGAGTCGGATCTCGGCCGCATCGCGTACCGCCCCGGACTTGGGCGCGGGCGTGTTCACGACCAGCCGGACTCGCCCCGAAGCGATCAGCTCCAGGATCGGCACGCGGCCGTCCGCGGCACTCTCGCCGACCTTGGCCACGACCTGCGCCTCGTAGCCGAGCCGCGCCAGCGCAGCCGCGGTCCCGTCGGTTGCGGCGAAGCGATAGCCGGCCCGCGCCAGCGCCTTTGCCACTCGCGGCAACCCCGGCAAGTCTCGTTCCGCGACGGATATCAGCGCCAATGCCCCGTCCACGCCGGGCCGAGGCGGGATCAGCGCCGCTCCCTGCATCGCCTTGGCCAGCGCCACGCGCGGGTCGGTGTGGATGCCGATGACCTCGCCCGTGGACTGCATGCCCGGGCCGACGCTCGGGTCCACGCCACGCAACTTGGCCGTGGAGAAGGCCGGCGCCTTGACCGCTACCAGCGGCG
>Ga0209638_1001683_pt1 | contig 13897 bp, 11 predicted proteins | sample BarGraNGADG00211_FD_184490 | JGI IMG/M metagenome (GOLD analysis project Ga0209638, IMG submission 184490) | Arctic peat soil microbial communities from Barrow, Alaska - Barrow Graham LP Ref core NGADG0002-211 (SPAdes) (version 2) | ecosystem: Environmental > Terrestrial > Soil > Wetlands > Peat... | reverse complement strand
CGCGAGGTCCGCGTCGGTCAGGTCCCACAGCTCGATGCCACGCTCCTCGCACTCCCGCACGCACGTTCCGGCGATCTCGTGGGCGGTGCGGAACGGCACCCCCTCGCGGACCAGCCACTCGGCCACGTCGGTCGCGAGCGAGAAGCCCTGCGGCGCCAGCTCCGCCAGCCGCGCGGTGTCGAACCGCAGTGTGGCGACCATCCCGGCGAACGCCGGCAACAGCGTGAGCAGCGTGTCGACCGCGTCGAACACCGGCTCCTTGTCCTCCTGCAGGTCCCGGTTGTACGCGAGCGGCAGGCCCTTGAGCGTGCTGAGCAGCCCGGTCAGGTCACCGATCAGCCGCCCCGCCTTGCCCCGCGCGAGCTCCGCGACGTCGGGGTTCTTCTTCTGCGGCATGATGCTCGACCCGGTCGAGTACGTGTCGTCGAGCGTGACGAAGCCGAACTCCCTGGTCGCCCACAGCACGACCTCCTCCGCCAGGCGGGAGAGATCCACCCCGATCATCGCTGCCACGAACGAGAACTCGGCGACGACGTCGCGGCTCGCCGTGCCGTCGATCGAGTTCTCCACCGGGCCGGAGAAGCCAAGCTCCGCGGCGACCGCGGCCGGGTCGAGCCCCAGCGACGAACCGGCGAGCGCACCCGAGCCGTACGGCGACACCGCGGCCCGCTCGTCCCAGTCCTTGAGGCGCTCGATGTCGCGCAGCAGCGGCCAGACATGAGCGAGCAGGTGATGTGCGAGGAGTACCGGCTGAGCGTGCTGCATGTGCGTGCGGCCCGGCATCGGCGCCTCGCCGGCCGCCGCCGCCTGCTCGATCAGGGCCTGCGCGACGTCGAGCACCCCGCCCGAGATCGCGCGCGCCTCCTCGCGCAGGTACATCCGCACCAGGGTGGCGATCTGGTCGTTCCGGGAGCGTCCGGCCCGGAGCTTGCCACCGAGCTCGGCTCCGACCCGCTCGATCAGCCCGCGCTCGAGCGCCGTGTGCACGTCCTCGTCGTCCGGCGCGGGCCCGAAAGCCCCGGACGCGACGTCGGCGCCCAGCTGGGTGAGCGCCGCCTCCATGGCGGCCGCCTCGGCGTCGTCGAGCAGGCCAGCGTTGTGCAGCGCGTGGGCGTGCGCGATCGACCCGGCGACGTCCTGCCGGGCGAGCCGCCAGTCGAAGTGCGTGCTCTTGGAGAGCGCCGCGAGGGCGTCCGCAGGCCTGCCCGCGAACCGGCCGCCCCACAGGCTGAGGCGGCCCTCGGCACACTGGTGCTCAGACATCCACGCCCTGCCCGAACTTGACGTCTCGAGCTGCCGCGAGCTTCGCCGTCATGCCGTAGATCTCGATGAAGCCCTTGGCCTGCGACTGATCGTACGAGTCCCCCTCGTCGTAGGTCGCCAGGTTGAAGTCGTACAGGCTGGCCAAGCTGCGCCGACCCGTCACTGTGGCGCGCCCGCCGTGCAACACCAGGCGGATCTCGCCGGAGACATACTTCTGGGTGTCCGCGATGAAGGTGTCCAGCGAGCGCTTGAGCGGCGAGAACCACATGCCGTCGTAGACGAGCTCGGACCAGCGCTGCTCGACGTTGCGCTTGAACCGGGCCTGCTCCCGCTCGACCGTGACGTTCTCGAGCTCTTGGTGCGCGGTGATCAGCGCGATCGCGCCCGGCGCCTCGTAGATCTCGCGGGACTTGATGCCCACCAGCCGGTCCTCGACCATGTCGATCCGGCCCACGCCCTGCGCGCCGGCGCGCCGGTTCATCTCCTGGATCGCCTGCAGCGGGGTGACGGGGACGCCGTCGAGCGCCACCGGGACGCCCTGCTCGAACGTGATGACCACCTCGTCGGCGACCGGCGGGAAGGTCGGGTCGTCGGTGTAGGTGTACACGTCCTTGGTCGGGGCGTTCCAGATGTCCTCGAGGAACCCGGTCTCCACCGCGCGCCCCCACACGTTCTGGTCGATCGAGAAGGGGTTGTGCTTCGTCGTGGCGATCGGCAGCTTGTGCGCCGTCGCGTAGTCGATCGCCTTCTCGCGGGTCAGCGCCAGGTCGCGAACCGGGGCGAGGCAGCTCAGGTCCGGGGCGAGCGAAGTGATGCCTACCTCGAAGCGGACCTGGTCGTTGCCCTTGCCCGTGCAGCCGTGCGAGACGGTCGTCGCACCGAACTGGCGGGCGGCCTTGACCAGGTGCTTGACGATCACCGGGCGGGACAGCGCCGAGACCAGCGGGTACCGGTCGAGGTACAACCCGTTCGCGGCGAGCGCCGGCATGCAGTACTCCTCGGCGAACTCGTCCCGTGCGTCGGCGACGTACGCCTCCACCGCGCCGCAGGCGAGCGCACGCTGCCGGATCACCTCGAGGTCCTCACCGCCCTGGCCGACGTCGACGGCGACGCACACCACTTCAGCGCCGGTGGCCTCGGCGATCCAGCCGATGGCAACGGAGGTGTCCAGCCCGCCGGAGTAGGCGAGGACGACGCGGTCAGTCATGGATCTTCTCTTTCTCGGGGGTAGCGGGGGTCAGGGAGTCGGTCACGGCGGGCACTACTCGCTCGCCAGGTCGAGGAATCGTCGGGCCAGGGCGGCGCCACCGCCGACGTCGCGGCTGATCACGAGAACGGTGTCGTCTCCGGCGATCGTGCCGAGCACAGCCGGCAGCACCGAGTGGTCGATCGCCGAGGCGAAGAACTGGGCAGCGCCCGGCGGGGTACGCAGCACCACGAGGTTGCCGGAGGACTCCGCGGTGACCAAGAGCTCTTGGCACAAGCGCGCGAGCCTGCTGGCCAGCTGCTCGACGCCGCTGACGACGTGCAGGCTCCGGTCGCCGCCCTCCCCCGGCAGGGCGTAGACGAGCCCGCCGTCCGGCGTCCGGGTCTTCTGGGCCCGCAACTCGACCAGGTCACGCGAGAGGGTCGCCTGAGTGACATGCAGCCCCTCGTCAGCGAGCACGGCCGCGAGCTGCGACTGGGAGTGGACCGGGGTGCGACTCAGCACGCGGGTGATGAGGGCGTGCCGAGCGGCCTTGGTCGACGGCAGCGCGGCCGACGCCGATCCCGCCCCTCCCGGACCGCCGGGCCGGACGTGCGCCGCGCTCACGCCCGCTCCAGCAACCACACGAGGAGCGCCTTCTGCGCATGCAGCCGGTTCTCCGCCTCGTCCCAGACGACGGACTGGGGCCCGTCCATCACCTCGCCGGTCAGCTCCTTGCCGCGGTACGCCGGCAAGCAGTGCAGCACGATCGCGTCCGGAGCGGCCTGGGCGAGGGCCGCGGCGTCGAGCCGGAACGGGACGAACGGTGCCTCCCGCGCGGCCGCCTCCTCCTCTTGACCCATCGACACCCACGTGTCGGTTGCCACGACCTCGGCGCTGCTGAGCGCCTCGGACCGATCATGCGTGACGAGGACCGAGCCGCCGGTGGCCTGGGCGATGCGCGCAGCGTCGGCGAGGATCGTCGCAGCCGGCAAGAAGCCCTCAGGCGTGCCGATCCGGATGTGCATCCCAGCCGTCGCGCCCGCCAGCAGGTACGAGTGCGCCATGTTGTTGGCGCCGTCACCGACGTAGGCGAGCGTCGTACCGGGCAGTGAGCCGACGCCGCCGCGGTGCTGGGCAACCGTCGTCAGGTCCGCCAGGAGCTGGCACGGGTGGAAGGCGTCGGTCAGCGCATTGACGACGGGCACGCCCGCGTGGCGCGCCATCTCTTCGACCCTCGACTGCTCGAAGGTGCGCCAGACTACGGCCGCACACATCCGACCGAGCACGCGGGCGGTGTCCGCGATGGACTCGCGGATGCCGATCCTGGCCAGGTTGCCGTCCACCAGGAGCGGGTGGCCACCTAGCTCAGCGATCCCGGCGCTGAAGGAGACCTGGGTGCGCAACGTCGGCTTGTCGAAGATGACCGCGACCGACCGCGGCCCGGCGAGCGGGCGGTGCGAGAAGCGGTCCTCGCGCAGGGCGAGCGCCAAAACGAGCACCTCGCGCTGCTCGGCCGGCGAGAGGTCGTCGTCGCGCAAGAAGTGTCGCGTCACGGTCGCGCCTCCTCGGGTGCGTCGGCGGGCACGGTCGGCCCGGGCGCGGTTGGCACGGGCAGGGTTAGCCCGGCCATGAAGGTCACGAAGGCCTCGGCCTGCGCACAGGTGAGGATGAGCGGCGGCGCGAGCCGAACCGCATCCGGTGTCGGCGCGTTCACGATGAAGCCCGCGTCGAGGGCAGCCTGGAACACCTGCGGCGCCACCGGAGCGGTGAGCTCGATAGCGAGCAGCAGTCCTTCGCCGCGCACCCCGGCGATCAGCGGGTTGCCGGTGGACGTCAGCGCCGTCCGCAAGTAGTCGCTCACCTTGCGCACGTTCGCGAGCAAGCCGTCGCGCTCGATCACGCCGAGCGTCGCGAGGGCCGCCGCGGCCGCGACCGGGTTCCCGCCGAAGGTCGAGCCGTGCTGACCGGGACCGAGCAAGGACGCGGGACGCTCCCCGAACGCCACCACGGCGCCGATCGGGAAGCCGCCACCGAGTCCCTTGGCCAGAGTCATCACGTCCGGCACGACGCCGCCGCCCAGCGGCGAGAGCTGGTGCGCGAACCATTCGCCGGTGCGACCGACGCCGGTCTGCACCTCGTCGAGGACGAGGAGCGCGCCGTACCTCGTGGCAAGCTCGCGGGCCGCGGCCAGGTACCCGGCGGGCAGCGACCGCACCCCGATCTCACCCTGGATCGGCTCCAGGACGATGGCCGCGACGTCGTCGCCCATCGCTTCCTCGAGCGCGGCGACATCACCGAACGGAATGAACTCGACACCGCCCGGAAGCGGTTCGAAGGGCGCCCGGAAGGCCGGCTTGTGCGTCATCGCGAGCGCGCCGATCGAACGACCGTGGAACGAGCCCTCGAGCGCGAGGATGCGCGGCCGCCCGGTGCGGCGGGCCATCTTGAACACGGCCTCGTTCGCCTCGGTCCCGGAGTTCGCGAAGAAGACCCGCGATCCGTGCGGCGCCCGGGCGAGTGCCAGCAGCCGCTCCGCGAGCGCGACCTGGGTCGGAGAGGCGAAGAAGTTGGAGATGTGGCCGAGGGTCCCGAGCTGGGCCGAGATCGCCGCGGTCAGCGTCGGATGAGCGTGCCCGAGCGCGTTGACAGCGATCCCCGCGAGCAGATCGAGATAGCGGTTCCCGTCCGCGTCCCACACGTATACGCCCTCGCCACGCACCAGCACCCGCTTGGGCGGACCGAAGGTGTTCATCACGGCGTGGGTGTAGCGCTCGGTCCACTCCGCGTTGGTGCCGGCGGCCGGCAGCAGACCCTTCGCCTCAGCCGCGGTGGTCGTCAGATCGTTCATCACTCCCCCTGCCCGTCCGGCAGCACCATGGTGCCGATCCCCTGGGTGGTGAAGACCTCGATGAGCACCGCATGCGGCACCCGGCCGTCGATCACGGTCGCCTGGGGCACGCCGCCGCTGACGGCGCGCAAGCACGCCTCCATCTTCGGCACCATCCCGGAATGCAGGCTCGGGAGCAGCTCGGCCAGCGCGCTCGCCCTGATCTCGCTCACCAGCGAAGACCGCTCGGGCCAGGACGTGTAGAGGCCCTCGACGTCCGTGAGGACGATGAGCTTGCGTGCACCCAGAGCCACCGCGAGCGCCGCGGCGGCCGTGTCTGCGTTCACGTTCAGCACCTGACCGGGCGCGTCCACGTCCGGCGCGACGGTCGAGACCACCGGGATGCGGCCGGCATCGAGGAGGTCCTGGACCGCGGAGGGGTCCACCGAGACGACGTCGCCGACCAGGCCGACATCGACCGGCTCGCCGTCGACGGTCACGGTGCGACGCTCGGCCCGGAACAGGTGCGCGTCCTCGCCGGTGATCCCGACGGCGAACGGCCCGTGCTCGTTGAGCAGACCGACCAGCTCGCGGGACACCTGCCCGGTGAGCACCATCCGCACCACGTCCATGGTCTCCGGCGTGGTGACCCGGAACCCGCCGCGGAACTCGCTCGTGATGCCGAGCCGCTCGAGCATCGCGGAGATCTGCGGACCGCCGCCGTGCACGATCACCGGGTGCATCCCGACCCGGCGCAAGAACACCATGTCCTCCGCGAACGCACGCTTGAGCGTCTCGTCGATCATGGCGTGGCCGCCGTACTTGATCACGACGAGCGCGCCCGCGTAGCGCTCGAGCCAGGACATCGCCTCGATCAGCACCTCGGCCTTGTGCTGAGCGCTCAGCTCCGGCAGCGCGGTGCCGCTCGCGGCCACCACGTTGCTCGAGTCGGCTGTTGTCATCGTCGGTCCCGTCACGAGGAGTAGGCGCTGTTCTCGTGCACGTAGTCGTGCGTGAGGTCGTTGGTCCACACGGTGGCGGTCTCGTCGCCGGCGTGCAGGTCGATCAGCACGTGCACCTCCCGGGCGGACATGTCCACCAAGGCGCGGTCCTGGTACGCACCGCCGCCCTTGCACACCTGGACGCCGTTGACCGTGACATCGAGCTGGTCCGCCTCGAACCCAGCCAGCTCGACCGGCACGGTCCCGATGGCTGAGACGATCCTCCCCCAGTTCGGGTCGTTGCCGAAGATCGCGGCCTTGAACAGGTTCGACCGGGTGACCGCGCGAGCCACCGCGACGGCCGCCTGCTCGGAGTCGGCGCCCACAACCATGACGGCGATGTCGTGGCTGGCGCCCTCGGCGTCCGCGATCAGGGCGCGGGACAGGACCGCCGAGGCCTCCGTGACCGCGGAGGTGAGCGCCGCCCGAGACACCTGGACGCCGCTGGCGCCGGAGGCGAGCAGGATCACGGTGTCGTTCGTCGACATGCAGCCGTCCGAGTCGATCCGGTCGAAAGTGGTCGCGGTCGCGGAGCGCAGCGCGGCATCCGCATCCTCGGCGGTGACAACGGCATCGGTGGTCAGCACACAGAGCATCGTGGCGAGCCCGGGGGCGAGCATCCCGGCGCCCTTGGCCATGCCGCCGACCGACCAGCCGGCGCCCTCGATGTGCACCGTCTTCGGGACGGAGTCGGTGGTCATGATCGCCTGCGCGGCGGCTGGGCCGCCGTCGGGCGCGAGCGCGGTGGTCGCGGCGACGACGCCGGGCAGCAACAGGTCCATCCGCAGCCGGTCACCGATCAGACCGGTCGAGCACACCAGCACGTCGCCGGCGGACACCCCGAGCGTCGCGCCCACCTGCTCGGCGGTGCGGTGGGCGTCGAGGAACCCCTCCGGGCCGGTGCACGCGTTCGCGCCACCGGAGTTCAGCACGACAGCGTGCGCGACGCCGTCGGCGACGGCCTGGCGGGACCACACGACCGGCGCGGCCACGACCCGGTTGCTGGTGAAGACGGCGGCTGCAACGTGGTCCGGCCCGTCGTTGACGACGAGCGCGACGTCCGGCCGGCCGCTGCTCTTCAGCCCGGCAGCGACTCCCGCAGCGCGGAAGCCGAGCGGTGCGGTCACGGTCATGGTGCTACTCCCGCAGTGGTCAGGCCGAGCTCTTCGGGTAGTCCGAGAGCGATGTTCATGCACTGGATCGCGGCGCCCGCGGTGCCCTTGACCAGGTTGTCGATGGCGGTGACCGTCACGACCCGGCCGACCCGATTGTCCACCGCGACCTGCACGAGTGCGGTGTTCGCGCCCAGCGTGGCGGCCGTGCTGGGCCACTGGCCCGGCGGGAGCAGGTGCACGAACGGCTCGTCGGCGTACGCCTCTTCCCAGACGGCGCGCACGCGCTCGGCGTCGGCGCCCGCGGCGAGCCGGGCGGTGGCGGTGGCCAGGATGCCGCGCGCCATCGGCACGAGCGTCGGAGTGAACGAGATGGTCACCCGGGCGGCCCCGGCGGCGACCAGGTTCTGCTCGATCTCCGGGATGTGCCGGTGGACTCCGCCGACGGCGTACGGGCTCGCCGAGCCGAGTGCCTCGGCCGCGAGCAGGTGAGGCTTGAGCGACTTGCCGGCGCCGGAGTATCCGTTCGCGAGGACCGCGACCAGGTCCAGCGGCTCGATCACACCGGCCGCGACACCGGGCTGGAGCCCGAGCGTCACCGCGGTCACGTTGCAGCCCGGAACGGCGATCCGGCGCTCACCGACCAGGCGATCGCGCTGCTTGCCGCTCTCGGTTGCCGATCCGACCATGAGCTCCGGCATGCCGTAGGGCCAGACGCCGGCGTGCGCGGTGCCGTAGAACAGCTCCCAGCTCGAGGCACGCACCAGTCGGTGGTCCGCACCGCAGTCAAGGACGAGGACGCCGGGCGGCAGCTGGGCGGTGATGGCACCGGACGCACCATGCGGCAGGGCGAGGATGACGACGTCGTGACCGGCCAGGTTCTCGACCGTGGTGGCCAGCACCTCGCGATCGGCGAGGGCGGGCAGCTGAGGGTGGTGCTCGCGCAGCATGGTTCCGGCACTCGCATGTGCCGTGATCGCGCCGATCTCGACCTCGGGGTGCGCGAGCAAGAGGCGCAACGCCTCTCCCCCCGCGTATCCCGTGGCGCCCGCAACTGCCACCCTGATCGTCATGCGAGGAACTATACAGACTCTTGCATAGGTAGTCGACCCAAATCATGCCCCGATCCGGACTTTGCCCCGACCGGGCTAACCCCGCGCGAGACGCGCGCGTCGCGACAGGGTTGGATGCGTTCATGCATGCGATTCGCGCGCCGCAGGCCGGCGGTCCCGAGGTTCTGGAGTACGTCGAGCTGCCCGAGCCGGTGCCGGGTCCGGGAGAGGTGCTCGTCGAGCTCGCTGCGGCCGGGGTGAACTTCATCGACACCTACCGACGCTCGGGCGTGTACCCGGTGAGCTACCCGCACGTGCTCGGTTCCGAAGGATCCGGCCGGGTGATCGCCCTCGGCGACGGCGTCACCCGCCAGGTGGTCGGCGACCGGGTCGCATGGAACGACGCACCCGGCTCCTACGCGGAGCGGGTCGTGGTGCGTGCCGATCGCGCACTGGCGGTGCCGGCCGAGGTGGCCGACGACGTCGCGGCCGCCATCCCCCTCCAGGGCCTCACGGCGCACTACCTGGTGACCTCCTCGTACCCGGTGAAGCCCGGTGACGTCCTGCTCGTCCATGCCGCCGCGGGCGGCGTGGGGTTGCTTCTCACCCAGCTCGCCGTGGCGCGCGGTGCGCGGGTGATCGGCACGGTGTCGACCGCCGCGAAGGAGGCGCTGGCCCGCGAGGCCGGCGCGAGCGACGTCATCCGGTACACCGAGCTGGCCGACCTCAGCACGGAGCTGCCGGCCCGGGTGCGAGAGCTCACCGGCGGCGTCGGCGTCGACGCGGTGTACGACGGCGTCGGGAAGGACACCTTCGACGGGTCCCTGTCCTCGCTGCGGGTCCGGGGAACCATGGTTCTGTTCGGTGGGGCTTCGGGTCAGGTGCCGCTGTTCGACCTGCAGCGGCTCAACGCGCTCGGCTCGCTCTCGATCACCCGCCCGTCGATCGGCTTCTTCGTCGCAGACCCGGCCGAGCTGGCCTGGCGCGCGGGCGAGATCTTCGACGCCGTCGTCGATGGAAGGCTGCGGGTTCACATCGGCGCAACATTCGCCATGCATGATGCTGCTGAGGCGCACCGAGCCCTCGAGAGCCGCGCGACGACCGGGAAAGTGGTGCTGATCCCATGAGCGTCATCAGACTCCGCGACATCCGACCCGAGGACGTGCCCGCTCTCGCGGAGCTCAACGACTCCGCCGCACCGGCCCTCAACGTGCTCGGGGTCGAAGGCATGGCGGCCCTGCTCGCAATGTGCGACGTGGCGACCGTGGCGACCGGCGCGAACGACAGCATTCTGGCGTTCGTGCTCAGCGTCGGCCCCGGCCAGCCCTACGCGAGCGAGAACTACCGCTGGTTCGAGGCCCGCGGTGGCGCGCACCAGTACATCGACCGGATCGTGGTCGCGCCCCAGGCTGCGGGGCGGGGTCTGGGTCGCGCGCTGTACGCCTCGGTCTTCGACCGCGCGATGGCCGCCGGTCGCCCCGAGATCACCACCGAGATCATTCTGGAGCCCCCGAACCCGGAGTCGGCGGCGTTCCACCGCCGGATGGGTTTCCGCCAGATCAGCGAGCAGCTCATTCGCGGCGGAACGGTGCGGGTGGCGCTGATGACGCGGCCCGCGTCCGAGATGCCGCCGTTCGCTTGAGCGTTGTACGGCCGTCGTTCCGATGACGTTCGATCGACGGACCTCTGAACCGGAAGGAATCTCGCGATGCGCGTTCTGTTCATCGGCGGCACCGGACTCATCTCATCGGCATGCTCACCCCTCGTCGTCGAGCGCGGGCACGAGCTCACGTTGGTGAATCGGGGCACCTCCACGGTCGCCGACGCACCGGCGGGCGCCACTGTCATCCATGCGGACGCGCGCGACGCCGTGGCCCTCCGGGCGGCGCTCGCCGGGCAGCACTTCGACGCCGTCGTGCAGTGGATCGGCTTTACCCCCGACCACGTCGCCGCGGACGTGACGACGTTCCGCGGTGTCACGGACCAATACGTCTACATCAGCTCGGCGAGCGCCTACCAGAAGCCGCCGTCGCACTACCTGGTGCGCGAGGGAGTGACGCCGCTGGACAACCCGTACTGGCGTTACAGCCAAGACAAGATCGCGTGTGAGCAGGTCCTGCGCGAGGCCGCGGCCGACGGCTTCCCGATCACGATCGTCCGTCCGTCGCTGACCTACGGGTACAGCCAGATCCCGGTGTCGGTCGGTTCCTGGAACCGGCCGTGGACGATCGTGGACCGGATGCGGCGCGGCGCATCGATCATCGTGCCCGGCGACGGCACGTCCCTCGAGGTGCTGACCAATCACCGGGACTTCGCCGTCGGGCTGGTCGGGCTGCTCGGGAATCCCGCCGCGCTCGGCGAGGACTTCCACATCACCTCCGACGAGGTGCTCACCTGGAACCAGATCTACGCCGCAGTGGGCGCAGCCGCGGGAATGGACGCCGAGGCGCTCGCCGGCCAGGTCCTGCACGTCCCGACCGACGCGCTCGTGGCTGCGGACCCCGACGAGTTCGAGGGCACCCTCTGGGGCGACAAGTCGCACTCGTTGGTGTACGACAACGCGAAGGTCCGCGCGGCCGTTCCTGACTTCGCGCCGTCGATCCCCTTCTCGGAGGGCATCCGCAAGACGATCGCGTGGTTCGAGGCGGACCCGGCGCGGCAGCAGATCGACGACGCCGCGAACGCGCTGTGGGATCGGGTTGCGGCGGTGTATCTCGACTCGCTGCGGCGGGTTCGGCCAGGTGCGCCCGGTGGCCTCGGTGTCGTAGGCTGAGGGCTAGACGTCGAATCGTTTCGATCGCGCGAACGCTACCTACCCGTGGAGGCTTGGCCATGCGAGTGCTGTTCATCGGTGGCACCGGACTGATCTCGTCTGCGGCGTCGCCGCTCGTGATCGAGCGCGGCCATGACCTCACGCTCGTCAATCGCGGCGTCTCGCCCAAGGGGGTCGCGCCCGAGGGCGCGCACGTCATCATCGCCGACGCGCACGATGCCGAGGCCCTGCGCACAGCGCTCCGCGCCGACGTCGCCGCGCACGGGCGCTACGACGCCGTCGTGCAGTGGATCTGCTTCTCCCCCGAGCACCTGGCCCAGGACATCGAGACCTTCCGCGACCTCACGGACCAGTACGTCTTCATCTCCTCGGCGAGCGCGTACCAGACGCCGCCGTCGCACTACATCGCGCGCGAGGACAGCACGCCCCTCGCCAACCCGTACTGGCAGTACAGCCGCGACAAGGCCGCGTGCGAGCAGCTCCTACGCGACGCGGGCGCGGCATCGGGCTTCAAGTTCACGATCGTGCGGCCCTCGCACACCTACGGGTACTCGGACATCCCGATGGCGATCACCTCGTGGGGCAAGCCGTGGACCATCATCGACCGGATCAAGGCCGGCAAGAAGGTCATCATGCACGGCGACGGCACGTCGCTGTGGACGCTGACCGACCACCGCGACTTCGCCGTCGGCCTGGTCGGACTGCTCGGGAACCCCGCCGCGATCGGCGAGGACTTCCACATCACGTCCGACGACGTGCTGAGCTGGAACCAGATCAACGAGATCGTCGCTGGCGCGGTTGGGGTCTCGAAGGAGCAGCTCGCCTCGCAGACGGTGTTCATCCCGTCGGACCTGCTGGTGCGGTTCGACCGCGAGGCGTTCGAGGGCCCGCTGCTCGGCGACAAGACGAACGCCGGCATCTTCGACACCTCGAAGCTCAAGGCGCTGGTGCCAGACTTCGAGACCCGACACCACTTCGCCGACTCGATCCACGAGTCGATCGCGTGGTTCAAGGCCGACGAGTCCCGCCGCGGCATCGACGACGACGCGAACGCGTTGTGGGACCGGATCACCGAGGCGTACACCAAGGCGATCGACGGGATCTTCGCCTAGCGGAGCGCGCCTCCGTGTGCGGCCCCCACTGCCGCCACGATCGCACCGCGCACCCCTAGCAGCTCCTCCGGGTTGAGCGTGTGGTCCGCCGCGCGCAGCCGCACCGTGATGGCCACGGACTTCTTGCCCGCGCCCACCTGCTCGCCGCGGTAGACGTCGAAGACCCGCGCATCCTCGAGCAGATCGCCCGCCGCGTCGCGCACGGTCGCCACGAGAGCACCCGCAGGCACCGCTTCGTCGACGACGAACGCGAGGTCCTCCTTGGCGAGCGGCTGGCCCGAGACCGGCTCGGCTGCAACGAGCAACCCCTCGCCGGCCGCGATCAGCGCATCGAGCCGCAGCTCGAAGGCCACCGTCCGCTTCGGCAACCCCAGCGTCTCCAGCACCTTCGGGTGCATCTCGCCCGCGTGGCCCACGTACTCGCCGTCGGCGAGCGAGAGCTTGGCGCACCGGCCCGGGTGCCACGGGCCGAACGCGTCGCCCGTCACCGTCACCTCGGCGCCGGCAGTCCGGGCCACCACGAGCGCGGCCGCCACGGCGTCGGACCACTCGAACGGCTCCGCCGCTCCCTGCCAACCGGCCGGGACACGATGTCCGATCAGCACCCCCGCCACTCGGCGCGGCTGGCTCGGCAGCGCGGCGTCCAGTGCCGCGAGCTCCGCGTCCGACGGCCGGGCATCGATGGCCGGGCGGGCCGCCCTCGCGGTGCCCTCGGCCCGATACGCCCGCCCGATCTCGAACACCGCCAGGTCGGTGGCGCCTCGGCCCAGGTTCACCTTCACCGCATCCACCAGCGTCGACAGCACCGTCGTCCGCAACAGCGGCTGCGCCTCGCTCAGCGGGTTGGCGAGCCGAACCGCGTCGCGCCGCGAGCAGTCCGACGGCAACATCAGCTCGTCGAGCCGCTCCGGCGCGATGAACGGGTAGCTGAGCACCTCGGTCAGCCCGTGCTCGGCGAGCGCGCGCGCGACCGAGCGGCGCACCCGCTGGCTGTGCGTCAGGCCGCGGCCCGACGGCGCGACCGGCAGCACCGAAGGCATCTGCTGATAGCCGTGCAGCCGCGCGACCTCCTCGACCAGGTCGATCGGCGAGCCCAGGTCCGGGCGCCACGTCGGCGGCACCACGGTCAGCACTGCATCTCCGACCGGCTCTTCACCACCCGTCACCTCGCAGCCGATCCGGGTCAGCGCCTCGCGCACTTCGTCGCCCGGGAAGGCCATCCCCACGATGCGCGCCGGGAAACCGACCGGCATCTCGATGGGCTCCACCGCGGCGACCTCGTTCAGGTCCGTCACCTCGGCATCCACCTGGCCGCCGCCGAACTCCACCAGCAGGTTGATCGCCCGCTGCACCGCGTGCGGGGCGAGCGCGGGGTCCACGCCGCGCTCGAAGCGCCGCGACGCCTCCGAGCCCAGCTTGTGCCGGCGCGCGGTCCGTGCGATCGACACCGGGTCGAAGTGCGCACCCTCCAGCAACAGGTCCGTGGTCGTCTCCGAGATCTCGGAGCTCGCCCCACCCATCACGCCCGCGAGACCAAGCACTCGCGACGCGCGCGCGCCGTCGGGAGA
>Ga0209638_1001682_pt1 | contig 13915 bp, 13 predicted proteins | sample BarGraNGADG00211_FD_184490 | JGI IMG/M metagenome (GOLD analysis project Ga0209638, IMG submission 184490) | Arctic peat soil microbial communities from Barrow, Alaska - Barrow Graham LP Ref core NGADG0002-211 (SPAdes) (version 2) | ecosystem: Environmental > Terrestrial > Soil > Wetlands > Peat... | reverse complement strand
CGTTTGCCATCACCTTCCGCAATGCCTATCCTGAACGCTTCTTCGAGATGTTCATCGCCGAGCAGAACATGGTCTCTGCCGCGCTGGGGTTCAGCACCCAGGGCAAGATACCCTTTGTCTCGACGTTTGCAGCCTTCTTCTCCCGCGCATTTGACCAGATCCGCATGGCACAGTACGCCATGGACCGGGCCAACATCAAGTTCGTTGGTTCACACGTCGGCGTTTCCATCGGGCCGGACGGTCCCTCTCAGATGGGTTTGGAAGACATCGCCATGTTCCGCACGCTGGTCGGCAGCGTCGTGCTGTACCCGGCCGACGACATCTCCACAGCAGCGCTCGTCCGGCAGATGGCCGATCACCACGGCATCTGCTACATGCGGACGACCCGGCAGGACATGCCTCGCCTCTACGAGACCGGGGAAGAGTTCTCCATCGGCGGGAGCAAGACCCTCCGCCACAGCGACGACGACCGGGTGACCCTGGCAGGCGCCGGGATCACCCTCCACGAAGCTCTCAAGGCTGCAGACACGCTGGCTGCTGAAGGCATCCACGCCCGAGTAATTGACCTCTACAGCGTCAAGCCGCTGGATATGGCGACACTGCACAAGGCAGCCGCCGAGACCGCAGCCATCGTCACGATCGAGGACCACTACGCCGAGGGTGGCATCGGCGAAGCCGTGGCAGCAGCGCTGTCCGACGTCGCAACGCCGGTGTTCTCACTTGCGGTGTGCAAGCTGCCGATGAGTGGCAAACCGGAGGAACTGCTGGCCTACGAAGACATCGACGCCGCAGCTATCGTCCGCAGGGTACGGGAGCTGTAGCGACCGTCTGCCGTTCTGGTGTCAGGCTCCTGATCCGGTGTCTGGCACCAGGTCACCGCGCAGCAGGTCCATGTAGAGGATGTCGACACGCTTCCCGTCGCGGGCGCTCGCCTCGCGTAGACAGCCGACGTCCTTGAAGCCCACCTTGTGATACGACGCGACTGCGCCTGGGTTGCAGGCGAGCACTGTCAGAAAGATCGTATGCAGCTCCAGCATGTCGAATCCCACGGTACACAGGAGGCGCATCGCTTCCGTGCCGTACCCGTGGCCACGGTGCTTGACGTCCCCGATGAGGATGCTCGCTTCTCCCCTCCCCACGATGAGGTTGAGGTTCTTGAGCGCACATCGTCCGATGAGGTCCTGGGTCGACATCAGATGAATGCCGAACCGCCGGACGTCGTCCGCCACGGCGGATTTGTCGTAGGAGGCCTGCATCGCTTCGAGACTGGGGGCTCTTCCGTACCCTTGCGTCAGGCGCGTCACTTCACGGTCGTTGGCCCATTTCCAGTACAGCGGAACGTTGTCGCGCTGTTCAGGCGCCAGGAAGACGAGGTTCCCCTCGATCACACGTGGCAGGATGTCCATTGCAGTCATCTCAATAGCCCGAGTCTTCCTCGAGTTGCGCGCGGTGCATGGCCTTGGCCTGGTACATGCGCTTGTCTGCAAGCTGCACCAGGTCTCCTCCCTCCGGGTCGCCCTGCATCGTAGCAATCCCTGCGGAACAATGCACTGCTCCTATTGCTGTCAGGACTTGCGTCTCGATGCCCGCACGCAGTCGTTCGAGCATGAGCTCGGTCTCCTGCTGTGAGGTCTCTGGCAGGACGAGAAGGAACTCGTCCCCGCCATAGCGGATAACCTTGTCGATGGTGCGCAGAGACTTTCGCAGTACTGCCACCAGCGTCTCGAGGACCCGGTCGCCTTCGGCGTGACCCAGCCGGTCGTTGATGGACTTGAGCTCGTCGACATCCAGCATGACAAACGACACGTCGTGACCGTGCCGCCGGGCCCGATCCAGCTCCTCCGCAACGATGCCGTCCATGGCGTGACGGTTGTGTGCTCCCGTAAGACCGTCCAGCAAGGCCTGTTCGCGCAGGAGCTGCTTGATCTGCATGCTTGCCAGCATCAGGCCGACACCAGCCGCCAGGGGCGTGAGGTTGCGGACGTCCTCGCGGGAGAACGCGCCGGCCTTCTTGCTTTCAAGGTTCAGGACACCAATAACCTTGCCTCCCACCATCAATGGGAGAGCCAGGTCAGAGCGCCCACCCGGTACGGCGCGCAGGTAGAACGAACAGGTACGCACATCGGCAACGTTGACGGTATGCCGTAAACGGAACGCTCGTACGACCACGCTCGCATGGTCATGGACGGACAATACAAACCCATCATACTCGCTCGCATATCCCTTCTGTGCCCGCAAGACGAGGGACTCTGTCTCGTCGTCGTACAGCAAGAGCGCAATGTACTGGTAGCCAAGACGCCGCGCGATGCGCCTGACGACTGCATTCATGAATTCCACTGCGCTTGTTGCCCGCACGCCGTCGAGTGTCGTCTCGTGCAGCAAGGCCAGAAAGTTCTCGCGGTTCGCAGACTGCTGTTCCTTCAGGTACCGGGCGATAATCAGGCTGATGAGGTGGATAAAGGGTCGCAGGGCGTCAACGTCCTCGGGCTTGAGCCTTCGATTTGATGTCTGCACGTTGATGATGCTGACCACGCGCCGGTCAATGATAACAGGAAAGCCAACATAGCTGAAGATGTCAGTGGCCGACCTCCTCCTCCAGCCGGGGTACGCCCCGATATCCTCGATGAAGCACGTCTCACGCTCACGGATGATGTCCATGATGTTCTGCGGCAATTCCTGGTTGAAGCTGGCCTCGACTGTTCGAAGCACGCCCCACGGGATGCCGTTGGCAGCCTCGAAGTGCACACGCTGATCGATGTCCACGCCCAGGACGGTCACCGAGCAGGATGGTATCGACTGGGCGATGAGATCCACGGCCCGCTGGACTGCCTTTCGCGGCGTCTTTTCCAGCAGTATCCGCTCCAGTTCATCGGTCCGGATCAGCGTAGCGTTGTTCATACGTTAATCTATTGTGAGACCTATTTCAGTGTGACCTCGCGCGAAGACGAGGATCGCTCACGGATATCCTTGATCGCTTTGGCAGCCACAATCCCTACGGCACGCACGGTTGCCTCTGCCCTGATATCGGCGTCGCGGGCTCTACGCATGACGCGCGGCACCACATCCACAACCTTCGCTACTCGGCGGGAGGCTATGGAAGCCTTATCGGCAAGATGGTTGAACTGCGCTTCAGCGGACTGGACAGCTTCGGATACCTTGGCAATCTCGATGCCGGCGGCAGTCAACTGTTCCTGCATCTCAGTCACCATAGGGGCAACCTGACGCGCCACGCTGGCTACCTTGACAGCCATAAAGATAAAGGCTCCCGCAACACACAACGACGCGCCGCCGATCAATATGACGAGTACCCACAATGGGTCCATGTGCTACCTCCTCAGCGCCAACCGGCGCAACTTGTAGTATAGCGCAGCATGCGACTCATGCCACAGCCGGCCCTTCTTGTCGTCCCCGCGAAGGCGGGGGAGAGAGTGTAACACTCTCGGGACGGTTCCGTTTTCTCCGAGATTGTTACACCTTCGCTCTTGAAATATCGCTTCACTGTGGCACCATGTTAATGGGGCAAGAGAACATGTATTGCCAAGGAGAAGACCATCGTGCGACGTGGCAGTGTCAGACATAGGCCAGATACAACCACCGTGAACGGCTCGACGCTTGGGCTGGACATGAGGCAGGAGATTCGACGTGCAAGCCGCGGACTCGCATTTGCGCTTACGGGCTACGTCGCCATCTTCATCATCCAGCTGACCAGCTACTTCATCACCCACATACTGACCATTCTCGCACAGGCGTTCGCGACGCTCGCCAACGCCGTGGTCGCCCTGGTCGTCCTCCTCGCCCTGGCCTGGTCGCAGAAGCCAGTCGACATGTACCTGAGATGGAGGAGGGGCCGCAGGCGCAATGCAGTCGCGCTCATTGCCGCGGCGTTCATCATCCTCTTCCTGAGTGCGGGCACCCTCTGGAAGGCACTGGCGACCCTGATCCGCGGCGGAGCGTTCAGGACGGTCAACCCAGCCCTTGCCATCGCGGTGCTGGCGGTCGGCATGCTGGTGGTCAGCTTCCCACTGTTCGACATCGTCCACAGTGCCAAAGAAGGCTCGTCGATACGTCTGCGCCTCCTGTCGCTCATCAAGGACGAGGTCTGCTATGCCGCCGGTATCGTGGGCATCGCCCTCGCGGCTGCCGGTCACTCATGGGCCGACCCTGCCGCGTCGTTGCTGATCGGAACCGCGATGAGCGTCGGTGCGGCTCTGTTGATCCGCGACTGCATCCTGCTCCTCAGGAGCCGTCCCGCCCGACCCTCGACCGCCGGCTGACGCCAGCTCGATCTTCGTGCCATGGGACGAGCCCCGGCGTGAATAGACCCCGGGGGCTCGTCTTCGTTCTGGGTCGTCGAACCGTTGACAGGGGAGACGTGCCCGCTATAATGAAGAGCAGTTGGGGAGTAGCTGCCTGCGCTTGCGCAGGACTGGCTGCCGTCAGGACGGAGGGGGGTACCTCCCGGCAGGCCACCATTAAGAAATGTGCGAGACCACCATGAGAATCTTCATGGGGGTCTCTTTTTCATACATCCCCCGGTGAATGCAGGGAGGTAGTGTGACAGACACAACAGAACGACTGACCGAAGGCCCACCGCAGGTGGACAGCACGACCGTCCAGTCACCGTGGACACAGGCAGCGCATGACGTCTGCGCAGCGCTTGCGACAGACGCAGATGCCGGCCTCGCAGCTGCGGAAGCGGCACGCCGCCTCCAGGAACAAGGGTCAAACCAGCTGACCGAGGCCAGGGGCAAGAGCAAGTGGCGTTTGTTCGCCGAACAGTTCAAGGGCGTCGTCATCTGGGTCCTCATTGCAGCGGCCGTCATCTCGGGTGTCATGGGCGAACTCGTGGACGCCGTGGCCATCGTCGCCATCATCCTGCTCAACGCTCTGCTCGGGTTCGTGCAGGAGTCACGTGCTGAGCGATCGCTGGCAGCACTGCGGCGGATGAGCAATCCTATGTGCCGCGTGCTGCGCGACGGGCATCTCGTCAGCATCGACACGCACGACCTCGTCACCGGCGACGTCATCGTCGTCGAGGCGGGCGACCGTATCCCGGCCGACGCCCGCATCCTGTCAGCGACCCCCAACTTCGCCTGCGAGGAAGCATCCCTGACCGGCGAGGCAGCAGCCATCCGTAAGGACGCCGACACGCTGCAGGATCCGAACACGTCCATCGCCGACCGCACCAATATGCTGTTCACGGGGACCTCCGTGGTGGAAGGAAAGGCGCAGGCGGTCGTCACCACGACCGGCATGCAGACGGAGCTGGGCCACATCGCAGGCATGATCCAGCAGATCCCCGAGGAGTCCACCCCGCTGCAACGCAAGCTGGACGTCCTGGGCAAGCAGCTTGTCATCGTTTCGCTTGGCCTCGTCGCCATCGTCTTTGCAATCGAGATGCTGCACGGCGGCGGCTTCATGAACACCCTCCTCGTCGCCGTCTCGCTAGCTGTGGCCGCTGTGCCCGAGGGACTCCCTGCCGTCGTCACCATCGCCCTCTCCATGGGCGTCCAGAGGATGGTCAAGCGTCATGCCCTCGTGCGCAAACTGCACTCGATCGAGACGCTCGGGGCCACGACCGTGATCTGCACCGATAAGACGGGAACGCTGACCCGCAACGAGATGACTGTCCAAGCCGTCGTCACGCCTGATGCGATCTACGCCGTCACAGGTATCGGGTACGAGCCAAGCGGATCCATCCAGCTGGGCGGCGAAGACATCGACCCGAGTGCACGCCGTGACCTCATGGCCGCGCTGCGTGCCGGTGTCCTGGCAAACGCAGCCGAACTCAGCCAGGACGAGGACGGGACGTGGTCGGTCGTGGGCGATCCGACCGAGAGCGCCCTCCTCGTCGCAGCGGAGAAGACCGGCATCGACAGGGCAGCTGCGGGTGACGACCAGCCCCTCGTTGCTGAGCTACCCTTCGATGCTAGGCGCAAGTGCATGTCGATGGTTCGCCGGGACGACAGCGGCCGGCTGGTTGTCTACACCAAGGGAGCCCCCGAAGTGATTCTCAGGTTCTGCCCCAGCGCACTGGTGGACGGCGCCACCCTCCCGATGGATGACGACCTGCGGAAACGCATTCTGGCTTCCAACGAGGCACTGGCTGGTCACGCCCTGCGCGTGCTGGCCGTCGCACGGCGTGATCTGGAGGATAACGGCACTGAGCTGGTGCCGGAGTCCGTCGAACGCGACATGACCTTTCTCGGCCTCATCGCCATGATGGACCCGCCACGCGACGAGGTCCGCACAGCCATAGCGAAATGCGCCGACGCCGGTATCCGGGCCGTCATGATTACGGGCGACCACAAGGCCACGGCTGTCGCCATCGCACGTGACCTCGGTTTCTACCACGAGGACTCCCGTGCCCTCACCGGCAGGGAACTGGACCAGCTGTCTGACGAAACATTCAACGAGCAGTTGCCGGTGGTCGCCGTGTACGCACGGGTTGCGCCCGAACACAAGCTGCGGATCGTCCGCACGTGGCGCAAACGCGGCGAGATCGTGTCCATGACGGGCGACGGCGTCAACGATGCTCCAGCCATCAAGGAGGCCGATATCGGAGTCGCCATGGGCATCACCGGGACTGACGTCACCAAGGAGGTCGCGGACATGGTCGTCACGGACGACAACTTCGCCTCCATCGTCGCCGCGGTGGAAGAGGGCCGGGCCATCTACGACAACATCCTCAAGTTCGTGCACTACCTGCTTTCCTGCAACCTGGGCGAGATCATCCTGATGTTCCTGGCCTCGGTGCTTGGACAGCCCGCGCCACTCATCCCCGTGCAGATCCTCTGGATGAACCTTGTGACCGACGGACCGCCTGCCCTCGCGCTGGGCGTGGACCCTGTCGCAGACGGACTCATGACGCGCCCGCCCCGCAAGCCCGATGCGCCACTCCTCGGCAGGACACGGCGTTCCATCCTGCTCGTCCAGGCATTCTCCATCGGTCTCTGCTCGCTGGCTGCATTCGCCTTTGTCCTGCGCGTCGAACAGGGTAGCCTGACACACGCCCGCACCATGACCTTCACCGTCATCGTACTCGCCGAGCTCTTCCAGGCATTCAACGCCCGCAGCCTCCGCCAGTCCGTGTTCAGCCCGCACGTGCACGCAAACTGGAAACTCGCCCTGGCAACGCTGGGGGCACTTGCCCTGCAGCTGCTCCTGATCTATGTGCCGCCACTCCAGCGTGTCTTTCAGACCGAGGCGCTCTCGCTGCTGGACCTCGGCGTGGGCACTGCATTCGCCTCCTTCACCCTCTGGGCGACGGAGGTGCCCAAACTGGTCCTGCGCCACCGCAAGGAAACCGGGGACGACTGACGTCAGGCGAGAACTGCAGCCTCCTTGACAGGAATAGCGTTCTGCTCCATTATTATGAAAGAATCTTAGTAATACTGGAGCAAAACATGATTGGCACTCGTACGCTGGAAGCAATTGCAACAATGCCCGTCGTCACCAAGCAGAATCTTGGTGTCCTCCTGGGTGTCTCCCCCGCCACACTCGACTATCGTGTCCAGCGCATGCAGGTCACTGGGGGGCTCCTCAGGCTGCGCAGCGGCCTCTATGCGCCGACGGCGGCCTGGCAAGCAGCGCAGTCCAGCCCCGAGCAGACACGGCAGTACCTTGAATACCTCTCGGGCATCGTGCGCTCACCTTCCTACTTGTCACTCGAGTATGTCCTGGAGAAGGCAGGCATGATCCCCGAATCACCATTTGCCCTGACCTGCATCACGACCAAGACTCCTCGCACGTACGCGACACCCCTCGGGAGGTTTGTCTACCGGAGCATCCGGAGCGATCTGTTCACAGGATATGGTCTTGAGGCATATCGCGGCCTCGAAGTCCGCATTGCTTCTCCCGCCAAGGCACTGTTCGACATGCTCTACCTGCGGCCGTTCAGCACGCCGAGCGCGATGCGTGCCTACCTGCTGGAGACCGGACGGCTCAACTGGGATGCGCTGCGCTCATCGGAGAAAAAGAGGCTTGTCGCGACTATCCGCACCAGCGGTGTCCCAAAGATGAAGCGCATCCTGTCGATGCTGACCGCGGAGGGAATCGTATGATCGAGGAACGACTTGCATCCATCATGGCTCAGTCAGGCACGAGCTTCAACCCTCTCTTCCTGCGCACCAGACTGAAAGAGGCCCTGCAGGACGAGGTTCTGGCCTTCGTCTACAACCATCCGCAGTATCGAAACTACCTGTTCACCGGTGGCACGTGTCTGCGCAAGCTGTACGGACTCTCCCGGCTGTCCGAAGACCTGGACTTCGATGTCCCTGGGCAGCCAAACGTTGCGTCGTTCGTGGCAGATCTCCGGGAATACGTCAGCGAAACGCTCCAGTATCGCCACATGACCACGAGAGTCAGTAGAACCGGCATCTCGGTCACGCTGGTCTTCCCTGTCCTGCAGCAGCTGGGACTGGTCCACCCGTCTGCCGACACCCCCAACCTGCTGCTTCGCTGTGACATTGCAGCCGAGCCAACCAGTATCTACGGCGCGCAGGTGAGCCCTCTCAGCACGACCCAGACGATGTTTTTCGTCCGGGCATACGACCTCCCCACACTGTTCGCCAGCAAGCTGGCTGCCTTCCTTGGACGGGACTACACAAGAGGATCCTCCCAGACACAGCCATTCAAAGGGCGCGATGTTTTTGATCTCATGTGGTTTCTTCAGAAAGCGCAACAGCAGGAGTGGAAGTTTCAGCCGCTCTGGCCGCGAGTTCTTGCTCTGCTTGGAGAAGACAGCGCAGTAAGCGTCGTCCGGCGCGCAGCAGACAAGGCAGCATCCCTTGACACGGAGCAAGTCGTCGCTGACCTGCGACCCTTCATCGAGACTGAACAGGCGCTCGAAGCCTTCAGTACGAATATGCACGAGGTTCTCCCCGCACAGCTGAACGCATTGGAGGAAGCGCTGCTCACAAGGTAGGATGGCCAGTTCACGTAACATGCCATCGACATGCATCCATGTCATTCCCCCCCGAGGACTTTTGTTCAATCCGAGGGGCGTATTTCCCGAGTATGTTAGTCCAATACGAGGGGTGCTTCCCCCGAGCCCTTTTGTCCCTCGCATCCTTTTGTCCAAGATGAGGGGTGCTTTCGGCGCAGGCGGGATTCCAGTCTTGTCAGGGTGATGCGGAAACTTGACCCGCAGTCCCAGATGGGCTACAGTGCAGGCAGGGCTCCCGTTTCATGGAAAGCTCTGCGGAGGTGATTGCATGGACGACGAGAGGCTCTATACGCTTGCCGAAGCACACGGCGAGTTCGCCAGCCAGCTGAACGGCGAGGTCTGGGAACTGCTGGATACCACAGACCGCTCGAGCGCAGATAACGAGCGGATGCTGTATGCCGTCTGGGCGTCTGCGTACCACCGGCTGCGGGCAGGGACCGCCGTCCATCACCAACGCGCCGAGTGGCTGCTCGCGCGCGTGTACACCGTGCTCGGAGACGCACCAGCGGCCATTGTGCACGCCAGGCGCTGCCTGGAGCTCACGGAGACCTCTCCGGGTGAGATGGCGCCGTTTGACCTTGCCTATGCCTGCGAGGCCATCGCCCGGGCAAGCGCCCTGGCGGGCGACGAGCACGAGGCCACCCGCTATCTCGAGCTTGCACGCGAAGCCGGCACTCGCATCACCAACCCAGAAGAGCGGCAGATCTTCGAGGGGGACCTGAACAGTGGCAACTGGTACGGCATCAGTTGAACGGAGCACTTCTCCTGTCGCCAAAGGATGAGGATGTTCCTTTGGGGCTGGAGACAGCACCTGACGGGTACCGCCCGGGTCTGGTCGCATCGCGCGTATCACCGACCACTACACGACAAAGGAGATGATTTCTATGCCTCCACATTGTGACACGATGGACGGACCGGTCGTCAAGGCTGCCCGACAGGCCCTGGCCGCAGGCAACGTCAAGCTCATCCTGCCCTGGGTCCCCCAGGACGCCGAAGCGGAACTCAGTGAAGCCTTCCGGAGGACCATGGCTGTGCGCGACAAAGGCGCCGACGCGCTCCTGCTGGCCGACCACTGGTTCTTCGAGACCGCCGTGCGGCTGCACCGTGCTGGTGAAGGCGAGCCCTTCATCGGGCTCAAGCCCGCAGGACTCGACGAGGGACCTGTCATTCCCCGCGCCGAGCGGGCGATCGAGGACGGCGACACCGCCGGGCTCATTGCCTTCATGACCGGCGCCGTCGAGGAAGAGATCGGCAAGCGGTTCGCCCAGGTCCGAGCCACCCGCTCCTACGACCCAGATGACGTCGCCGCTGCACGCAACTATGTAGGGGCCATGCTCGACCTGCTGACCTATTCCAACAAGCTCCATGTCTTCATCCGTCACGCCGGAGGACACGGCGAAGGAGTCGAGGAACACCACCACTGACCCGCATACATGTCGTAGTTGGAGAGAGCGGGACGACGTCGGGCAGGCGACGAGCATGAGACCGTCCTGCACCTATACTGTCACTGGGGATGGGGGAGGTAGAAACATGGCAATAGTCATCGGTACAAGCGGTGCATGGAAGGACGTGCTGGCCATGGCACGAACGGCAGGTATCGTCGTGGAGGAGCCGTCCGACGTAGGTATCCAGCTGGCGCGCGCCCAGAAGGTTCTAAATCAGCAGGACACGCTGGCGCGCGATGACCTGGCACTCCAGCAAGCCGCCCTGGAACACGATTTGGCAGAACAGCGCTCCGCCAGCGCCGCGGACATTGCGCGCATTCATGCCCGCTCCGGACAGGAGACGGCACATCTGGCTGGCAGCCCGGACCCCGAGGACCTGCGTGCGGTGACCCGCCTGTGGGCCGGGTTGTCGCGTCTGGGTCGGCAGGCCCAGGAACGCGCGCAGCTACGTGCACGGACACGTGCCGCCCTCCCCGCTGAACGCGCCCTCGAGGACTTCATCGCCGGCCGCAACACCGAGGTCGCAAGGCGCATCGAAGGCGCCCGCCGCATCGTCCACGACGTCGAAGCCATCGCCCATTCTGCCGTCCTGGCCAATGCTGTCGCAGAACGTGCGGTCATCAGGACGTTCAGCACCCTGCCGGACGAATTCGTCCTTATCAACGACCTCCATCTCCACTACGACCGGGACATTCCATTCGAAGACAGCTACCTGAAGACGGCACAGCTGGACCACCTTCTCATCGGCCCCACGGGTGTCTACGCCATCGAGACCAGGCACTGGAGTCGCACCGTCGCCGCTGACGGTGACGAAGCGGACCCCGTGCTGCAGGTAACGAGGGCGTCCTTCCTCTGCTCTCGCATCCTGAAAGACGCGGGATGCGACCAGATCGTCCGGTCTATCGTTGCCTCCGAGGGTGCTCCGCCCACCCGTTCGGGTGGAGCACATGTCGCCGTCATGCCCACTGCACGCGTGCTCTCATACGTCCAGTACGGTCCCTCGCTGATGTCGGTCCAGGAGGTCGCTCTGGCCTGCAGGACCCTGACCTAGACTCGCCAGAGCGGGCAACGGACATCCCAGCTGCCTTGTGAGCTATCCCGCAGTTGTCAGCCGTACCACCTTCACAATCCCGTGTACGGAACCTCTATATGCTGCGTATAGAAGGTACAGGGACGCGAAGGCGCCCCGTGGAAAGGAGAAACGATACCTATGATGGGATTTGGCAGATATGGTGGTTACGAACGCGGCATGTGGGGCGGCGGGCACCTGTTGATGGGCCTGCTGTGCCTGATACTTTTCATCGCGCTCATCCTCTGGATTGTTCGTATGGTGACGTGGAGACGACATGGTATGGGTTGCCGCATGCACGGCATGTATGGGATGTACGGCATGCATGACGATCACAACCCGATGCACGGTATGCAGGACGAAGCCCTGGACATCCTCAGGAAGAGGTTTGCCGGAGGCGATATCACCAAGGAAGAGTACGAAGAGCGATTAAAGGTCCTGAACGGCGAGAAGTTGCCGTAACAAAGAACCACTCACCCCTGTGCCCGTTTGCGGCACAGGGGCTTTTGCATGTCCTGGTCAGGTCCCAGCTCCCTAGACGCCTGACAGCTCGCCAAGTTCGACGTGCTTGTCGGGCCGCTGTTCCTCCATCAGGCCGAAGCTGTTGCCTTCGGTGTCCTTGCAGGTCACCATGCGTCTCACCCCGGGGATAGTGTGGATGTCACCCACAATCGTACCTCCGGCGGCAGTGACACTTGCCACAGCATCTTCCAGCGACGTGACACCCAGGGTCAGGTTCGTGTCGACACCATTGTCCTTGGACGGGGCAAGACCGCCGTCGATACCCGGTTCACTGGGCGCGCCAGTCATGATCATGTAGTATTCAAACGGTCCATCCCACTTCTCCACGGTCCAGCCGAACGCCGCCTTGTAGAATGCGATCGCACGAGCCGGGTCGGTCGCCCCCAGGTCAAAGTGAATCGGTCGTGGCATGTCACGCCTCCTGTGGTTATCGGGCCTCCTGGGCCTCTATCCCAACCATACTCCATGCCCCGCACCATGCAAGACCATCCTTGACATTCACATCACAATGCACAAAGCTGTGACGACGTGCGGGAACCGGAACCCGCCGACTGTCGTCCAACTGAAAGAAGGATGGTGACCCGCAAGGACCGCCAGATGGAGGTGACACCGATGAAGAAACTACTGATTGTGCTCATGATAGCTGCGCTGGCAGTCACGGTAAGCGTGCACCAGGTGAACGCGGCCGACCCGCCCGCAGGCATCCGCTACGCGCCGCCGACAGTAACACTGACGACGGGCAAACCGTCGTACATGGCGGGCGAGGCCATCGACTGGCGCTACACCCTGTACAATGGCAATGACCAGCCTCTCGTCCTGACCTTTACGTCATCTCAGACCTACGACCTCATTCTGCGGCAGGATGGCAGGATAATTGCCCAGTGGTCGACCGGCAAGATGTTCGCAGACGTCATGAGCACCCGCACCGTCATGATGGGCGAGACCATGGAACTCAAGGGCTCTTGGCAACTGCCCCAGGAACTCGCGCTCGGCACATATGAACTGGAATTCGTGCTGACCAGCACGACCACCGAACCCACTGGAGCGAAGACGCAGTTCGCAGTCGGCAAGGCAGGCACGCCAGACCTGAGCGTCAGCTTCACGACGGACAAGCTCATCTACCGCGTGGGAACGACCATTACCGTCAAGTACACGATCACGAACCTGACCGACAAACCACTTGTCCTGACCCTCCCCACCACACAGCAGTATGACTGGACCGTCACCGATGCCGAGGGCAACCTCGTGTACCGGTGGTCAGACGGCAAGGCGTTCGGTCAGGTTGTCACCCAGCTCACGATCCCTGTTGGGACCAGTGATAGCTTCGAGAGCTCCTGGGCCATCCCGCGGGACCTCAAGCCCAATGGCTTCTACATTCATTTCACGGTGCCGGACGATGGCCTCGGCGTCCTGAAGACACAGCGACGCGCCGTCCTCATGGGCAGCACGCCCCCACCACTGTAGATGCAGATGCCCCCTCATCTGAGGGGGCGTTTTCTTTTTCCCTGTCCTTGGCTCTGTGACCCGGCAAGTGTAACACTCTCGGGACGGTTCCGTTTAAGGCGAGAGTGTTACAGTCCGATGCGTTATGCCCGTCCTGACTGGGAGCATGTACCACCAGACGTGTAATGAGCAGCTGACCCCATATCAGAGTCCTAAGTTCTTGCGAACATTGAGCGCTTTCCAGTGCAGCCCGGGCTGTGCCTGAATGCGTTGCCTGAGCACTGGATCGTCCGTCAGGAGTGAAGCATCCACGATTCCCCCGCCCAGGAGCGACTCCAGAAAAGCCAGCTCGCGTTCGCACAGCGGAAGGACGGCCACAAGCATCGCTCGCGTTTCATCCAGGAGGCGCTCAGCGAATGAATCGCTGATGTGCTCGATTCCCCCGGACCGTTGGAGGACGGGGATGAGCTGGTCACGTAGTTCCCGCCC
>Ga0209638_1001681_pt1 | contig 13918 bp, 10 predicted proteins | sample BarGraNGADG00211_FD_184490 | JGI IMG/M metagenome (GOLD analysis project Ga0209638, IMG submission 184490) | Arctic peat soil microbial communities from Barrow, Alaska - Barrow Graham LP Ref core NGADG0002-211 (SPAdes) (version 2) | ecosystem: Environmental > Terrestrial > Soil > Wetlands > Peat... | reverse complement strand
CGAGAGTATATCAGCAATTTCCGGCGTTCTCATGATGATTTTGAAACGTGTATTCCAAGCGGCGGGTAGCCATCAGTGTGCGAACTGTTGACTTTTCTCTGGAACCTTCTAGCGCTGGCAATATGACATGGAATGCCTGTAAATGATGGTAGCAGTATTCGTAGCAGTGGGGGAGGTTCAGAGAGTCAACTTGGAATCATAACCTGAAACCAGGACACCTTATGGATTGTTACAGCTGCAAAGAAACACATCATGGACACAAATGAAGGTAGAATGGCTCTAGAGAGCCAACAGAAGCGCACTTTTCAAAGACACTTGACACGGAATGTGAAAGATGATATGAAGGCAGAATGGTTCTAGAGAGCCAACAGAAGCGCACTTTTCAAAGACACTTGACACGGAATGTGAAAGGTGATATTACAAAAGAATTGGAATCAATCACAGGCGAAAAGGAGGAAAAGGAAATCTGATTTCTGCCTTGGATGCTGTCGAAACAGAGAACAACGATATGGAAGTTCTGGAATGTCGATTCTTAATGTCATCTTGAATCCTGGACAAGGAGTTGCAGAGTGATGTTGATAACTTTAATTACCACTATCACACGAAGAGGTGAGTGACATGGAGAAAACGATTACCTACTACGAGAAGTTCGGACCCGACAACACTGAGGAGACACTGAAGGCGGCAAGCAAGCGTTACAAAGAACTAGGGCTCAAGCAGGTCATTATCGCGACGTCCGTTGGTGTCACTGCTGTCAAGGCGCTCCAATACTTTGACCCCAAAGAGATGGTCGTGGTGACCTCGATGTACGGCTACTTGAAGCCGGGCGAGCCGAGGCTGTCGGAGGAGAACCGGAAGATCCTGACTGATGCGGGCGCTACATTGGTATTCAACACCCACGTCTTTGCGGGTCTTGACAGGTCGGTGAACAAGACGTACGGCGGCATCACTCCGGTCCAGCTGATGGGGCAGTGCTACAAGCTCATCGGCGAAGGCTTCAAGGTCTGCCTCGAATGCGCCATCATGGCGGCCGATGCTGGTGCAGCCTCCCCGCTCGAGAACGCCATCTGCATCGCTGGTACCGGTCGGGGCGCAGATACTGCCATCGTGCTGAGGCCGGCCCACAGCAACGGCTTCTTCGACATGAAGATCAGAGAGATCGTGTGCATGCCCAGCGAACGTGCGGACAAGCCGTCAGGAGTGTAGTATGACCCAGCGAAATGGAGGCAATTGACGTGGCAACTGATAAAGCTCTGACCGATTCAAAGCAAGCGCAGAAAGACCTTGAAGCTAAGGCCCAGGTACTTGTCGCAAAAGTTGAGAAGGAAAACAGGTATCGGACAATGTTCACAGGAGGCTGGAAGCTCATTCTTGCGATTGTCTCCATAGTGTTTGTGGTATGGAGCATCTGGGCCCCTACGTACAGCTCCGTTCAGCCGACACAGCTGATGGCGATTCACTTGGGTTTCATCCTCTCCTTCGTGTGGATCTACTTCCCTGTTGCGGACAATGCCAAGTCAGCCCGCACGACTCGACCTAGCCTATTCAACATCGTCCTGATAGTGATCACCGTGGCAATAATCGTGTATACGTTCTTCAATGTGACTCAATTGGCTTTGCGGGGCGGTCTGGCCATGCCGTTTGACTATGTGGCCGGTGCCATACTCGCAGTTCTTATCCTCGAAGCGTGCAGGCGTGTGCTCGGATGGCCATTGGTCATCATAGCCCTGGTCTTCCTGGCGTATGCATTGTTCGGCAAGTACTTGCCCGGTGTCTTCAACAGCCGCGGGACGAGTCCTGCGCGCGTCCTGTACCAGCTGTACCTCACTAGCGAAGGCATATGGGGAATACCGTTGGGAATATCGGCAACCTACATCGTGTTGTTCATATTCCTGTCTGCTGTGCTCGGTGAGACCGGTGCGGGGAAACTCTTCACTGATGTGGCTATCGCTGCAACAGGAAAGGCCAAGGGGGGTCCTGCCAAAGTAGCCGTGATTGCCAGTGCACTGTTCGGCATGGTCAACGGCAGCGCCGCTACCAACGTGGCCACCACGGGCACGTTCACGATTCCCCTCATGAAAAAGGTGGGGTATGAGCCGTATTTCGCTGGAGCCGTTGAGGCGGCAGCTTCGACGGGCGGGCAGTTCATGCCCCCCATCATGGGAACAGTCGCCTTCCTCATGGCCGAGTTCATAGGTGTCCCATACATCAAGATAGCAGAGGCGGCGGCTATCCCGGCGTGTATCTACTTCACTGCCATATTCATCGCAGTTGATCTCCGCGCTCGCAAGAATAACCTCAAGGGCGTGCCTCCGGAGGGTGTTCCTGACTGGAGGCGTACGGTGAAACAGTACTGGCATATGCTGTTGCCCATCGTGCTGCTGGTGTACCTTCTGCTCGCGCAATACAGCCCTACGTTTGCTGCATTCTGGGCTGTCATAACCACTGTTGTACTGGCCTTGGCGAAGAAGTCTACCAGACCGACATGGAGCGGCCTCGTCAGGTTGGCTGTTACTTGTGCTCGCAGTACTCTTAGCGTAGCAGTGGCCATGGCGACCGCAGGTTTTATTATTGCCATCTTGGGCATCACAGGCCTGGGAGTCATCGCCGGACATGCGATCATCGTCCTGTCGGGTGGGATCATGCTGATCGCACTGTTCATGGTGATGATAGTGACACTGATCTTGGGCATGGGTCTCCCGACCAGTGGGGCATATGTGATAGCCGCCTCGATATGCGTACCTATCCTCGTCAACCTGGGAGTCCCGTTATTTGTTGCCCACTTCTTTGTCCTGTACTTTGCATGCATTTCGACCATCACGCCACCTGTCGCTCTTGCTGCCTATGTTGGGGCGGGGCTTGCGGGTGCGAACCCAAATCAGGTCGGTTGGACAGCGTTTCGGCTGGCTCTCCCAGGTCTCCTGGTAGCGTTCTTCGTGGCTATCAACCCAGCTCTCCTGCTGATTGCCAGCAATTGGTGGATCATCGTCTGGGCGATAATCACTGCTCTGGCTGGGACTTTCCTGTTTGCAGCCGGTTCCGAAGGGTACTTTGGAGGGAATTTGTCCTGGTTGAGCCGAATCGGGCTCATCGTCGGAGGCTCCTTACTTATCATTCCTGGTCTAACCACGGATCTTATGGGCGTTGGGCTTGGAGTCGTTTCGGTTGGCGTTCCACTTCTGGTCCGTCACTGGACGAAAGCTTCGCCCGGTGCCACGGCTGCAGGGTGAAATGAGAGAGGCACAGTATTGCCTTGTCGTGGACCGAGGATGGTGGTCATAGGGGATTTCCCTTGGGTATAACAGCATTCACCTGTCTGTGGAATACCCACGAGATCCCTTCCCTAGAGGCGTTTCACACGGACGATGAGAAGGACTGATATATGGCAGCAGAGTCGATCAGGGTCGGGAAGGAGGTGTCAGCAGGGAAACTACCTTCGAGCGAAGGTTCCGTTGGAGCAGGGATGAGCACTAAGAAGGATCCAAAATGCCAACTCTTGACTGTATCTTGAAGTCAGGATGATGTATCTGAGACAAGGAGGTTCGTCAGATGAATTGCAAACGAGTCGCTGTAATACTGCTTGTCATCTTCATGGTCAGCTCGAGCTTGGTTGGATGCAGCCCCAAATCTGCTGAGACTGTGTACCTCACTATCGGCACTGCTAGTGCAGGCGGGTCGTTCTACCCCATCGGCATCAAGTTGGCCGAGATCTTGAACAAGAGCATCCCGAACGTCAAGGCTGTCGCCATAGCTACAGCAGGCTCGCCACAGAACATTGACATGATGCGCACGAAGGATATGGAACTGTGCGTAATTGGGGCACTGGATGGCCTGCAAGCGATCAATGGCACAGCCCCGTATACAGAGAAGATGCCATGGATCGCGGCTCTGACGGGTCCCATGTACCGAAGCGGAACACAGATCTTAGCTGGGATGAACGCTGGAATCAATAACGTCTTGGATCTCAAAGGTAAGAAGGTTGGTGTCGGGGAGGTGGGAGGCGCGGGGACGACCGATGTGGTGAACATGCTTAACGGTTTGGGTCTGACTCTGAAGGACTTCACTCCCGTGTATGGTGATTCTGGATCGGCTATCGACAGTCTGAAGAATGGGTTACTGGATGCTGCGTTCCTTGGACTGACTGTCGGTTCTCCTGTCATCGCCGAGGCAATGCTATCCGGTAGGGTCAAGCTCGTGGGGATTGATGATGCCTCGTTTGCAAAGATCCTAAAGGTTAATCCCACCTATGAGCGGTATACGATAAAGGCCAATACGTATTCGAACCAGAACTACGACGTCATCACCATGAGCGACCCACCGCAGATTATTGCGTGCAGGACAGACCTCATCAGTGATGACCTTGCCTACCAGATCACCAAGGCTATCTATGACAATATTACCGACTTCAGGACTGCAGTGTCCGCAGTGAAAGACATGACCATCGACGATGCGTCTCTAGGTTTGTTGATTCCATATGACACTGGAACAGTGAAGTACTTTAAGGAGAAGGGCATCACTTTACCTGTCAGTTAGCTCTTCCAGCGGGCTATGGCGATACACGTCGACAGGGGCCAAATGGAAAGTAGACCGGGGGAAGGCAAGCTTGATACTCGCTTTCCCCAGTTAAAGACGGGGGGCACGAGGTTTCGTGCTAGCCGTGCGATCATGTCAGGAGGACGGGATGGATTCACTTGCAATAGAAAGGTTCGTGGATGAGAACGGACTCGGGATCAAGGAGCTCCTCCAGAAGACAGTCGACATATACTCGCCCAGTTGTGACGCTGCTTCTGTGACGGCAGTAGGCGACGTCTTCGCGGAGGAGCTCCGTGGTTTGGGTTTCCACGTGTCACGTCCACAGGGGGACGGGTACGGAGCGCACGTTTTGGCTGACTTGGACACGGGCAAGCCCGGACCCAAGATTCTCCTCATGGGCCACATGGACACCGTGGAACTACCCGCTGCAGGCTATGACTATAGGATGCGCGTCGACGGTGACCTCATCCGGGGCCTTGGCGTGCAGGACATGAAGGGTGGAGATGTGATCCTGACCTGGGCTCTTCGGGCGCTGAAGAACGCCGGAGGGCTCACAGCCGGCTCCATCCGCGTTTTCTTTAACGCGGAAGAGGAGCCCGGTTCGCCGCATTCCAGGAAACTGCTTCCCTCCGTCCTTGAAGGCGTGGACTACGCCTTGTTGTTTGAGGGAGCTGAAGACGATGGCTCGATGACGGGGTCGCGCAAAGGGTGTGGAGTGTTCCGGGTCACGATCCATGGCCGAGCCTCGCACGCAGGCGCAGATCCGGAGAAGGGCAGGAGCGCGATACACGAGCTCGCGGAGAAGATCCTCGCCATCGAGGCCTTGAAGGGGAACGGCACCACTCTCAATGTGGGCATCGTCAAGGGTGGAACGGCCGCGTACGTGGTGCCGGAGTACGCTGAGGCTGTGGTCGACGTGCGTGTCCCCTCTCCCGAAGAGCAGAAGAGGATCGAGCGGGAGTTGGCGAGGATCACCGGGGAGTCATGCGTTCCGGACACCCGGACTGAGATCTCGGGGAGTTTTCACCGCCCGCCGATGGGCAGTATCCCGGGGGGTAAAGCCCTGCAGGAGCTCACCGCAGAGTGGGCGACGAAGCTTGGGTTCCCGGTAAAGTTCGTGACCAGTGGCGGGGTAGGGGATATCAACAATATTGTTGCAGCAGGAGTCCCAGGATTGGACGGGTTCGGCACTGACGGAGGCGGGCCTCACGGAGTGGACGAGCATATTCGTGCGGATTCATTAGTCAGGAAGACCAAGCTGGCGGCTCTGGTCATTGAGTCGGTCCTCGAAGGACGCTGGGCCCATTCACAAATGGAGGCATGAGAGATGGCAGAGTTCGGGTACTACTTTGATTCACCCAAGTTCACGACCGAGGAATATCAGGGGAGGCTGTCCCTGGCAAGGAAAGCGATGCGGGAGAGAGGAATTGAGGTTCTGATCCTTGTCTCTCCCAAGAACCTGTTCTACATGACCGGGTATAACACCATAGGCACCGGCAACTATCAGGCGCTGGTCATCCCCGAATCAGGGGAAGTGACGATGCTCATCCGTGAGATGGAGAAGGGTGTTGCCGACGCCACCACGTGGGTGGAAGACAAGAGCACCTGGGCGGACCATGAGGAACCCACTGATGCGTTGATGCGTATGCTGAAGGATCGCAACTGGCTCGGCAAGGTCATCGGGTTCGAGAAGAATGCCCAGACGTTCTCGCCCGCCAACTATGAGAAGCTTCTGGCGGGACTGGGCAAGACGCCTCTGGATGCCTCGGATATCCTCAACAGCATCCGCGTCATCAAGTCACCCCAGGAGATCGAGTACATCCGCAAGGCTGCCAAGATATCGGATTTGGGCATGGAAGCTGCCATGAACACGATCGGCGAGGGAGTGAGCGAGAACGACGTGGCAGCCGAGATATCCGCCGTCATGATCAGGGCCGGGAGCGAGCTCATGTCCAGCGGCCCGATCGTTACCGGGGGCTACAAATCGGGAGTGGCACATACAGATTGGCAAAGGTACACCCTAAAGCGGGGAGATGCCATACTCTTCGAGATCGGCGGGTGCTGGAACAGGTACTCCGGGCCCCTCATGCGGAGCGCCGCGATCCTGGAGGCCAACGAGGAGATACTCCGCATGGCCGACACAGTGAAGAGAGCGCTGGAGGCAGCGATTGCAGCCATCCGTCCAGGCGTCACTTCCGGCTATGTGGACGAGGCTTGCCGGAAGGTTATCGAGGACGCTGGGTTCGAGGAGATGTTCCGCAAGAGGACCGGATACTCCGTGGGCGTCGGGTTCACCCCGTCCTGGATGGAGGCCGAGATATTCGACCTCAAGAAGGATGACCCGAGGGTCCTCAAGGCCGGGATGGTCTTCCACATGCCTCCTGCTCTCCGCAGGTTCAAGAAGTACGGGATCGGCAACAGCGAGACCGTCCTCGTGACCGAGAAGGGGTGCGAAGTCCTCACCAACTTCCCGAGGAAGTTCTTCATCAGCAATAAGTAGACTCTGTGAGGTCCCACTGCGCCCTGTCGGCAGTGCCCCTTCGTGGGTGGCCGGGTGCAGTGGGATTGGCGTTACTATTCGGGAGTAGATGCGGCATTGGGGAGGCAGGCGTGGCAGTTGTGCGACAGTTCGACGTACTGGTAGTAGGCTCCGGCGTGGCCGGGTTGTACGCAGCCACATGCTGTGCGCAACAAGGGCTGAGCGTGGCGGTGCTTGACAAGGGACTGGCTGGGCGATCGAGCGCCAGCTATAGTGCCAAGGGGATGGCGGTGTTCGGGCCTTGGTCGGTGAAGGAGGACTCCGAGGAGCAGCACGTGGACGACACTCTGAAGTCAGGTCGCTACGTGAATGATCCCAGGCTGGTCGAGGCGATGGTGAAACACGCGGCTGGTGCGATCCTGGGCCTCGAATCCATGGGCATGTTGTTCGATAGGAACCCCGATACGGGAAACCTCGCTCTGCACGGGAAGGCTGCTGGCCACGCGTGGCCCCGTGACATCGGATTTTCGGATATTACTGGCAAATTACTGGTCGACACACTCCTCTCACAAGCCAGGATGTTGGGAGTGTCTATACTGAGCGATCATCTGGCCATCGATGTCGCGCTGGGCGCGGATGGGGTCAAGGGCTGTTTCGTTCTTGACATGGACGCCGGTGAAGTTGTGGCAATTGAAGCCTCGGTCGTCGTGATGGCAACGGGCGGGATTGGAGATCTCTACCCGCTGACGTCCAATGCGGTGCAGAACACCGGAGACGGGATCGCCATCGCCATGAGGGCGGGCGCGACCGTCAAGGACATGGAGTTCGTACAGTTCTACCCGGCGACCGTGGTCTACCCGCCGGTTCTGAGGGGCGTGAACACGAACAGCATAGGGTTGGGCGCCCAGCTCCTGAACTCGGCCAAGGAGAGGTTCATGTCCCGCCTGGAACCCGAGAAGCTGGAGCAAGTCACGCGTGACCGGTTGTCCCAGTGCATCTACCTCGAGATCATGGAGGGCCGTGGGACTGAGAATGGCGGAGTGTATCTGGACGCCACATCGATCTCCAGGGAGAAGTACAAGGCTCATTTCCCGAGCGAGTGGCGGCTGGCGGAGCATGCGGGACTGGATTTGGGCAAGGACGTCGTTGAGGTAGCCCCGGGCGCCCACTACTACATGGGCGGTATAGAGATAGGCCCCGACGGATCGACGGACGTGCCGGGCTTGCTGGCTCTGGGTGAATGCGCCTCAGGCGTGCACGGGGCAAACCGTCTCGCCAACAACAGCCTGACTGACGTGTTGTCCTTCGGGAAGATCGGCGGGGACAGCGCGGCGGCGGTAGCCCGTCGAAGGAGCCGCGGGTCCATCGGGGCTCGGGAGGTCAACGAAGCGGAGGAACGCATCCGCCGACGCCTCGGCGGGTCTGCCGTAGCCGGTGCCGCGATAGCAGGGCGTATGAAGCAGCAGGTCAGGGACGTCATGGGGCAGTACGTGGGTGTTGTGAGAGATGCATGTGGCCTTGCTACGGGAGAAAGGCTGATGAGCGAGCTCAGGCAGGCGGCGTCAGGCGTGACTGTCTCTGGAGGAATGCGGTGCAACCCGGAGCTCCTGAGCGCGCTGGAAGTGCAGAACATGACGCTCGTGGCGGCTGCGATCATCAAGGGTGCTTCCCTGAGGAAAGAATCCCGGGGTTCCCAGTACAGGACCGATTTTCCCGGCGAAGATGCTGCGTGGCAACGCAACATCAGGATCCGGTACATGCGGGACAGCGGTGAGATCATGGCGGAAGTTGGGCCAGAGTTAGCCGGAGAAGGGAGCGAAAAGACATGAACCATTTTACCATACTGGTATCCAGATACGACCCAGACAATGAGGCGGCGCCCCACGAGACCCAGTACGAGCTGTCCAATGACGGAGACCTCAGCGTTCTGGACGCGCTCCGCAGGATCAGGCAAACATATGATGGCACGCTCGCGTTCCGTGAATCGTGTGGGACGGGAAAGTGCGGGTCGTGCGCGGTGGAGGTCGACGGAAAGCCTGCTCTCGCATGCCAGCACCTGTTGTCTCCTGGGAGCCATCGGATATCACCGCTGCGTTCGTTCCCCGTGATCCGGGACCTCACCGTGGATGTCGGGCCTTACGAGTCACGGCTGAAGGAGGTCCATCCCTCTCTGGTCGCAGCATGCGCGGACCGCGAATCGGGCTGGCAGGCCGGAAACGTGCTGCGAGACTTGGCACTCTGTACGTCATGCCTCATCTGCGAGGCGGGGTGTCCTGCCCATTCGGTTGCTCCGGACAGGTTCGAGGGGCCCGCGATCATGACCGCAATCGCGAGATGGATGGCAGACCCGAGAGATGGGAGAGATCGTGTCGAGGACGCATCGAAGAGTGGCGTTGACTCGTGTGCATCCTGTTACAGGTGCTCCAATAGCTGTTCTCGGGGTATCGATGTGTTCACGAGCAGCGTGAGGTTTGCCCGCGAGGCCGAACTCTCCAAAGGTTACTCGGGGACGGCTACGGACAGGCAGATGGTCGAGACATTCCGGGAGTCCGGGAAACTCTTCCCGGTCATAGAAGTGCCACTCAGCGTCAGGTACGGCTCCTCGCAGGCTAATAGGGCCACAACCGGTGTCTTCCTGGGATGCATGCTGGATGTGAGGCACCAGGACTGGGGCGAGAGGTTACTCAAGGTTCTGGGAGAGAGCGGCGTGCCGTTCGTAGTGCCGGAGGAGCAGGTCTGTTGCGGCGGGCCTTTGTTGTGGAAGGGACGGGTGCAAGAAGCCGGGAAAGCGGCCCGCAAGAACCTAGAGGTGTTCAAGGCGGCGGGAGTCCAGCGCATTGTCACTGCCTGCCCCGGCTGCAAACTCTCCTGGAGCAGGGAATATCCCCAGCTCCTGGGCGGGGAGGCACTGGGATCGCTCCATGTCGTGGATATCTGTGAAGTCGTTGCAGCGGCGAAGAATGCCGGCTGCCTCGGCTCCAAGAGCGTGGGATACTTTCCGCCCTGCCATACTCAGGGCCACGACGGTAAGGACTCCGAACCTCCGGAGATCCTGCTGCGCACGCTGCGCGAAGTGGGCGCCGACTACGTCCAGGCGACATTAGGTGAGTGCTGCGGCGGCATGGCCGCTTCGTCCGACCCGCAAGTGGCCAGGAAGCTGGGCTCAAGGGTGATCGAGCAGGCTGTCAACGCTGGACTCGACGTCCTGGTCACGACCTGCCCGTTCTGCGTGGAGAACTTGAGCCGGTCGGCCAGGGCGTTGAAAGCGCCTTTGAGCGTCATGAACATTATGGAGATCGTCTAGGCCGGATCTACCCGGCACACCACAGGTAGGGAGAGCGGGTGGTGGGCCGCCACATGGGAATCGGTGGCCACCGCCACAGTGGTATACTATCTGCTCCCTTCAAGAACTGGGGCTTGATCTTGGAAGTGGCGGGATCCAGAGCCTACTGACCTCGATCGCTCCCAGGCTGCTGGCGGGGCTGCTCATCATATTATCGGCCTCATGTGCGTCGCAGCACCCCTCTCGTTTGGCTGGCTGACGCTGGCAGGCTGGGGACCACCATGTCGTACCTCATGGTGGTCGCGTCTTTCTTCGTGTCGAGGCAGAAGAAGCAGTCGCTGGAGTGTCCATTCTGGGTCCCCTTCATGTGGCTGGGATAGGCTGCCCTGGTCGTGACTGGCGGGTTCGTGTACATGCCGTTCTCTCGCCCGGGAGCCTCGTGTGGCCCTAAGTGCTGGGTCGTCGGCCTGAGGCTCATCGCCGCGCGCATCCAGGCACCCGAAACAAGAACAACCTCGGCTTTTCCGAGGCCGAGGTTGTTCCTTTACGCTCGCGACTCTGGTTTACTTGACTACGAGTTCCCTCGGGAACGAAGTGATCACTTCGCAGCCTAACTTGCTGACTGCTACCGTCTCGCTGAAGCCTACACCGATCTGTCCGAAATCTCTTAGGGCAGGGGGCATGTGGAAGGTCATGCCCTCCTTGAGGGTGGCGGGGTTGTCCTTGCTGAGACTAAGGATATGACCCTCTCCCCAATCCGGTGCGAAGGCTATGCCAATGGAGTACCCCGTGCGCTTCCTGAAGAACTCCTCCACTCCCGAATCCTCAATATATCCCCGACAGGCCTCGTCGACCTCACCTGAGGTGACTCCCGGGTGGATCGCTCCTATCGCCCTGTTGAGGGACTCTATGCAGATATCGGCAAAACGCTGGGCTCTCTCCGAAGGGTTACCCAGCGATATCGTGCGCATGAGAGCTGCGTGATACCGCCTGGAGCACCCCGCCACTTCCAGCAGGATGAGATCACCCTTCTCCAGGACACGACCTGACCACGGCGAGTGCATTATGGACGAGCGCGGGCCCGAAGCCACGAACGGCTCCATGGCCAGATACTCACTTCCTTCCTGGATAAGACCCTTGAACATAGCCGTCGCGATGTCATTCTCGGTGGCGCCGGGCATCGCAGCTTCTATCCCGAGCCGCATCGCGGTCTCGGCGCAGCGCGCCGCCTTGCGGATGTACTCCAGCTCCTTGGGGGACTTCACAACGCGCATGCTTTCTACAATGCCCCCACCGTCCACTAGCTGGGAGTGTGCCAAGCCGTCCTTCAGTGCGAGGAACCGCCGCTGTCCAAGGAACCAGGCGTCGAATTCGACGCCCACCGTCTTCGGTGAACCGGCGACTTTCTTCACAGCGTCGACGGTTGCTTGGCAGGGGTCGTCTGTATCGTCGTACGCGATGAGGTCAGAAAGCCAAGCGTAGACCGAGGCATTCCCCAGCTCGCCCCGCCTCAGCACGAGCGCAGGGTTTCCCTTCTGCGGAACCACAAGGCACAAGTACATATAATAGCCAGGGGACTGATGGCCAGTCAAATAGCAGATGTTCTCCGGCGTATGCACGAGCATGCAATCGATGCCCTTCTCGGCCATCCGGGAGCGTAGGTTTCGCAGCCTCTCTGAGTACTCCTCCAGCGTGAAAGCCAAATCCTTATCCAATGTTCTCACCTCTCCTTTTTGTGACTGCTGGGCCCCATACCGGCTGAATTGAAGACCACCCGCATACCTGGACCCTGCAACATCACTGAAATTGGCAGAGCATCGCTCCACGTCTTGCAGTTAAAACCGTTCATGGTGTCGCCTTCTCTATTCTTATGAGATATAGATTTAGATCAGTTTGGCCAGTGCCTTCTCCATGTGGTCCATGCCCTCTTTAATGCTTTCGAGAGAGTTGGAATAAGCGATACGTACGGAGTTGGGTGCTTCGAACGCTGAGCCGGGTACAACAGCAACACTCGCTTCCTCCAGCAAGTAGCTGCAAAAGTCAACTGAGCTATTAATTTCACGGCTGCCATTGCGCTTGCCGTAATAGTAGCTGACGTTCGGCATAAGATAGAAGGCGCCGTCCACGTTAGGACAGGCTATATGAGGCATCGCGTTGAGGCGCTCCACGAGATAGCGTCTCCGCTCATCGAATTTGGAGCGCATGAATTCGATTGTGTCAGAGGAGCCCGAAAGAGCCTCCAGCCCTGCCCACTGTACGAATGTTGTGCTGTTAGAGGTAGTATGGCCTTGCAGCGAAGATATTCCCCGTGCAATATCCAGCGGAGATGCGCTGTAACCAATGCGCCAGCCGGTCATGGCATAGGCCTTAGACAAACCGTTGATCAGAATGGTGTGCTTTTGGATCTCTTCAGAGAGCGAAGCGATGCAGACGTGTTTCTTGTCGTTATAGACCAGCTTTTCATATACTTCATCGGAAATCACATAGAAGTCATGTTTGACGGCCAGATTGCCCAGAGCGAGCAGACTTTCCTCAGTATAGACCGCCCCGGTCGGGTTGTTGGGGGTGTTGATCATGACTGCACGCGTCTTGGGGGTGATCGCCTTTTCGATGGCGTCAAGATTCAGCTGGAAATCCTCTGGATTGGTATCGACCAATACCGGAACGCCCTCTGCCAGCTTAACCATCTCGACATAGCTGACCCAGCTGGGTATTGGAATGATAACCTCATCACCGGGATTGCAGATTGCCATGACAGCATTGTCAAGTGCCTGCTTTGCGCCGGTTGAAACAACAATTTGCGAAGAATTATAACTGACATTGTTATCACGCTGCAACTTTTTGCAGATCGCTTCGCGCAGTTGTTTAATACCAGCTACCGAAGTGTAACGCGTTTTGCCTTCTTCGATTGCCTTCTCACATGCTTTGACAATATGGTCCGGAGTATTGAAGTCAGGCTCGCCAGCATTGAGGCTTATGATTTTCACCCCAGCTGCTCTTAGTTCCTCGACCATACCCTCCATCTCGATAGTCGCTGAGGGGGTTATCCTCTTGATTCGTTCACTCGTCATCTCCGGGCAACCTCCTCGATAAGGCTCTCGTGGCCATGTTTGCTCCTCCTGTAGACTGTCCTAGACTCAAGATGTCGCTGATTGACAACCTCTTACCCTTGTTCTGCGGCTCAACACAATCTCACGGACGTAAATATGATCTATCTCCATCTCCTTTCCAGCCCCAACTGAGCACAACATTTGAACGATAGCATCTTTCCCCTTTGTGTCAACTTTTTCGGAGAGCTAGCCTTCGATGCTCTTCTGCAGCGCTTGTGTCTTGGTTTGTAACCTTTATTCGAATTTGATGGTGCCTCGAACCAAACATGGCAACTCTTCTGCCGAGAGTCATGCGGTTGACTTCTTGCCGAACTTCACAAAAATAGACTGGACAGCAGACTACTCGATGACATATTCTATATTGGGTGAAGATGGGAAAGAAGAAGAATTCGAACGACAAGGGAGAACAAAAAGGATATGGCGATTATTAAGGCGGATGAACGGCGCGTCAAAACAGGCGTGCACTTTATGCTCGGGAATTATGCTGTGGTTGAAGGTGCAATCTCTGCTGGG
>Ga0209638_1001680_pt1 | contig 13925 bp, 13 predicted proteins | sample BarGraNGADG00211_FD_184490 | JGI IMG/M metagenome (GOLD analysis project Ga0209638, IMG submission 184490) | Arctic peat soil microbial communities from Barrow, Alaska - Barrow Graham LP Ref core NGADG0002-211 (SPAdes) (version 2) | ecosystem: Environmental > Terrestrial > Soil > Wetlands > Peat... | reverse complement strand
ACAGCACGCATCCGGCCGTCATCGAAGCCGCGCTTGCTGCAGGCGCGGACATGGTCAACGACGTGCACGGTCTCCGTGGCGACCCCGGTGTGGCAGTCGCGGTAGCACGCCATAGAGTGCCGCTGGTCGCGATGCACAACCAGAGGGGGGCGAAGTACCACGATGTGGTACGCGACGTGCGTGCGGGTTTCTTTGAAACCTTGAGGCTCGCGCACGAAGCCGGCATCTCCGCCGCGAACATCGTGCTCGACCCGGGATTCGGCTTTGGCTGGACGCCGGAGCAGAATCTCGAGTTGCTCCGGCGCCTGCCGGAATTCCTGGAATTCGAACTCCCCCTCCTGCTCGGCGTTTCCCGGAAATCGACGATAGGCCTGGTCCTCGACGCACCTGCGGCTGAGCGCATCGAGGGGACCGCCGCGGCCGTCGCGCTGAGCATTGCCGGCGGCGCCGACATCGTCCGCGTCCACGACCTCGCGCAGATCCGCAAGGTCGTGCGCGTTGCTGATGCGATCGTGCGCGGGAACTGGCATCCCGAGTGACCCGCGCCGTGCTCGCCCTCGGCTCAAACCTGGGCGACCGCCTGGCCAACCTCCAATCTGCAATCGATCTGCTCGCCGAACGTGGAGTGACCGTCACGGCGGCTTCCTGCGTCTGGGAGACGGAGCCAGTGCCACCGGGGCAGCCGCGCTACCTGAATGCGGTGATCGCCGGTGAGACCGATCTCAGTCCGCGCGACATGCTCCGGGTCGCAAAGGAGGTGGAACATCTCCTCGGTCGTCGCGAATCACCACGTTGGAGCCCCCGCCCCGCCGACGTCGACATCCTGTTCTACGACGACCTCGTGGTGGATGAGCCCGATCTCCAGGTGCCGCACCTCAGGATTGCAGAAAGAGGTTTCGTCCTCGCTCCGCTGGCAGAGGTAGTTCAAGGGCTCTTGCCCGTCCTTGGGCAGTCCGCGGAGGTGCTACTGGCGGTGGTGGGGACAGTGGGGCTGGAGAGAACCGAGTGGTCGCTGACGTGTCCCGGTGAGTCTGCCGGGCTAGACCCAGGGGTGGTCGTCGAACTTCTCTCCGCCGCTAACCTCGATAAGCCCGGCCCACGCGGCCAGGACGCCGGTGATGCCGAGGACTGATGAAACCGGGAGCATGAGCCAGTTCCTGCGAACTGCTTCCTCGGCGCCGAAGAATGCCACCGCTGCCAGCATGAGGAGCACGATCCCTCGCCAGAGCAGTGCAAACGGAGGCATGACGTAGCGTGGCCCGGGGGCGGCGGGTTCGTGGGGCGCCCCGTGGCCTTCGACGCTCACTGCCGGATCAGTCGCGGAGGTCGGGCGGCAGGAGGTTGGGAATCCCGTCCTCGATGGGGTACGTCTCGGAACAAGCTGCGCAGACGAGCTTACCCTCGATGATCTCGCCGGCCTCTTCCTTGTCGACGGTCAGGACCAGGTCACCTTTGCACATGGGGCAAACAAGGATTTCCATCAGGTCGTGTCGCATGGCCACATCGTACAGCCCCACCGCCGTTGGCTCCTATCCTCCATAACGTCGTTCATTTGAACCTTCGGGAAGAGCGGCGCATCGTTCCTTCGATGCCATCACGTCAAACCAGCACCCGGGGGCCTCACTCGTGAACTGGCTTGATGTTGTCCTCGTGGCATTCATTGGCTTCATTACATGGAGCGGATGGCGGACCGGATTCATTCGCGAGGTGGTTTCCTTCGCCGCGACCGTCCTCGCGATCCCCATCGCGGGTGTCTTCTACAAGCAGATGACCCCGAAGGTGAACCCCATCGTCGACAACCTCGATTTGGCCAGGATGATTTCCTTCGCGGCCATCCTGATCGGAGTGATCGTTGCCGGTCAGGTGGCGGGCCACCTCCTCAAGCGCACCGTTTCCCTGCTGAACCTTGGCGTGGTGGACCGGGCTGCCGGTGCTGGCTTCGGGTTCCTCAAGGCGGTAATCATTTGCCAGGTCGCGCTGGTGGCCCTGGTCGTGTTCCAGAAGCCCGACCTCTCCGATTCCATCAACGGTTCACTCGTGGCGGGCAAGCTCATCGATACGACCCCGGCCATTCTGACCGTGCTTCCTTCAGCATTCGACAATGGCGTGCAGGCCTTCCAGAAGGCCTACGACACCATCAACAGCCTGCCGATCCCAACGCCGACGCCCGCCCCTCACTAGGGCCGTCCGCTCCCTGTCCCGTGTGCACCCCTCCCTGTAGGCTTAGGCCATGTCAGTCGATCAGGCCGCCCTCGATTCCGTCGCCCTGAGCCGTGCCGAATACGATCTCCTCGTCCAGCGTCTCGGCCGCGAACCAAACGAGGTCGAACTCGGGATGTTCGGCTCCCTCTGGAGCGAGCATTGCGGCTACAAGAACAGCAAGCCCCTGCTCCGCCTCTTCCCGACCGGCGGGGACCGCGTCCTCACGAAAGCCGGTGCCGAGAACGCAGGCGCAATCGATATCGGCGACGGCCGCTGCATCGTCATGAAGGTCGAATCCCACAATCACCCGTCCGCCATTGAGCCCCATCAGGGCGCGGCGACGGGTGTGGGCGGGATCGTCCGGGACATCTTCGCCATGGGCGCCTACCCGATCGCTATCCTCGACTCGCTTCGCTTCGGTCTTCCCGAAGACAGCCAGAATCGCTACCTCCTCGAAGGCGTCGTCTCCGGCGTCGGTTCGTATGGGAACTGCCTCGGGATCCCCAACGTGGGAGGCGAGGTCTTCTTCTCTGAGACCTACAACGGGAATCCGCTCGTCAATGCGATGTGCGTTGGGCTGGCTGAGACGAAGAAGCTGCTCAGCGCTCGCGCGACGGGCGTGGGCAATGCCCTCTTGCTGGTCGGCGCTGACACGGGCCGCGACGGCATCCACGGCGCCAGCGGTCTCGCCAGTCGCACCGACCCGGAGGCTCGTTTCGACGAGATGCGCCCGGCGGTGCAGGTCGGCAACCCCTTCCTCGAAAAGCTCCTGATGGAAGCCTGCTACGAGCTCGCCTCCGAGCACGGTGAGTGGATCGTGGGTCTCCAGGACCTTGGTGCCGCCGGTCTCACGAGTTCTGTCGTTGAGTGCTGCGCCAAGGGCCAGTCTGGCGCGTTGTTGGATCTCACGAAGGTCCCTCGTCGCGAGGCTGGAATGACCCCCTACGAGATCATGCTCAGCGAAAGCCAGGAGCGGATGCTGGTCGTTGCGAAGCGGGAGCACGTCTCGGACGTCGCCGCGCTCATGCAGCGCTGGGAACTGCACTGCGAGGAAATCGGCCAGGTCACTGAGGGGGACGAGGTCGTCATCTTCGACAACGGCGTTGAAGTGGCTCGGGTCCCCTACGACCTCGCTACCGACCCGCCCGAGTATCGCCGCCAGGGAGTGAGAGCGCCGGAGCTTCTCCTGGTGAACCAGTTCAACCCGGCGTCCCTGCCTGACCTCCGTCCCGCGGACGCGACCGGCACCCTGCTCAAGATGCTGGCCCGCCCGAACATCGCCAGCAAGCGCGCCGTCTTTCGCCAGTACGACCAGCAGGTCCTGAACAACACGGTGGTCGCCCCCGGGGGCGACGCGGCTGTCCTCCGTATCTGGGGTACCGACCAGGGGATTGCGGTCACGACCGACTGCAACGCTCGCTTCTGCTACCTCGACCCGTACATCGGCGCCGAGATCGCCGTCGCCGAGGCCGCCCGAAACATCGTCTGCACCGGCGCGACTCCCGTTGCTGTTACTGACTGCCTGAACTTCGGCAACCCTGAGAAGCTGGACGTCTACTACCAGCTCTCGTCGGCGGTTCACGGGATCGCAAACGCCTGCACGGTGTTCGCTACCCCGGTTGTGAGTGGCAACGTCAGCCTCTACAACGAGACTTCTGGCCGCCCCATTTACCCCACCCCTGTCATTGGCATGCTGGGCCTCATCGACGACGTCTCCCGTTCGCTCCAGGCCGGGTTTACCCGACCAGAGGCAACCGTCTGGTTGCTTGGCTCGGACGTCGCCCAGGCTGCGCAGACGTTGTCTGGGAGTGAATACCTCGAAGCCACACATGAGAAGGTCGCCGGCATCCCAAGAGTCGACCTGGAAGCTGAGCTCCGGCTTCAGAAGCTCATGCTGCAACTCAACACTGAGGGCATCCTGCTGAGTGCCCACGACTGCTCTGAGGGCGGGCTGGCAGTGACCCTTGCCGAGAGCGCAATCCTTGGCGACGTTGGTTTCGAAGGCTCCGTTGAGTTGGTCGGCCGCCTCGATGCGGCGCTGTTCGGTGAGGCGCAAGGGCGGATCATTGTCAGCGTCAGGGATGAGGCGGGCAGGGTGGATCGGCTAGCCGCCCTGGCAGCCGAACACGGCGTCCCGCTTGCGTCGTTGGGGCGCACTGTCGCAGGCGGCACCTTCACGCTGGGTCCGGCCACGATGACCGTCGCGGCACTCCGCGAGGCATACGAAACCGCCCTCTAGGGGCGGTCTCATTGAAGTTCCCATGGGTCGGCCCGGGGGCCTGGTTATCTGCGGCTGGCTGCCTGGTCGAGATGTCCCAGGTGCCGCCCGCAGAGCGTGCACATCAAGTGAACAATGGTCTCCGCGGTGGAGCGCTCGGGCTGGAGAAGCGCCTGGCAGGGCACCGCCTTGGCGCAGTTGAAACAGTAGCGTTCGTGCGTCATCGCTGCCTCCTTGCCCCCGCATTCTATCGCCCCTGTCAATAGCTGCTATGGGAGAGACTTACGGTGAATGCGGCCCCGGGACAGGCGCTGGAAAACGGCAGCGGCCCGTCAGCCGATCGCTGTCGCGATCTCGTCATCGTTGAGGTGAGGGCCAACCACGGCACAGTGAAATGACTGCGGCTGCAGGATTCGCCTGCCCACCGCCAGCACCTCATCGACCGTCACGGCATTGATCTGCTGCACCACCGAATCGATGCTTTCGATCTCGCCTTTTGTCAGAAGAAGCTCCCCATGACGCTGGGCGACCGAGTGTGCCGTCTCGTTGGACAGACGGAAACGCCCGATATTGTGGTCCTTCGCTTTACGGAGCTCTTCTTCGGGAACGGGCTCATCGGTCAGGCGCATAGCCTCGTCCATGCACACCTTGATCGTGTCGACCACGTGCTCGCGGTTGACGCCCGCGGAGATGGTGAAGACACCCGCGTCGGCCAGGTACCCGTAGCCCGACCCGACGGAATAAGCCAGCCCGCGCCGTTCCCGTACTTCGCGGAAGAGCCGCGACGACATGCCCGCTCCAAGGACGTCGTTGAAGACGCGGAGCGCGAACCGGTCCGGGTCATCGCGGCCGAAAATCGGCGCACCGAGGTAGAGACTGCACTGGTCGATGTCGCGGCTGTCCGTCTCAACCCGTGGGCCCGTAATGGTCGGGTCGTAGGGGACGATCTCGGGCAGCGGCCCGGCCTTCATGTCGCGGAAAAGGGGTTCTGCCTGCGCGACGACGCGTTCGTGTGAAACGTTCCCGGCCACAGAGAGGACGATGTTCGAGGGCCGGTACCAGGCCGTAATGTGCTCGATGAAGTCATCGCGATGCATCTGGGCGACCAGTTCACCCGTGCCACCAACATCCCAGCCCGGAGGCTGTTCGCCGTAGACCGAGGTCCCAATGAGCCGGCCGGCCCATGCCCCCGGGTTGTCGTGGTTCCGCTTCAGTTCCTGCTGGACGACCGTCGCTTCTCGCACGATCTCCGCTTCTTCCAGCTTCGAATGCAGCAGCATGTCGGCGGCCACGTCGAGCGCGGTTTCGAACCGGTCATAGGGGACGATGTTCCAGTAGCAGGTGAACTCTTTGTTCGTGTAGGCGTTCAGCGTGCCCCCGGCGCCTTCGATCTCCTGGGCGATCATGACCGCATCCGGCCGCCGCTCCGTTCCCTTGAACACCATGTGCTCGAGGAAATGGGTGATGCCGTTGAGACGTTGCGGTTCGGATCGCGAGCCAACACCCACGAACAGGTTGACCGAGACTGCCTGCGTCGACGGCATCGGCGTTGTAACAATGCGCAGCCCATTCGGCAGGGTCGCGATCTCCCAGGTAACTGCCAAGCGTGCCTCCCAGCCCATGGTTCGAGGCCGTATTCTACGGTTCTTCCGCTCTACCGGAAGTGGCAGCTTTTTCTCGGCCGCCAGCGACTCTTTCGCCGGGCTCCTACACTCGTGAGCATGCCGACAATTGAGGGCGTTCACATCGCCCCGAACTGGACCAGCGCGGCGGGTGCGCTTGAGGGAATTCTCGAATTCCTTGGGGCGCCACTCCCGCGCCATGCCATCATGGGCCTGACGGGCCACGCTTGGCACACGTGCCTGGGTACGCGGGAGGGAGTAGTCGCGCTTCCCAGCGGCCCGCACGATCTCGACTGGGAGTCGATGACCGCGAACTACGCCCGTGCGGGATTTACGTGGGAACGGTTCCTTCCCGCGGATGAAGTCGGCGCCAGTCGGACCGCGGCCATCGAATGGGCCGCGGCACGGATCGACTCGGGAATTCCGGTCATCGGTTTCGACTTCCATCTGCACGAGTTCTCGGTCGTTTACGGCTACGACCGGCCGGGAGAGCACTTCTTCGTCGACAACGTGCTGTCGGAGGAAGTAGGCCCCATCGCCCTGTGGCGGGATTGGCCGTCGCCGATTGGGAAAATCGAGTTGTTTGCGCCGGGCGCTCCCGCGGAGATCGACCCTGCCCAGGTGTTGGGCGATGCGATGCATACCGCCCTGGAGTGCTTCGCGGGCCTGGATGGCCCTTCCGATGGCCAGCCCCGCGGGACTGCCGCCCTGGACGCGTGGGCCGAGGCGCTGGAAGGCGACGCTGCCGTCGACCGCGCCGGCAACTCGTATACCCTTGCTGTCTTGCAGGGGGCTCGCCTCGATGGAGCCGATTTCCTCGGCGACCTCGCGGAGGCGATTCCCGACCTCCAGGGGCCCCTTGAGGCAGCCCGACGCGCCCTCGCCGACGAGACGCAGGCGCTCTCCCAGCTCATCACGTTGTTCCCATTTCCCTCGGGTGGGCACGGCAATGTCGCGAACATCGGTCTGCGACGTGCCGCCGCGATGGCGCTGCGCCGCGCGGCTGCACACGAGCGGTCGGCGGTGGCCTCCATCGGGGAAGCCCTCGCGCTGTTTACCGGGGCCGGTTAGTCGCGGGTATCGCGTCCTCGGAGGACAGCCAGCGTCAGTTCTTCGATCGTTGTGAGCGCCGGATTGTCCGCCAGCGCTTCCTCGACCCACCGCCGCGCTTCGGATCGCGGATAGCCGAGCGCCGTGATCGTTTCAATTGCGTCGACGCTGACCCTCCGCCCTTCGAAGACTGACCGATCGACCGGTTTGCTGATCCCGCCGTCTTGCAGCGCGGCTTCGGCGACGAGCTTTCCGCGCAACGTCGCGATGATCTTGTCGGCACCGCGTGCCCCGATCCCCGGCAGGCGTGTGAGCGTCGCCCGGTCCTCCTGCTCAATCGCCCGCGCGATCGAGCTGACCGAGATGTTCATCGCCTTCACCGCTTTCGCCGGTCCGATCCCCTCGACGCTGATGAACTTCCGGAAGAAGTCCCTTTCCGCGCGCCTCAGGAACCCCACCAGGACCGGGACCGGCTGGTTGGCTGTCGCCGAGTAGTGGATATGCAGTCCGATTTCCGGGCGGCTGCCGCTTTCATCCAGCTCGGACTCCCCGGCGAGCGCCTGCACTTCCGGCCAGAGGAAGATTGGCAGGAGCACCTCGTACCCGACGCCGCCGACGTCGACTTCGACGGATGGTCCGGTTTCGTCCATCCGTGCCAGCTGCCCATGGAGGTGTGTGATCACCCCCGCAGTATGCCCTCCGGTCCGCTGGCGTGGAATCGTCGCGCTACTGACCCCTGTCCGCGGCTGGCGTTACGCTGTTGCGCGTGCCTGAGCTCCCCGAAGTCGAAACCATCCGTCGCGACCTGGAGCCGCTCGTGGTCGGCCGCAAGATCATCGCGGTCGACGTGGACCCGGCCACCCTTCAGTTGCTGACCGGGGCTCCGCTGGAAGCCCTTCGTGCCAGCCTGGTCGGGCGCACGTTCACCTCCCTGAACCGGCGCGGAAAGTATCTGCTCTTCGGTCTGGACGACGGGCGCACCTTCGTCGCCCACCTGCGAATGACCGGTCGGCTCCTGTGGCGCCGTACCTCGGATCCGGTCGAGAAATACGAGCGGGCGAAGCTGGTCCTCGACGATTTACACGAACTGCGCTGGAGCGATCTGCGGAAGTTCGGCACCTGGCGCATCGTCTCGGATGTCGCGGAGATTACCGACCGTCTCGGCCCGGAGCCAATCGACCCGGGGCTGACATTCGAGGTCTTCCGTGCGGCGTTTGCGGGGCGCTCCGCCCCTGTGAAGTCCGTCCTGCTCGACCAGCGGAGATTCGCGGGGCTGGGCAACATCTACGTCGATGAGGCCCTCTACGAGGCTCGCATCCGGCCCGATACTCCGGCCGGTGGCCTATCGGTGCCGGCGCTGCGACGTCTCTTTGCCTCATGCCGGGCGGTCCTGGAGCGTGGCATCGAGAACCGGGGCGCGAGCTTCAGCGACTACGTCGACGGGCGGGGGAACGCCGGGAGCCAGCATCTCTACGTGCAGGTCTTCCGCCGCACCGGTAAGCCCTGTTACGCATGTGGCGCCATAATCGAACGCATCGTCATCGGTGGCCGCGCGACGCACTATTGCCCGGCCTGCCAGCCCAAAGCACGGGTCCACAAGGAGAAGCGGCGTGCTCATTGAACCGGCTCAACTTCTCGCCGCTTTGAATCTTCCGCCCGCGTCGCAGGTCGAAGTCGAACCCCTCGGACTCGCACCGGGCTCGCCCGAAGAAGTTGTCATCAGCACCCCCGATGGCGGCCAGATGGTGGTCCTTGTTCGCCGGTCCTGGGATCGCGAGTTGGCGGAGAACAACATCGCCGTGCTGGATCGACTCAACGCGAATGGGTATCCGTATGCTCCCCGTTTGCTGGCGGTCATCGAGGGTGCGGCTGTTGAACTGGAGGCGCAGGGCGTTCGGGCCCTCGGGCTGATCCCTCCCGGTGGATCATGTGAGGCTGCGGTCGATGCCCTGGCAGCTCTCCATTCTCTGCCGCTCCGCGAAGGTCTCCGCTGGGAGCGAACGCCGCCTGACCTCTTCCATGACGAAGACGTTCCGCTCCACCGCCTGGGGTTCACCTCAGCCGAGCGCAACACTGTCCGGCCCTTGTTGGCCGCCGCCCGTGAAGCGCTGCTCAGCAGCCCTTTCGGCTTCTGTCACGGCAACCCGATCGCGACGAACGTCCTCCTGTTTGCGGACGGTGCGCAGCTCGTGAACTTTGAGCAGGCTGGTTTCGGGTCTCAGCTTTTCGATCTCGCTGCTTTTCTCCTGACGATCGGTCTCTACCCGGGACAGCGCCGCGACCTCGCGCTTCGCTATGCCCTCGCGCGCGGGCTCGACCCGGAATCCACCGCCGACCAGGTCGACCTCCTCGGGATCCTCTGGGGGATTTCCGAACAGCTCGTCCTTCCTCGCCGCCTCATCGAAGCCTACGGTGATGAGTTGCTGACCTCGGCACTGCAGACAGTCGCGGCGCGAATCGATCAGGGCATTCGTGAACCGGCGGGCAGCGAGCCGGTCGCGGCCGAGATACGCGCAGCCCTCTGGCGCTAGAATGCGGCGATGCCGTTCCTTAACCATCGCTGCGCTCTCGGCCTCGCAGGCTCGGAAGTCGTGCAGGCATGACTGAAAGCCGCTGGCCGACTGGCCCGCGTAATGCCATCACCGACGTGGCCGGCATCCGCGTGGGCCATTGGACCGACCGCCGCGGCGGGACCGGGTGCACCGTCATCCTCTGTCCAACCAGTTCGGCCGCCGCTGTCGATGTCCGGGGGGGCGCGCCCGGCACACGCGAAACAGACGTGCTGGCGAGCGCCAACATGGTTCGCCGCTGCGATGCGGTCGTCTTCTCCGGCGGAAGCGCTTTTGGCCTCGCCGCCGCTGACGGCGTTATGCGCTGGTGCGGAGAGAACGACATCGGATTCGGGACGTCCGTTCGCAAGGTGCCCATCGTTTCCGGTGCGGTAATCCTGGATTTTGGGATTGGGAGCGCTCAGGTCTCCCCGGGGGCTGAGGCCGGCTACCTGGCGGCGAAGCGCGCGACCGCTGGCCGCGTTGCGCAGGGCTCCGTCGGTGCGGGGACGGGGGCCACTGTGGCGAAGGTCCTTGGCGCCGAAGCGTGCCTCAAAGGCGGGGTGGGTACTGCCAGTGCTGTTGGTCCCCGAGGGATCGTCGTGGGGGCGCTGGTCGTCACGAATGCCCTCGGGCAGATACAGGATCCCGCCACTGGCCGAATCATTGCCGGGCCGCGCGGCGAGGCGAGCGGGACCTTCGTGCCCCTCGTCGAGGCAGTGGCACGCCGTACCGAGAAGATGGACGCGTTGCTCGAGCAGACGACCCTCGTCTGTGTCGCGACGAACGCCGCGATCGACCACCGCGATCTGCAGAGGCTGGCGTTCCAGGCCCACGACGGGCTCGCGCGCACCATCCACCCGGTACATACGTTTGGCGACGGCGATGTCGCCTTCGCGGTCGCCTTGCCTCAGGTCGAGACGAAGCGCCATGACCTGTTCTCGATCGGCGCACTTGTAGTGAGCGTTGTCGAGCAGGCCGTGCTGAATAGCGTGCGATTCGCGACGGGCCTGCATGGAGTACCGTCCGCCTCCGAGTGGGCGGGTTACTAACGGAGTTTTCCGGGCTTTTTTTGAGTTGGCTATTGACAACGCCTATCGCTGTGCTGACGATCACCCTGCCGCCTATCTTCGGAAGGCGAGCCTGGGTACGACTCTAGCAAGGCAAGTCCACCCGGACCCTGAGTGGCCGGTACGGACGGGAATGTAGCTGGCTGAGACCGCGTGTGTCTCGCCCCTCCCCCGGACCGTGCTCCGCTCGAACAAGAGGCGGGGCACTTGTTTTTTCGGGAGTCGCTGAGGGGATAGCAGTGACACGAACAATGTTGGCCGGAAAAATCCACCGGGCCATCGTGACTGAGGCCAATCTCAACTACGAGGGTTCCATCACCCTCGATCCCGACCTCATGGAAGCGGCAGGCATGCTGCCCTACGAGCTCGTTCACGTCCTTGATGTGACCAACGGCTCGCGGCTTGAGACCTATGCCATCCAGGGGCGGCGTGGCAGCCACGAAGTCTGCATCAACGGTGCGGCGGCCCACCTCGTCCACGAAGGCGACATGGTGATCATCCTGACCTATCAGCAGATGACTGAGGAAGCTGCCCGGGCGGCCGCTCCCCGGCACGTCTATGTCGATGCGGGCAACCGCATCGTTCGCACCACCCGCGGCGACGGCTTTGCCGCCCGCGCCCGGGCCACGGTAGGTATTGCCTGAGGGTAGCGACATGTCGCGCATCTCGGTTCACAAGCTTCGCGAATGGAAGGCCCAGGGTCAGCGCTTCGCGATGATCACGGCCTATGACTACCCGTCCGCCCGCCTGGTTGAACAGGCGGGCGTTCCCATCATCCTCGTCGGCGATTCGCTCGGCAGCGTCGTGCTCGGTTACGAGTCGACCGTGCCGGTGACGATGGACGACATCGTCTATCACACCCGGGCGGTGGTCCGAGGGACGAGCAAGTCGATCATCGTGGCTGACATGCCGTTTATGAGTTACCAGGCGAACGCTGATGAGGCTGTTCGTAACGCGGGGCGTCTCCTCCAGGAAGGGGGAGCGAACGCGGTGAAACTTGAAGGCGGGCGCCATATCGTCCCGCTGGTTCGGCGGATGGTCGATGTCGGGATCCCGGTCATGGGGCACCTGGGACTGACGCCGCAGTCCGTGAACCAGTTCGGCGGGCACAAGGTGCAGGGCAAGACCCCGGCCGCTGCAGCCCGGATTCTCAACGACGCCCGGGCACTCGAGGAGGCTGGCGCCTTCGCCATTGTCCTCGAGACCATCCCGGCGCCGCTGGCGAAGATGGTGACCGAGCGGGTCGGCGTTCCAACCATCGGTATTGGCGCGGGACCCCATTGCGACGCCCAGGTGCAGGTCTTCCACGACATGCTGGGAATCTACGATGACCAGCGCCCGCTGAAGCACGCGAAGCAGTACGCGCGTCTCGGTGAGACGATCCGCGAGGCCGTTCGCACCTACGTGCACGAAGTCGAAGAGGGCGCCTTCCCGACGGCCGCACACAGCTTCGACATGGACGAGGCGACTCTTGGGGAGCTGACTCACTCTGGCTAGCGGCGCGTATCGGCTTCCAGGAGTACTGCTCTGCGAGTTCTGACCGAGCCCCAGTCGATGCGAGCCTGGCGTCGAGCCCGGGGCGGGTCCGTCGGGTTCGTCCCGACCATGGGATACCTGCACGCCGGGCATATCTCGCTGGTCGAAGCCGCTCGTCAGCAGAACGAGACGACCGTTGTCAGCATCTTCGTCAATCCGACTCAGTTCGGCCCGAACGAGGACTTCACGCGCTACCCCCGCGATGAGGTTCGCGACCTGGCGCTTCTCAAGGAAGCGGGGGTCGATGCCGTCTATCTGCCCGCGGTCGGTGACATGTACCCCGAAGGCCATCAGACATCTGTGGTTGTGGGCGCGATTACGCAGCGCCTCGAAGGGGCGGCTCGGCCGGGCCACTTCGATGGGGTGGCGACGGTCGTGACGAAGCTCTTCAATGCCGTCGAAGCCGACCGGGCCTATTTCGGGAGGAAGGACGCGCAGCAGCTCCGCGTGATCCAGCGCATGGTCTGCGACCTCGACATGGCCGTTGAAATTGTTCCCTGCGATATCGTGCGCGAGTCCGATGGCCTGGCGATGAGCAGCCGCAACGTGTATCTCACGCCAGAACAGCGCGCCGCCGCCCCGGTAATCTCGCGCACCTTGTTTGAGGCGCGCGATCGGTTTGTTGCCGGCCTGGTTGACGCGGAAGCGCTTCGCACCTTTGTACGCAGTGGGATTTCCACGTCACCACTGGCTGAGATCGAGTACGTCAGTGTCGCCGACAACGATTCGCTGGAGGAGCTCGACCACCCGGTTACGGGGCGGGCGCTGCTCTCGGTGGTCGTGCGCTTCGGCAGGACGCGCCTGCTCGACAACGTCGAACTGGGCTAACCGGCGCAGATCGCGCGGCGCGGGTCGATGATCGTCCGGCCGCTCTTTAGCTCGTCCAGGATGGGCTGAATCTCGGTAAGGCTGAGCGCGTAGCCGCGACCGGCCTGGCTCGTCGAGGCGGCGTAGACGACGCCAAGCAGGCGTCCTTCGCTATCCACCAGCGGCCCACCTGAATCGCCGGGGCGGACGTCAGCTTCGATCACGAGGATCTGGCGCGTCACCAGGTCCTCGTCAAAGATGTCGCGCCCCTGCGCGCTCAAGCTCCCATCGACAATCGCGGGTACCACGGTGAGCGGCCCGCCTCCGGGATACCCGATGGCTGCTCCCGCTGTCCCCCGGCTCGCGGACCCAGGAGTCAACGGTGCGAGGTTGAGTCCCTGGACGCTCACCACCGCGAGGTCGCGGTCCGGGTCGAAGAGGATCACCTGGCCCGCGAGTCGCTGCGCTGAGCCGGAGACATTGACCGTCGTGGTCCGGGTCCCCGCCACAACGTGTGCATTGGTCAGGATCAGGCCTGGCCCGATGGGGAATCCGCTGCCCTCGACGATGCCGCCGCAGCCGTTGCCTCGCACCCGGACCGTGACGGCGGCTGCGGCGTTCACGCCCGCGCTACTGGTCGATGCCGGGTCAATTCGCAGGGGGGACGGCAGAGAGGGCTCGGGGCCGACGAACAGGTTCGAGCTGAGCTGCTGAGAGAGGAGCTTTTCGACCCGTGTCACGAAGCCTGGCGCCGTCGGCGCAACATCGTTGATCCGGCCGAGAATCGCCGAGCCTTGCACGAGGCCGGCCAGGTCCTGGCTCGGACCGGCGCTGAAGCTCAGCGCGGCCAGCCATGCCGCCCCGACCGTCA
>Ga0209638_1001678_pt1 | contig 13932 bp, 10 predicted proteins | sample BarGraNGADG00211_FD_184490 | JGI IMG/M metagenome (GOLD analysis project Ga0209638, IMG submission 184490) | Arctic peat soil microbial communities from Barrow, Alaska - Barrow Graham LP Ref core NGADG0002-211 (SPAdes) (version 2) | ecosystem: Environmental > Terrestrial > Soil > Wetlands > Peat... | reverse complement strand
GTTGGCGATCGGCGGGTGGGTGGCGAAAAGGGTCGCCATGCCGCTGCCCCGGAACGGGTTCGCGATCATCAGGTGCGACACGTTGACGAGCTCCCGGGCCGGCGGCAGCGGTGCCGCCCGGGTGCCGGCTTCAAGCTTGCGCAGCGCGCTCGCGAGTGCCAGCGGGTCGCCGGTGAGCTTGGAGCCGTCCTCGTCGGCGTCGTACTCGCGGGTCCTGCTGATCGCGAGCTGGATCACAGTGGCCGCGACCGGGGCGAGGATCACCATCCCGAGCGCCGCGATCGGGTTGGTGGAACGCTGCCGGTCCCCACCACCGAAGAACATCAGGAACTGCGCCAGCGCGGTGATCATGCCGGCGATCGCGGCGGCGACCGACGAGGTCAGGATGTCCCGGTTGTACACGTGCATGAGCTCGTGGCCGAGCACCCCGCGCAGCTCGCGCTCGTCGAGCAGCTGCAGGATCCCTTCCGTGCAGCACACCGCCGCGTGCCGCGGGTCACGGCCCGTCGCGAAGGCGTTCGGGGCCGCCGTCGGAGAGACGTACAGGGTCGGCATCGGCTGCCGGGCGGCGGTCGAGAGCTCACGAACGATCCGGTACATGCCCGGCTGCTCGAGCTCGGAGACGGGCCGCGCGCGCATCGCGCGGATGGCGATGTTCGCCGAGTTCCAGTAGCCGTACGCGGTGCCGACGAGACCGAGGCCCGCGAACAGCCAGATCAGCCTGCCGCCGTTGACGACGGCGCCGAGCGAGAGCATGACGACCCAGAGGAAAGCGAACAGGCCCACCGTCTTCAGCCCGTTGAAGTGCTGATGGCCCATGTCGAGACCGCCCCTTCCCTCGCCGACGCCGCATCGTGCTCGGACCCTACGGCGCACCGAAGAGCACCGCACCAGGATCAACGCCGGACCGGGTCCGGCGGTTCCCTGGATCCGACGCTACCTCAGCGGCGTCGGCCCGAGTGGAGCGTCGTGGCACCGGCTCGCCGCGCGAGCGTGCCCCGACGCTCCACTAGAGGGGTGGTCACGAGTGCTCTCCGAGGGAGATGGCGACCATCTCGTCGCGTGGCACCACCTTGATCCGATCGCGGCCCTCGGCCGCGCCGAGCTCGCGCTCGTAGGCGTCGAGCAGCTCCCAACCGCTCCAGGTCAGGTACCTGACGCCGGCGCGCTCGAGCCGCTCGATCACCGCCGCCGGCTCCGGCATCGGCGTCGGCGTCAGCGCGGGCGCGTCCTCGACCAGGTGCCGGATGGTCTCCGTGGCATCCGACTTCGTGTGCCCGATGAGTCCGACCGGACCACGCTTGATCCAGCCCGTCGCGTACAGGCCGGGGAGGTGCCCGCCGTCGGCGGCCAGCACGCGACCCTCCTCGTTCGGGATCACGCCCGCGACGTCGTCGAACGGCAGGCCGGGCACCGGCGAGCCGAAGTAGCCGACGGCGCGATAGACCGCCTCCACGTCGAAGTCGTGGAACTCCCCCGTCCCGGTGACCGTTCCGTCGCCGTTGAGCCTGGTCCGCTCGGTCCGGAACCCGGTGACGCGATCGGTGCCGAGAACCGCAGCCGGCTGGTGCAAGAAGTGCAGGTGGATGCGTCGCGATGCGCTCAGCCCGGCGGGATCCCGCAGCGTCCAGTCGGTCAGCGTCGTGACGACCTGCTTGGTCTGGTTGGAGGACTGGATCGCCTCCATCGAGCCCTCGTCGAAGTCGAAGTCCTCGGGGTACACGATCACGTCGACGTCGGGCATGCGACCCAGCTCGCGCAGCTCGAGCGGCGCGAACTTCACCTGGGCGGGACCGCGCCGGCCGAACAGGTGGACATCAGTCACCGGGTTGGTGAGCAGCAGCTCGAAGACGTTCGGCGGGAGCTCCGTGTACGCGAGGTCCTCGGGGTGCTTCGACAGCATCCGGGCGACGTCGAGAGCGACGTTCCCGTTGCCGATGACGGCGACGTGCCGCGCCTCGAGCGGCCAGGTGCGAGGAACGTCGGGGTGGCCGTCGTACCACGAGACGAAGTCGGCCGCACCGAAAGAACCCGGCAGGTCGATGCCCGGGATGTCGAGGCTCGCATCCCGGATCGCCCCGGTCGCGAAGATGACCGCGTCGTAGAGCTCGCGCAGCTCCGCAACCGTCAGCGCGGTACCGACATCGACGTTCGAGATGAGTCGGATGTCACCCCGCTCGAGGATCTTCTGGAGCGCGGTGATGATCTGCTTGATCCGCGGGTGGTCGGGCGCAACACCGTATCTGACCAGGCCGAACGGGGCCGGCAACCGCTCGATCAGGTCGATGCTGACGTCGAGCCCGGACTTGCTCAGGATGTCCGCGGCATAGATGCCGGCCGGTCCTGCGCCGATGATTCCGACGCGTAGCGGACGGGAGGTGGTCACGGCAGATCGACGCCCTTCAGACGGTGTGATGAAGCATGGTCAACCGGCGTTCGACACGGTTGGTGTCGGAGTATACGGCCGAGGACGCCCGCCGCCCGCGGTGAGACGGGGACTGGTCAAGACCTCAATGATCGTGTCATGATCCCGGCGTGACCAAGTCGCTGCTGCGCCCCGTGAGCTCTGCTCGCGCTGTCGGCGCGCCCGCGGCGTGGGTCATGTGTCGGATGACCTAGCGCCCCGACCTGCACTCTTCCACCTCTGCAGCCGGGCGCGCGTTCGACGCTCGCGGTGGCACCCGAACGGCCTGAGGAAGCTTGGTGCCGGAGCGCCCCGTCCGGCGTAGGTTCGCGTGGTGACCTCTCGCCCCGCGCCGCGGCCCGATCCGGGGGCGGCGCGCGGGACGCCTCGTGGTTCACCCCCGGGAGACCGCACCGGGCTGCTGCTCGGAGTCGGGTCCTACCTGCTCTGGGGCATCCTGCCGCTCTACTTCCCACTCGTGCGCCCGGCCGGTGCTGCCGAGATCGTGGCGCACCGGGTCGTCTGGTCGCTCGTGCTCTGCGCAGCGGTCCTCGCGATCACCGGCCAGGCGGGCGCGCTGCGGGCCGCGATCCGGTCGCGGCGTTCGCTCGCCCTGCTGAGCATCGCCGCGGTCCTCATCGGGGTGAATTGGCTGACGTACGTGTTCGCCGTGCTCGCCGATCACGTGATCGAGGCGTCACTCGGTTACTTCATCAACCCGCTGGTCACCGTGCTGCTCGCGGTCTTCTTGCTGCACGAGCGACTTCGCCCGCTGCAGTGGTGGGCGCTCGGCGCGGGTGCGTTCGCCGTCGTCGTCATCACGGTGGGCTACGGGCGCCTGCCCTGGATCTCCCTCGTGCTCGCGTTCACCTTCGGGCTGTACGGCCTGGTGAAGAACCGGGTCGGCCGACGGGTCAACGCACTCACCGGGCTGACCATCGAGACGGCGGTCCTCGCGCCGCTCGCTCTCGGCTATCTGCTCTGGCTCGAGCGGAGCGGCGATGGCAGCTTCACGAACCACGGCCTCAGCCACGCGGCCTTGCTCGTCGCCGCCGGCGTGGTGACGGCACTCCCCCTGATCATGTTCGCGGGCGCCGCCCGCCGACTGCCGCTCAGCATCATCGGCCTGCTGCAGTACCTCGCGCCGATCCTGCAGTTCCTGGTCGGGCTGCTCGTGTTCCACGAGGCGATGCCCGCCGCCCGTTGGTGGGGCTTCGCCCTGGTCTGGATCGCGCTCGTCGTCCTGAGCGTCGACGGGCTCCGGTCGTTGCGGTCACCGAGCTCGGCCGGGGCACCGCGCGCGCTATCCGGCGCGTGACACCAGCGCGTCCGCGAATGCGACGAGCGCGTCCTTCACCTCTCCCGCCGGCAGGCCCGCGATGGCGGCGATCGCTTCGTCGCCCCACGACCGCGCCTTCTCACTCGTCTCGTCGACCACGCTGTGCCGACCGAGCGCGGCCACCACCTCGGCCAGCCGGGCGTCGCTCGTCAGGTCGCCGTCGATGGCGGCAAGCAGCGCCCTGTCTTCGACGCCGGCGCCGGCGGCCACCCGCTCCCGCAGCAGCAGCACCGGCATCGTCGCGACCCTCTCCCGCAGGTCGGTCCCGGGAGTCTTGCCGGTCACCTCCGCGGCGGAGCGAACGTCGATCACGTCATCCGCCAGCTGGAACGCCACGCCGGCCAGCTCCCCGTAGGTCGTCACCTGCTCGACGACGGTCGGCTCGCAACCGGCGAACATCGCGCCGAACCTGGCCGCGGTGGCGATCAGCGAACCGGTCTTGTCGGCCAGGACCTGCAGGTAGTGCTCGATGGCGTTGTCGCCCGCTCCAGGACCGACCGTCTCGTGCAGCTGACCGAGGCACAAGCGCTCGAACGTCTCCGCCTGGATCCGCACGGCTTCGGGCCCGAGGCCCGAGACCACCCGCGACGCGCGGGCGAACAGCAGGTCCCCGGTCAGGATTGCGACCGAGTTCCCCCACACCTCGTGGGCCGTCGGGGCACCGCGGCGCATCGGTGCCGAGTCCATCACGTCGTCGTGGTACAGCGTCGCCAGGTGGGTCAGCTCGACGACGACGGCGGCGTCGATCACCTCGGGCCGTTGACCTTCACCGAGCTGCGCCGTGAGGAGTGTCAGCAAGGAGCGCAACCGCTTCCCGCCGGCGTTCACGAGATGCCGCGACGCGCTGTCCGCGAGCAGGTCGGTGTGCGTGACGGCGCCGCGAAGCCGCTCCTCGACGAGGTCGAGACGAGCGGAGAGTGCCGCGGCGAGCTCCGGGTCGGCGAGCGGCAGTGGCAGCGGGAACGTCACGGGATGAACTTAGCCGCCTGTGTCACCAGAGTGAGAACCGGGGAGGGCAGGACGCCGAGCAGGATCGTCGCGGCCACGGCGATGCTGATCGCCGCCGCGGTCAGACCCTCGGAGCGCACCACCGTGGTCCGCTCCGCCGCGGTGCCGGCCGCGTCGGTGAAGAACATCAGCACGATCACCCGGACGTAGAAGAACGCTGCCGCGGCGGAAGCGATCACACCGACGACGACGAGCGGCATCGCACTGCCGGCCGCCGCCGCGGTGAAGACCGCGAACTTGCCGGTGAACCCGGCGGTGAGCGGGATTCCCGCGAGGGATAGCAGGAACAGCGCGAAGGCGCCCGCCAGGAGCGGCGACCGCTTGCCGAGCCCGGCCCACTGGGACAGATGGGTGGCCTCACCGAGTACCTCGCCGGCGTCGTTCGTCTCCCGGACGAGCGAGACCACTCCGAATGCGCCGATGGACGCGATGCCGTATGCGAGCAGGTAGAAGAGCGTTCCGGCGATCCCGCGTTGGTTCCATGCGACCACGCCGGTCAGGATGAAGCCCGCGTGCGCGATCGCCGAGTACGCCAGCATCCGCTTGATGTCCGTCTGCACGATCGCGATGACGGTCCCGACGAGCATGGTCAGGATCGCGACCGTCCACAGCACCGGCTGGAGCTCCCACCGCAGCCCCGGAAGCACCACGTACACGACCCGGAGCAGGACCCCGACGGCGGCCGCCTTGGTGCAGGCTGCCATGAACCCGGTGATCGGGGTCGGAGCGCCCTGGTAGACGTCCGGCGTCCAGGCATGGAACGGGACCGCGCCGACCTTGAAGAGGATGCCGACCAGCAGCATCGCGAGGCCGGCGAACAGGAGACTGTCCATGCCGAGCACAGATGATGTCGCGGCGGCGATGTCCGCGAGCTTGATCGAGCCGGCAAAGCCGTACAGCAGAGCCGCACCGAACAGGAAGAACGCCGAGGCGAAGGCGCCGAGCAGGAAGTACTTCATCGCGGCTTCCTGGCTGAGCAGCCGCCGACGCCGGGCCAGCCCGCTCAGCAGGTAGAGCGGGAGCGAGAGCACCTCGAGCGCGACGAACATCAGCAACAGGTCGCCGGCCGCGGGGAAGATCATCATGCCGCCGGTGGCGAACAGGACCAGCGGGTAGACCTCGGTCAGCACCAGGCCCTTGCGGCGCGCCAGCTGCTCGTAGTCCGAGCCGGGAACCGCCGCCCCCGAGGGAGCGAAAGCGTCCTCGCCGATCGAGGTCCGGTCCGCGATCACCAGCAGTGCGAGCAGGGCGAGGCCGACGATGATGCCCTGCAGGATGAGGGCCGGTCCGTCCAGGATGTAGGCGCCGTCGAACAAGCGGGACCCGCCGGTCTTGTGCACGTCGTGCCAGAGCAGGGCGACGGCGACCAGCGCGCCGGCAGTGGCGGCCAGGGCGAGAACGAGCTGGACCGTGCGGCGCAGTCGCTGCGGGACGAAGGCCTCGACCCCCACGCCGAGAATCCCGGCTCCGAGCACGATCAGGACCGGCGCGAGCTGCGCCCACGCGATCGTCGGCGCGGTGAACGTCGTCACTTGGCGCCCCCTTCACTCGCGGCGGTCATCGGTGCGGAGCCCGTCACGGCGGCGCCTTGGACCGTCGGCACGGAATCCTGCACGCCGACCTGCTCGATCGTGCTCTTCGCAGGATCGCGCACCAGGTCGAGGGCCGGCGCGGGGTAGAAGCCGAGGACGAGCATCAGGGCGATGAGCGGTCCGATCACCCAACGCTCGCGGTAGGTCGCATCCTTGGCGTCGGCCAGCTCGGCGCGGACCGGTCCGGTGAAGGCACGCTGGTACATGATCAGGATGTACAGAGCGGCGAGCACGACGCCGATGGTGGCCACCACCGCGGCCGGCGCCTGCCGCCCGTACGAGCCGACCAGCACCATGAACTCGCTGATGAACGGCGACAGCCCCGGCAGGGCGAGCGCGGAGAGGCCGACGACGAGGAACAGCCCCGCGAGCACCGGCGTGACCTTCTGCAGCCCACCGAAGTCCGAGATCCGTTGCGAACCGCCGTGGCGGCGCGCCATCATCCCGGCCAGCAAGAACAGTCCACCGGTCGAGAGCCCGTGGTTGAACATGTAGAAGGACGAGCCCTCGACGCTCACCGAGGAGAACGCGAAGATGCCCAGCACGATGAAGCCGAAGTGCGAGACGGACGTGTACGCGATGAGCCGCATGATGTCCTGCTGACTGATCGCGAGCAGCGCGCCGTAGATCACCGAGATGACCGCGAGCACGACGATGGCGGGAGCGGCCCAGCGTGACGCATTCGGGAAGAGCGGCAAGCACAGCGTCAGCATCCCGAAGGTGCCGACCTTGTCGAGCACGCCGACCAGGAGCACGGACGTTCCCGCCGGGGCGTTCTGCGCGGCGTCGGGCAGCCACGTGTGCAGGGGGAACATCGGCGCCTTGATCGCGAACGCCAGGAAGAAGGCGAGAAAGATGAGCCGCTCGGTCGTCACCGGCAGGTGCACACCGACGAGGCTGTCGACCAGGAAGCCGCCCTTGCCACCGGGCCCGGACACGTACAGCGCGATGACCCCGGCGAGCATGACGAGCCCGCCGGCGAGCGAGTAGAGCAGGAACTTGACCGCCGCGTAGCGCCGCTGGGCGCCCCCGAAGCCGCCGATCATGAAGTAGACCGGGATCAGCATGGCCTCGAAGAGCAGGTAGAAGAGGAACACGTCGCGAGCCGAGAAGACCGCGATCATGAACCCCTCGAGGAGCAGGACGAGGGCGAGGTAGTGGCGCAGCCGACCCAGGTCCTCACCCTGCTCGCGCCACGCAGCCAGCACCACGACCGGCACCAGGATCACCGAAAGGAGCACCATCAGCAGGCCCACGCCGTCGACGCCGACGGCGTAGCTGACGCCGAAGGCCGGGATCCACGAGACGAGCTCGCTGAACTGGTGCGTTCCCGCCGCCGCCGTGTCGAACTGCAGCGCCATCGCGGCGGCGAGCACGAGAACGGCCAGCGAGACGCCGAGCGCGATCGGGCGGACCAGACGGCGCGAGGCCGCCGGGAGTGCCCACAGAGCCGCTGCGCCGATGACGGGCAGCACGATGAGCGCCGTGAGCCACGGGAATCCGCTGGAAGCCTGCATGTGGATCTCGGTCTCCCTCAGCTCTGGAACGCGAGCACGACGACAAGAAGGATGAGCAGCCCGGCGACCATGGTCGCGGCGTACGAGCGGGCGTAACCGTTCTGCCAGCGGCGCAACAGCTCACCGGTGCCGGCCACCAGCCGTCCGATGCCATCGACCCCGGCATCGAGCACCCGCCGGTCGCCGTAGGTGAGCGACCGCGTCAGGTACTGACCGGGGTGCATGAACAGGGCCTCGTTGACCTCGTCCTGGTACAGGTCGTCACGAGCGGCACGGGTCATGACCGAGGCGAGCGGCGGCGTCACCGGGACGGTCGAGACGGCGTACTGGCGCCACGCGAAGTACGCGCCGGCCAGGACGAGCAGCAGGGTGGCAACCGTGATGGCCGGGACCGAGAGCACCGGTTCCGCGTGCTCATGATGCCCGGTGACCGGTTCGAGCCACGTCGAGAACGCGCCACCGATGCTGAGCAGACCGCCGACGAACGCCGAGCCGACAGCGAGCACGATCATCGGCACCGTCATCAGCTTGGGCGCCTCGTGCGGGTGCTGGTCCTTGGTCCACCGCTCGGTTCCGTGGAAGGTCATGAAGAAGAGCCGGGACATGTAGAACGCGGTGAGGCCCGCGCCGATCAGCGCGACCAGCCCGAAGACCCACGGCCGCCAGCCGTCGCCGACGAACGCGGCCTCGATGATCTTGTCCTTGGTCCAGAAGCCCGAGAACGGCGGGATGCCGAGGATCGCGAGCCAGGCGATCGCGAACGTCGCCCACGTGATCGGCAGGAACTTCTGCAGTGCGCCGAACCGGCGCATGTCGACCTGGTCGTCCATGCCGTGCATGACCGAACCGGCACCGAGGAACAGTCCGGCCTTGAAGAATCCGTGCGTGACCAGGTGGAAGATCGCGAAGGCGTAACCGATCGGGCCGAGGCCCGCGGCCAGCATCATGTAGCCGATCTGCGACATCGTCGACGCCGCGAGCACCTTCTTGATGTCGTCCTTGGCCAGACCGACGATCGCACCGAAGATCAGCGTGATGCCACCGACGATGACGACGACGAGCTGAGCGTTCGGCGCACCCTCGAAGATCGGCGCCGAGCGCACCACGAGGTACACGCCGGCGGTGACCATTGTCGCGGCGTGGATGAGGGCGGAGACCGGCGTCGGGCCGGCCATCGCGTCACCGAGCCAGGCCTGCAGCGGGAACTGCGCGGACTTCCCGCACGCCGCCAGCAACAGCATCAGAGAGATCGCGGTGAGCACCCCCGCGCTCGCCCCGGGCGCGCCGTGGAACACGGTGGTGAAGTCCACCGCGCCGAAGCTCGCGAACATCACCATCAGCGCGACGAGCATGCCGAGGTCACCGACCCGGTTCATCACGAAGGCCTTCTTCGCGGCAACCGCGTTCGGCGTCTCGTGGTTCCAGAACCCGATCAGCAGGTAGGAGGCAAGACCGACGCCTTCCCAGCCGACGAAGAGCAGCAGGTAGCTGTCCGCGAGGACGAGCAGCAGCATCGCGGCGATGAAGAAGTTGAGGTACGCGAAGAAGCGCCGACGACTCGGGTCGTGGTCCATGTAGGCCACGGAGTACACATGGATGAGGGTCCCGACGAAGGTCACCAGCAGCACGAAGGTGAGCGAGAGCGGGTCCAGCCGCAGGCCGGCGTCGAGGTGGAGGCTGCCCGCGGGGATCCAGCTGAACAGGTGGAGCGAACGAACGCGGGTAGCGGCGTCACCACCGAGCAGCGACACGGTGACGCCGAGGCCGAGCACGAAGGCCAGGCCCGGGGCCGCGACGCCGACCCAGTGGCCCCAGCCGTCGGCGCGCTTCCCGGCGAGCAGCAGGAACGCCGCGCTCAGCAAGGGGATCGCGACGAGCAACCAGGCGCTGGTCTGCAGGAACCCGCTGGCTGCCTGCTGCTGAGCCGGCGCGAGCTCCAGGAGACGAAGGATGGCCACGTCGGTCGCCTCAGTTCTTCAACAGGTTGACGTCGTCGACCGAGGCCGAGCGACGTGCACGGAAGATGGACACGATGATCGCCAGTCCGACGACGACCTCGGCCGCCGCGACCACCATGACGAAGAACGCCATCACCTGGCCCTGCAGGTCGCCGTGGATCCGCGCGAACGTCACCAAGAGGAGGTTCGCGGAGTTGAGCATGAGCTCGACACCCATGAAGACGATGATCGCGTTGCGCCGGAGCAGCACGGTCGCCGTGCCGATCGCGAACAGGATCGAGGCGAGCACCAGGTAGTTGCTGAGGTTCACGGCTGGGTCCCCTCCTCGATCTGCGCCGGCTCGATCTGCGCCGGCTCGATCGCCGACGTGCCGCCGATCCGCGCCGCGACCTCGCCGACCGAGCGCCGCTGCCCGCGAATGCGAAGCACTCGGGAGACGGACGCCTCGATCGGGCGTCCGGCGGGATCCAGGGCCGGCGTGTCCAGAGCGTTGCTCCCCGCATAAACTCCCGGAGCCGCCAAGGGCGCGAGCCGGCCACCGGACGCGACACGTGCGTCGGCGCGCTCCTTCTGACCGACCCGTGGCACCAGCCGTTGCCGGTGGGTGAGCACCAGGGCACCGAGCGCGGCCGTGATGAGCAGCACGCCGACCACCTCGAAGGCGAAGATGTCCTGGCCGAAGATGACCCGCGCGACGCCGACCGGGTTGGAGTCGGCGTTGGGCGCGGTCAGGCCCCTGGCCTGGTCGAACGTCGCGGTCCGGATCACGCCGATCAGTGCCGCCGCGATGCCGAGCCCGAGGATCGCGCCGATCCAGCGTTGTCCCTTGAGGGTCTCGACGAGTGAGTCGGAGTTGTCCACGCCGACGAGCATGAGGACGAACAGGAAGAGCATCATCACCGCGCCGGTGTAGACCACCACTTGCACGACGCCGAGGAACGGCGCCTCTTGCGCCGTGTACAAGAACGCGAGCGAGATCATCACCAGGACGATCCCGAGAGCGGCGTGCACCGCCTTGCGGGCGAACAGCAGGCCTAGCGCGCCGAACACCATGAGCGGTGCCAGCACCCAGAACAGGGCGGTCTCTCCGCTTGAGACGTTCCCGGCCGACGTGATCGAGGCGGGCAGCGAAAGGAGGACGGACAGCTGAGTCACCGGGCACCTCCGCGAGCCGGCTCCACGATCGTGACGGTATCGAGGCTCGGTTCGTCGGGCCGGTGCTCGCGCACCCAATCCACTTGCTCCGCGACCGCACCGAGGACGTCGCCGCGGTAGTAGCTGGTGTCCGTGGTCCCCGGCACCATCGGGTGCGGAGCCGCCAGCATCCCGTCGGCGAGCGGCGCGAGCAGGTCCTGCTTCTCGTAGATCAGGCCCTCTCGAGTCGGCCCGGTGAGCTCGAACTCGTTCGTCATCGTGAGTGCGCGAGTCGGGCACGCTTCGATGCACAGACCGCAGAAGATGCAGCGCAAGTAGTTGATCTGGTAGACGCGGCCGTACCGCTCGCCCGGCGCGTACTGCTCGTCCGGCGTGTTGTCGGCGGCCTCCACGTAGATCGCGTCGGCCGGGCAGGCCCACGCGCACAGCTCGCAGCCGATGCACTTCTCCAGGCCGTCCGGGTGTCGATTGAGCTGGTGCCGGCCGTGGTAGCGAGGCTTCGGAGGCACCCGCTCGAAGGGGTACTGCTCGGTCACGGTGGGCCGGAACATGGCCGAGAGCGTCACCCCGAATCCGGCGACCGGGGCGAGAACGCCACCGATCCCGGTCCGCGCCGGGATCTGGGCCTGATACGGCTCGGACCGAGCGACCTGCTTCCGACTGGTGTGGGGTGTGACGTCCTTAGCCACGGTCGGCCTCCTTCGTGCCGTCGTCGGCGGCGGCCGTCGCGGTGGCGGATGGGCTCGGCTCCGCTGCGGTCGGATCGGATCCGTTCGGCTCAGCAGCGGCGATCACCACGACGGCGCGAGCTCGGCGCGACGACGGCGGCAGCTTCTGTCCCGGCAGTGGTGGCACCGGGTACCCGCCGGCGAAGGCGTCGAACGGGACCCGCTTCGCCTTGCGTTGCGGAGCGCCCTTCTTCTCCGGCATGAGCAACGAAGCGACCACCCCGAGGAACATCAGCACGGAAAGAGCGATCAGGATCGAGCGCAGGTTCACGTCGGTGAACTGGCGAACGCCCTGCACGACGGCCACCGCGGCGACCCAGGCCAGCGCGCACGGGATCAGGATCTTCCAGCCGAACTTCATGAACTGGTCGTAGCGCAACCGGAGCAGCGTGCCGCGGACCCAGACGAAGAAGAACATCAGCAGCCAGAGCTTGGCCAGGAACCACAGGACCGGCCACCAGCCGTGGTTGAGCATCCCGTCGTTGATCGCCGACAGCGGCCACGGGGCCCGCCAACCGCCGAGGAAGAGGGTGGTCGCGACCGCCGAGACGTTGAGCATGTTGATGTACTCGGCCAGGAAGAACCACGCGAACTTCATCGACGAGTACTCGGTCATGTAGCCGCCCACGAGCTCGCCCTCGGCCTCGGGGAGGTCGAACGGCAGCCGGTTGACCTCGCCCATCATCGAGATGATGTAGATGACGAAGGCCGGCAGCAGTGGGATCGCCCACCAGAACTGCCGTTGCGAGTCGACGATCTGAGAGGTGGACATCGAGCCGGCCAGCAGGAACACGCTGACCAGCGAGAGGCCCATCGCAAGCTCGTACGAGATCACCTGCGCGGTCGAGCGGACCGCGCCCAGGAGTGGATAGGTCGAGCCGGAGGACCAACCGCCGAGCACGATGCCGTACACGCCGACCGATGCGGCCGCGAGGATGTACAGCACGGCGACCGGGAGATCGGTGAGCTGCAGCGGGGTCACCAGAGAGGTGAACGGGATCCGCACCGCGGGGCCGAACGGGATCACTGCGAACACCAGCAACGAGCAGAACACCGAGATCATCGGGGCGAGCAGGTAGACCAGCTTGTCCGCGGCCTTGACGGTGATGTCCTCCTTGAGGAGGAGCTTCATCGCGTCCGAGATCGATTGGAGCAGGCCGAACGGACCGTGCACGTTGGGACCGGGACGGCTCTGCATCCGGCCGACGACCTTGCGCTCGAACCAGATCGCCATCAGCACGCTGACCAGCAGGAAGACCAGGATCAGCACGGCCTTGACGACCGCGAGCCAGACCGTGTCGTGGCTGAAGTCCGCGGCCACTCCGGCCGCGGCGGGAAGCAGTGCGTTCATGCCGTCACCTCCGTCGTACGCTCGGCCACGGACAGGTCGACGACGGCGCCCGCGTCCACCCCGAGGGTGGCCCGCACCGCGCTGCCGACCGAGTTGGTCGGGACCCACACCACGTGGTCCGGCATCGGTGTGATGGCGTAGGGCAGCGTGATCGTGCCAGCCGCCGAGCTCACGTCCACCAGGTCGCCGTCGCGCAGGCCGAGTGCCCCGGCAGTCCCGGCCGAGAGGCGGGCGACGGCTCGCTTCGCGGTCCCCGCCAGGTGCGGCTCACCGTCCTGCAGCCGGCCCGAGTCGAGCATCAGCCGCCAGGTCGCGAGGACGGCCTGATGAGCGCCCACCGACGGCAGGCCGGCCGGCGAGACGTCCGGGGCAGCCGCGCGATCGCCTTCCCACCGACCGAGCCGCTGCAGCTCGGACCGGACCGCGGCGAGGGAATCGGTGCCGAGGGAGACGCCAAGGGCATCAGCCAGCACCGACAGGACGCGGTGGTCCGGCATCGCGGTCGTGCTGATGGCCGTCTCGAACGGCCGCGAGCGGCCCTCCCAGGTCAGGAAGGTGCCGGACTTCTCGACCGGAGGGGCGACCGGGAGGACGACGTCGGCGTGCGAGGTGATCTCCGACGGGCGCACCTCGAGCGAGACGACGAACGCCTTTGCGAACGCACGCTCGGCGAAGATGGGCCGAGGCAGGTCCGCGACCTCCACCCCGCCGACGACGAGACCGCCGAGGGTGCCCTTGGCCGCCGCGGTGAGGATGGCAGCCGCGTCCCGACCGACGGCGCGCGGCAGCGCGTCGACCGACCAGACGGCAGCGACCTCGGCGCGAGCGCGCGGATCGGCGAGCGGTCGCCCGCCGGCCAGCAGATTCGGTGCCGCGCCCG
>Ga0209638_1001677_pt1 | contig 13932 bp, 12 predicted proteins | sample BarGraNGADG00211_FD_184490 | JGI IMG/M metagenome (GOLD analysis project Ga0209638, IMG submission 184490) | Arctic peat soil microbial communities from Barrow, Alaska - Barrow Graham LP Ref core NGADG0002-211 (SPAdes) (version 2) | ecosystem: Environmental > Terrestrial > Soil > Wetlands > Peat... | reverse complement strand
GCGGGAAGACTGCCGCGGCCCAGGAACGGCGACGCAAGACCGCTTGAAGCCGGCGGGCGCCGGGAGCGCTCAACTCCCGCTCGATATCGGTCCCGCGCGTGGCGGCGTTCTGCCTGGGCGCCTCAAGCCCATGCTTCCGGTCGCCGGCGAGCGGCCGTTTGATGACCCGGACTGGTTTTTCGAGCCGTGGTGGCCGGGCGCCTCGATCCTCGCCTACATCGAAGACGGCCGTGTCCGCTTGCAGACAGAACACCTGGCCGACCCGCTCGATACGTTTCCCGAGCTCGCGTCGATCGTCAACCAGTTTGTCGACGATGGGCTGATCGTGGAGGGCGCGTTGCTCGTCCTCGACGACGAAGGGCGCCCGGATGCCGAGCTGCTCCGGCAGCGCCTGGCCGGGCAGGCCGGTCTCCGGGGAGTGGCAGCGCTCGTCGCATCGGACCTGCTCTACGCCAGTGGCCAATCGCAGCTCGATCTGCCCTTCGCCGAGCGCCGGCGCCGGCTGGGCCGCGTCCTGACCGACGGTGAGACGTGCGTCATCAGCCGCGGCTTCCGTGGCGAGGGCAGGACGCTCGCCGAGGCGGTCAGCTCGATGGGTGTGGCCGAGATATCCGCGCGCCTGCTTGCCGCCCACTACCGTCTGGGCGCGCGGGACGATGCGTGGCTGCGCATCCCGGTCGTCGAGCAACCGGTCGCGCCGACGCGACCGCTGCTTGCCCTGTTGCAGCGCCTGCCGCTGTAATCTACCGATGTTGCGCGCTGCGCGCGTCGGACCACGCCGACGGCTGCGGTGAGGGCGGGGATCGAAGAGAGGGTGCTGCGATGTCTCGTGCTCCGAACCGGTATTTCGACTTGGCCATGATCGGGCTGATCGTCGTCCTGACGGCATCGACCGCCTACATCCACTTCTGGGTGGGCGGAACGATGCTCATGCTCAACTCGCTCGGCTACGCGGGGCTGATCGTCCTCGTCGTCGGCTCGGCACTGTTCTACCGCAAGGCTCTGCCGTTGGTGCTCGCTGCTCTGGCCGCATACGCCTTCGTGACGATCGTCGGCTGGCTGATCCTGGGTCCGTACTTCGATGTCGCCTACCTGGCCAAGGCGATCGAGATCGTCCTCATCTCCAGCATCGCCTTCTACCTGTGGCGCACACGGCCGGCGATCGACGAATCGGTGGCCTGGGCCCGCGCGCTGGTCCGACGCGTGCTCGGCGGGCGCGGGTCATCGGCCTCGGTTGCACCCGCGAACGAGGAATGATGAGGGCCCTGCTGACCGCGGCCGTAGCTGCGGTCCTGGTTATCGCGTGCGCCGGCGGCGGACCGGCGACAACCCCGGCGGGGACGCCGGCCGTGACCGTGCAGCTCTCGGCGGCCAACTCGGCCTTCGAGGAGACGAGCCTGACTGTCCCGGCCGGCGTCACGTTCGCGATCGACTTCGACAACAAGGACTCGGCGCCGCACAACGTTGCCATCGTGGGCGGCCCGGCCGGAGCCAAGGGGGAGATCTTCGGCGGGCCGGGTGAGCGGGTCTACGTGTTCCCGGCACTGTCCGCCGGCACTTATGTCTTCCATTGCGACGTCCACCCGAACATGACCGGGACGATCCAGGCGACCTGAGCCGCGGCGCTTAACGGACGGCCGATGATCGGCGGTAGCCCGCCACCGATCTCGATAGGGACTGCACAAACGTCTTGTCGTCTGACTTTTGTGACCAATGGCACGCGAGGGCAGTGTTCGGGCAGCGTAGGTTTCGTTCAACGACGGGCCGCCGAACAGAGATGCAAGGGGTCGCCTGCTCGGACCGGAGAGTCGGCTTAGCGCCGCGAGACCGGCGGAGGCGACCAGACTTGATACCCACCGACGGTCCGTCGAACCTTTTCTCCCGCCGTTCCCGGCAATAGGCCGTCACCCCCAAATCGACAGCTGCCGGGGCCTTCGTTTGTGCGCCGGCCGCCGGGCAAGCGACAGCTGGATGACGTCAACCTCGTCATAGACGCCGGCCCATTTCTCGTCCCCCCAGCGAACCCAGATCGCGTGCATCCCTGCTGCAGCCGCGTGCTGGAGCTTGATCACGGACCAGGGTTTGTCAGCACTGTCGATCTCGATCGCGAGATCCGGCAGGCGATCGGCGCGCCGGACGACCACGTCGACGAAGCCCAATTGATCTGCCGCTGCCTGGCCGGTTGGGACTTCTACGCGCGCCTCGGTCCGCGTCGTCCAACCGCGCGCACGGGCCCAGGCGACCACCTCGCCCGTGATCCTGGCCGTGATCGCGCCTGTCGAGATACCGCTCAGGTCAGTTGCGAAGAGAACGGTTGCCAGATCGTCAGTAGCGGTCACGGTCGGCATTCGTCGACGTTACCGGCTCTGAGTGCCAGCTTGTTTGGCACGCCGAGGCGCTGCCGAAGAAGGTGTGGTGAACCGGACGCGACAGGATGCGAACCCGCCCGCTGGCGCAGTCCACTGCACCCTTGCACTGGCGCGATCTCGTTCGACCCGAGTGGCCCTGCAGACTCGACCGTTGCCACCTGACTCCCGGAATTGGCCATGAACGAATACGTAGGCCGTCGTGTTCGAGGAGAAGGCTGGGATTGGCCCCGCCATCATGGGACCCACTGGCTGGCCCGTGCATCCCACCGGCCCGCGGCAGTCCCGGCTAGGAGCGGGTGGAGGAAGGGGCCGACGATGGCCAGCGCGTCATCGAGCGTAAGGGCGACAGGGAGCAGCGAGCGACGGGCTTCTGCCGCGTAGCCCGGCTCCCACAGCGTGCGATCCGGGACGGTGACCGTGGTCGGCAACCGTAGGCCGCGACGGCCTGACTCAGATCGGAGGGCGGTGAGCTGGGCGTCGGCGGGGACGGAGACCGCGAGGACCATGGCCACGAGGTCGACGAGGTCCTTGTACCTGGTCGACGGCATTCCGGTGGGTCCGTAGGACTCATACATGGCGCAGACCTTGTCAGCGACATGATCGACTAGCGGGTAGGCCTTGTAGCCGTGCTGTTCGACGTTCGGCATCACGACTCTAGCGAGCGGTGGGACGTCCTCGGGCTCACCGGTCATTCTGAGATCCGATCCCACCAGATCGACGTGGAAGGAGGCCCACACTGTGGGGCCGATATACGCGTTGACCGGATACCGGACGCCACCGGACAGGACCTGCCGCGGGGCGAGCTCAAACCGGAACCAGTCTCCGAGATCAGTCGCCGCTGCCGTCCGGAGGTCCTCCTCGACCACCTCCCGCTCCGCCGCCCGGTAGACATCGACATCGATCGTCCCCCGGACGCCGATGTCGCGAGCGAGGAGAGCGGTGGCGCCCTTGACGATCCAGCCGTCGTCCACGACGTAGAGGCGCTCCAAGAGTCGGTCGTATGCCATCTGGCGCTGGAGCTGGGGCAGCGACCAGCGGCTCTGCATGGCGAGGTCCTTGAGCCTATCCGTGAGGGCACGGCGGAAGGTGCCCGGGGAAGCATAGGATCCGCGCTCCGTCATCCGGCGACTCCTCCACGCGGGTCATTCGCGCCGGAGTCTGTAAGGCGGCCCCTGGCCTCGTTGAGCCACGTGGGCGTCTCCGGGTCGCCCACCATCTCGAGGAGCCAGCGGAGGACCGCGAGGCCGTCGTTACGGCGAAACCCGTGGCGGACAGCCTGGGGTGCGAGCGTCTGGGCGAAGGTGTCGGGATAGTCCTTGACCGCCCGGATCGCGTCGGCGATGACCGCGGCAACCGCGCCCGGATCCTCCTTGTCCTCCAGCAGATCGGCGGCGATCCGGGACGGTCGGGTCACGGGGAGGCCCATGAGGGTGATCGACTCACCCTCCGCTACAGGTCGCACATGGATCCGGACATCTGCCTGGCGGCTTTGGCGCCGCGTCGGGAGCGTGAACTCGTGTCGGTCGGCCGACAGATGGCCAAGTTCATAGAGTGCCGCCGCCGACCGATACGACACCACGCCTTGCTCCGGCGTGCGCTCCCAAGCAGGTACGCCCGGCGCCAGCTGAAGCCAGGCGGCGCGGAGCTCGGCATGATCCGGGATTGGGGCTCCGGCGAGGTGGTAGACACCATGCCCGACGCGTTCGAGGATGCCCTCGGCGACCAGACGAGTGAGGGTGGCCTGGGAGACGCCGGCATTCTCCGCTTGGCGCCTCGTGAGGAGGCCCCACTGGTCCTCGGCATACCTCGAGAGGCGGCTGAGGGTCGGATAACGAAGCACGGCTGCATTCTAGCTCATCATTGAGCTACTTCGCAGCACCATACCGTCGCTGACGCTGCACTCTAGCTCATTGCTGAGCTATGTCGTAGCAGGTAGCGCATGGGACCAGCGACAGGGCGCTGCCCACAATCGCGACAGGTTCCTCCGCCCCGACCGCCCCGACCGCCACCATCCGCCCCGACTCACCGATTGACCGACGTGACATCAAAGAACCCGTCCCGACGCTCCGGACGGCTGAGTTCAGGTCAAATGAGCTGGTGAGCCGCCAGAGATTCGAACTCTGAACCTAGGGATTAAGAGTCCCTTGCTCTACCGTTGAGCTAGCGGCCCGGTGAGTGAGCAGAGGGTTCATCTTACCCTGAGCGGCCGGTTGCTGGCTATCTGAAGCCCTGCTGGCTAGCATCCGCCGATGGACGAAGAGACGGGGACCACCGACCAAAGCCTGACATCGAGCGCGAACCACAGGGCATCGATCAGCCGCAGGAAGAGCCGCAGGATGACCCGGTCGACGACGCCTCGGCCGACTCATTCCCCGCGAGCGACCCGCCCAGCTTCACCGGCTCGACCACCGACTGACACAACCTTCGCTCCGCGGCCCATAGTTGGCGCGGCATGAAAGTTGTTTCCATACCGGCCGCACTCGGACGCGTCGTCGTCGGGATCGCCTTCTACGGACTGTGCCTCTTCCTCGCGGCAGGAACGATCGATTGGCCGCAGGGCTGGCTTCTGCTCGTCATCCTCGCCTATGCCGCGATCGGCGAGGTTGTCGTGCTCGCGATCGGCAACCGCCCGCTGCTCGTTGAGCGGTCGCGACCGCTCAACGACCCCTCGTTCGCGCAGTGGAACAGACGGCTGACACTCGTTGCCAGCACGCTCCTGGTCGCCGTCCTCATCGTGGCCGGCCTCGATCACCGTTTCGGCTGGACTCCGGCCCTGCCGGCGTGGGTGATAGCAGCTGGCGCTCTGGTTGCCGTCTCCGGCAACTCGCTGTTTCTCTGGGCGATGGCGTCGAATCGAACCTTCTTCCGTGGCGTCCGGATCGACCACGACCACCACGCGGTTTCGACCACCGGGCCGTACCGAGCGGTGCGTCATCCCGGCTACCTTGGCGCGATCGCGGCGCAACTGGGCCAGCCCGTTGCCGCCGGAACGCTGGTGGCACTCGTCCCGGCTGTGTTCGCGGCACTGGTCATGCTCTGGCGCACTGCCCGCGAGGATCGCTTCCTGATCGACGGCTTGGCCGGCTACGCCGAATTCGCCCAGCGGACGAGGTTCCGACTCTTACCGCTGATCTGGTAAGCCCAACCGAGCGCTACTCGCAGTGCTGGGCGATCTCGTCCAGGTACGCGCCGATCCCCTGCACGGCCACCAGGCGGTCGTGGAAGTAGCGGTTGACGGCTTCCATGGCCTCGGCGTGCAGGGACTCGACCTCGCTGGCGCGATCCGAGCGCTTGCGGCCGGAGATCTCGTCACGCAGCACGAGCAGCTTGCTGACCATCTCCGCCTCGTCGGGCCCGGTCAGCGCCTTGATCGCCGACATGATCAATTGGTCGACCTGGGCAACCATCACCTCGGAGTCGAACGGCGTCCCCTCGGTCGCGGCGTCGTTGATCGTCCGAATCAGCGCGGCGAGCTGGTAGAGCGCGGTGGTCGGTTCGTCGAACAGCTCGCGGATGTAGGCCGCCTCGGGATACCGGCCGGTGAGCCGGAAGATGTTGTACAGCCGGCGCGCGACCTTGCCCCAGTTCTGGTCCTTGACGCTGTACTTCCAGACCTCGTGCTGGAGCTGGTGGACGTACTCGTCGACCGCGTCGGTCGACATCTCGCGCACGATGCGGTCGAAGAGCGGCTTCGAATCCTTGTCGAGGTAGACCTCCTGGAAGTACGGATCGAGGAAGCCGTCGAGCGGCACGATCCGACCTTCGGGATCCTCCCAGGTTGGATCGAGCACGTTGCTCGCATTGGCCAGTTGGCCGCGTGACGGGTCGGCGACGACCCAGTCGACCTTGCACCAGCCGGGGCTCTGCGCTGCGTCTGCCCACATCACCGTACGCACCGAGCCGTCGGCCGTGCCTACGACCATCTCTGTCGCCACGACTTCGCCGGGGGTCCACGAGATGGGCGTACCGGCCTTGATCTGCTGACCGGCTTTGAGCACGTCAACATCCCACGTGCCCAGCTTCACCTCCCACAGCCGATGGGTAGGACCCGAAAGCGTGGAGATCGCCTTGTCGTGAATGATCTCGCCCAGGATGCGGCACGCCTCCGCGCGCGTTGGCGCGGTGATATGGATGCGCTCGAAGAAGTCCGCGTCGGCCGGGTAGGCGTTGATCCGGCTCTGCGCCGACGAGCCCGACAGCGCGAGGGCCGTGCGCACGTTGTCACGGTCCTCGAAGCCCACGATCTTGGCGATCTGCCGGAAGCGCGCGAGATCGGCCGGATCGAGGTCGAGCATCGACGCACGATGACCAAAAACGCCCGTGTCGACGTCGACGACGATGTCGCCACCCTGCTGCTCCTGGGCCATCGCCTCGATCCAGCGCTCGGCTTCGCCCGCATCCAGCTCAACGCCGAGGCGAGCGGCAGACTCGATCACGCGGGCGACGGCATCGTCCATCTTGGGCTGGGTCATGTGCCCCGATTGTGGCACCACAACGAAATCCGTTGACTGCGCTCGACCGGCCGCCTAACGTCCGCCCATTCCGCTGCTGCATCAAAGGGAGTCCTGATGTCTCGTCCTCTTTCAATTGGCACTCGAGGTCGCGCCGCCACGTTGGCGAGCGCATTCTCGATCGGCGCGATCGCGCTGCTCCTGGGCACGAGCCCGGTGATGGCCGCGACGACCACGTCGTTCGGGGTCAACCTGGTCAAGAACGGAAGCGCTGAGGCTGGCCCAGCCAGCTCCGACGGCAACAGCGGCGTTGCCATTCCCGGTTGGGAAGGCGTCTCCGACAGCAACTTCACCGTCGTCAAGTACGGCACGCCCGGTGGCTTTCCAGCAAAGACCGACGCTCCCGCGAAAGCCGGCAAGAAGTTCTTCAGCGCTGGAGCGGAGCACTTCGGTGAATGCGACACGCTCATCCAGAGCATCTTCATCAAGGGCCGAAACTCGCTGATCGACACCCACCATGTCCAGGTGACCCTGTCGGCCTACGTGGCCACCTTCGACAGTCAGGTGGACAACGCGATCGTCCTGCTGAAGTTCGGCGACGACTCGAACAACTCGCTTGGCAACATCAAGCTGCCGATCCAGACGGCCACGAATGACAAGTTCCATCACCTGACGAAGACGGTGACGCTGCCGCGCAAGACACGCGAGATGACGGTCGTGCTCGAGTCAACGAACCACACCGGTTATTGCGACGCGTACTTCGACAAGATCTCGGTCAAGCTCAGCCAGGTCTGATCGAGTAAGCCCGACGGCGCGGCCGCAAGGCCGCGCCGTTCTACTGATTGTCGATTTGCGCGCGCTGGAGCTTGCCCGAGTAGTCGACGTAGATTGACTTCCACTCGGTGAACGTGTCGAGCGCGACATGGCCCGCCTCGCGGTGGCCGTTGCCGGTCTGCTTCATGCCACCGAAAGGCAGGTGCGTTTCCGCCCCGATCGTGCCGGCGTTGACGTAGACGATGCCCGTCGTGAAGTCGCGCATCGCGCGGAACGCAGTGTTCGTGTCGCGCGTGTAGATGCTCGAGGAGAGGCCGTAGCGCGTCGCGTTGACGGCCATCGCCAGTTCGTCAAAGCCACTGACGCGGATGACGCTCAGGACCGGGCCGAAGATCTCCTCCTGCGCGACACGATCCATCGGCCTGACGCCGTCGAGGATCGTCGGGCTGAAGAAGTGGCCGTGTTGCAGGCCGTCGTCCGTTGCCGGTGAGCCACCCGCGATCAGTCGGGCGCCTTCGTCGGTCCCGACCTCCACGTAGCCGCCGACCTTCGCCACTGCGCCTGCGTTGATCAGCGGACCGACGTCCGTCGTCGGCTCGAGGCCACTCCCCAGGCGCATGCCGCGTGCGCGATCGGCGAGGCGACCGACCAGATCGTCGGCTACCGATTCGTCCACGACCAGCCTGCTGCACGCGGTGCAGCGCTGGCCCGTGGTCCCGAATGCGGACCACAGGATGCCCTCGACGGCGAGGTCGAGATCCGCGTCGGCCATGACCGCGATCGCGTTCTTGCCACCAAGCTCGAGTGATACGCGCGTAAGGCGGCGCGCGGCGCGGACCGCGATTGCCCTGCCTGTGTCGCCGTTGCCGGTGAAGCTGATGACGTTGATGTCCGGGTTCTCGACCAGCGGCACCCCAACGTCGTCGCCTGAGCCCGTGACCATGTTCACGACGCCAGCGGGGAAACCGGCCTCAGCCATGACCTGGACGAGCAGTGCCGCGCAATGGGGCGTGTCGCTGGCCGGCTTGAAGACGACGGCGTTGCCGCTGATCAGTGCTGCGGTCATCTTCCAGCACGGGATAGCGATCGGGAAGTTCCAGGGCGTGATGATCGCGGCGATGCCGACCGGCTGGCGGATGCTCATCGCCCACTTGTTGGGCAGCTCGCTGGGCGTCGTGTCGCCGAACATGCGCCGCCCCTCGCCGGCCATCAGGTAGGCAATGTCAATGCCTTCCTGGACATCGCCGCGCGCCTCGGCGAGGACCTTGCCCATCTCGCGCGTCATCTCGCGTGCCAGTCGTTCCTTGTTCTGGGCAAGGCGCGCGGCGAACTCGTACATGATCTCGCCACGCTTCGGCGCCGGCATTCCGCGCCACGCCGGCAGCGCTTCCTCAGCAGCGCGTATGGCGGCAGCAACGTCGGCCGCGTCGCTCGCCGCGAAGTGCCCGATCACGTCGCGCGTGTCGGCCGGATTCCTTGACTCGAACGTACGCCCGCTCTCCGACGCACGCCATTCGCCGCCGATGAAGTTGCCGAAGGTGGGTGCCTCAATCGCGGTCGTCATGGCCGGGATTGTCGCAGCGAGCTCAGTGGACGCGCGACTCCAGCCCGACCCAGAACGGTTCGCGCAGCTCGGCCTTGAGCACCTTGCCCGTGCCGCCCTTCGGCAGCGCGTCCCTGAAGTGAATCTCGCGCGGGACCTTGTTGGAGGCGAGGCGTTCGCGGCAATGTGCTCGCAGCTCCGCCTCCGCGGCGGTCATGTCCGGCTTGAGAACGACGATCGCGACGGGTACCTCGCCGCGCTTGTCATTGGGTGCCGCGACCACCGCACACTCCAGGACACTCTGATGAGAGCCGAGCGCCACCTCGATCTCGACCGACGAAATGTTCTCGCCCGAGCTGATGATGATGTCCTTCGATCGGTCCTTGATGAGGATGTAGCCCGCCTCGTCGATGGTCCCCATGTCACCCGTGTGCAGCCAGCCGTCGCGAATCGTCGCCTCGGTCGCCTCCGGGTCCAGGTAATAGCCGTCCATCACCGTGTTCCCGCGGACGACGATCTCGCCTATCTGCTCACCGTCGGGTCGGACGTCGCTTCCCTCCGCGTCAACCACCCGGACGCGTACACCCGGAATCGCCCAGCCGGTCATCGCCTGGCGTTCCTGCCGGCGCGCCGCAGGTTCGCTGTCGGTGAGGACCTGTCGCGGCTGGGCGAGGGTGACGATCGGTGATGTCTCGGTCAGCCCGTAGCCCACGATGGCCTGCGTGGCGAACTCGGATTCCAGCGCGCGCACGAGGTCCACAGATGCCGGCGACCCACCGATGATCAGCTGGCGGAGGCTGGACAGGTCGTAGCGCGAACGCTCCCGACTGTGCAGCAGGGCGTTGAAGATCGTCGGCACCGCGAGCAGCCGAGTGACCTTATGGCGCTCGACGAGAGCCATCAACGCGCCTGGATCGAACTTGCGCAGGATCACGTGGCAACCGCCGACCATGGTCAGGAAATGCGGCGTTCCCCAGCCGTTGACATGGAACAGCGGGACCACGTGCAGGACGATGTCATCCTCGGTGAACCCGAGGCCAACCTCGGCGGCCAAGCTGTGCAGATACAGCTCGCGGTGGGTCATGGCCACGCCCTTGGGCAGGCCGGTCGTGCCGCTCGTGTAGAACAGCTCCGCCATCGCGTTTTCGTCGATGTCCGGGTGGCGCGGGTCCGTTGTGCCCGAGGCGAGGAGGGCCTCGTACTCGTGGTCGGCTATGCCGCCCGGCTCGCCATCGAGAACCACGAAGACCGGCTTCGGCGTCAGGCGCGCAGCGATTCCGGCGACAAGCGGCTCGAAGTCACGGTGGAAGAAGACGACCTTCGACTGCGCGTGGCCGAGGATGTACTCGATCTCGTGCGGCGCGAGACGGATATTGATCGGGTTGAGGACGGCACCAGCCTCGATCACGCCGTAGTAGGCCTCGAGCAGGTGGTGGGTGTTGAACGTGATGAACGACACGCGATCGCCACTCGCCACCCCGAGCTCGACAAGCGCGTTCGCCAGGCGGTGAGTTCGGTTCGCGAACTCGCGGTAGGTGAACTGGGCCTCGCCGTCGATGACGCCGATCCGGTCGCCGAAGAACAGCGCCGCGCGGTCACGGAACTCGAGGACGGACAGCGGCACGAACACCTTGGACCCTCCTATCTCACGCGGTAGTGAGCGGCGCTCCATCGAGCTGGTGCTCGTAGTGCCGCAGGTAGTAGAGCGGCAACAGGGCAACGCCCATCATGACCAGTGTCGCGATCAGCAATCCGTCGATCGCCGCCCGCTCCGCCGCGAAGCCGCCGATGAGCGAGCCCAGGATCTGCCCGATGCCCAGGAAGACGCTGTACAGGCCCATCACTGCCCCGCGATCGTCGGGATAGGCCTCCGACATGTCGGCCAGCAGCCCGAGCGCGGCCGGCGTGGCGCCGGCGAGCACGAAGAGCCCGACGCCGGCGACGAGCGCGAATGGCGAGCGCAGGATCGGATCCAGTCCGCCGCTGTGATTGAAAGCGATCGCGCCGACGACGAGAACCGCGCCGCCCATGATCCCGTAGAACAGGATCGTGGTGCGCCGCGTCGTCTTGAACCGGTTGCCCCAATAGATGAGCCCGACGACGAACACCGCGCCCGCCGCGAGGAGGCCGACGGTGATCTCGAGCCCATTCATGCCGCCGGCCAGCAGCTGGTCGATGAAGCGCGGATCCTTGATCCGGATCAGGTTGAAGAGGCCCTGGCCGGAGTAGACGCCGATCGCCGCGTTGACCGCGATCCACGTCGGCGCAAGCAGCCAGATGTGCGAGCGGCGCAGCAGGCCGATGTAGCGCGAGATGCCGTACCCCGCGACGTGGCGTGCTGGGGTCGGTGCGTCGGGCGCCTTCACGCCGTAGCGGTAGATGAGAAACGAGACGCCGTAGATGCCCGCGTTCAGGAAGAAGGCCAGCGGACCCAGACCGTGCCACATGCCCGGGATGCCGTCGTAAAGGATGCCCGCGGCGAGAGTGCCGCCGCCGATGCCGCCCAGCGTGGCCAGCTCGAAGCGAGCGGAGGTTCGGCCACGCAGCGCCTCATCGTTGGTCGTGGCCATGGCCAGAAACCCGAGGATGCTCGGGATGCTTGCCGCCGCGGCCGCGCCCTCGAGCACGCGCGTGCCACCGATGAGGACTAGGTTTGTGGTCAATCCAGTCAGAATCACTGCGCTGGCACCGAAGATCGGCCCGAATTGCATCACCCGGTGGTGGCCGAGGCGGTCGGACAGAAGGCCGAAGAACGGGCTGGCGATCAGCTCGGTCGCAAAGAACGCAGCCGTGAGTACGCCGACCATCTCCGCGGTGACATGCGTTCCGCCGTGGTTCTCGAGGTTGGCCAGGTAGAAGGCGATCAGTCCGCCCGTCAGGCCCGTGCTGAAGCGCAGCGTGAACGTCCCGAACAGGACGTTGCGGATCGACGGCGCCATGTTCGGGCTCAGGCCCAAAGTGGCTTGATCTGGAGCGCCACGAAGAGAACCACGCCCAGGACGATGACGCCGCCCGCGGCGAGCAGCGCGGGCGCGCGGCTCGGAAGCTGGCCGTCCACGCCGGCTGGCCTGTGCCAGAACGAGGCGAGCGTGGCTGAGCCGCGCGGCGGGAGCACGAGGCCCAGCCAGCCACCGACCAGCAGGCCGCCGACATGCGCCGCGTTGTCGATCGCGCCCAGGCCGCCGAAGTTGCCGATGCCAAAGCCGATGACCAGGTTGATCACGATCAGGATGCCGATCTGGCTGGTGATCGCACGTGCCTGTCGCGCGAGCGCCGGTTTATGGAAGTAGGTCGAGGTGAAGATCAGGCCGAACAGACCAAAGATGGCGCCGCTGGCCCCGACCGACGGCTCCGCGATGAACAGGTAGCTGCCGATCGACCCGCCCAGGCCCGCGAGCAGGTAGATCGCGACATAGACGGCGCGGCCGTAGAGCGCCTCGGTGAGCGGGCCCACGATCCACAGCGCGTACATGTTGAAGCCGAGGTGGATCAGGCTGGCGTGGACGAGCGTCACGGACAACAGGCGCCAGTACTCGCCGTGCTGCACGGCATGCTTGTCGAGCGCCAGCAGGTTGCCGAGCTGGTCGCTGAGCGGGCTCGGGCCGTACAGGATGTACAGGCTGACGATCGCGGTCACGGCGATGATCGCGTAGGTCGCGACGGGCCGGAAGACGCCTGTCCGGGCACGGCCGAAGTAGCGCTGCGCGCTGCGCGAGTTGCCCATCTCCTTGTTCAGCCAGCCCAGGCGCGATGCGATGGCCGGGCGCTCGTCGAGCGGCGCGCGTGACTCGGCCTCTCGGTAGGCGCGCGCGGCGGCCACGTTATCGCCCTCGCGAACGCGCGCGCCCGCGAGCTGCACCCATGCGTGCCAGGTCTGAGATGTTTCGGGTCCCTGGGTCGCGGCAAGCCACCCCTGCAGCGCGCCCTCTTCGTCGTCAAGCCGGTAGCGCGCGTCGGCCAGCCCGAGCAGGCCCGCGACGTGGAGCTCCGGATCGGGATTGCCGATCAGGCGCGAATAGAGCGCCGCCGCGGCTTCGTAATCCCCGCGACCGGCGGCGTCGCGGGCCGCATCGAGGTTGCTGCGCAGATCGCGCTGGTCAGTGGAAGGGAGATCCATACGAGGGCCGAGTCTATGGGATGGCGCGCCCGGCAGGAGTCGGACGCGCACTAACACGACACGTTGTCCGCATTCCAATCGTCGGTCGGCGCGAGTGGGAAGCAGCCGCTCTGGCCTCGGCGTAAATCGAGCGGATGCCACGGCGAAGTCGTCCCCGGCACGGCCCACTGGCGCCACACGCCCGACCGGCCGGGGCGCTCCCCGAGAACGAGCCAACAGCGGTCCTCGAAGACGGGCTCAGTGCGCAACGCTTCGTCGACGCTTCCCCGGCCCCGACCTATGCCACGCTCCTCGAACGAGGGACATCACCAAGCTCTAGGTGATCCTCGCCCGCCGCACGTCAGCGACGATAACCCGTATTCGGATGCCCTTATTTTAAGACGCTCGAGTACCGACCAGACTTTCCCGAGCGCGAGGATGCCCGCGCCTTCTCATCGCACGTCCCGTGGCTCGACACGGCGTCGTGCCAGCAGCCAGGCCGTCGCGAGCAGGCCCAAGACGAGCGCCAGCAGCGCTAGCAAGGCGTCCGTCGGGCCGCCACCGATGTCACCTGAGTCCGGCAGCGTTGAGGTCGTAGGCGGGGCGGTGGTCGGCGTCGCGCCGGGGGTGGTCGGCGTCGCGCCGGGGGTGGTCGGCGTCGCGCCGGGGGTGGTCGGCGTCGCGCCGGGGGTGGTCGGC
>Ga0209638_1001676_pt1 | contig 13937 bp, 15 predicted proteins | sample BarGraNGADG00211_FD_184490 | JGI IMG/M metagenome (GOLD analysis project Ga0209638, IMG submission 184490) | Arctic peat soil microbial communities from Barrow, Alaska - Barrow Graham LP Ref core NGADG0002-211 (SPAdes) (version 2) | ecosystem: Environmental > Terrestrial > Soil > Wetlands > Peat... | reverse complement strand
GACGATGGAGGTCTGATCCTGCTTCGCCAGCATTGGGCTTGCCATGACTCACGCTCCCGCGATAAAGGTCGCCTTCGAGTGTCTCACCGCATTCCCGCGTTGCTGCGGCCCTAAGGCCCTTCTGGCAGGGCCGAACGACTCCGCTGCAGTCCCGGCCTAGCCCGCATGTACGTCCCTTGCGGCCATCTCATGCATGAGGTCGAGAGCGTCGGAGACGCGCCGAAGAACGGTCCCTTCCGGGTAGCTGCCATCCGTGCGCTCTTCGCCGGCTTCCATGCCCGTGAGGATTTCCAGCCCCTGCTCCACGCTGGAAATCGGCCAGATGCGGAACCGCCCCGCGGCCACCGCCTCGATGATGTCTGGCCGCAGGGTGAGGTTGACCACGTTGGAGATGGGGAGCATCACTCCCTCGGTGCCCTTCATCCCCACCTCACGGCAGACGTCGTAGAAGCCTTCTACCTTCTCGGTGACGCCCCCGACCGCCTGTATGTGACCAAACTGGTCGACTGAGCCCGTGACAGCGACGTCCTGGCGGATCGGCACATCCGCGATCGCCGTCAGGATCGCGTAGAGCTCGGCTGAGGAAGCGCTGTCGCCCTCAACTTCGTCGTAGCTCTGCTCGAAGGTGAGGCTGGACGTAAACGCCAGCGATCGCCTGCGCCCGAAGGTACCCATGAGGTAACCGCTCAGGACGAGCACTCCCTTGCTATGGATGGCGCCGCTGCGCTCCACTTCGCGCTCGATTGCCACCACACCGCGTCGCCCCAGTCCAACCTGGCACGAAATCCGGATCGGCGTGCCAAACGCGTGGCCGCCCAGCTCGTACACAGCGAGCCCGTTCAGCTGACCCACAACCGCCCCGGCCGTCTCAACATGGAGGGTTCCCTCGGCGATCATGGCGCGCATCCGGTCCGGGACGAGGCTCGAACGCCTCCGCTTGCTGTCGATCGCCGCGAGCACGTGCTCCGCCGCGACCTGCTTCGCGCCTGCCCCCTTCGCGATATAGCTGGCCTCGCGGCACAGGTCGGCAATCGCGCCGAACTGCGTCGTCACACGGTCCTGACGCCCGGCGAGCCTGTTGCCGTAGTGCACGACTTCGACCAGTGCATCCCTGCCGAAGACCTGCAATTTCGACTCGTCGGCGGTGCTCCCCACGAACGCCGCATACGAGGTCATCGCCTCGGCATCACATGGCATATCAGGCTCAAACTCGGCCCGGATCTTGAAGAGCTCCCCGAAGTCGGGGTCGACCGCGTCGAGCATCGCGATCATCACCGGCTGACCGATCAGCACCACCTTCACTGACAGCTTGATGGGCGCCGGGACCATGTTGACCATCGGGACCTGGGGGAAGCCATCGCCGATCCCTTCGACTCGCACTTCGTCTGTCTTCAGCGACCGCTTGAGCATGAGCCACGCCCGCGGGTCCGTGAGCAGTTCGTCGAGCTGGAGGATGAGGTAGCCCCCGTTCGCCACGTGCAGCGCACCGGGTCGGACCTGCTGGAAGTCTGTGGTCATCGCACCGAAGCGCACCTGGTAGTCGATCCTGCCGAACAGGTTGGAATAGGTCGGGTTGCGCTCCTCGACGACGGGTGCGCCCGGCCTGGCCCCAGTGCCCCGGTCGTGCGTGACGAACAGGTTGGCGGAGTAGCCCCTCAACAGCTGCTCCCGCTCCTCCGTCGCCTGTGCGACCAGCTGGGCGGGGACCTGCTGGAGCATCGTTGGCGCAAACTGCGTGTAGCGGTCCAGGTTCTTCAGGATGTCCCGTTCGATCGCATCGAAATGGTCGGCCAGCCCGAGCGCTCCGTACCGTTCCCGGAGCCCGTCCAGGAAATGGCCGACTACAAACAGCGTCACGTCACGGTCCAGCGCCTCGACCGCATCGTGCGCCTCGACGTCGAGCTTCCGTAACTCGCGGCCCGTCGTGCTGATCGCTTCTTCGACAAGCTCCTCCCGGTGAACGATCGCCTGCCGGGCATCTTCCGGGAGAGCGGCAATCACATCCGGCGGGATGGGCTGTCCGTCTTTGCCTACCGGGATCGCCGCCAGGCCCGCGGCCGTGATGTTCACCACGAAGCCCTGCTTGGCGGCAGCGCGTTGCATATCCCCGATGACCTTCTCGCGCGCCTCGTTCACCGTCTCGAGGGCCTTCTTGCTCCGCTCCTGGTAGGACTCGCTCTCGAACGCCTTCGGGAGGTCGGTCCTGCATGCCTCGACGAGGCGCCCGAGTTCCTGCTGGAGCTTCACCCCCATGCCGGGCGGCAACGCGACTGCACGCGGCCGGTACGGGTCGCTGAAATTGTGGAGATAACACCAGTCCGAAACGGGTTCTCGCCCGGCCGCCACTTCATCGACGAGATGGCGAACCGCCGTGGTCCGCCCCGACGATGACTGCCCGGAGACGGCGATGTTATAGCCCGGGCTGTCGAGCCCGAGCCCGAAGACAATCGCTTCGCGCGCTCGAGCCTGGCCCGTCAGCTGCTCAATGGGTTCGATCCCGTCAGAGGTAAGCGGCAAAGCGTCGAGTGGCACCCGGCCACGCAACTGGTCCGCTCCCAGGGGCTGAGGTATCACTACAGTTTTCGCATCGTTCGACATGGTTGCCAAGTGTAGACCCTTCCAGGGGCGGCCCGACCGCCAGCGCTACGCGCTCAGCAGACTCACCGTCGTCGCCTGCGGGCCCTTGTCCCCGACCTCTTCGACGAATCTCACGACCTCGCCGATCTTGAGCCGCGGGAACTCATCACCGAACACGCTGTTCCGATGAAAGTAGATCTCGTGCCCGTCGGGCGCTTCCAGGAACCCATAGCCTTCATCGGGAAAGAGCTTGATGACACGGGCCTCCGCCGGGGGTGCCTCCACCTCGGCCTCCGCCTTCACCTGGCCATGCTGTTTTCGCGCATAATCTTCGAGTCTCCGCCCCGCCGCATCGAACGCATCCCGGATCGCAACGTGGAGGTCATCGCCCTCCTGGCGAGTTACTTCCACCACACCACCAGGAACATCCAATTCGATCAGAACCCCGAATGGCCCACCCTTCCGGTGGTGATGCACCGGACCCTCGATCGCCACCCGGCAGGTAAGGATGAGGTCGTAGAACGTGTCCAGGCGAGCGGCCCGCTCACGGATGTACTTCTCGGTTTCCGGGGTGAGGTCGATTTCCCCGGGGTTGAGTCTGAATTCGAGCAATGTACGTCTCCTTCGATTCCCTATCGCTGCCAGGTGACCCTGACGACGGTTTCATCCTCGAGATATTCGTAGTCGAATTCACCGTGGAACGCCCCGTGGATCGCCTCCCCGATGCGCCGCGGAAGGTGGACATCGGTCGTCCTCACCGACAGCTCGCCTGCCTCGCCGTCTTCCATATCCATGATCCGGTGAAGGGGATGTTCGGCGCTCTCAGCGTTCGCCTCGTTCTCGATGAGGTTAAGGATCTCGGTGCGATGACCGCCAAGAAAGTCTCCTGACAGCGTCAGGAAGCCGGCCGGGTAGTCATCCGCAATCCGGCGGCAGGCCGGGCAAACCCGTTCCTCCGCGGCTTTCGCCGGCTTCGCCCACGTCCAACGACCTTCTTCATAGACCGCGTGGCACTCGCGGCAGACCGTCGGTTCCGGGTAATGTTCCCGCTCCCGGTAACTGTCGTGGCCGGTGTCCGCAATCACTGCCTGCCGCGGACGAGTCCACGGGGTAACGTTGCGAGTCTGCGGGTCATGGTGCTCGTGTCGCTCCATCCCATCGCTCCTTGCGTCGTCGTTCGCCGCGATCATCGCTCTGACCGCAGGGCGTGACGTCGGCCAGTCGTCTACACTTCTGGGCCTGTTGGCCCGGTCTTTGCAAGGCTTTCAGGTTGCCCGGTACCCCACCCCCGATCCGCTACACTCTGCCGATGGGCTCACCAGAGGCATCCAGCGCCCAGCCGGAGTTGCGAGCCGGCGCGCTCAGCTACCCGGCCTACCGGCGCTATTGGATCGCGACGATCGCCCGCGTCTTCGGGATCCAGTTCCGGTTCATCGGCTCTCTCTGGCTCGTGACCCAGCTCAGCTCCTCACCCATCTGGCTTGGCATCGTGAGTGTTGCCTCCGCCGTGCCCACCATCGTCCTCTCCGTCCCGGCCGGGGTCCTCGCCGACCGCTTCGACAACCGGCGATTGATTGTCTGGTCGCAGGCACTTACCGCGGTCTGCACCCTCGCGATGGCTCTTGCGGTGGTCGCGGGCGTCGCGACCGTCTGGCTCGTGGTCGTCTGGTCGGTCGCCGTGGGAAGCCTGATGGCCATCGCGAACCCCGCCCAGAACGCGATCCTGCCACGCCTGATCGAGATGCGAGCCATCGCGAGCGCGGTCGCCTACACCAATGGCGTCTGGAACGTGATGCGCATCGTCGGGCCGGCCGCCGCAGGCGTGCTCATCGTCCTCATCGGCACCGGGCAGGCATTCTTTGTGACGGCCGCCGGGTTTGGCATCTCCGCCGTGCTGATCCAGGCCGTGAAACTGGAACCCGTCGTGGCCCGGACCAGCCAGGAGGCGGGAGGCATGCTCGAAGGCATCCGCTACATCTTCGCCCGCAAAGTCTTCTTCGCGACCATTGGGCTTTCGTTCTTCACATCCCTTTTTGGCACCTCGTATGTCGTGCTCCTGCCCACGTTCGCGACCAGCGTCCTGAACACCGGCGCTCGCGGCTTCGGGTTCATGGAGGCGGCCGCCGGTCTCGGCGCCCTCCTTGGTACGGTGCTGTTCGTCCGCCTCGGGAGAACGCTCCCGCACGGGCCCGCGATGCTTGTCGCCGCCACGCTCTTCGGACTGCTCATCGCCGGCTTTGCCGCGAGCCGTTCGATCCCGCTCTCGCTCCTCCTCTTGTTCGGCGGGGGCTTCGCCTCGTCTGTATACCTCAACATCGGGATGACCGCGCTCCAGATCCTCGTCCCGGACGAACTGCGAGGACGCGTCATGGGCATCTGGAGCATGACGTACTTCCTCGGGTCCGTGGGCGGACTCCCCGCGGGCATTGCGGCACAGTGGTGGGGCGCACCGATGGCAGTCGCACTCGGCGCGCTCTCGGTCTCGGTCTTCGCGGTCACCCTAATGGTCGCGGTCCCGTCACTGCGTCGCATGACCGCCAAGGTTCCCTCCGTCCCCACACCGGCCGAAGCATAGGTGGTGGCACACGCAGCGCCGTTGCCGGGCTACCGCCTCAGTGCTAGCCTTTGGACATCGTTCGGGGTGGTCGGGCTTCGCGGCCCGATCTGAGACAGTCCCGTGAACCTGATCCGGATAATACCGGCGTAGGGAAGGCGATCTCCGTGCAGCACGTATCTCCGCAACTCTTCTCTCCTGTGGAGCCGACGCTCGGCTAACTGCCGCTCGTCTACTGCTGCCCTCCCGCCCGAACGATGGTGGGAGTCATGACACCAACTGTCCTTGCCATTGGCGGGTCCGATTCGAGCGCCGGTGCCGGAATCCAGGCCGACCTCAAGTCGGTGGCCGCGAACGGCGGTTACGCGGCCACCGCGATTACCGTCGTGACTGCCCAGGATTCGCTCGGTGTTCACCTCGTACAGGAACTGCCAGCGGCCACCGTCGCGGCACAACTGGAAGCAGCCTTCTCGGGCATGCGAATCGACGCCGTGAAGAGCGGCGTCCTTGGACCGCTGCGCACGATCGAAACGATCGCGGAATCGCTCGGGCGGCACCCGGGCACCCCCTACGTCCTCGACCCCGTGCTGGCCTCGACGTCGGGGACAGCGTTCGAAAACGCGGAGGCTATCGAGGCAATCATGCGCCTGCTGTTCCCGCTGGCGACGCTCATCACGCCCAACGCGAAGGAAGCATCGGTCCTGGTCGGATTCGATGTTTCCGACATTGACTCCGCAATCCGCTCCGGCCGGGCGCTCCTGTCGTCGGGATGCCGGGCCGTCCTCATAAAGGGTGGGCACCTCGCGGACGCCACCGGAACCGACGTCCTTGTTACTTCCAAAGGTCACGACGTACTGCCCGGCGAATGGATCCCCGGCGCTGAGGCCCGTGGAACCGGCTGTTCGCTCGCCTCGGCGATCGCCACGCACCTCGCCCGGAGCGAACCCCTCCTCACGGCAGTCCGTTCGGCGAAGGCGTATGTGGCGCGGGCTCTCGCTCATCCGCTCCAACTGGGTCAGGGAGGGCCCGGTTCGCTTGATCACTTCTCCGGCTGGACGGCCCCACAACCGTTCGGCGAAACCACACACATCGAGGTGAAGGCTTGACTACCCCCAACATCGGACGGCTCCACGTCATCACGGACGAAGTCCTGCAGACGCGACTGTCTCACGCGGAGGTCGCGAAACTCGCCCTTTCAGGCGGAGCAGACGTCATCCAGTACCGCGAGAAGCGCGCCTTAAAGACGCGCGAACTCATAGCGGCGGCAGGTGCGGTCGCCGCCGCCTGCCGCGAGGCCGGCGCCATCTGCATCGTCGACGACCGGGTGGACGTGTCGGCCAGCGTCGGGGCAAACGGCGTTCACCTGGGCCGTGACGATCTTGATGTCTCAACGGCCCGGCTCCTGCTCGGGAATCCGTATCTCATCGGCGGAACCGCGAACAGCCTCGACGAGGCGCGGGCTGTCTGGCGCACGCCGGTCGACTACATCGGCGTCGGGCCCATCTTCGGGACGAACTCAAAGGCAAACCCGGCGCCTGAACTTGGCCTCGATGCGCTACGAGCGATTGCGGCCGAAAGCCCGGTACCCGTGATTGCTATCGGCAACATCACCGTCGATCGCGTCGCCGACGTCCTGGCCACCGGGGCCTACGGCATCGCCGTCCTTTCGGGCATCACCTGCGCCCCAGACCCGGAGGCCGCCGCCCGGCTCTACGCGGCCGCCATCCGAGGAGGCAGCGTGTGATTACCGTCCGCATCAACGGTGAGACGAGAGCACTTCCCGCCGGGACGGACATCCCGGGCCTGATTCGCGAAGTCGCGGGGACCGACCCGGAACAGGGAATTGCCATCGCACTCAACGGAGAGGTCATCAGGCGGGTCGATTGGCCTGCCGCGACGCTCCACAACAACGACATCATCGAAATCGTCAGGGCAACACAGGGAGGATGAACGACATGGTTGAAGACGGATGGAAGATTGGAAATCTCGAGCTCACCTCGAGGCTGATCCTTGGCTCGGCACGCTACCCCAGCACGCCGGTAATGCTCGATGCAATCGCCGAATCCGGGGCGGAAATGGTCACCATCGCTTTGCGTCGGGTACCCCTAGACGCACCCGCGGGCGAAAACATCTACAGGCTGCTGCGCGAGCGAGGGCTTACGCTCCTCCCGAACACGGCGGGCTGCTACAACGCCCAGGAAGCGATCCTGACGGCCGAACTGGGACGGGAAGCACTGGAGACCTCGCTCGTGAAGCTCGAGGTCATCGCCGACGACGAGACGCTCCTCCCCGAACCGGAGGAACTCCTGAAGGCCGCCGCCGCTCTCATTCAGCGGGGATTCACCGTACTCCCCTACACCAACGACGACCCGGTCACCGCTCGCAAACTCGAGGACCTTGGGTGCGCGGCTGTCATGCCACTGGCCGCACCTATCGGCTCCGGGCTCGGCGTTCGCAACCCTCACAACATCGAACTCATCAAGGCGCGGGCGAAAGTGCCCGTCATCGTCGACGCCGGCGTTGGCACCGCGTCGGACGTGACGCTTGTACTCGAACTCGGCTGCGACGGACTCCTGCTCAACTCGGCCGTCGCCCACGCCAAGGACCCGGTGCGGATGGCCCGCGCGATGAAAGCAGCCGCTATCGCCGGGCGCGAAGCGTTCCTCGCCGGCCGCATGCCCCGCAAGTTCTATGCCGAAGCCTCGACCTCGCTCGCCGGGCGCCTTTCACTCACCGGTCAGAAGTAATTGATGCCCATGTTCGTGCTCTACGTAATCGCGGACCGGGGGATCTTTTCGAGCGACCACGAGTGGCTGGAGAAGACCGCGGACGTCGCGGCAGCCTGCGCGAAGAGGGACCGCGTGGCGCTCCAGGTCCGCATCAAGAGCGAGACACCCGACCGGAAAGCCGCACTCGCGGCCATGGCGAAGGAAGCGCTGGGGCCAGCGAGCGCCGGCGCGTTCCTGAACGGCGGTACCACCGAGGCGACGCAGGCCGGGTACAACGCCGTCCACTGGCCGGAAATCGAAATCCCAACCGGGCATCCGGCCAACGTTCCGGGCCTGCGCGCTGGCGCGTCGGTTCACTCGGTGGAAGCTGCCGCGCGCGCCGAGACGGCGGGCGCGTCGTTCCTCGTCTTTGGCTCGGTGTTCGAACCCGGATCGAAGCCCGGAACAGCGGCCGGGACAGCACCGCTCACGGACGTAGCACAACATGCAAACCTGCCAGTACTGGCCGTCGGCGGCATCACGCCTGAGCGGGTGGAAACATGCATTCGCGCTGGCGCTTTCGGGGTCGCGGTCGTAACCGGCGTGATGCGCGCCACGGACCCGGCGGACGCCATCGATACGTATCTCGCTGCCTGCGAAGCGGCCGGCAAGCCCGAACTGGTTGAACGGGGAGGATCATCATGGTTGCGGAATTGACCCGCCAGGAAGCGAAGCCATCCATGCCCGGTTTCCCCAGCAGCGTGAAAACGTACGTGCTCGGCTCCCGGCCCGACATCCGCGTGCCACAACGCGAAATCCTTCTCACCCCGACGGAAGGGCGGCTCGGGCTGGAGGCTAACCCCCCATTCCGGGTTTATGACACCAGCGGGCCGCACTCAGACCCCGCGGTTCCGATCGACGTTCGCCAGGGTCTGCCTCCGCTTCGACGGCAGTGGATCCTCGAGCGCGGGGACGTCGAAGAGCACGAAGGGCGGGGGATCCGCCCGGGCGACAACGGTGCGCGCACTAACGGTACCGCTTCGTCCGACGAGTTCCCTGGCCTGAAGCGCAAGCCCATCCGAGCGAAGCCGGGCACCAATGTCACCCAGCTTCATTACGCCCGCAAGGGAATCATCACCCCGGAGATGGAGTTCATCGCCATCCGCGAAGGGGTCGAGCCCGAGTTCGTCCGCTCCGAGATCGCTCGCGGTCGCGCCATCGTCCCCGCTAACGTGAACCATCCCGAGTCAGAGCCGATGATCATCGGACGCAACTTCCTCGTGAAGATCAACTCCAACATCGGCAACTCGGCCGTCGCCTCCTCGATCGAGGAAGAGACCGAGAAGATGGTCTGGTCCACCCGCTGGGGTGCCGACACGGTCATGGACCTCTCGACCGGCAAGAACATCCACACCACCCGGGAGTGGATCATCCGCAACAGCCCAGTCCCCATCGGGACCGTACCCATCTACCAGGCGCTTGAAAAAGTGGACGGCAAGATCGAGGACCTGACCTGGGAGGTCTACCGCGACACCCTCATCGAGCAGGCCGAGCAGGGGGTCGACTACTTCACCATCCACGCCGGCGTGCTCCTGCGGTACGTCCCGCTGACGGCGAACCGGGTGACAGGTATCGTCTCGCGCGGCGGCTCGATCCTGGCGGGCTGGTGCCTCGCCCACCACCAGGAGAACTTCCTCTACACCCACTTCGAAGAGATCTGCGAGATCCTGAAGGCCTACGACATCGCCTTCTCGCTCGGCGACGGCCTGCGCCCCGGCTCCACCGCCGACGCCAACGACGAAGCCCAGTTCTCCGAGTTGCGCACGCTCGGAGAACTCACCGAGATCGCCTGGAAGCACGATGTCCAGGTGATGATCGAAGGCCCCGGCCATGTCCCGATGCACAAGATCAAGGAGAACATGGACCTCCAGCTCGAGGTCTGCCACGAGGCGCCCTTCTACACCCTCGGCCCCCTCACCACCGACATCGCCCCCGGCTACGACCACATCACGTCGGCCATCGGTGCGGCGATGATTGGCTGGTACGGCACCGCGATGCTATGTTATGTCACCCCCAAGGAACACCTCGGCCTGCCTGATCGGGACGACGTGAAGCAAGGCGTCATCACTTACAAGATCGCCGCCCACGCCGCCGACCTCGCGAAGGGCCATCCCGGCGCCTGCGCGTGGGATGACGCCCTCTCGAAGGCGCGCTTCGAGTTCCGCTGGGAGGACCAGTTCAACCTCGCGCTGGACCCCGAGACCGCCCATAGCTTCCACGACGAGACTCTCCCGGCGGCGGGCGCGAAGCTCTCTCACTTCTGCTCGATGTGCGGCCCGCACTTCTGCGCCATGCGGATCACCCAGGACGTGCGCGACTATGCCCGCGAAAAGGGCCTCGCCGCCGACGCCGCACTCGCGACCGGGCTGGAACAAAAGGCCGAGGAGTTTCGCGAAGCCGGCGGCAAGCTCTACCAGCAGGCTTAATCACACAGCGAAAGGCCGGTATCCGGGCTGAGAGGCTCTGTTACCGGCCTCTCTGTTTGCCCCACCGCCTGACTCGGTGCGCGATGCCCCTCCAGCGGCTCGACGCGAACTCGCCCTTGGGCTTCGTCTGCCAGCCCGAGGACATCGCCAACGCGATCGCCTTCCTCTGCTCTGAAGAAGGGCGCTACATCACGAACCAGCGCCTGACCGTGAACGGCGGCGGCTTCTAGGTTTCAACCAGTCCCTACGTAGCCGGTGGCATTTCCGAAGCGACGGGAAACAATACCCGGAAGGTCGCCCCCTGGCCGGGCGCGGCGGTCACGACAATCGTCCCATGCTGAGCGCTGACGATGCCCTGTGCGGCCGCGAGCCCCAGCCCCCTGCCATCCGGGGCAGCACCGAACTTTACGCCTTCGTTACTTTTGAACAGACCCGCCCGGTCCACGCCCGCACAATCAACGCAATACCGATTCGTGATGCCATGGACCGGCATCGATTGGGGCGGATTATGGAAACGACGATCTGGACCCTCGCGGTCGTAGTCTCGCTGGCTATCGGCGTCTCATTGTTCCTCTGGGCGACCTTCGCGCCGCTGCCGCATTGCAACGTTGGCGACGTCCACGACCCCATTCAGCGTGGGGCGACCCGGCAGTAGTTCAAGCTGGCTGACCGGCCGCCAGCCGCATCACGCCGTCGTGCATCTCCATGACCACGTCCGCGAGACGTGCCATGTCCGGGTCATGGGTCACCATGATCCCGAGCTTCATGCGCGCCTTCACTTCCTCGAGGAGCGACTCCACCACCTGGCGGCCACGGGCAGAATCGAGACTGGCCGTCGGTTCGTCCACCAGGACCAGCGCCGGGTCATTCATGAGCGCCCGCCCGATCGCCACCCGTTGACGCTCCCCACCGCTCAGTTCCGTCGCCACTGCGTTCGCCCGCTTCGTCAGCCCAAGTTCGCCCAGGAGCCGGTCCGCACGCTGCTCCGCCTCTCGACGGTTCCCGCCGGACAGCTTTTGGATGACGAGCAGGTTCTCCCGGGCAGTCATGAACGGCAACAGGTTGTTTGCCTGGAACACGTAGCCAACCGACGAGCGCCGGAACTTCGCCTGCTCACCCTTACTCAGCCGCGCGATGTCGCGGCCACCGACCTCGATCGTGCCTGCCGTGGGCGTCAGGAGCGCGCCAATCATCGCCAGCAGCGTCGTCTTCCCCGACCCGCTCGGCCCGACTATCGCGACGAACTGCCCCGCTTCGCAGGTGAAGGATGCATTCTTCACAGCCTCGACCGCGGAGTCTCCACTCCCGTACATCTTGCTCAGCCCATCAACGCGCAGTGCAACGGTCACGTGGCGCTCCTTACTGCTGCTGGCCGAGGGCGATGATTGGATCGACCCCCGCGACCTGTTTGCCGGAGAAGAGAGCGCCAACTACGCCCGTAACGATCAACGCGATGGAAGTCACGACGAAGGTGCTGTTTTCAAAGGCGATCGGCACCGATTGCGGGAGCTGACCAAGCGCCTTTCCCGTGGCCCACGCGAGCGGGACGGCTATCCCCACGCCAACGATGCTGATCGCGAGCACCTGTGCCAGCACCTGTCGGAACACGTAGAAGCCGCTTGCCCCGAGCGCCTTCAGCACCCCAATCTGGCCGATTTTCTGGAGCGTGAGCACGTAGAAGAAGACACCGATCACCAGCGCCCCGATGAGGTAGCCGAACGCCTGCAGCGAGGAAACGGTCGACTGCTGCCCGGCCACCCCCTCGATATTCGCAAAAGCCACGTCCTTGGAAACAGCGGCAAAGCCATCACCCTTCAGGCTCGTGAGGCCTTTGCCCTTGAGAAGAACGATGCTCGCTGCCGGCTGGCCGGGCTCAGGCGGCCCGTATTTCAACTCGCGCCAAGTATCTCGAAGGATGTAGACCGCCGGCTGGAAGAAGAACGCGCCCTGGTCGATCTCCCCGACGATCGTGAACTGCTCGGTGGTCAGCCGCAGGTTCACGCTTGCGGTATCACCGACCTTGAGGCCGGTCGCCTTCAGAAAGCTCTTGTCCGCGAGCAGTCCCCGCGTGTCGGCGGCGGTGAGGGCCTGCCCGGCTGTCACCTTCGGCTCCGCGATGCTACCCGGGTCGTACCCGAGGAACGCCGCGGACTTGATCTTCCCCGAGGCCTGGCGAACATTGGCCGCCACATAGCCGACCGGCGCACTTGCATTCACGCCCTGGGTCGCCTGGATGCGAGCGACTGTGTCCTGCGCCAACTCCGAGCGAATCACGCTGAGGTCCGCCACGTCCGAATAGGCGATCGCATCAGCGTTGAAGTTGCGGAGGGCGCTGCCCGCGAGCTGGTTCAGGCCGATGCCCAGCCCGTTGATCATCAGCACCAGGTACGCGATCAGTGTTACCACCACCGCGATGAGGGCGAACTGCACCTTGCGGCGCCGGATCTCGAGCAACCCAATCACGTCGGCCTCCGTTCAGTCCCGGCGATCGTACGGCCACTGGCCGGTCTGAAGTAGCCGATCGGCGCGAATGGCAGCCCGGCTACCGCAGGATGCACAATGGCCCAAAGGACGGTACCCCAATGACAGCTCCCAACGATTTCAACCGCCAGATCATCGAAGAGTTCCGGGCGAACGGGGGCGAAACGTTTGGCCCCTTCAAGGGCCGGAATCTGCTCCTGCTCACAACAACCGGCGCGAAGAGCGGTGAGTCCCGGACGACACCCCTCGTCTACAGCCGGGACGGGAACCGCGTCATCATCATCGCTTCGCTGGGCGGCGCCCCGAAGCACCCCTCCTGGTACCTCAACCTCGTCGCTCACCCGGACGTGACCGTCGAACTGGGCACGGAAAAGTTCAAGGCGCGCGCATCTGTCGTTGAGGGTGCGGAGCGTGACCGCCTCTACGCACAGCAGGCCGCCGAAATGCCCGCATTCAACGATTATCAGCAAAAGACGAAGCGCCGCATCCCGGTCGTCGCGCTGCAGCGTCTGCCCTAGTCCCGGTTGAGGTGTGTGGGCGCGGTGCTCTCGATTCGCAACGCGAGACCGGCCGCTCTCACGAGAGCACCTTCGGATTCGGGCTACGATTGGGGAAAGTTGGTCGGGGTGCCGCGATTCGAACGCGGGACCTCCTGAACCCCATTCAGGTGCGCTACCAGGCTGCGCTACACCCCGTCCCGCCATCTTACTGAAGGCCGGCCTTATTGCCCATTTGGAAGCCAGTCAGCGCGGGCTGTCGCCCACCACCACCCCGGCGTAGGCCCTGAAAGGCCGGGTGCTCGGCGTCGCTGGATACTTCGAATTCAGGCCCATGACATCGTCGGGGCGAGGCGATCATGGTGCTGTCCCTGCTGAAGGGTCGGCACCATGATCGCGTCATACCCATTGCAGGCGGACCCCTGGCAGGGGTGGTCAAGGCCGGCGAAATGGCCCGGTTCGTGCAGCACAACCGAAACGAAATCAAACGAGTTGTTCGGCGTCACCGCAGCAGAGGAGAACAGGACATTCGGGTTGAAGATGATGTCGGCTTCAACCACTTTGTGTGTGTTGTCCGACACCGCGCAGGTGAGCCCAAGGACGCTCGGGCCTCCCGTATCCTGGAAAGTCAGGG
>Ga0209638_1001674_pt1 | contig 13962 bp, 15 predicted proteins | sample BarGraNGADG00211_FD_184490 | JGI IMG/M metagenome (GOLD analysis project Ga0209638, IMG submission 184490) | Arctic peat soil microbial communities from Barrow, Alaska - Barrow Graham LP Ref core NGADG0002-211 (SPAdes) (version 2) | ecosystem: Environmental > Terrestrial > Soil > Wetlands > Peat... | reverse complement strand
CCCTGCCACTTTAGATCACTACCCTGGCGGGGCCTAGTGCCTCAGGCCTACCAGTGCCACTGCTCGACGTTCCAGGTCGGGCCTTCCTGCGTCGGGTTGTTGCTCGCATCCATGCCCTTCAGCGCCGTCTTGTGGACGAGGATGTTCGGCGGAGCGTACAGCGGGATCACGGCGATGTCGTTGGCCATGATCTGAGCGGCCTTCTCGAAGTCCGCTGTCCGCTTGGTCGGATCCAGCTCCGAGTCGCCCGCCGCGATCAGGGCGTCGACCTGCTTGTTGCTGTAGTTCTTGTAGTTCGAGCCGCCGCCGGTCTGGTAGATGGCGTCGAAGCCCGACGGATCCGGGCCGCCCGACCAGGCGTACTCGGCCAGGTCGAAGTCGCCGCCCGGCAGCCGCTGCCCGAAGAAGTTCGGGTTGGCAGGCTCGAACTGCACGTCCAGCTTGATGCCGATCGCACCGAGCTGCTGCGAGAAGATCGCGGCACTCGTGGCGCGGCGCTGGTTGCCGGCCGTCGTTCCCCAGCGGAACTCCGCCTTCTGGCCGTTACAGGTCCAGATGGCGGTGTTGTTCCGCGTCGGCTTGGACGGGCCGCCGGTGCAGTTCGCCTTCAGGAGTGCGAGCGCCTTGCCCGGAGCCGAGGCCCACTTCGCGAAGTGCGGGACCGCGTTCGTGCCGAGCTCGTACTCGAGGTTGTTCAGCGGCTGCAGGCCCGGTGCGATCTGGCCGTACAGCGCCACGATCAGTGAGTGCCGGTTGATGCCGAGCGTAATCGCCTGCCGCATCCACGGCTGCTTGAGCAGCGGGTTGCCCTTCGGGCCGACCTGGATGTCGACGTGCTCCTGCGTGAAGCCCGGGATCGAGCTGTACGTCAGCCCGGACTGGCCCTTGAGCTGGGCGAGAGCGGTCTGAGGCGACGGATAGATCGCGTCGACCTCGCCGCCGCGCATGGCCTGGATCTCGGAGTTCGTGTCCGTGATCACCTTGAAGTCGAGCTCCTTGATGCCCGGCTTCTTGCCGTACCAGAAGGGGTTCACCTTCAGCGTCGAGCCCTGCCCACGCGTGTAGTTCGTCAGCAGGAACGGGCCGTCAGAGACCGGCTTGCCGTCATTGCCGCACACGCAGTCGGACCAGAACTTGTTGAAGTCCAGGCCTGCGAGCGCCTCGGAAGGCATGACCTGGCCGAAGAGGTCGCGATAGTCCGCGAACGGCTTGCTCCAGTTGAAGACGATCGTCTTCGTGCCCACGAGCTTGAAGCCGGTGATCTGGTCGTAGCCGGTCGTCGACGCGTTGTTGTTCTTCGGGTCGACGATGATCTGCCACGTGTAGGCGAGGTCCTTGTTCGTGACCGGGAGCTTCTTGCCGCCCCAGTTCCAGAACGCGTCGTTGCGAAGCGTGATCGTGAGAGTCGTCTTCGTCGCGGTGACCTTCGACGCCATGTCGAGGTGATAGTCACCTTTCTGGTCGATGATGTAGGCGCCGCGCAATGTCGGCGTGATCCCGGTGAGCTGGGCCCACAGGGCGTTCTCATCGGCGTTCAGAGTGTTGAAACCCGTGACGTCCTGCTCGGCACCGAAGACGACGATGTCCTTCGCCTTGCGGGCTGCGGGCGTCCTCGGCACGTTCGCCCAAGACTCGGCGAACGGGGCAGCGGCCAAGGTCGAGCCTTTGGCACTGCCGGCGACCTTGGTCGTCGCAGTCGCAGAAGCTGCAATCAGCAGAACCGCAGCACCCACTCCCGCGAGGAGCCAGAGGCGTCTTTGCATCGATATCCCTCCGTTTTGTTTGCGCCGGGAGCAGGACGTACGGCGGCGCATGCTCGCTCCCACGCCCGCGAGGGCGCTCCGTCACGATCGTATGACGACGGGCGGCTAGCTTAGTTAGGCGGGGTGGAAAACGCCAGCCCGGTCAAACCGCGCGCATCGGGGCGAGAGCCTGGCGCCGCAGCTCGAAGGAGTTCAGCAACACGAGCAGGTGCTGATGATCCGTGTCCTGCCGGAGCCCGACGAAATCGGTCGCCCCGAGCGCCACCTGCCCGCCGACGCCCGAGGAGTGAGCTCCGACGACGTGGCCGAGGACGAAGGCCGAGCCGGTGGCAGCGACCACGAAGCTGGCCGCCGCAGCGGCGGTGAAGAGGGACAGCCGGCGCCGTTGCGGGAGCACGATCGCCGTCGCGGGCAGCTCGAGCGCCGCAGCGCGAAGCCCGACCGCAATCGAGCCGATCTCGGCCGCAAAGAGGCGACACTCGGCGCAACCCGAGAGGTGGGCGTCGAGGCGTGCGGCCTCCAACTCCGAAACCTCCCCGTCGAGGCGCGCCGAAGCGGTCTCCCGCGCGCTCATGCAATCGCTGGGCGGAACGGCTATCAGCATTCTCTCCATACCTATCCCTATTCCCTGGGACGTCCGGCGTTACTCCGAGTTAGTCATCGGCCGGTGGCGTTCGATGATTGAGCCGAACGCCGATCCCGGCGGGAGGGTTCCGTAGGCGAGCCCAGCGTCCCGCCCGAGCCTGGCTGCGGCAAAGGCCTCCGCCACCTCGGCCGGCGCGTGGCGCATCAGCAGCGAGGCCTGGAGGGCGAGGGCGAGCCGCTCGACGACGAGCCGGGCGTTCGACTCCTCTGCGCCCGCCAGAGCCTGGTGGGCGAGCCCTGTCAGCCGCTCGTCGCCGGCGAGCCCGATCTCGGCCAGCAGCGCTTCGGCCGACTCCGGCTCCCGCTCGAGCGCCCGCAGGACGTCGAGGCAGACGACGTTGCCCGAGCCCTCCCAGATCGACTGCAGCGGCTGCTGCCGGTAGACGCGGGGAAGCCCCGATTCCTCGACGAAGCCGCCGCCGCCGAGGCATTCGAGGGCCTCGGCCGCATGACCAGGACCACGCTTGCAGACCCAGTACTTCGCGATCGCCGTGGCGATGCGGGCGAACGCCGCCTCCGCCGGGTCGTCTGCCCGGCGGTCGTACGCCCGCGCGAGTCGCATCGCGGTGACCGTGGCCGCCTCCGACTCGAGGCACAGGTCGGCGAGCACGTTACGCATCAGCGGTTGGTCGACGAGCAGCCTGTCGAACGCAAGCCGGTGGGCTGCGTGGTGCGTCGCCTGCTCGACGGCCTGGCGCATCCCTGCCGCCGAGCCGAGCACGCAGTCGAGGCGGGTGTGTACGACCATCTCGACGATCGTCCGCACACCGCGCCCTTCCTCGCCGACGAGCTGTGCCCGAGCCGCGTCGAGCTCGATCTCGCCCGATGCGTTGGAGCGGTCGCCGAGCTTGTCCTTGAGGCGCTGGATGCGGAAGCCGTTGCGCGTGCCGTCGGGGAGGACGCGGGGAAGCAGGAAGCACGTGAGTCCCGCCGGCGCCTGCGCGAGCACGAGGAAGACATCGCACATCGGCGCAGAGCAGAACCACTTGTGCCCGTCGAGCACGTACTCGTCGCCGCCGACGGGCCGTGCCGTGGTGACGTTGGCGCGCACGTCCGAGCCGCCCTGGCGCTCGGTCATCGCCATGCCGCACAGCACCCCGCGCTTGCCGGCGGCAGGACGGAGGCCGAAGTCGTAGTGACTCGACGTGAGCAGTGGCTCCCATTCGGAGGCAAGCGCCGGTGCTGCCACGCGCAGGGCCGGCACCGCGGCGTGCGTCATCGAGATCGGGCATTCGTGCCCGGCCTCCACCTGACCGGCGAGCATGAAGAGCGCCGCCCGGGCAACGTGAGCGCCCTCGCGCGGCTCGGTCCACGACAGGGCCTGCAACCCGTGGCCGACGGAGAGCCGCATCAGCTCATGCCAGGCCGGATGGAACTCCACCTCGTCGATCCGCTCGCCGAACCGGTCGTGCGAGCGCAGCTGGGGCGGATGCTCGTTCGCGAGCCTCCCCCACTCGAGCGGCTCGCCGGTCAGAAGCGACCCGAACGCCGAGCAGCGCTCGGCTGCCCAGCCCGCACCCTCGCGCTCCAGCGCCTCCGCCAGCGGACGATTCGAGGCGAAGAGATCGTGACCGCGGAGCGGCGGCGGTTGATTCGCGGCCCCCAGGGAGGACACGGTTGCCATGCCCAGACGATACGCCTCGATTGCAGCGCCCCCGCGGCTAGTAGACCGTCGGGGCCTGATCGGGCGGGGGCGGATCGGGCACCTGCTCCTGCCAGGCGACGGCGAACGCGAGCCCGTCGCTCGACAGCGCGCCCGGGAAGGCGTCGGCGACGGTCACGACGTCCATGAAGCGGCCGCCGTCAAACCGGTTCGAGCCGGAGCCTTGGAGCGAGACCGCGGTCGCCGCCCACGCCGAATCGGCGATCGAGCCGACGTGACCGTTGCCGGTGGCGACGGCGCCGGAGAAGGGGACCGTGCCGAAGTTTGCAAGCGGAAGCGGCCGGCAGCCGAAGTTACTGCACGTCGAGGGCGCCTCGGCGATCCACTCGGCCGAGCTGAGATCGGGCGCGGCCATCGTGAGCTTCTTCGTGAACAGCTTCTTGCGAGTCGTGTTCATGATCCGGATCGAGACGGTGCTCCCCGTGGCGGAAACCGAGGCGGAGAGCGCATCGCCGGGCTTCACCGCGAGCTTCACCGTCACGGGAGCCGCGGGAACGAGCTCGTACCAGACCGAGTACACGGGCGTGCCGAAGCCCGTACAGTCGACCGCCGTGCCGGTCTGCTCGAGCGCCTGCGCACCGTCGGCGAAGCCGCCGAGCCCGAGCCAGAACGCGGAGTACGCCGGGCTCCCGGGCGTGCACGTCGCAGCCGGCTGGATCCACGAGCCGGAGACGTTCGTGAACGTCGTCGGCACTGCGCCGGTCGCCGGGTCACCGGCTGTGACCGCATACCCCGCCCAGTTGGCGCTCGTATTGCTTGCCGGATCGAAGCGCACCGTCGGGCTCGTGGTGGCCCTCGCGCTGCCGGCACCGAGTGCGAGCGCGGTACCGGCAGCAGCGAGGGCGATCGTGACCCTGCGACAAGTCACGAACTGCTACGCCCGATGCCCGTCGTGCGGAGGGCCGGAGGGCGGGGTTCCGTTCACGAAGTCCGTGAACCTCTGGGTCAGCGTGGCAATCCTCGCGTCGGCCTGCGCCCGGGTGACCTTGCCCGCGGTGACGGCCACGTTGATCTCGGTCGTCTCGTGCGCGACGAGCGCGGTGATCAGGTCGGCGACGGTCTTGCCGCTCGTGGCTGCAGCGACCTGGGCGAGCGTCTTGCCCGACTGGAGGTCAGTGCCGAGCGCAGAGCTCGTGACGCCGAGATAGGTCGCGGCGGCGGCGAGATCGTCCGACGGGCCGTGACCGGGGCCGCCGGGACCACCCGGACCGCCGGGACCGCCCGGACCGCCGCGGCCGGTGAACGTGCCCGCGACGAACGCTGTGAACCGCGCGGTCAGACCGGCGATCCTCGTCGTCGCCTCGGCTTGCGTCAGCGTGCCCGCGGTGACGGCCGCATTGATCTCGGCGGTCTCGTGTGTGACGAGCGCGGCGACGAGGCCGGCGGTCGACTTGCCGCCCACGCCACTCGCGACTTGCGCAAGCGTCTGGCCGGACTGGAGGTCGGTGACGAGCGCGGAGGTCGTGACGCCGAGATACGTCGCGGCGGCGTCGAGATCGTCATTGGGGCCGCCTCGACCGGGGCCGCCCAGATGGGAGAACCCACCCGCGTGGCCGGGCGCGTACCCGGCGTGGGCAATGCCGCGCAGGGCGGTGCCGTTCTTGATCTTGCCGTGTCCTGTGGTGGCGCCGGCTGCGATGCCGGCTCCGGCGAGCGCCAGAGCGCCGCCGGCCGTGACCATGATTTTCAGTTTGTGTGTCATGCCCGGACCATCGCGTCGCCGCCTAAGAACGCGGTGTGACGAACCTAAGAATCGGGCGTGGGCTTGACGCGACGGGCGAGCTCGTCCTCGACCGCGGCGATGTCGACGCCTGCGACCGCGAGCAGGACGTAGAGATGGAAGATGAGGTCGGCGGCTTCCTCGGCGAGCCGGCCGTCGTCCGTGACGGCGGAGAGCGCCGCCTCGAGCGCCTCTTCACCGACCTTCTGCGCGGCCCGTGCGACGCCGGCATCGGCGAGCGACGCAACGTATGAGCCCTCCGGACGGTCGCGCACGCGCTCGACGACCGTGCGCCAGAGCGCAGGTGCGAAGCACGACGTCGAGCCGGTATGGCACGCGGGCCCCGCGGGGCGCACCCGCACGAGCAGTGCGTCGCCGTCGCAGTCGTCGCGGATCTCCTCGACCGCGAGCACGTTCCCGGACGTCTCTCCTTTGCGCCAGAGCTGCTCGCGCGAGCGGCTCCAGAACCACGCCTCGCCGGTCTCGCGCGTCAGCCGCAGCGCTTCGTCGTCCATCCACGCAAGCATGAGCACGCGTCCGTCGCGCGCGTCCTGCACGATCGCCGCACGGAGCTCACGCTGCATCGCGGAGATTCACCCCCAGGTCGCGCAGCTCCTCGCGCAGCGTCACGAGCCGCGCCGGCCGCTCGTGCAAGATCGATGCGAGCAGGGCCGCCTGCGACACCTCGAGCGCGGCTGCGATGTGCTGCGCGTTTCCCGCGCCCCCGGATGCGATGACGGGAAGCGATACCGCGTCGCGGAGCCGCGCGAGCAGTTCGAGGTCGTAGCCGTTCTGCGTGCCGTCGCGATCGATCGACGTCACGAGCAGCTCACCCGCGCCGCGCTGCTCACACTCACGCGCCCACTCGAGGGTGTCGCGGACCGCGTCGCGGGTGGCTGCGTGCGAGCGGACGCGTCCATCCTCGGTGTCGATCGCGACGACGACCGCCTGGCTGCCCAGCACGCGTGCGAGCTCTTCGATGAGCTCGGGTCGTGCGAGCGCCGCCGAGTTGACGCTGATCTTGTCTGCGCCCGCCTCGAGTACCGCGGTCGCATCGTCGAGCGTGCGGATGCCGCCGCCGAAGGTGAACGGGATCGTCACCTGCTCTGCGACCCGCGCCGCGACGTCCACAGCCGAGAGACCTGCGTCGACCGTTGCCGAGATGTCGAGGAACACGAGCTCGTCCGCGCCCGCGTCGGAGTACGCGGCGCCGAGCTCCACCGGATCGCCGACGTCGCGCAGGCCCTGGAACTTGATGCCCTTCACCACCCGGCCGGCCGCCACGTCGAGACACGGGATCAGGCGCGGGAGAGGCATCGCTCCAGAAAGCGCGCGCCCGCGGCACCGCTCTTCTCGGGGTGGAATTGCACGCCGGTGAACGAGCCATGCTCGACGATCGCGGAGACGCCTTCGCTCGTGGCGACCGTCGCCTCCGTCTCCGCGGCGTACGAATGCGCGAACCAGAACGCCTCGCCGCCCCGGCGCAGCCCCAAATCAGACACTCCCGTGGGCTCAGACCTGAACAATGATTGTCCCAACAGGTCTGAGCCCACGGGCTCGACCTGCGCCCAGCCGATGCGCGGCACGCGCTCGCTGTGCAGGCGCACCGCGCGGCCGGGCACGAGCCCGAGCCCGGGCACGCCGCCGTCCTCCTCGCTCTCGTCGAGGGCAAGCTGGAGCCCGAGGCAGATGCCGAGGATCGGCTTGCCGGCGGCGTGGCGCTCGCGCAGGACGACGTCGGTGCCCCGTTCCTTCAGGCCCTCCATCGCCGAGCGGGCGGAGCCGACTCCCGGGAGGATCGCGAGATCGGCGCCCTCGACGTCGTCGACGAGCTCCGCGCCGAGACGCGCGAGCGCGAGCTCGACCGAGCGCACGTTGCCCGCGCCGTACCGGCAGATCGCGACCGTGTGCCCCGTCACTACAGGATCCCCTTCGTGGAGGGGACGAGCGAGCCCTCGGGACGGACCGCCGCGCGCAGCGCGCGCCCGACCGCTTTGAACGCGGCCTCGGCGACGTGGTGCGGATCGTCGCCCGTCGCTTCGACGTGGATGCACATGCGTCCGCTGTCGGCGAGGCTCTGCAGCATGTGCGTCGCGAGGCCCGGGTCGAGCTGGAGATTGATCACCGACGCACGCCGACCGCCGAGATCCACGGCGGCACGTGCGAGCGCGTCGTCCATCGGCACGACCGCATCGCCGTAGCGCGCGATCCCACGCCGGTCGCCGAGTGCGCGGTCGAGCGCCTCGCCGAACGCGATCGCCGCATCCTCTGCGGTGTGGTGCGGTCCCGTCTCGAGGTCGCCCGTGCCTTCGAGGATCAGGTCGAGGCCGCCGTGGAACGCGAGCTGCTCGAGGAAGTGGTCGTAGAGGCCTGCGCCGGTCGCGACGCGCACGCGGCTCTGCCCGTCGAGACCGAGACGGACGCGCAGTTGAGTCTCGGCCGTCGCCCGGAGGTGCCGTGTTCTGCGACCCTGCGGCGCCTGCTCGCCGGCGAAGGCTGCGAGCAACAGATCGTCGTCCTCGCGGTCGTGCACGGTGATGCGGACGCCGTTCTCGTAGCCGCGCACGACGCAGCCGCGGGCGAGCAGCCGGTCGGCGAGCTCGCGCGGATCGTCGGCCGGGACGAACAGGAAGCTGCCGTACGACGGGAGCGGCGCGTAGCCGAGCGACCGCAGCTCTGCAGCGAGCCGGTCGCGCTCCTCGATGGTCGGGGCGAGATCGGGAGGCGATGCGAGGGCTGCGAGCGCGAGCGCCGCGGAGAGCGACGACACGGGTGCGGGCGCCTGGCGCGTGTTGAGCTCGGCCGCCGTCTCGACCGACGCGAGCGCGTAGCCGACACGCGCGCCGGCGAGCGCGAACGCCTTCGAGAACGTGCGCAGGACGATGACGCCGTCGTCGATCAGCCCGACCGCACCGTCGGCGCCGCTGTACTCCCAGTAGGCCTCGTCGACGACGAGCGGCCGCGGGCTCGGCAGAGGATCGAGCGCACCTGTCGGATTGTTCGGGCGGCAGCAGAACGTCAGCACCGGATCGTCCTCGCCGACGCTCGCGCCCGTGAGCTCCGCGGCGACGCGATAGAGCGAGTACGTCGGCTCGTCGGCGACTGACACCACGTCACCGGGGCCGGCGAACGCGCGCGCGACGAGCAGGATCAGATCGTCGGCGCCCGCGCCGAGCACGACGTTCTCGGGCGCGACGCCCGCGTACTCGGCGATCGCGTCGGTGAGGACGGGATACAGCGCGCGTGGATACTCGTTCACCGTCGCGAGTGCCGCGGCCACGGTTGCGGGCCGCGAGCTCGGCAGGGGTAGCGGCGGCACGTTGCCGTCGAAGCGCACGAGCTCGACGGGATCGATTCCGGCGCGCCGCGCGAGGTCGAGCGTCGTCGGCGCCCAGCGGTACGGCTGGAACGTCGCGCCGAGGGCTTTCATCCCCGGGCCCGTCATCGCTGCACCGCCGCGGCGTGCGCGCTCATGCCCTCGACGGCGGCAAGCGCCTCGACGGTCGGGCGCACACGGTCGAGCCCCGCGGGCGTGAGGCGCTGCACGGTCACGGGCTTCAGAAACGTCTCGAGGCCAAGGCCGCCGACCGAGCGCGCCCAGCCGCCTGTCGGCAGGACGTGATTGCCACCGGTCGCGTAGTCGCCGCTCGCGACGGGCGAGCTCGAGCCGACGAATACCGCACCCGCGTTGCGAATGCGCGGTGCAAGCGCCTCCGCGTCGCCGAGCAGCACGACGTGCTCGGGTGCGATGCGCTCGACCTCGACGAGCGCGGCTTCGAGATCCTCGCCGTCGACAGTTCTGCAGACGGCGTCGTGACCGTGTTCCGCCTGTGCCGCGAGCTCGAGCTCCGCGAGGCGCGGGTCACCGCCGCGACCGAGCACGACCACGACCTCTGACGGCCCGGCGGGCAGATCGATTGCGACGTCGCGCGAGACGATCAGCTTCGCCTCGTTCACGAACGCATTCCCCGGTCCGACGATCTTGTCGACGCGGGGAATCGTCTCCGTGCCGTAGGCAAGTGCGGCGATCGCGTGCGGTCCGCCGACCGCCCACACTTCGCTCACGCCGACAAGCGCTGCGGCCGCAGCGACGAGGCCGCTGCCGCTCGGAGGCGTGACGACGACGATCCGCTCGACCCCGGCGGCACGAGCCGGCACGGCGCACATCACGAGCGTCGAGACGAGACCGCGCGGAACGTAGATGCCGACGGCCGCGAGAGGGAGCCAGCGGCGCTCGAGCTCGACGCCCGGCTCGATCTCCAGGCGCAGGTCGGCGGGGCGCTGCGCCTCATGCCAGCGGCGCACGCGGCCTGCCAGCGCGAGCACCGCGTCGTCGGGGAGGCCGGCCTCCGGCTCCGCGCGGGCGGGCGCGACGCCGTCGAGCTCGAGCGCCCATTCCGTGAGCGCCTCGTCACCCCGTGCGCGAACGTCGGCGACGATCTCTGCGACCGACGCGGTCATCCCAGCATCCGTTCGACCGGAACGAGCAGGATCGACGATGCACCGGCCGCCTCGAGCGCGGGCAAGAGCTGCCACACGTCGGTCGCGGGAATCACGCTGTGCACGGCGACCATGCCGGGCTCGGCGAGGGGCAGCACGCTCGGCGCGCGCGAGCCGGGCACGAGCGCGCAGATGGCCTCGAGCGCGTGCTCCGGCGCGTTCAGCATCAGGTAGCGCGCACCACGGGCGTCGACGACGCTGCGGAACACGGCCGCCATCTGCAGCGCCTCGGGCGGCGTGTCCGGCGGCCCGATCAGAACCGCCTCGGACTCGAGGAGCAGCGCAATCGAGCGCAAGCCGTTGGTGCGCAGCGTGCTGCCGCTCGAGACGAGGTCGACGATCGCGTCTGCGAGACCGAGTCGTGGCGCGAGCTCGACCGAGCCGTGGACGTCGACGAGCTCGATCGGTGGCGGCATGAGCTCGCGCGCGAGACGCGGGAAGCTCGTCGCGACGCGCACCCCGCGCAGGTCCTCGAGCGTCTGCGCGGCAGACTCCGCGGGCACCGCCGCTTCGAGCGTGCACGCGCCGAAGCCGAGCTTCAGCAGCTCGACGACGTCGGCGCCGCGCTCGCGCACGATGTCGAGGCCGGTGATGCCGCAGTCGACGACGCCGTCCTGCACGTATTCGGGCACATCGTCTGCGCGCACGAGCAATGCCTCGACCGGGGCGTTGCGACATGGAAATGCGAGCGCGCGGTCGCCCGGCGTCTCGGGGCCGAGCCCGGCGTCGTGCAGCAGTTGGATGGCAGGCTCGCGCAGACGGCCTTTCGAAGGGACAGCGATCCTCAAGCGACCCGCTTCTTGCGGCGTCGCAGCGCCAGCCCATAGCCGCCTTCGCCGCGCCGGAGCCACTGCGCCACTCGGGTCACGGTGGTCGTCGACGCGTGCGCCCGCTTCGCGACCTCGAGGTACGGCAGCCCCTCGTCCAGCAGCTGCGCCACCTGCCAGCGGTGCGCCAGCGCATCCAGCTCCGAGACCGTGCAGAGGTCTCGCAGCAGGTGCGCCGTCTCCTCCGCGGTCTTCATCGAGGCGATCGCCTCGAACAGCTCCGCGTGGTCTCCGGCCGGCCAATGTCGGGGCTCCGTCTGTGCCATCGTGTTAGCATGCTACCACGTTGCCACAGAAGTTCGCAATTGTCCCCGCCGTCGATGTGCTCGACGGCCGTGCCGTCCGGCTGCTGCGGGGCGACTACGACAGCATCGAGGTGGACGCAGGCGACCCCTTGGCGCTTGTCCGGCAGGCCGTCGCGACCTCTCCCCCGCTCGTGCACGTCGTGGCGCTCGGCGCGGCGCGCGACGGCGGAGCCCCGGTCGACCTTGCCCGGGCTGTGAGCGACGCGGCGGCGCCCGTGCCCGTGCAGCTCGGCGGCGGAGTCCGCTCGGTGGCGGACGCCGTCGCTCTCGCCGAAGCCGGGATCTCGCGGGTCATCGTCGGCACGGCGGCGTTCGGCTCGATCCCGCTACGGGACTTCGTGGACGCGCTCGGCGAGCGCCTCGTCGTCTCCATCGACGTGGCCGGCGGCATCGTCCGCACCGCGGGCTGGCTCGAGTCGTCGGAGCTGACGACAAGCGAGGCGCTCACGCGGTGCAGCGAGGCGGGCGTGCTGCACATCGTGTGCACCGCGATCGACCGCGACGGCGCGCGAGGCGGGCCGGATCTCGATCTGCTGCGCGAAGTGCGTGCGACGTTCGCGGGCACGATCCTCGCTGCCGGCGGCATCCGCGACACGGCGGACGTCGACGCCGTCCGCGCTCTCGGCATCGACGGCGTCGTCGTCGGCCGCGCGTGGCTCGATGGGACGCTCGAGCTCTAGGACGCGCTCCTACCACGTCTAAGAATTCGCTATGAGTCGCGCCGCATTCATGGAGCCCTTAGCCGCAGCGGATATCACTGAGGCATGAACGCTTTCCGCCGCATCCACTTGAAGATCGTCCTCCTCGTTCTCGCCGGGCTCGCAGCGCTTGCGGCCGGCGCGGGCATTGCGCTGGCCGGCCGTGCTGCTGTGCCGATCGGCCAGGGCGTGGTCGTGATCGAGACGAACCTCGCGTATCAGGACGCAGCCGCCGCCGGCACCGGCATCGTGCTCACGCCGTCAGGCGAGGTGCTGACGAACAACCATGTGATCGCCGGCGCGACGACGGTCAAGGTCGTGATCCCGAACACCGGCCGGAGCTATACGGCACGCGTGACGGGCTACTCGCGCACGGCCGACGTCGCCCTGCTCCAGTTGCAGAACGCGTCGAACCTGAAGACGCTGCGCACGGGCGACGCTGCGGCGCTCACTGTGGGACAGGCGGTGCGCGCGCTCGGCAACGCCGGCGGCACCGGCAGCCTCAGCTCGGCGAGCGGAACCATCACGGGCCTCAGCAGGTCGATCACAGCAAGCGACGATCAGGGCAACTCGGAGCAACTCACGGGGCTGATCGAGACGAACGCAGGTGTCGTCGCGGGCGACTCCGGCGGCCCCCTGCTCGACACGACCGGCCGTATCGTCGGGATGGACGTCGCAGCCTCGGCGAGCGGGGGCTTCCAGATGGTCGAGACGAGCGACGCCTACGCGATTCCGATCGGCAAGGCGCTGACGATCGCGAAGCAGATCGACAGTGGGAAGTCCTCCGCGACGGTTCACGTCGGCGCCACTGCGTTCCTCGGCGTGCAGGTCGAGTCTGCGGCCTCGGGCGGCTACGGCGGGTATCCGGGCGACGGGTACGGCTCCACGACCGCGGGCGCACTAATCGCCGGCGTGGTCCCGAGTGGGCCGGCAGCAACGGCGGGGCTCGTGCCCGGCGACGTCATCACCGCGATCAACGGGCGAACGATCTCCTCGCCCACCGTCATCTCATCGATTGTCCTGCAGCTGAAGCCCGGGGCGAAGGTGACCATCACCTACAGCGACCAGACCGGCGTGAGCCAGTCGGTGCCCGTCACGCTCGGCAGCGGTCCGCCGCAGTAGCCGCCCGACAGTTGGAGACCCGAACCCCTGGGTCAGACCCGGGTCTGACCCAGGGGTTCGAGCACGCCACGCTGCACCGCCTGTTCGAGCGCATTTCGCGTCGGCGGGGGAATGGGAAAGACGTGACACTCCCGTTACGGGGTCTGACCCGGGTCTGGCACTTGGGCGAGTGCCTGTTAGGTTCGGACGCGATGGAAACGGACTATCACTGGCGCGGCGCTTTCGACAACGCGGAGGTGAACGAGCTCCACGCAGAGGCGTTCGGACACCACGTGCTCGGAGACGACTGGGCCGCACAGGTCGAGCGCCACAGTCTCGGGTGGGTGTGCGCACGCGACGGCGACGTGCTCGTCGGTTTCGTCAACGTCGCATGGGACGGCGGCGTCCACGCGTTCGTCCTCGACACGATCGTCGCGGCAAGCGCCGGACGTCGCGGCATCGGCACACGTCTCGTCGGCCTCGCTGTCGACGGCGCACGCGCCGCGGGCTGCGAGTGGCTGCACGTCGACTTCGAAGACCACCTGCGCGACTTCTATTTCGACGCGTGCGGCTTCATTCCAACGAACGCCGGCCTGATCCAGCTCGTTTAGCGCAGATCCGTCGCGGAGCCGAACGTGTTCGGCGAGAGCAGTGACGCGCCCGGCCGTGAGCACAGCAACCCAGAAGGGGGCCCACGGGGGAAACTGGTTTCCCCCGTGAAGCGAGCTCGGCGTCAGCCG
>Ga0209638_1001673_pt1 | contig 13964 bp, 12 predicted proteins | sample BarGraNGADG00211_FD_184490 | JGI IMG/M metagenome (GOLD analysis project Ga0209638, IMG submission 184490) | Arctic peat soil microbial communities from Barrow, Alaska - Barrow Graham LP Ref core NGADG0002-211 (SPAdes) (version 2) | ecosystem: Environmental > Terrestrial > Soil > Wetlands > Peat... | reverse complement strand
GGACGATCTCGACGGCCTCCCGCGCCCGCCGCGCCACCGATTCGAAATCACCCACCGCGATGGTGGCTGGTGGTGCAATCCACGAACCACCGCACGCCATGACATTGGGTTGGGCCAGGTATTCGGCGAGGTTTCCAGGGTCGATGCCGCCCGTCGGAACGAACTTGATGGCCCCGTATGGCCCGAGGAGGGCCTTTAGGAATCGCACGCCGCCAAGCACTTCGGCGGGAAAGAGCTTGAGGACCTCGATGCCGCGGGACAGGTTGGCCTCGATCTCACTCGGCGTCGCGACGCCTGGGAGGATCGGGATCCCCTCGCGAAGCGCCAGGTCGACCACTGCCGCATTCGTGCCCGGGGACACGAGGAATTGGGCGCCTGCCGCAATGGCCGCCCGGGCCTGGGCCACGGTGAGGATGGTTCCGGCACCCACCACCATAGATGGGACATCGGCGCGGAGGCGCTCGATCGCTTGTGGCGCTCCTCCAGCCCGGAAGACGATCTCAACACAGGGCAGTCCACCCTCCGTCAGGGCAGCCCCAACTTCGGCGGCGACGGAAGGACTCGGAGGCAGCACGACGGGGATGACGCCGCATTCTCGGAGCCGCTCGAGCACGGACATGTCCCAGCTTCCAGTCATAGCCCGGCCAAGTCGTGTACCAGCCGCAGACCCAGTTCATGGATCCGCGACTCCGCCAGGCGGCTGGATGGCCCGGAGATTCCGACTGCGCCGATCAAGGATCCGCGGATCCGCACCGGCGAGGCGACGCACGTCACACCGTCGAACGTCTCGTCGCGGTCCACCGCAAATCCAGCTTCGCGCGCTTTCACCAGCCGGCGCCGAAGCTCTATTGGCCCTTTCGCCGCTAGATCGGTCCCGCCGGAATACGAGAGGCGACCGAGTTCGGCATCGAGTGCATCGGGGTCGAGGGCCGCGAGGTATGCCTTGCCGAGCGCGGAGCAGTGCATCGGCCGCACCGTGCCCAGCTGCTCGGACACAGCGACCATATGGCGGGTCGGAAAGAACCCCAGGTACACCATGGTGCCGTTGGCCGGTACGCCCAGCATCGTCGCGTCGCCGCAGTCGTCGCGGATCGCGGCCAGCACCGGATCGATGATCTGGCTCCAGTCGACATGCGGCTCCCTGAGTGCGACCAGACCAAAGAACTTCGAGGGGACTGTCGAGTAGCGCTTCGTTGCTGGGTCTCGGCCGACGTACCCGGTCGCGACGAGTTCGGCGAGGAGTCGCAGAGCCGTGCTCCGGTTCACATCGAGCACGCGCGCGACATCCGCGGCGGTGAGGGAGTTGGCCGCGAGGACCTCGATGGTTCGCAACGCCCGCTGGATCGGCGAAATGGAGGTGCGGCCCGCTTCGGGCGGCAGGACTCCGCTGTTGGGAGCCTCCGGCATAATCATCGCTCACCCGTCCCGTCTGTCTGGCCGAACAGCCGCTCGACCGCGGCCAGATCCACTACGAATGATTTCTCTGCCTGTTCGTCCCATCCGAACACCTGAACGGTCAGGGTCCCGTCGAAGGCGGTCAGCCGAAGAGCCCTGCCGATCTCCGCCCAATCAAGTTCTCCGCGGCCGATGTCGAAGTGCTGATGGACGCGGTTGGTCAGCGCGGGTGGGTTGACGATGGTGCGCTCGGGCCGGTAGGTGTCGGCGAGGTGCACGTGGTCGAACCATCCGCGAGCGTATTCGATCTGGTCGGAGGCAGTGCCCCCAAGGTAGTAGGTGTGCGGCACGCAATGGAGATAGCGGATCCGGCTGCTCCCAATGCTTCGCACCAGGTCCACGGCACCCGCCGTGGTCTCGATGAAGTCCCCTGGGTGTGGTTCGACGACTATCTCGATGCCTTCACGCTCAAGCACGGGTAGGAGAGTCTCGACCGAACGGAGGAATGCGGCGCGGCAATCGTCGGGTCGGCTCGGGGACCCGGACAACTCGGTATTGATGCGGGTGCATCCGAGCGCCACGACTGCCGCGATGCCGTCCTGCCACCATGAAACTGCCTGCGCCCGAACATCCTCGTCGGGACTCGACCACGCCTGGATCACCGCAACCGAGACGATCTCGACACCCGCCTGGCGGGCTGCCAGTCGAGTTCTACGTAGGTCAGTGGGGGAAACGCCGACGGCGTCGAACGCCGGAATGAGGTCATCCCGGTTGCCGAGCTCCACGAAGCCATAGCCAGCCTCCGCGGCGGCCTGGAGCGCCGCCTCGACCGGTCGCGCCTTGAGCATGGCTGGGTCGAGCGCGAATCTCATGACGGCCGTTGCCCCCAGACTGCATCCGGGACGATGATCGCTTTGCCGGGGACTTGCTTGTCTCGCAGCGCCGCGAGCGCTTCGTTCGCCTGGGACAACCTCCACTCGGCGATCTCCGGAAGCCGTATTTGCTTCGATGCAGCGAGCGCGATTATCGACTCGAGATCCTGGCGCCGACCGGACCGGATCCCCCTGATATCCGCCTCCTTGCGTGCGACGGCGGCGAAGTCCATTTCCGGTACTCGGGCGTAACCTGCCAGCAGGTACATGCCACGCGGCCCGAGCGCCTGCACCCCGGCTGCCACGACCCCGGGCGAACCCGTGCAATCGATTAGCACGTCGACGGGTCCGGCTGCGGCACTGATGGAGTCGACCACGTCGTGGCCGATCCGCTGGAGGGCCTGGCGGCGAAGCGGGCTCGGCTGAACCACCTGGACGGGGACCCCTTCGACCCGGAGCAGCTCGGCACACATGTAACCGATTGGGCCGGCGCCAAGCACCAGGACGCTGCGCGGCTCGCGCGTCAGGCCGACCCGGACGCTGTTCGCTGCAGTTGCCCCACAATCGACCAACGAGGCCGCCTCGGCCCAAGACAGGGTGGTTGGGACTTCGACCAGCTGGCGCGCATGGACGCGCACGTACTCCGCGTAGCCTCCCCAGACACCAAGAACCCCAGTTATCGAGACGAGATCGGGGCACAAACGCTCGTCTCCGTTTGTGCACATCCGGCATGAGCCGTCTCCGGTGAAGAGCGTCATCGTGACCCGTCGTCCGAGCCACTCGCGCGCCGTGTCACCCGCGTCGACAACTATCCCAACGGGCTCATGGCCAAGAACGAACGGCGTGTGCGGCCGGTATGACTCGCCGGCGAGGATATGGAGATCCGTCCCACAGATGCCGCACGCCTCGACCCGGAGAATGACATCGTCGTCTGCCTGCGGCGATGGTGCAGGAACCGTGGCGATCTGGAGCCGCTCCGTCGGGATTTTGCGTGCCACCGCAGCCTGCATGGTCCCTGTCACGGCAACTGCGTCCGCTGCACGGTTCCGCCTCCAGTTTCCTCTGGTGTTGCATGTCACGCAACGTGGTTCGCTGCACAAAAGGCATAGTGCCACAGCGAGCCGATCAGATGCAAGCGCTGGAGCCTGTTTTACGCTTGGGGAACCCATTGACACCCCAAACGCGGCTACCTACGATGTGGTCGCCAGCTGCAACGTGTATCGGTAGGCGCGGCATGAGTGATCCTCGACACCCACGAAGGGCTCATGGAATCGGCTTACCGGTCGCGGTCTGCAACATCCTCGAGGCAGCCGCCGCGGAATGCGCCGCGACTGCCTCATCTGACCGGGTTCGGGAGGTTCTTCAGTGCATGATGAGTGGGGTTTGGCGGGGAAGAAATGCCTGGTGACGGGCGGGGCGTCGGGGATCGGTCGGGCCACAGTGCTCAGATTGATCGGCGCCGGCTGTCGGACTGCCGCCCTGGACCGGGACACGGCGGGCCTGTCCGAACTGGTCGCCGAAGTTGGCGAGGGCGCATGCATTCCTGTCGTCGGAGACCTCACGGACGAAGTAGGAACTCGGCGAGCAGTCCGCGAGGCGATCGAGCGGCTGGATGGCATCGACGTCGTCGTCAACAACGCCGGCATCGGCTTTCGGGCCGACGTGCTCGAGACCACCCTTGAGCAATGGGACCTCACTTTCGCGATCAACGTTCGAGCCGCGTTCGTCGTGTGCCAGGAAGTCCTCCCGCAGATGCTCGAGCGTGGCTCCGGGGTGATCGTGAACGTCGCGTCCGTGGGGGGGATCATCGGGATCGCGTCCCGGGCAGCCTATGGAGCGTCGAAGGCGGCGCTGATCTCCCTGACGCGGAGCCTGACCGTGGATTACGCAGGCCGGGGCATTCGTGCGAACTGTGTCGCGCCCGGAACCACTGAGACGCCTTGGGTGGACCGAATGGTCGCCGGCGCCGACCAGCCTGCAGCCCTCCGCCAGCAGATGGCCGAGCGCCAGATCATCGGAAGGCTGGGCACAGCTGAGGAGATCGCAGACGCGATCCTGTTCCTGTCGTCCGCCAGGGCGTCGTTCTTCCACGGCTCTGCCGTCGTTGTCGACGGCGGCTACAGCGCCCGATAGACGTCGCCAGGCTCACGGCGACGCTGGTTATGACGCACGATGTTGCGTGTACAACACCAAGTTGTTGCGTGAAATGGGCTATTGCGCAGCTTCATACACTTGACGCACCAATCAGCCCTAGCGGAAGGAGGGGTCGCCTGGACGCCCCCGAGGCACGCTGGTCTCGCCGTTGCGTGCACCAGCACCGTGAACATTGTCTGCGATCGTCTTGGTGGGAGGAAGCGCTCAGGAGCTTGCAGAGCAGGCGAGAACGAGAGTCTCTCTCTTGTGGGTGCCGGCCCTGAACGGCTCCCATAGGTTCATCGGCATTCAGAACGCCGACAAACGAGATCGAGGAGAAAGCATGTTCCGACCCAAATCGCAGTTGAAGCGCGGCCTTGTGGCACTCGTCGCCGTGACGATCGTGGGCTGCTCGAGCTCCGCGACGACGGCGTCGACCGCGCCGACGACGCCCCCTGCGACATCAGTGCCCGCAACCGTCGCGCCGGCGAGCGCCGCGCCAGCGAGCGCCGCGCCATCTACCGCCGCCGCGCTGCCGTCGTGCGCTGCCGCCGGCACTATCACGCTGAACGTTGGCTTCTCCGAGGCCGGCGAGGCCATCCTGACCGGCTTCAAGCAGCAGGCACAGGCATTCCAGACCGCCAATCCGAACGTCACGGTCAACGTGACGGCCAAGGACTGGTCGTCGTCGATCCAGACCATCAAGCTCGCGATGTCCGGCGACAATCCACCCGACGTCATGCAGGGCAACGAAGGCTGGGCCATCGACGGTGCTCTATGGAAAGCCGGCCTGCTTCTCAATCTCGACAAGTACGCAACAGCCTTCGGCTGGAACGACGCATTCCCAGATTCAGCGCTCATGGTCAACAAGTTCTCCGACGATGGCAAGACGATGGGCCAGGGCCATCTCGTGGCCGTTCCGCCCGCCATCCAGTACGTCGGTGTCTTCTACAACAAGGCACTGCTCGCCCAGCTCGGAGTAACGGACGTCTCCACGATCGACACCAAAGAGTCGTTCCTGGCCGTGCTCGACAAGGCCAAGGCGGCCAAGCTTCTCCCGGTCATGCTCGGCGACTCGGACAAGTGGCCGGCGCTGCACAACCTCTCGCTGCTCAACGGCTGGTACGTCTCGCCCCAGGCGATCAGTGACTGGGTGTTCAACAAGACCGGCAGCACCTACGACGACGCCGGCCATGCGCAGGGCTCCACGGACTTCCGCAGCTGGATGTCCAACGGCTACTTCAACTCGGATGCCCTGGCGACGAGTTTCGCAGATGCGACCGCTCGGTTCGGCAAGGGCCAGGGCGTGTTCTTCATCACCGGCACATGGGCGCTCGGCGACGTCTACAAGTCGATGGGCACCAATGTCGGCTTCATGCTCTTCCCGGCCGGCCAGAGTGGCAAGCACGCCGCGGTCGGCGGGTACAGTCTGCCGTTCACCATCTCCGCCAAGACCAAGTACCCGGACTGCGCGGCGGCATTCGTCAACTACGTGACAGCCAGCCCGGCTGCCATCGCAGCCCAGATCGCGGCGGGCCGCCCATCGGCGACAAAGGCCGGGGCCAGCGCCACGATTGATAACCCGCTCCTTACTCAGATGGTTGCCCAGTACCAGAAGCTGAACAGCGAGAATGGCCTGTTCACCTGGGAGGACTGGCCGACGCCCACGATGTTCACCCTCATGGAGTCGGAGGCACAGCTCCTTCTCGGCGGCCAGGTCACGCCGGCTGCGTACGGGAAGACCATCCAGGCGAACTGGGACAAGTTCATGACGACCGGCCAATAGAGTTGGGCGCGCCTGCCGATTGGATCGCCCAGTCGGCCACGCGCTCAAGATTGGGTAGGTGCGGCGCCCACTCCATCCCGGACTCCGCACCTCCCCACTTCGCCGTCTCAGCGGGTCAGGAGCCTTCTGGGAACCGGCTGGCGACGTAATCCAGGCCCGCATATTGGGTTCGCCGGGTGATGGGCCACATCGCTGGAGTAGGAAAGACCATATCCGATGGACAAAGTCGTTATCACGGTCACCGTCGACTGCTCGATGTCATATCCCGGCTTCCCGCAAATGCCGCGGATCGACGATGTCCCCGCAATAGCCGCCGAATACATACGGGCGATAGACGCCGGGGCGTCGCTAGTCCACCACCACGGGGTCCATTACCTCGAAGGCAGCATCCAGGACGACGGGCGCAAGCTCTCCCGAACTGATTTCCAGGGCTGGGCAGATCTCACGCAACGTATCCGCGCCGAGCGGGACGCGGTCATTCAGTTCGGCATAGCCAGTGCCCGCCTGGACGAGAAGATCGCGCTCATGGAACTTGGACCGGACATGATGTCCTACGCGTTCAACGTCCACGACGAGTACTTCCGGCCCGACCTGGCCTTCCCGGCGAACGAGCAGTACGCAATCCACCCCCGCCCAGAACTCGAGGAATTCTGTACGGCGGCGCGGGCACACGGGGTGAAGCCAGAAGTTGAGTCGTTCTACACGGGCGCGTTCTGGAATCTCGAATACATCCGAGAGAAGGGCTTGCTGGACGACCCGGTCTGGACCACGCTATTCCTCGGTTGGTCGGGTGGCGCCTGGACCCCGCCGACCGCCGATTCGCTGCTGTATCTGGTTGCACATCTGCCTAAGAGGGTAAATTGGAACGTCAGCGTCATGAACCCAACCATGCAATGGCGACTGCTGGCGTTGGCGATGAGCCTGGGAGGGCACGTCCGAGTCGGCTGGGAGGATAATCCATACCTTCCCGACGGGACACCTTCGCGTTCGAACGCCGAGTTGGTCGACACCATCGTCAAACTCGCGCGGCTCATGGGCCGAGAGCCGGCTTCACCTGCGGAGGCACGAGAGATCATCGGTCTCCCGATGGCCGTTGTCGCGGCTTCCCAAGCCGTCCTGGCAGACGGCGGGTGAGCTTTTTCGTACCAGTTCTGGAGCCGCATGCGCGCGCTTTGCGCGGCACTAGAATGCTGGCGCGAGTCCGCCGGTTCGCCCTCAGTAGCGTTTGGGCAGGTGGGCGCTCTTGTTGGCCAATCGGGAAAGCATGAGGGGATACGAGGGACTATGAGTCAGGTTCCCTACGACAAGGCAGATGACAGCGGCACCGAGCGAACCTCCGTCGCACGGATCTTCCGATCTCTGGAGTTGCTCGCCGAGGCACCTCGGACCCCGTCTGGTCTGGCGCAGGAGATGAACATCGATCGGAGCACGGCATTGAGGCTTCTCCGGCAGCTCCAGGCCACTGGATACGTTGCCCGAGACGACGTCACCAAACGCTACTCGGCCGTGGGTTCGCGGTTCATGCGGCTCGTCTCCGCCACGTCTGATCACGCGGACTTGAGCGAACTTGTGGATCCTGTCCTCCGCGCCGTCAGAACGCAACACGGCGAGGCATCGTTGCTCGCCGTGCCTGCCCGCGGATCGATGGTGTACGCCGCCTTCTTTCCGTCGCATCAGCTCCTGACCGTGCGCGAACAACTCGGAGCCGTCCGGCCGATGCATTGCTCGGCCGTGGGCAAGGCTTATCTATCGGGGCTGGACGACGCTGCGTTCGAAGAGGAACTCAATCGTCTCACGTTCGAGGGAGGGACCGAGCACGCCCCTACGGACAGGCCGTCCCTATACCGGCAGGTCGTCACGGCGCGCCAGCTCGGATATGCGGTCGATCGAGACGAGACTTCCCTTGGAGTCAGTTGCGTGGCTGTACCCGTGTGGATCGGGGACTCTCTCATCGGGGCGATCGGCGTGACCGGACCGTCGACCCGTTTGACGGCTTCGCTGGTTCAGGCGATCGGGCCCGAGTTACGCGAGGCGATTGCGGACCTCGGACAGCACCTGATCGCGGATCGTGGGGGCGAACCACGTGCCGTTGGGGCGCCCGTTTGGGGATCGCCCAGCTTCCGGAGAGAGCGGTCTTGACCACGAATGACGCCGTGGCTGCCGTAGCCCACAGCCTGGCTCGTCCGGTCTCGCGACGGGGCCGGTCCGGGTCCGGTGAGTCCCGCATGATGCCCTATCTGCTCATCCTGCCGGGCCTCGTGTTCTACGCGTTGTTCGTCATCGTTCCGATCATTGGGACCCTCTCGTTGTCGCTCTTCCAGTGGGATGGATTGACGACCCCTCTTTGGGTCGGCCTGAACAACTTCGCTGATGTCCTTGCCGATCCTAAAACGCTGGCTGCCTTCCAGGTCGCTCTCGTCTTCACCCTGTTCACGTGCTTCCTACCGGTCGTGATTGCCTTGATCTTGGTCGGTGCAATAACCCGGACTCGTGTCCGAGGGCTGAGTTTCTTCCGGCTCGTGTACTTTCTGCCATACACGCTCGCTTTGGCGGTCGTCGCGATCGCCTGGCGCTGGCTGTATGCCCTCGATGGCTCGATCAACGAGATCATTCGAGTGATCTTCGGCGCTGCCGCCACGAGGCCGTTCCTTGGGGACTTCGACTGGGCTCTGCCCGCCCTCGGGGTCGTCGGTGTGTGGGTGACCTTCGGCTTCGTGCTGGTCCTGCTCCTGTCGGGCGCCCAACACATACCCCAAGACCTCTACGACCAGGCGCGGGTCGACGGCGCAGGGCCAATCAGGGAGTTCTTCGCGGTGACGCTGCCGGGTCTCCGCTATGAACTCAGGGTCGCCCTGACGATGACGCTCATCTTCTCGCTTCGCATGTTCGACCTGCCGCTCATGACGACTCAGGGCGGACCTGGCTACGCCACCACGACGCCTTCGCTGATGATGTACCAAGACGTATTCGTGAATGGGCAGGTCGGCCCGGGCGCGGCAATCGCCGTGCTCCTGACGATCGTCATCTTCGTCGGTGTCGCCGCGGTAGACCGCGCTTTCGGTCGGGAGTGACACCATGATTTCTCGGCGCGAGCGGACGCTCTCCTACGCCATCCTGTTCATTTTTGCTGTTTTCTCTCTATTCCCGTTCATCTCGACGACGCTGGTGGCTTTCAACCCGCCCGATGCCACGGTCAGCGGGCTGGCAATCCCTCAACCCTGGTCTCTTGGGAGCTTCATCACTGCTTGGTCTGACCCTGACGCCGGAATCGGGCGATCCATGTTCAACAGCATGGTTCTTGCGACAGTGGTCGTATCTGTATCGGTGTTGTTGTCGATCCTCGCCGGCTATGCGTTCGGAACGATGAAGTTCAGAGGAAGGTCGGTGCTCTTCTACTTCTTTCTCATCGGACTCATCGTTCCGTATGAGGCCACGATCATTCCGCTCTACTTCGAGTTTCGAGGTCTGAAGCTCATCGACACCTACTGGTCGATGATCCTTCCAGATATCGGGGGGTCGGTTGCGTTCGGGATGTTCTGGATGACGTCGTTCTTCAGATCGTTTCCTCATGAGCTAATCGACGCGGCTCGGATCGATGGCGCCAGCAGCTGGCAGACGCTCTGGCGGGTGATAGTCCCCACATCCGGGGCTGCGGTTTTCGCGCTCGCGACTGTTCTATTCATCTGGACGTGGAACAACCTGTTGCTGGCAATTGTGATGATCTCCAATCCGCAGCTGCAGATGGCACCGGCCGCCCTGAATTACTTCGTCGGGCGTCAATTCGGAATCAATTACCAGGTCACCTGCGCGGCGGCCATCCTGGTGGCACTTCCGGTCATGGTCGTGTACTACGTGCTCCAGCGCCGATACGGCGCCGACGTTCTCGCCGGATCGTTGAAGGGCTAGGCCGGATGGTCCGAGCGGTTTCGCGCAGAGTTCGCGGTCGCGGAAACACTGCCGTCGGGGATTGTTCCGGAGTGGCCCGCGTCATCGCGTAGATCACGTCTTCCGTCAGCTGGCCGCCCGTTGGTGTGCGGCCCCTTCCCTGGAGGTATAGACAATGGGCGCGTCAAAGCTGGGTGTCGGCATCGTGGGCCTGGGTCTCATTGCCAGGACGCACGCGGCGGCGTACAAGGCGCTTGTCGACGTCGACGTCATTGTTGGCTGCGATATCGACCCGTCTGCTGCGGCGCGCTTTGCTGGTGAATTCGACTGCAAGACATACTCCGACATGCAGGACGTGATCAACGATCCAGATGTCGACGTGGTCGACTTGATCCTTCCTCACTACCTGCACCATGAAGCCGCGATGGCGGTACTCGACGCAAAGAAGCACCTCATCATCGAGAAGCCGGTGGCTGGCACTTATCGAGAATCGATGTCCATCTGCCAGAAGGCCGAAGAGGCCGGCGTCCACTTCATGGTCGCTGAGAACACTCGGTACATTGCGGCCTACATGGCAGTTGAGAAGCTATTGAAGGCCGGCGTGATTGGAGACGTCATTCACGCCAGGACTTTCCTCCGCTCCAATGAGAAAGACCACCTTTCCCAGCCTGGGTACTGGCGAACGAAGTTCTCGCTTGGGGGCGGTCTGGTCATGGACACAGGGGCGCACTCGTTCTATTTGCTCAAGTGGTTGCTGGGCGATTTCGACGAGGTGCTCGGTTTCTCCACCAAGGTATTCCCGCTCAAGAACGAGATCGAAGACACGGCCGAGGTGCATGGCCGCCTCAGCAGTGGAGCGCACTTCTCGTGCGGTTTCACGTCGGTCTCGGAGATACCGCACAGCGAACGACTGGAGCTCTATGGAACGCGGGGCGGCATCCTCGTCGATCAAATGGCCAACCCGGTAGTCAAGCTGTTCCGCGGCCACCAGGACTTCGACGGTGAGAGCGTGGCTGGAATAGCATTCGGCCCGGATGCATGGCATCCCGGGGGATGGCACTACGAGTCGGTGATCACCGAGGTAACGGACTACATTCGGTCGCTCGTGGAGGGCCGTCTGCCGATGATCAACTCGTACGATTGCGCGTACGCCATGCGGGTCGTGGAGGCGTCTTACGAGTCGATCGAGTCGGGCGAATCGGTCCGCATTGGGGTGTCAGCGATTGCGGACCAATGAGGTTCCTTCAAGGCCGGGCGGTCACGCCATGACGAGGCCGGAGCGCACCTCCAAGGGCTCGGCTCCTTCGGCAGTTCTGGCCGCGCGAGGACGGGATCTAGATGCCCTTGCTCGTGAGCGCTGGGACCTTCTTGTCGTGGGTGGGGGTATCACCGGGTGCGGGGCGCTCCTTGACGCTGCGAGTCGAGGGCTCCGGGCGGCCCTGATCGAGCGCGACGACATCGCTGTCGGCACGAGCAGCCGCTCGTCGCGCCTAATCCACGGCGGCCTCCGCTACCTCGAGCAATTCCAGATCGGCCTTGTCCGCGAGGCGCTTCGCGAACGCTCCCTGCTGTTGGAGCTTGCGCCTCATCTCGTTCGGCTCGAACCGTTCTTGTTCCCGGTGTATGGCGGCCTGTGGGCCCGCCCGTTCTTCGGCGCGGGGCTCACGATTTACGACTTGCTGGGTGCCTCGGCCGATGGCGGTTTCCACCGCCATCTATCAATCGAGGACTCTTTGGCGGCAGCCCCGGGCCTGCGGCGCAGCGGCCTGCGCGGAGCATTCTTGTACCACGACGGGCAGGAGGATGACGCTCGATTCACTATCAGCGTCGTTCGAACCGCTCGGGCGCAGGGGGCCGTCGCTGTTACCCGGATCAGAGCAATGCACGGCATCGAAGAGAACGGTCGCATCGTTGGCTGCACCGCCCGCGACGAGCTCACAGGCTCGGAGCTCGACATCCGAGCCACCTCCGTGATTGACGCGACGGGCGTCTGGACTGGCCGTGCGGACGGCCCCTTTCCGTCGAGGACCGACCGGCTGACCCAGCCCAGCCGAGGCATTCACATCGTTGTACCGAGGGATCGAATTCCGAGCCAGTACGGGATGACCTTGCGAATACCGCACCGTGTCTGCTTTCTTGTCCCATGGCCGGATCGATGGGTAATCGGGACGACCGATCACGAGGACCACGGCTCTCCCGACCGACCGGCTCCGACTTCGGTTGAGATCGATGAGATCCTGGCGAACGTAAATGGCACGCTTGACGTCGGCCTGACTCGAGGCGACGTAATCTCGGCTTTCGCGGGTCTCCGACCGCTCGCGACCGACCCGGGTGGGGCACCAGGTTCGACTGTCAAGGCGTCTCGTGAGCACCGGATACGAACGGAGCCGAACGGTCTCGTCCGCGTCAGTGGTGGCAAGTTCACGACGTACCGCGTTATGGCCGAGCAGGCGGTCGCCGCCGCGATGGGCCCGGCGTCCGCCAGGGCTCGGCCGTCGCGCACGGCGGAAGTTCCGATCATCGGGGCGGCCCCCGTCGCCGAACTCAATGCTCTCGCCGCGGACATCGGGCAACAGGCGGGACTGGACCCTAATCGAGCGGAACGACTCGTCGCACGCTACGGCACCCAGGCATCCGAGGTCATCAGCCTGGGCAGGGAACTCGGTCAGCTCCGGCCTTTGAGCCCCGACATCGCCCATCTCGAGGCGGAGGTGGTCTGGTCCGTCAGAGAGGAGAGCGCTCTCTCACTCGATGACTTCCTGGCGCGACGGACGAGGGTCGCCCAGGATTTGCTCGACCGCGGCGCGATCGTAGCCCCGCGTGTCGCTGAACTGATGGGAATGGAGCTGGGCTGGTCGTCGGCCGAGCAGGACACGGCGGTTAAGTCGTACCTGGCTTCCTCACACCGTGAGTACGACGTTCCGCCGGAGGCCTAAGACCGCGACCTTCTTCGCACTGCAAGGAGCCCAGCGATGATCCCGTTGTCTCGTCGGGCGTATGTGGCAGCCCTCGATCTTGGAACGCCCAGCAGTCGCTGCATCATCTTCGATCGTACGGGATCACCGATTGGCGTGGCGCAGCGCGAGCATCGTCAGATTCGGCCCCAACCTGGGTGGGTGGAACACGACCCGATCGAGATCCTGGCGCGGGTTTATGAGGTCGTCGCGAGCGCGCTGGCTGTAGCCGGCATCAGTTCTCACGAGCTAGCCGCTGTGGGCATCACAAACCAGCGGGAGACAACGATCGTCTGGGATCGCGCGACCGGTCGGCCGGTCTGCAACGCGATCGTCTGGCAAGACACGCGGACGGCGGGAATCTGTCGAGAACTCGCGCGCGAGGGCGGGCAGGACCGGTTGCGGGCGAAAACGGGGCTGCCACTGGCGACCTACTTCTCAGGCCCGAAGCTGCAATGGATCCTCGAAAACGTGCCGCGCGCCAGGGCTCGGGCAGAGGCTGGCGAGATACTCTTCGGCACGGTCGACACCTGGTGCATCTGGAATTTGACGGGCGGTCCGCAGGGCGGGATGCATGTCACCGACGTGACGAACGCCAGCCGTACGCTCCTGTTCGACCTCGAAACGCTCCAATGGGACGAAGAGCTGCTGGGCCTGATGCGCGTCCCCCGCGCCATGCTGCCCGATGTCCGTTCGTCGAGCGAGATCTACGGAATAGCCGTCGGTACTCTGGCCGGCGTGCCGATCGCCGGCGATCTCGGAGACCAGCAGGCCGCTCTTTTCGGCCACGCCGGGTTCCGCGAGGGCGATGTCAAGAACACCTACGGGACGGGCTGTTTCGCGTTGCTCAACACTGGTACCACCCCTGTCCGTTCGCTCTTGTGGCACCGGCCCGGCCGTCGACAGGGGTTTGGCTAGGCTGCCAGTTTGCCTATGATG
>Ga0209638_1001671_pt1 | contig 13968 bp, 10 predicted proteins | sample BarGraNGADG00211_FD_184490 | JGI IMG/M metagenome (GOLD analysis project Ga0209638, IMG submission 184490) | Arctic peat soil microbial communities from Barrow, Alaska - Barrow Graham LP Ref core NGADG0002-211 (SPAdes) (version 2) | ecosystem: Environmental > Terrestrial > Soil > Wetlands > Peat... | reverse complement strand
CGCTCGACGACATGCGGATGGCGGCCGCGGCCGGCATCCGAGGCGTTGGGATCGTGTCCATGCTCGCGGGTGAGGAGGAACTCACCGCCGCGGGCGCAGTCGAGGTGGCCGGCTCCGTGGTCGAATGGGTCGATCGATTCCTGGCCGACGGCTGAACCCGGGTCGATATCCCGTCCCGTGGGAGAAGAGAGTTCGGCTCAGAGTTCGGCGGCAACCCACTGGTAACCTAGAGCAATGAGCGATATCCCGAAGATGGGCGAGCTCGCCCCCGATTTCGAGCTCCACGACGACGAGGGCCGGCTGCATCGCCTGTCCGACCGTCGCGGCCATTTCACGGTCGTCTACTTCTATCCCGGAGACGACACTCCGGGCTGCACCAAGGAGGCCTGCTCGTTCCGCGACGCACACTCCTCGTTCACGGACGCCGACACCGAAGTCTGGGGCCTCAGCCCTCAGGGCGCCCCCAGCAAGGCTGCGTTCCGCGCCAAGTACGGACTCCCGTTCACTCTGCTCCCCGACGAGGGGCACGCCATCGCCGACATATACGGTTCCTGGGGCGAGAAGCACAACTACGGCAAGACCTCCCTGGGCATCCTGCGCAACAGCTTCCTTGTCGGACCGGACGGCCGCGTGGCCCATGTATGGACTCAGGTCAAGCCCGAGGGACACGCCGACGCGGTGCTCGAAGCTCTGCGCGAGGCCCGCTCCGCCGCCGTGTAGCCCCGCCCGAGGACGGCCCGCGACTTCGAGAAAGGGCGCTCGGCTGCCCACTTCCTGAGCTGCGGGCAGCAAGAGAGGCCTCGCCCGTGGGGGAAACGGGCGAAGCCTCGGCGGGCATGATAACTCGGTCCGGCAATACTGGAGATCGAGTTCCGCGAACATCGAGTGGAGTCAAAATCGATACCGTTGCAATCAGTCACCGTCAATTGTCGAACCCAGAGGCCGAGGCAAATCACATATGACAACCGAAACAATTGCCGCTCATTTCTGGCGCCCCAGACGCTTCATGGTGATCGTCGGGCATCCAGACGACGCCGATTTCGGGCCGGCAGGAACCGCCGCGGCGTGGATCGCGGCCGGCTCTGAGGGTCGGCTGGTGTGCTGCACTTCGGGCGACGCGGGCGGGGAGGATCCGGAGATGGACCCCCTCGATCTGGCCCGTGCTCGCGAAGAGGAGCAGCGCCGGGCGGCTGAGATCGTGGGCTACAGCGGCGTCAGCTTTCTGCATCAGCCCGACGGGAATCTGGTCAACGATCTGGCTCTGAGGGAGATGCTGGTGCGAGAGATCCGGACCTTCAGGCCCGACGCGGTCTTCTGCGGCGACCCCGAAGTCATCGTCCATCGCGGCGGCGGCATCAACCACACCGACCACCGCGCCGCCGCGATGGCGGCCGTGGATGCGGTCTATCCCGCAGCTCGAAATCCGCTCGCCTTCCCCTGGCTGGCGCGCAACGGTCTGGCAGCGCACAAGGTTCGCCGCATCTACATGATGTGGTCGAACCAACCCGACGTATGGATCGACGTGTCGGCGACCGCCGATCGCAAGATCGAGGCGCTGCGAGCGCACGCCAGCCAGTTGCACGACTCCGAAGCGGCCTTCGCCCGGATACGCGGCCGACTCGCCGAGCAAGGAGCCAGCATAGGCACGGCCGCGGCCGAGGCCTACCGGCTCGTCATCCTGGACCAGGACCCCGACGAGAGCCCCGAGGCGCAAGAAGCGGTGGCAGCCGACTCCGAGGCGCGGCCGGGCGGCGCCTAGGTCGGGCTAGCCGCCAGCAAGAGCGGGCGCACGGAAGGCCAGTCGTTCCACAGGTCGGCGAGCAGTTCGGCGCGCCGGCCCAACAAACGAACGAGTTCGCCCAAAGTGAGCGACGGCGCACCTTCGGCAAGAAGCTCGTCCGTGTCCACGCGAACTCTGTCGAAGAGCCGGCCTGTCTCCTCGGGCGTCGGCCAGAAACGGACCAGTACTTGATGGAGACCTGCCTGCCCAACGGCCATGACCAGGTCACGCTTGTCCGGGACGCGCCCGTCGGCGAACTGGGAAATGCCGTCATATCGGAAGCCGAGGGCCGCCAGGCCGCGTGCGACTTCTCGCCCCTCCTCCACCGCGAACTGGTCCCAGAACTTGTTGCCGGCAGGGAACGCGAAACAGCCGCTATCGATGGCCGCGGCGGCGACCGCATCCACGAAGTTGGAGAGTAAGAGCTGCCAACGGCGTCGCTGCTCCAGGTCGGAACCGGCGAGCGCATCGACGAGGCGGTTCATGGCCGCGCGATCGTGCCGGAGCAACCGCGCGACGGTAGGCGGGTGCGGGCCGCGGAATTCGACCCTGGGCTCGGGGGGCGCCGGCACGGCAACCCCTCCGCGCGGGGCACGTGACAGCGGGGATGCCATCGGCACGGACGGCTCCGCCTGCACGGACGGCTCCGCCTGCGCGGACGGCGCGACCGAGACGTACGGCGTGCCGGCCTCCAGTCCCGGCGCTACTCGACCGCCCAGCCCTGCAGCCTGCGCTTCGATCAGCGCGGCGGCGGCCTCGCCCGTCGCCGGGTCGCCGAGCGTCAGATCGGAAGCGGCAAGCCCAAGTTGTGCGGCACGGCAGGCTTCCTGCGCGGCGTCGGCCAGGACTCGACCCGTCTCGGCCGTGCCGGTCAGCCGGTCCAGTTCGGCGGAAAGCCTTTCGGCCAATTCGCGTTCGTGCTTGGTCCGCACCTGCTCTGCTCGAACGCTGCCGTTGATCCTGTTGATCTCCTCGAGCCAGGCCGTGGCAGCCATCTCGACCTGGGAGTGTGTCTGAGCCGCTCCGATCTTGGTCCGGAATTCGCGGTGAGCCGTCTCCTTTGCGATGCGCTTCGCTCCGGGATTCGCCTCGGCGGCGAGCCGCGTCACAAGAGCCAGCTGCTCGCCATACGCGACGCGCGCCTCGGCAGCGCGTGCCTCCGCCGCATTCGCTTCCTGCCGCGACAGTTGGGCAAATCCGCATCTGATTTCGACCAGGCGTCTGCGGCTCGAGCCAGCGCCGAGGGTCTCGGCATCAGGCTGAGAGACAGGTTCCTCGCGCTCATCTCGGTGCACGCCATGCCCTCGCAGTCGCCGAAGTCCGACTAGCGCATCTTACGCAGCCGCATGCGCCGGCGGCGAGCATTGGGAACTACGCAAGTCGCGACGGGCGGCGCGCGCAGGGATCCACGCCGGGTCTAATGCGTTTCTTCGATCAACCCGGGTGGAAGTTGGATATGGGGCCGGCCGGGCCCTGCTCAAACGATCGCAGGGCCGCCGGCGATCAAGCCTTGGACGCCGACTGGCGACGTCCGCGATTCGTGCGACGCTCAGGTGTGAGCAGCCCTACCAGGAAACCGTCGCCATGCTTTCGAACCGCGATCTCGACGTTGGCTTCGGCCGCTACACGAAGCAGGCGCTGCCGGATTGTGATCGGCTTCTCTTCCGGGTCGAGTCGAACGACGAATACCTGCTCCGGCCCTTTGAGCTGACCGATGAGCCGCTTGAACTGGCGCTGCTGCTGTTCGCGCTCCTTTGCCGCAGGGCTAAGCTCGCGCGACGGCTTCGCGGCCTTGTCCATGAGCGCCGGGTCGGCCTTACGAACTGTGACCATGCCTCAAACCTCACTCCCAGCCCACGACCCGCTTGGGACCAAACCGCCGATTCTTCGGCGATAGCGAAATGACTATACCCCTTCTCTGTGATGTGACCAGAGGTCGTTTTCATCGTCTTTCGACGTATGGGTTGTGGACGGGTTGTGTGGGCGCCGTTTGCGGCGGCGCGAGGCCGTACCGACGCGATCCAGCGTCGACTCGCGCCGGCCGCGTCCATGGTGGGACCGCGCGGCACGGCCAGCCGAGCCCGGCTAGACTTCAGGCGCGTCCTTGCTGGACGCCCTTGTCTGAGCTCGGCTGGTCCGAAGACGCGTGCAGCAGGTGGTATCGCTATGAAGGTTGGCGTCGCCAAGGAGATCGCATCGGGCGAGCGCCGTGTAGCGCTGGTTCCCGAGACGGCGGAGAAGCTCCGAGGCGCGAAGCTGACCGTACTCGTGGAACGCGGCGCGGGCGTTGCCGCGTCCTTCCCCGACCACGCCTACGTCGACGCCGGGGCGCGAATCGTCACGACGGCAACGCTCTTTGAGAGCTGCGATGTCATCCTCCGCGTCAACCGCCCGACGCCCTGGGAAGCGAAGCTTTTCCACCCCGATCAGGTCGTCATCGGAATGCTCTCGCCACTCCTCGATCCGCAAGCCATGGCCTTGCTGGCCCGCCACCGGATCACGGCGGTCAGCATGGACGCCATCCCGCGAATGCTGAGTCGCGCCCAGGGCATGGACGCGCTGTCGTCGCAGGCGAATATCGCGGGTTACAAGGCGACGCTCATCGCCGCCGATTCATTCGGCCGCTATTTCCCGCTGCTGACCACCGCCGCCGGAACCGCCAGACCGGCCAACGTGCTGGTGCTCGGGGTCGGCGTAGCCGGGCTGCAGGCTATCGCCACGGCCCGTCGTCTCGGGGCAATGGTCCGGGCTTATGACGTGCGCCGGGAAACCAAGGAGCAAGTGGAATCGCTGGGCGCCCAGTTCGTCACCCTCACCTCCGTCGCCGATGCTACCGGCGAAGGCGGGTATGCCCGCGCATTGACCGCGGAGGAGCAAGCCGCGCAGCAGGCCGAGTTGAACGGCGTCATCGCCGCCCACGATATCGTGATTACGACCGCCCAGGTACCCGGCCGCCGACCGCCGATCCTCGTAACCAAGGCCGCCGTCGAAGCCATGAAGCCGGGATCGGTTCTGGTCGACATGGCGGCCGGCGAGCACGGCGGGAACTGCGAGTTGTCCAAGCCGGGCAAGGTCATCACGACCCCGAACGGAGTGGAGATCCACGCCCCACTGAACCTGCCTGCTTTGATGGCCACTGGGGCGAGCATCTTCTACTCGCGCAACGTCTCCAGCCTGCTGATGAACTTCGTGAAGGCCGGCAAGCTGGAGTTCGATTTCGAGGACGAGATTACTGCCGCCACGGTCATCACCTACGGCGGTCAGGTCGTCCAGGAAGCGACGAAGAAGCTCCTGGAACCCAAAGCCATTGGAGGCGCCACGGCATGAACGTCAGCGACCTTATCAACTACGTGACGTTCTTCGTGCTGGCGATCCTGCTCGGGTTCGAGGTAATCAGCAGGGTTCCTGCAACACTCCACACACCGCTGATGTCAGGCACCAACTCGATCCATGGGATCGTTCTCGTGGGCGCGATCGCACTCGCGGCCGCCGCAGACAACCCGCTTACCGGCGCACTGGCTTTCGTTGCCGTCGTCTTCGCCGGTGCAAACGTCGTGGGTGGCTACTGGGTCACCGATCGGATGCTTCAGATGTTCAGGCGACGCCCGGCCCCCAAGGCCGACAAGCCCGCCAGCTGACGAGGGGCCCGTCATGATTGCCACCAATCTCCAGCACCTTGTCCAAATCGCGTTCCTCATCGGCGCGGCCTTCTTCGTCCTGGGCCTGCATTTGATGAACTCGCCGGTCACCGCCCGGAGCGGCAACCGACTCTCGTCGCTCGGTATGTTCATCGCTGTGATCTCAGAGCTCGTCTATGTGAGCCAGCTCAATCCGGGCCCGGGCAACTGGGCCATCATCGTCGTCGGCCTGGCGCTGGGCGGCGTCGCCGGCTTGTACATGGCCCGCACGGTCGCCATGACCTCTATGCCTCAGCTCGTCTCTCTCTTCAACGCGGTCGGCGGGGGAGCCGCAGCCATCCTCGCCATCGACGACTTCCTGAGGCTGAGCTCCCGGACGGGCTCGGCCGGCCTCGACGGCTGGCTGAGTCTCTTCATCATCCTGGACGTCCTGATCGGCTCCGTGACGTTTACCGGTTCCCTGGTGGCGTCGGGCAAGCTCCAGGGCAGGATCCCGGGCAGGCCCATAACCTTTCGTGGCGGACGTGTTCTGACCGCGGCAGCGCTGGTCATCGGCGTCAGCGTCTCGATCGTGCTGATCCTCTCCGGGGCAGGTGCCGTCCATTACGATCCCGCGGTCCTGGATCTGCTGTTGGTCACGGCCCTCGCGTGCGCGCTCATCTTCGGCGCCACGATGGTTCTGCCCATCGGCGGGGCTGACATGCCGGTAGTCATCTCGTTGCTCAATGCCTTCACCGGAACGGCCGTCGCCATGGCGGGGTTCGTCGTCGGCAACGTCGTTCTCATCGTGGCGGGAGCCCTCGTCGGGGCCTCGGGCGGGATCCTGACCCGGCTTATGGCCGGCGCGATGAACCGATCCATCCTGAACATCATCATCGGCGGCTTCGGTTCGGCCGAAGGCAGCCAGGGCGCCCTGACGGTCGAAGGCGGCACCGTCCGCGAGGTCTCCGCCGACGACGCGGCCATCCAGCTCGCCTATGCGAGCAAGGTCGTGATCATCCCCGGCTACGGGCTGGCGGTGGCACAGGCCCAGCACGGCGTACGGGAGCTGGCCGATCTCCTCGAGGCTCGCGGCATCGACGTCTCGTACGCCATCCACCCGGTAGCGGGCCGCATGCCCGGCCATATGAACGTCCTGCTCGCCGAAGCGAACGTACCCTACCCACTCCTCAAGGAAATGGACGAGATAAACCCCGAGTTCGAACGCACCGACGTGGCCCTGGTCATCGGCGCCAACGACGTCACTAACCCATCGTCGCGAACAGACAAATCGAGCCCCATCTACGGCATGCCGATCCTCGACGTGGACCACGCCAAATCGATCATCGTTCTCAAGCGCTCCATGGGCCGAGGTTACGCCGGTATCGATAACCCGCTCTACACGAACCCGAAGACCGGCATGTTTTTCGCCGACGCGAAGGAGGGTCTGCGCCAGCTGGTGGCAGCCGTAAAGGCTCTGTAACGAGCGCCATCTCGGGCCCGGCCGCGGGACTCGGGAAATCATCCGAATAGCGCTGGACGGGCCTCGACCCCGGTGGGAGTATCTGTCTCTGCCTTTACCATCTGACGCAGCCTCGCGCGGGTCGAATCGGTCGTCCACCAACGCTATACATCCCGCTCGGACGCTCGTCCTGGAGTGAGTTCGGATGACCGATCCGGAGGGCTCGACTTCGGCCGAAGATAGCGACCACCTCTACCGCGATTTGTTCACCGAGATGATCGCCGGCGTCGCCGTGCACGAAATCATCCTCGACGAATCCGGAAAGCCTATCGACTACCGGTTCCTCGAAGTCAACCCCGAGTTCGAGAAGCTCACCGGATTGCATGCGCCGGACATCGTCGGCAGGCGAGCGCGAGAAGTGATCCCGGACCTGGAGCCCGAGTGGCTAGAGCGCTACGGACGCGTGGCGCTAACCGGCGTCCCGGACCAGTTCGTGAGCTACAGCGGCTGGCTGGGGCGCAACTTCCTGGTCCGCGCCTTCCGTCCAGCCCCCGGCCAATTCGCGGCGCTCTTCCTCGACGTGACTGAGCGCACCCGAGCCGAGGTCGACCTCCGGGAGCGGAACGCCTTCACTGAGACGATCCTCGCCAGCGCCGGCGAGGGGATTGCGGTCTACGACCGCGATCTTCGGTTCGTCGTGTGGAATCCGGCGATGGCGGAACTGAGCGGACTGTCAGCCGAACAGGTCATCGGCGCAGACGCCCAGGAGTTGTTCGGGGATGTGATGGGGGCAAGTGCCCGCGAGGATCTCGCCAGGGCCCTGGCCGGCGAGTCGCCTGTATCGAGCGAGTTCGAGTATGTCATCCCCCGAACCGGCCGGCGAGCCTGGGCTATCCAGACGAACCGCCCGCACTTCAACGCCAACGGCGAGGTTGTGGGCGTTGTTCTGTCGTTACGAGACATCACCGCGAGACACGAAATTGAAGAAGCCCTACGCCGCTCGGAGGAGAAGTTCCGCGCCATCTTCGACAGCGTGGGCGACGCCGTTGCCATATACCAGCCCGGCGGCGGTTTCGTCGAGGTCAACCGGATGATGTGCGAGCGGCTCGGCTACTCGCGCGCCGAGCTGCTGACGATGTCGGTGGCGGACATCGACGCGCCCGATTCGGCAGCTCTTCTGCAGAGCCGAGTGGACACGATCATGGAGGACGGCCAGGCCCGCTTCGAAGTCACTCACGTTCGGCGCGACGGCGGCCTGATTCCGACGGAAATCGTCTCCCGGAAGATCGACTTCGAAGGCCGTCCGGCGATCCTGACCGTCCAGCGTGACATAAGCGAACGCAAGCGGTCAGAGGAGGCTCTGCGCGAACAGACGCGTTTCCTGCAGAACCTGCTCGACGCCATCCCGATCCCGATCATCGCCAAGGACAGGGAAAGCCACGTCCAGCTCTGCAACACTGCGTTCGCCGAGAACGGCGGCCTGAGGCGCGAGGACGTCCTTGGCAAGAGGGTGGGGGAAATCGGCATTCCAGAGGCGGAGATGCACCTGCAGCGAGACAAGGCGGTGCTCTCCGACGGGACGCTTCAGGTATACGAAGCCCTCATGCCTCAGCCCAACGGCAGCCCGCGGCGTCATGTCATAACCAAGGCTCCGCTGCGATCCGTAGAAGGAGAGATCACCGGCATCGTCACCGCGGCGATAGACATCGGCGATCGCTACGAGGCCGAGCAGGCCCTGAGACTGACGGAGGCCCGCTTCCGCACATTGTTCGAGTGCGCCGGCGACGCGATCTTCATCAGCGACCTTTCGGGCCGATTCACCGACGCGAACCAGACCGCCTGCGACCGCCTCGGCTATCGAAAAGACGAGCTCGTCGGCATGCGCGCGATCGATGTCGACACGCCGGAATCGGCCGCCCTGGTCGCCGAGCGACTGGAGACGCTGCGCGAGAGAGGCAGCCTGGCCTTCGAGACCGCGCATGTCCGGCGCGACGGAACCGCGATCCCCGTGGAGATGATTTCTACGATGATCGAACTTGGCGGCCAGCCGGCCGTGCTCAGCATCGCCCGTGACATCTCGGACAGGAAGAGGGCGGAATCGGAACGGGCGGCCCTGGAGGCGCAGCTCCGGCAATCCCAGAAGATGGAGGGCATCGGGCAGCTCGCCGGCGGGATCGCCCACGACTTCAACAACCTCCTGACTGCCATCAGTGGTTACGCCAGCCTGGCACTTGGCGACCTCGACGGCGGCGAGGACGCGCACGAGGATATCGAGCAGATCGAGCACGCTGCCGATAGGGCCGCGGCGCTCACCCGGCAGCTGCTGGCTTTTGCCCGGCGCACCGTGCTCCAGCCGGAGGTCGTGGATCTGGGCGCCAGCGTTCGAAACCTCGAGCCGATGCTGCGCCGCCTGATCGGCGAGGACCTCTCTCTGATGACGGTGACGTCGCCGGTCCGCGGGGCGATCCTGGCCGACCCGGGCCAGATGGAGCAGGTCATCGTTAATCTTGTTGTGAACGCGCGGGACGCTATGCCCGACGGCGGGGTCTTGACCATCGAAACCGGCGAGACGGAGCTCGATCCGGAGTCCGCCGCGGCGTACACCCTGACCAATCCGGGGCGCTATGCGACGTTGAAGGTATCCGACACGGGCACCGGCATGAGCGACGAGACCCTCAGCCACGTGTTCGAGCCGTTCTTCACAACCAAGGGCCCGGGCAAGAGTACCGGGCTGGGCCTTGCGACCGTCGACGGCATCGTCCGACAGTCCGGTGGCGGCGTTTCGGCCGAAAGTGAGCTTGGTCGCGGCTCCGCGTTCACGGTCTTCCTGCCCTTGGTGGATGCCGCCGCCAGGGCCGCAGCCCCGGCCCGTGCATTCCCCAGCGCCGCGCCGATCCGAGGCGGCACGATCCTCGTCGTCGAGGACGACCACGCCGTAAGGGGATTCGCGACTCGCGTGCTGGAGCAAGCGGGCTATCGGGTCATCTCCGCCGCAGATGGAATCTCCGCGCTTGACGCTGCCAGGGGCCGGTCGATCGACCTGCTGCTGACCGATGTCGTCATGCCGACGATGAGCGGACGCGAGGTTGCGGACAGGCTCGCGTCGGTCGCACCCGGGATCCGCGTCCTGTTCGTCTCCGGGCACGACGAGAAGACCATCGTCCGCCGGGGCGGGTTGGAAGCCGGCATCCGCTACCTGGCGAAGCCGTTCACCGCCGAGGCCCTGATCGGCGCGGTGAACGACGCGCTTGCCGCGCCGGCCGATTAGGTCGCCAACCCGGGCGAGGGTCTTCGGGCGGTCGCGGCTCGGCTCGCGCGCCAGTCTCGGCGCAGGCCCTGCTTCAGGCGTCCTCAGCCTGGCTGAACGTATCCACCTCCACGTCCGGCAGCCGGCTCAGCTCGGACAAAAGGCGGTGGCTCATGCCGGCGCTGGGGAGGCGGAGCGCCAGATCCATCTGGTGGCCGGCTTTCGATTTCTCGCTCTGCACGCTCACGACTTCTACGCGATGGTTGAGCAGCACCTGCGAGACTCCGGCGAAAGAATCGAGCTTGCGCATGCTGAGCTTGAAAAGCCGTAGATCGACAACACGGTGAACACCGCCGAGCCGAGGGCGACGAGCATGTGCGTACGCATCCCCGCCTGGTGGCCGTGGATCTCGCGTTCGAGCCCGACGGCCCCGCCCAGCAGGGCCGCCGCCAACAGCCGGACCCCGATGTCCATCTGGAATGACAGATCTGTCGGCACGCCGCGCACCTCGAATTGCGTGGGCGAGGTCAACGCCGGCAAGGCGAGGCACTCGCCACCGTTGGCCGCAGTTTAGCCTGCCCAGATAAGGCCGAGATAAGGGCGAAGCAACCCATATGGGTTATGGTCGACCGGTACCCCTCCCGGCGCCACCGGTACCCTCCGTACGACTGTGCGATTGAGATCGGCGCCGGCACGAAGTTATCTTGACCGACGATGCACACGGCCTGGGCGGCTGTCTCAGGGTGCAATTTGATGTTAGGAGTCGGCGGTGAAGCAAGCGTTGCTGCGGGCGCGATGGGTGATCTACGCGATGGTCCCGACCCTGCTGGTGCTTGTAGTCCATCTCGATGGCAAGCGCTGGTTCTAGTCGCTAGCGCGCTGGGAACCCGGGTCCACGACCCGGGTTCCTCTGTGTCTACTCGGTTCCGGTCAAGCCGAGCCTGATAGCCACTGCAGCCGCCTCGACGCGCCCCGACACGCCGAGCTTGGTCAGGATGTTGCTGACGTGGACCGCGACCGTCTTGCGCGTGATGTAGAGCTGGCGGCCGATCTCGGGATTGCTTCTTCCCTCGGCGATGAGTGCCAGCACTTCCAGTTCCCGCCGGCTGAGACCGAAGTCATGCGCGGGCCACTGGTTGGTACGGGCGACGAAGTCGGCCACGACACCCGTCCCGGATCCAGGAGCAGACGATCCGGCCCCAATGGTCAGAGCCGAAACCTGTGCCGAAGCTTGCAGGCGCTGCGGCGCCAGATGTCGCGTTTGGGCCTGTTGAGACAGCGGCCGACCCACCGGTACCCTGGCCGGGGAGGGCTCGAGCCTGCCCTCCAGGGCCGTCTCGATCGGCTTCGGGAGCGGGAGCATGGCCCGTCTCGACAGCTCGGCCACCGCGCGAAGGAGCGGCCAGGCACCGAGCGCGAAGGCGCCCTCGGCCGCAGCCATCAGGGGCGCGCGAGCAATCGTTCGCGTCGATCGGCCATGCGCCCGATCGAGCAGCGCCTGGGCCTCACGCCAGCGTGCCCGTGCAGCCTCGTACGGATCGCCGAGGTCCGCCCAATCAACCGCGAGGGAGCCCCACGTGGTCGGGTCGTCATGACCCTCGATCCGCGACCGGAATGCTCGCGCCGTTCGGAGCGCCAACTCGGCATGCCGCCGCGATCCGGTCCTGCCTGGCACGCCACGGCCTCGTACGGCTGCTTCGGCATGGAGAAGGACGGGCAAGCTTCGTTCGCGAGCGCCGGCCAGAGCCGCCAGATCGCGGCGCCTGTGAGCGTCCTGGGCGACGGCGGCGTCCACTTCCAGACAGGTCTCCGCCATGCGCGCCATCAGCAGCCAGTCCTCCGTTCCACTGACGCGCTCCCAGCCACGCTCAGCGGATCTGCGGGCGTCGGTCAGATCCTCCTGCCACAACGCGTAAGCAGCCGAGGCCTGGTGGGCCGGCACGGAGAACTGCGGGTCCTGGACCGCCTCGATCGCGAGCAGGACTTGACCGAGCAGCCGGCCGGCCGATTCCCCCGCGTTCATAGCCACCTCTACGATGGCAAGGTTGAGCAGCGGCGAGAGGAACCCGATGCCCACGGGGTTCCAGCTCAGCGCGTCCAGGCACAACCGGCGGCAGTCCAGCCAGCGGCCCATGAAGAAGAGCGATTCGGAGGCGTTGGCTCGCAGGAAGTTGCCGTACACGGTGGCCTGACCGGCCCGCTCGGCTTCGGCGATCCCTTCGTAGGCCACTGCAATCGCCTCCTGCCGCCGGCCCACGAGATCGAGCACCGTGGTCAGGTTCGCATACACCCGAAACAGATCGTCGAGGTGGCCGAGCTGCGCGGCTTCGTCGCGTGTCTTGCGCAACATCTGCACGGCCGACTCGGGATCGTCTCCCCAGGCTTCGGCGACGGCCAGGGTGCATGTCGCGTGCAGCAGCTCCTGGCGCGCGGACTCCCCCACGGCGCTTGCTACCTCGACTGCCTCGAGCGCGTAGCGTCGGGCCTCGGAGAAAACGCCTTCGAGCATGCGAAACTGAGCCAGTGACGCCAGCGCCCTGGCACGCGCCGCGCTCGGCTCCCTGGGCACCAGCTCCACGGCCCGTCGGTAAGCCAGGAGTGAGCCGCTATGGTCTCCCGCCGCTCGCCTATAGCGTCCCAGCCGTTCCATGACCAGACCGAGCGCCAGCCTTTCGTGGGGATCGTCCAGGGCGGCGGCAGCGGTTTCCGCGTAAGCCGCTGCATGGGACGGGTCGCCGGCCGCAAAGGCCGCCTCGGCCGCCCGGAGCTGCAGCTCGAAGAGTGGCGGAACAGGTTCGGCCGGCCTGACGACCTCGTACAGCGACAGGGCTCGTTCGTAATGCGCCAGGGCGTCGGCTCCTGCATCGAGCTCTTCGACCGCGGCCGCCGCCGAAAGCGCTGCCTGCACGGCTTCGCCGAGCTCGTGTGCCGCCAGGTAGTGGACGAATGCCGCAGCCGGCTCCGGGGCAGGCCCGGCCGCGCGTGTCGCCCCCAGCGCGGAGTGGTAGCGGCGGCGCGTTGCCGGCAGAAGGTCGGTTGCGACTGCCTCGGCGATGAGCTCATGCCGAAAGGCGATCCTGCGCTCGGCGCTCAGGACGGCCTCCTGACCGTCCGCCGCCTCGATCAGGAAACCATGCTCCAGTCCCTCGCCGACACCGGCCGCCATGTCGGCCTCGATCCCGTCGCCTTTGCGCGTCACGTTCGTGGAACGGGGCGGACGAGCCGGAGAACGCCGCTCGAATTCGGCCGCCATCGCCAGCAGCATAGGCATCGTGACCGGCGACCCGGCCAGACACAGGAGCCGGAGGACGCGGCAGCACTCGGTCGATCGGAGGGCAGCGCGGGCGGTGACCAGCCGCTCGAACGTGCCGGCGAGAGAAACGCCGGCGAGTTCTCGCCTGGCGGCCAGCAACTCCTCGGCGACGAGCGGGTTGCCACGGGACCGCTCGGCGACAAGCAACAGCGCCGTCGAGGAAGGACGACTGCCTTCGATGGCCTCGATCAGCTGGCCGAGCTCGGCCCGATCGAGCGGCGCGACCTCCATGTTGGTGACGGATGGCGTCGTCGAGAGCGCCGAGAGCATCGCCTTGAATGGGTCGGAACGGACCAGTCGATCCGGCTGGTATGTGGCCATGAGCATCACTCGCTGCCCACGCGAAACCCGTGACAGGAAGGTCACCAGCCCGCGCGTGGCGGCGTCGGCGTGGTGCATGTCCTCGAGCATGAGGACCACGGGCTGGCGGCGCCCCAGGCGCTCCAGCAGGCCCAGGACCGCCTCAAAGGTTCGGGCCTCGCGCCATTCCGTGGCTACCACCCGCGGCCGCGTGGACAGCAACTCCAGCGCGGCAAGGCGTGGTTCGAG
>Ga0209638_1001670_pt1 | contig 13975 bp, 11 predicted proteins | sample BarGraNGADG00211_FD_184490 | JGI IMG/M metagenome (GOLD analysis project Ga0209638, IMG submission 184490) | Arctic peat soil microbial communities from Barrow, Alaska - Barrow Graham LP Ref core NGADG0002-211 (SPAdes) (version 2) | ecosystem: Environmental > Terrestrial > Soil > Wetlands > Peat... | reverse complement strand
TCGCCCGCAGGACCCCGAGCTCGAGTTTCGGCTTGTAGCACTGAATGCGACCAGCATCGTCGGCAATGACACCGCCAACAACAGGCTGCCCGCGATCTTGAAGTCCACTCCAGACAGCAGCACGATCGTCGGGATCAGCAGCTCAGCACCGGCCGCGCCCATCAGCGCTGCGAGTACCCCGATCAGAACACCCGCGATTGCATCCAGCAGCACCGCCAGCACCCGATACTGGGTCGCCGATCGCATCCGCGTCGCCCAGGCCGCGCCGACCCATGCCCCCACCAGGATCCCCGGCGAGCAGGTTCGCCGCCACGAACCAAGTGCGGCGCCACGTCCGACCATGGCACCGAGAACAGACACGTCGACAGAGTTGTCAGGACCACGATCAGGCTCATCGCCTTGACGCTCGACCTGACGCTCGAGTCGGTTCAGGTCGAGAGCATCAGACTGCTTCCGACACGGCTTCAACCTTTGGGTCAGATCCGGACAACCTCTGTGGCTGGCCGGCGACGCCCTGAGCGGGTACGACTGGGCCAGGAGCATCGCGACCATAGGAGTGGTGAAGTCGGGCGGCGCGGACGAACCGTTCCAGACGGCGTCGAGCCTCGAACATCGTGGCTCGACCCCTCGACCCCTCGACGCTGCGCGGCTTGCTGGCTCTCGGCGACGACGGCCCGAACAATGCCGGCGACAAGATCGGCCGGGACCCTTCCCTCCAGGTCAGCGCAAAGGGTCGCAGTCATCAAACCCGACAACTCCTTTCCGTCGTTCGTCACGTCGCGCATCCAGCAGTGGAGCGGGGGTTGCTATGCAACGGCGCCGGTCTCTCGTTAGGCATCCGTGCTGGTTGCCGGCGCGTTTTGGTTCCCCCAGGCTGCCTTGGTGACTGTTGTCCTGGCGTTCATCTGCTGGCTCCGAGCGACTCACCTTGTGGTCGGTCGACGGATCCAGCCTGATCGAGCCGGGTGGCGGTCCGTGAGCCCGGCGAGTCCACATCTGAAGGAGCTGTTGTGTCTGTGAAACTCAACCGTGGTCGCGTCCCCTTGGCCGTTGCCGTCGGCGTGTTCGCGCTGACGGCTGCGGCGCTGCCTGCCGTCGCCCAGAGCGGCGACATCCGACCAGCCGCCTCCGCGACAACCACCCCGATCAAGCACCTGGTCGTGATCTTCCAGGAGAACGTCTCGTTCGACCATTACTTCGCCACCTACCCGAGTGCGGCCAACGCACCGGGCGAACCTCGTTTCACCGCGGCGGCTGGCACGCCCACCGTCAATGGTCTGAACGAGGCACTGGTGGCCCCGAACAACCCGAACTCCGCACAGCCTTTTCGGCTCGGGCGCGACCAGGCACAGACCTGCGACCAGGACCACACCTATACCGACGAGCAGAAAGCTGCCAACTCGGGCCTGATGGACAAGTTCGTCGAGACCGTCGGCCGCGGCGCCGGCGCCTGCGCGGACTACGGCAAGGGCAACGGTCTGGTCATGGGCTACTACGACGGCAACACCGTCACCGGTCTGTGGAACTATGCCCAGCACTTCGCGATGAGCGACAACTCGTACAACACGACCTTCGGACCCTCGACGCCGGGCGCGCTCAACCTCGTTTCCGGGCAGACTCACGGCTTCGCCACGACCAGCGCGTCGGTGACCGCGAACTCGACGGTCATCGGTGACCCGCAGCCGGCCGGGGACAAGTGCGACACCCGCGATACCACCACATCCACCGACCCGAAGAACAAGAATGTCGGTGACCTTCTCAACGCCAAGGGCAGAACGTGGGGGTGGTTCCAGGGCGGGTTCGCGGACTGCGCTGCCACGCACAACAACGTGGGCGGGGTGAGCAGCAAGGACTACATCCCTCACCACGAGCCGTTCCAGTACTACGCGAGTACGGCGAACCTGCAGCACACGCCTCCCGCGTCTGTATCCGAGATCGGCCACGCCGGGCCGGCGAACCACCAGTACGACCTGACCGACTTCTGGTCATCCGTAGACGCCAAGTCGATGCCCGCGGTCAGCTTCCTCAAGGCCCCGGCCAACCAGGACGGGCACGCGGGGTACTCCAGCCCGCTGGATGAGCAGCGCTTCCTCGTCGAGACCATCAACCGGCTCCAGAAGAGCCCGGACTGGGGGAACACAGCAGTGGTTATCTCCTATGACGACAGCGATGGCTGGTACGACCACCAGATGAGCCCGATCGTCAACCAGTCCAACGACCCCGCCCACGACGCACTGACCAACGCCAGCACCTGCGGTACCAACCCCAGCCGCATCGCCGGCGGCTACCAGGACCGGTGCGGCTACGGTCCGCGCCTGCCCCTGATCGTGGTCTCCCCCTTTGCGAAGGCCAACTTCGTCGATCACACCACGACCGACCAGTCCTCGATCCTTCGTTTCATCGAGGACAACTGGCAGACGGGCCAGATCGGCAACTCCTCCTTCGACGAGAAAGCGGGCAGCCTGAACAACCTCTTCGCGTTCTCCGGCGAGTCGAGGGGCGATTCCAAGAGGCAGCAGAACCTGTTCCTCGATCCCGCGACGGGCCAACCGGCCAAAGGCTGACCGCCCACAGTCGCAGCACCGAACCAGGGCCCCGTTCTTCCCCGAAGAGCGGGGCCCCGCGTCGTGGGCCGCACCGAAGGCTGAGGGCTCACGGCGGTTGACACGTCCGTCAGCGTCTGGTGGCACGCTTCCCAAACGGGCCCATGACCATGGCTGTGGGCAACTGTCGGCCACGCAATGAAACTGTCCGGAAGTGGCGCCAGCCGGACGGATTGCGAAAGAGGGATGCGAGGTCAGCTCAGATCTGGCCCAGGCGCGTCTGTAGCTCTTCGCGGACGTATCGCCGTACCAGCAAGGGGACGAAGGAACGGACGGAGGCGCCGGCGAACTCTGCAGCCACCTGATTCAGGCACGCGTCCACTGCGTCCGGATCGAGTCGGCCGTCGAACTCCTCGTGGACGACGTGCGCCACGTCGTACAGGTCCTGGTCGATCGCGGGTTGGCCCGGACGCGACTCTGCGGGTAGGGAATCGGCCATGCTTTACGGTGACATCGCAAAGCTCATGAGCGCAAGACACTCTTGCAGGCCATCCCTACCGGTGAGCAGGTCATTTGGTCCATTGCCGGACCTTTCTGGTCGACGCTTTTCTCAGTGCGCGCCCGTAGACTCCCCGGGCCTCCTCAGCGAGGGCGAGCTCCTGCGCATACAACAGCCCGTAGGTGAACCCGTCCTCCCCGGCCAGGTGAGCCGCCACGCTGAGCTCCAGCAACAGCGCCCGAGCGGCCACGCTGTCCTGATGCTCACCGAGCACGTCCTGCAACGCCTCCATGCCCTCAGCCAGCTCTGTTGCCGGATTGCCGGCCACCGGGACGGCCGTCTCGGCGGCATACCGGGCCCTCTTCGCGCTCTTTCGGACCTCGTGCAGCCCACGGTCGCGGGCCCCGGGTGTCGAGTCGTCGGCAACGGCGCGCGCTGCCCGTTCGACCCGCCCGGCGGCGCGGCCGACCAGGGCTGGGAGCTCCTTGCCGGCCCGCTTGCCTGCCCGGGCGGTCAGCGGCGGGGCGGTGACGAGATCGTCGAGGGTGTCCAACAACTGCAGGTATCGGTCGCCGTCGAGCGCGGCGACCAGGTCGGCGTGTGCGGCCCGGTGACGGGCGCCCAGGTCCAGGTCGACTCGGCGACCGACCGGGCCCAGCACCAGCTCCTCCGGCTGTGCTGCGAGCAGGTCCTGAAGCCGCCAGTGCAGCACTTCGGCGTCGCGGGCACCACCGAGGATCTGCCCGAGCCACTTCAGCTCCCCGCGTATCGGGTCGGTACGCTCCCGGTCCAAAAGCGGCCGGTAGGTAGCCAGCGCGCTCCGTAGTCGGCGGGTCGCGACCCGCATCTGATGCACAGCATCGGGTTCGTCCGACCGCGCGCCGCGATCGTGCAGGACCAGCCTGTCCACCTGATCGAGCAGGTGGGCCATCACCACCTCGCCCGCGCTGGCGCGCCGCGCCCTACTCGGCTCGTCGCGGACGGCTGCGGGCTTCGGCTGGGGGCTGTCCGCAAGCAGCCGCGCGAGCTTCGAGCTTGACGCGGATGGGTTCAGTCCTGCGCCGCGAAGCCGGTCGCTGACCGCGTCAAGGAAGGACCCGTCCCCGTCGAGGAGCTCGACCTCGACCTCGCGCCACGTGGACTGCTGCGTCGCCCCGTCGCCCAGCCGCTGCCCGTGAACCGTGTCGTCCGCGACGATGGCCAGCGCGTTGCCGTCGGCGTCCAGCAGGCGTCGTTCAATGCGAGTGGTCTTCAGCACCGCGATGGGGACCAGCGGTCGGTTGCGAACAAGCGCACGGACCTCGCGAGCCAAAGCAGCCGGCACCTTGCGGGTCGCGCGACCCAGCGGCTGACGGACCTCGGTGCGCTCGTCTTGTGCTGCGGGCAGCTTGAGGTGCCAGCCGCCGTCCTCGCCCCCGGTCCGGCGGCGCAATGTGATGTGGTGACGGACCAGGCGCCCGTCGGCGGTGTCGAAGTACGTGGCGTCCAGCTGTGACTCCACCGCCTCGCTCACCGCGGCGGCGGCTCCGGACAGGTCGGGTAGCACCACGCCGGGATCAATATCGAACTTGCGCTCAACCTCGCTGTAACGATCCATGCGCTATGACTACCCCATCGCTGGCGCTGACAACAGTCTGTGCGGACCGCACCCCGGGTGGGCTGCCGTCAGATCTCTTGACTCAACGTGACCTCAACCACAACGCGTCCGGCCCATTCACTTGCGTTTCCGAAGTGCCGGGAGGGTCTGAAGGACACTCGGGAGTCGGCAACGGATGCGATTCACCGCACATCGCTTCCTGCCAGCTCGGTGGCGTTGCTACCAGTGGTCGCTAACAGGGGGGCAGCAATCGCTCCGGTGACGGGCGCATTGCAACCGATCCCCGCACCACGCTGAGACAGTTGCTCATGCGCTCGGGCAGCCGGCAGATTCCATCGAGACTTTGGCCAAAGCTCATACCTTGAGTTTGCGACGTGGTTTCAGGTTCATCTCGAAGAGGGTGCGCGGATGAAACGCTCCAGGCGGCGTCGAGCCTCGAACATCGTGGGCTCGACCCCTCGATGCTGGGCGGCTTGATGGCTCTCGGCGACGATGGTCCGAACAATGCCAGCGACATGATCGGCCGGGACCCTGCCCTCCAGGTCAGCGGACAGAGTCGCAGTCATCAAGGCCAACAGCTCCCGGCCGTCGCTCGTCACGGGGCGCATCCAGCAGTAGCGCGGGGGTTGCCATGCAGCGACGACGGTCTTTTACCCAAGGTAGTTGCAGGGGTCGTTGTACCGATGGCGCTCATGAGCCCGCGATGGGCTTCCTTGCGCAGGAGTCATCCCTCGCCGAGGGGGCTGCGGTCTCGTCTCCAAGGGGCTTTGACTGTCAATGCCGTCCTGAATGGATGGGTGATCTCCTCCCATCCTTGGCTCCACAGGGTTTCCAGCTGGGCGAGATAACGGGGAAGCGGTGAACTTGCCTGGGCCAGTGGGTGACATGGGCAACTCCTCGGTTGCGGTGGCAGGGCAGGTTGCTCTTTGACTGGTAGCAAGGGACTCGGAGAATGGGGAGACCCTCATATGTGGAGTAGACCAGCATCACAGGTACCCGATGGTGAGCCCCCGGTGTCGGCTTGTGGACCTGCGCGTGAACGTTGAGGGTGCTGCGGAGTTGGCAGTGCATTGACAATCGGTCTGCGATGGACTGAGTTCGGACCAACCGCGATCGAATGCCGGGGCGGTTTGCAGCGCAACCGCGGGACCTCGTGTCACCTTGATGCTGCGCGCCGTGTCAGTGTCTTTGCCGGCCCATACGTGGGTGAACAACGGGTGACGTAACTTCATACAGGAGTCGGCCGCGTCGTAGACCTGCGTTCATTCGCGAAGACTATTGTGGCGCCCATCATGACCAGCGCGACCCGACTTCTGCAGGCAACCGACGAGAGCCGGTTCGAGATCGAGGCGCTTGTGGCCGCTCTCTCCAGCCAGTACACCGTGGTCACGGGGCCAAAGCAGCTCGTCCGCCGAGCCCGGCTCGACACTTTCGACCGGCGGTTGCGTGCGGCGGGTCTGACGCTGGAGCACCAGATCGTGGCCTTGGGAGAGCGACTCGTCATGGGTCGCCTCGACGGCTCGTCGACCGTGGTCGTGCCGGTGAAGAACATGCGATGGCCTGCGCTCGCCGACGTTCTGCCGTCCGGCCCGGTCAGGGACACGATTGCTCCGGTGACCGGCATACGGGCGTTGATGGTGGCCTCTGAGGAGAACCGGCGCATCCGGCGGCTGGCGCTGCAGAACAGGGCCGGCAAGACCGTTGTTCGGGTTGAGGTCGATGAACCAGCGTCGGCGGCGGCCGCCCCGGCCCAGCTCAAGGTGCGCACCTTGCGTGGCTATGCCGAACAGGCACGACGCGCTGATCGTCTGGTTGAGAGTCTCGGGTTGCCCATCGTGGAACCCTCTGAGAGCCGCGAGCCGAACTCTGCGTTGATGGCCTCCCGCCGGGACCGCGAACACGCCGCAAGGGTGCACTTGGCTGCGGCGCTGGGTGACTTTCTCGCGGCCATGCGCGAAAACCTGCCCGGTCTGCTCGACGACGTGGACAGCGAGTTTCTCCACGACTTCCGGGTAGCGGTGCGACGAACCAGAGCCACGCTCAAGCTGGGGCGACCCTGCTTGCCCGAGGTGATGAGACGCACGTGGGAGCCGGCATTCAAGCTGCTGGGTGACATGACCACACCGGTGCGAGACCTGGACGTCTACGAGCTGGACCTGCCCCTCATGTCCGGCTGGCTGCTATCGGCGCACCCCGCAGACCTGGAACCCTTGGCTACACATCTGCGACATCGGTGCGCGGCTGAACGTCGCATGCTGGTCCATCGACTGAGGTCGGTCAGCTTCGGACGGCTGATCACGGAGTGGGAGAACGAGCTGGCACAGCTCGTGAACACGCCCGACGACGCAGATCAACAACACCTGTCGACCGGTCAGCTGGCTGACCAAACCATTTCTCGGGCCTACCAGCGTGTCGTGCGCGACGGTGCCGCAGTCTCCGACGAGTCGCCAGCGGAGGACCTGCACACCCTGCGCAAGCGGTGCAAGGAGCTGCGCTACGCCCTCGAAGTATTCGCGCCGGTGGTCGCCGAAGGGCCGCGCAAGCGTGCGGTCGCCAACCTCAAAGGGTTGCAGGACGTCCTGGGCCGATTCCAGGACTCCGAGGTACAAGGTCACGCCCTACGCGGGTTCGCCGAGGAGATGATGGCGGCCGGGACGACGGCCGGGGCGATGCTGGCCATGGGCGAGCTGATCGGTCACCTCGACGCCGAGCAGGACAAGGCCCGGGCTGAGTTCGACGTTGCGTTCGCCTGCTTCGAACGCACAACCAGTGGCCAGCCCATACACCGGCCCCAGGACGCGCGGTGAAGGTCCTCGCGACGTACAACATCAAGGGTGGAGTCGGGAAGACGTCGACGGCGGTGAACCTGGCCTACCTCTCCGCGCGTGAGGGCCGGCGAACCTTGTTGTGGGACCTCGATCCGCAGGCGGCCGCCACGTACGTATTCCGTGTGCGACCGCGGATCAAGGGCGGCGGTCACGCCCTTGTGAGTCGTCGGCGTCCGATCGAAGCAGCACTGAAGGCAACCGACTTCGACAACCTGGATCTGCTGCCCGCCGACTTCAGCTACCGCAACATGGACCTTGAGCTCGACGACACGAAGAAGCGGACGCGCCGTCTCGGCCAGCTGCTCGCCAGCGTCGCTGACGACTACGACGTCGTCTTCCTGGACTGCCCGCCCAGTATCTCTTTGGTGTCCGAGAACGTCATGCACGCCGCGGACTCGCTCTTGGTGCCCTTGATCCCAGCGACGCTGTCTTTGCGCACCTTCGACCAGCTCGTACGTTTCGTTGAAGACTCACACGGAAGCCACCCCGAGGTGGTCGCCTTCTTCTCCATGGCCGACCGTCGAAAGCGTCTGCACAGGGAGGTGATCGACACCCTTCCCCGAAAGGGAACCCGGGTCGCCAACACGGTGATCCCGGCCCTGTCGATCATCGAACAGATGGCCGAGCGCCGTGCCCCAGTTCCCGCGTTCGCTCCGACCAGCCGGGCGGCACGCTGCTACGAAGAGCTGTGGGCGGAGGTGTGCCCGACATGAGCCGCCCGACAGTTCTCGCGGCCGGAGGAGTTCTATGGCGTCGCGATGCCCTGAGCCCGGAAGTGGCCCTGGTTCACAGGCCGAAGTATGACGACTGGTCCCTGCCCAAGGGCAAGGCCAAGCTTGGGGAGCACCTGTTGGTCACAGCCCTACGGGAGGTCACGGAGGAGACCGGACACATCCCACGAATCGGCCCCCACCTGACCACCGTGCGGTACCGCGTCACCTCCGGCTGCCGGCTATCGAACAAGGTCGTGACCTACTGGGCCATGCGGTGTGCCGGAGGCTCGTTCCTGGCCAGTCGGGAGGTCGACGCGATGGAATGGCTGCCCCTGGACGAGGCAGCCTGGCGCCTTAGCTCGAAATCCGACCGTGCCGTTCTGCGCACGTTCGCGCACATCCGCCGGGACACCGAGCCGCTATTGCTGATCCGGCATGGGGCGACCGTGGCGCCTCCGGCGCGACCCGCGAGGCGACCTGAAGCGCAGCGGCTCAACCGGTCGGGCCGGGACCAGGCCGCATCCTTGGTCCCGGTCCTGGCAGGGCTCGGGATCACCGACCTGCTCAGCGCCGACCTGCCTTCCTGCGTCGACATGCTGGCCCCCTTCGCAGCGACCACTGGTCTGACCGTGCGCCGCGAGGCTCAGCTGACCCGTGACGGCTTCGCTGGGAACGAGAGGGTGGTGGCGGCCCGGATTCGGCGTGACGCTTCGTCCAGCCATGCTCTTGTCGTCTGCGGAGGGCAACGGGTCATCACAGGTCTCGTGAGCGCTCTCAGCCGCGGCTCCTATATCCGGCCTCCGCGCGAGACCACGATCAGGAAGGGCGGCTGGTGGTTGCTGCACCATCGCGCCGGAGCAATCAGCGCCTACGAGAGACACGACCCGCGACCAGACCGGGAGCTGCCCCCGAACTGCGATCCGCCGAGCTTGCCTGAAGCTGAATCCCTGATCTGGCCACCAGTCTTCGCCCCGTGACCGCGATCCGGGGAGAGAGACATCAGGGCACTTGTTCTCCGTGGCAACAATCCCCTTTGTGCCCAAAGTTGCCGGCCGCCATCCGTCTGTTCGACGGGCGTTCACGTTCCAGCAACTCGTGTGCAACGATGCGGCCGAGCCACCACTGACCTCAATCGCTTTCGTCAAACCTTTCATCGCCCTGCAACGATGGGTTCTTGGGCAGCGCGCAAACAGGTTAGGTGTTCGCGAGGCGCGCCTGCAGTTCGCCTCGGGCATAACGCCGAACCAGCAGGGGGACGAAGGAGCGGACGTTGGCGTCCTCGAACCTGGCTGATATTCGCTTGAGGCACTCGTCCACCTCGCCCGGCTCCAGCCGGTTGGCGAACTCTCGGTGGAGCTGATCAGCGACGTCCTGCAGATCCGCGTTGATGCCGGGGTTACCTGGGCGGGCGTCAAGCGCCCGAGCACTGGCCATGCCTGCAACCTAGCCCCGGACAAGAGCCGCCAGCCATGGATCTTCTGAGGCTGAGCCTGATGTCGTGCTTGTCACAGTCGCGCGGTCGGGCGGCCACCGTGAATCCGCCTTGGGGCACGGCATCAGGACACATCAGCCGGACCCTGATGCGACGCATTCGCCTGGGGCAGGTTGCGCAGATCACGTCTTCTCGAGGTAGCTTCCGATGACACTGGCGAGGACGTCGTCCCATGGAGTTGGCGCGAGGCCGAAGGTGTTTTGGGCGGCTGTGGAGTCGAGGACGAATGGGTTCTCGAACTGGTATGACACCTCGGCGAGCTCTCGGATCAGCGGGTTGATCATGCCCAGCGTGCGCATGACAAGTTTCGAGTGTTCACTCACCTGTACCGGGTCGACCCCGGCCACACGGCAGAGGTCGCCCACGGCCTCGCGTTGGGTCCGTGGCGGGTTGCTCGGCACGTGCCAGGCGCGGCCAAACCCGCGCTGGTCGGTTGCGACGGCGACCAGGAGGCGAGCGACGTCGTCGACGGCGGTCCACGTGTGCGGGGTGTCCGCGCTCCTCAACACCGTGACTCTTCTTCTCGCGAGCAGTCGCGGTACGACGCGGTCGCCAAGGTGGTTTGACGGTCCGGGGGCGAGATAGTCCGAGCCGCGGACCTCGGTGACCCGCGCGGATCCGGCGTTGTGCGCGGCGAGGGCATCGCGCCACATCCGGGCGCGGGCGCGCCCCTTGGGGCCCGTGGCGATGAGCGGGAGGTCCTCCGTCATCGGGCCAGAAACCGGACCGTATCCATACAGGTTGCTCACGGTTGCCAGGACGGCGCCGGAGCGCTGGGCCGCCTTGAGCAGGGCGTCGGCGATGGGTGGCCAGTCGGTCGGCCACCGGTGGTAGGCGGGGTTGGCGCAGTTGTAGATGGCGACGGCGCCGGTGGCGAGCTCGGCCATTCTGGCCGGCGACGAGGCATCTGCTCTTGTCCGGGTGATCCCTGGGTGGGTGGGGCCCGAGCCCGACCTGGTCACGATGACAACCTCCTGTCCTTGGGCGGTGAGCAGGAGCGCAGTGGCGGTGCCGATCGGGCCTGCGCCGACGACGAGGTGCTTCGACATGGGGAGTTCCTCCGGTTGTGATCGATGATCTGATTCAAGAGTGGCGATCTCGTTTCACCGTGCCAGATGTCGGAAGTATCGTCAAGAGCAGTGCTCGCGTTTGTTGCCAGCGCTCTGCAAGTGGTGGAGGATGCGCGTATGCCCGAGTCATCCGCAGTGTCAGCCCCCCGCACGGCCCGTGAGCGCGTCCGACGCGAGCTGACGAACGAGATCAAGGAGACTGCGCTCGCCCAGCTGGCCTCAGGGGGTGGGGCGGCTTTGTCCTTGCGCGCCATCGCGCGCGAGATGGGTATGGCGTCGTCGGCGCTGTTTCGATACTTCCGCAACCGCGACGCGCTCTTGACGGCGCTGATCATCGACAGCTACAGCTTCCTGGCCGAGGCGGCCGAAGCAGCGGAGGCTCGGGTGCACGACGAGACGGTCGGGGACCGCTGGATGGCGATCTGCCACGGCGTGCGCGACTGGGCGGTGACCCACCCGCACGAGTACGCGCTCATCTTCGGCTCGCCGATCCCCGGCTATGCGGCTCCGCCGGGGACCGTCGCGCCGGCCTCCCGAGTGCCGCTGCTGCTGGGCGACCTGCTGGGTGACCTTGTGTCCGAGGGGACCTACGACCCTGACGCGCACCCCGAGCCGCCTGCGGAAGTCCAGCGCGCTCTCGACCCGGTGCGGGCTTTGTTGCCTGCTGGCGTCCCATCCGACCTGCTGGTGCGCGGTCTCATGGTCTGGACCTACCTGTTCGGCGCGGTGTCCTTCGAGGTCTTCGGTCACCGGAACAATGTCATCGGGGACTACGACGTGTTCTTCGACCACGAGGTCCGCCGGCTAGCGGCGATGTTCGGCCTGGTCCCACAAGACACAGGATTCTGAGATTGACTGCGTGTGGTCTTGCGGCCGTACCTGGCAGATGACCACGAGAGCGTCGCCATACCGGTTGCGGAAGAACTAGCTGCACCACGACAGAGGGAGTGAGCATGTTCTGGCATGGCAACCAGATGTACCGGCGGCTGTCCGACGAGGTTCGTGAGGCGGGACTGGCTGTGGGAGGCGACGATCCCCAGCCGGTAACCGAGGATGAGCTCGCTGAGCTGCCCGCCACGGTGCGGCGCTATCTGCGTGCGATGGGTGTGGTGAACCGGCCGCGTGACTGGTCGTTCATGGCGCACATCACTGGCCGGTTCCGGCTCAAGGGGCAGGGATCCTGGATGCCCGCCGAGGTCTGGCAGTACAACAGCGCGCTGGACGTCGCCCGCATCTTCCACATGCGCATCGACTTCGCGGGACTGGTTCCGATGGTGGGCCGTGACACCTACCTGCGAGGGAAGGGGATCATGCACGGCAAGCTGCTCGGCCTGGTCACCGTCGCGCGCTCGGAGGGCTCGGAGACCGACCTCAGTGAGCTCGCCACGTACCTGAACGACGCAGTGCTGATGGCGCCCTCAATGCTCCTACGGCCCAACACCACCTTCACGGCCGTGGACGACCGTTCCTTCGACGTCACCCTCGTCGACGCCGACCTGAGAGTGACTGCTCGCGTCTTCCTGGACGAGGACGGACGCCCGGCCAACTTCAGCACCAAGGACCGGTACGCGGACCTGCCGGGCGGCCTGGTTCGGGCGGAATGGACCACACCCATCGACGGCTGGGTGCGTGACGGCGACCGGTTCATCTTCACCCGCGGCGCTGCCATCTGGCAGCTTCCCGAGGGCCCGCTGCACTACCTGGACTTCCGCATGTCCCCGGGAGGCGTCCGCTACAACCTCGCACCCAAGGACGTCGTCCCCGCATCCTGGTAGTCGCGCACTTGAGCCGCTCCGGAGACAAATAGGTCGCAGCGACACGTGCGCGAGTGACGTTCACCTGAACCTTGGAGTCAAGCCGACCGGCCAGTCTGTCGTTCGCCTTACGGTCATCGGCTCTTCGCCCCGCAGGAACCACACGGTGTTCTTTGTCCGATGGGCTTGGGGTCATGAACCGACCGCTGACCGGGAACGTCGCCATGCTCACTGTTGCGGCGCGTATGCCGGCCGCGACGGCGCCGCTGGTCATCGGCCACCGCGGCGCATCCGGCTACCGCCCCGAGCACACCCTCGCCTCCTACGAGCTGGCGGCGCGGATGGGCGCGGACTTCATCGAGCCTGACCTGGTCTCGACCAAGGACCACGTGCTGGTTGCCCGCCACGAGAACGAGATCGGTGGGACTACGGACGTTTCCAGCCGCCCGAAGTTCGCTGACCGGAAGACCACGAAGGTCATCGACGGGAAGGCACTCAACGGCTGGTTCACCGAGGACTTCACCCTCGCCGAGCTGAAGACGCTGCGTGCCAAGGAGCGCCTTCCTGCGCTGCGCCAGGAGAACACGATGTACGACGGGCGGTTCGACGTCCCGACATTGGACGAGGTGCTGGCGTTGCGCGAGAGGCTCAGCAAGGAGCTGCACCGTGAGGTCGGGGTCTACCCGGAAACCAAACACCCAACCTACTTCCGCTCGATCGGCCTGGACCTCGAGACGCCGATGGTGCAACAGGTCCGTGGTGCGGGACTCGACGAGGCGAACGCCCCGATCTTCATCCAGTCGTTTGAGCTGACCAACCTGGTGGACCTGCGCCAGCACTTCGGCGTCAACGCCCCGCTGGTGTTCCTCACCTCGGCCAGCGGCGCGCCATACGACCTGGCATCCACCGGCGACCCAACTACCTACGCCGACCTGACCACGGAGGCCGGCTTGCGCTCAATTTGCGGCATCGTCAACGGGATCGGCCCGGACAAGAGCCAGATCATTTCGCGCAAGGCCGACGGCACCCTCGCCCGACCGACCACGCTGGTGGCCAAGGCGCACGCTGCAGGTCTGAAGGTCCATCCCTACACGTTCCGCGCCGAGAACACGTTCCTGCCCCTCGACTACCGCGTCGGGACGGATGCCACGGCATACGGTCGTGCCATCGACGAGCACGTGAGGTTCCTGCAGACCGGGATCGACGGCTTGTTCACCGACCAGTGCGACGTCGCCGTGATCGCGAGGGCGGAAGTCCTGGCTAGCAAGGCCGTCGCATGACAACGACTCCGTGGTCACCTGCGGAGTGCGCCTGCCTCATGTGAAGCTCTGCTGGCACGAGTCGCCGCTTCCGGGCTCCGAAGAAGGCTTACGGGGTGCCAAAGGTGGTGTCACGCACGCAGGTCGCCCACGGCGATTGCCGTGGGCGACCGTGGTGAGGGCTTAGTGATTCACGGTAGCGACTTGGTGCCCTCGGCTC
>Ga0209638_1001669_pt1 | contig 13979 bp, 12 predicted proteins | sample BarGraNGADG00211_FD_184490 | JGI IMG/M metagenome (GOLD analysis project Ga0209638, IMG submission 184490) | Arctic peat soil microbial communities from Barrow, Alaska - Barrow Graham LP Ref core NGADG0002-211 (SPAdes) (version 2) | ecosystem: Environmental > Terrestrial > Soil > Wetlands > Peat... | reverse complement strand
CCCGCCGCTCTGCCGGCAACCGGATTACGCTGCTCCAACACGCAATCAACCGCGGCGTCTGCGCCGCGCGGAATACGGGGGTGAGCCAAGCCCGCGGCGAGTGGATCGTGTTCCTCGACAGCGACGACGAATTGCTTCCGGGCGCGCTCGAAATCATGGCACGCCGCGCATCCGAAGTGCCGGCGTCGATTCATCGCCTCGCCTTCAAATACCTGCATCCCAGCGGCGGTTGCTCGCCGTGGCCCGATGCGGCCGGAGAGGTTCTGGACTACCACGGCTATCTCCGCTGGGCGGACTCGGTCGAACGCTCCGATTTCAACAACTGCATCCGCCGGTCCACCTTTGGCAACGTGCGTCTGCCCGAGGGCCGGGTATACGAGAGGATCTACCACTTGGACTTCGCACGCGAGTTTCGGACGCTCATGCTGCCCGATATTGTGGCGCGGATCAACGACGATGCCGCGAACCGCTCCACGCGAGCTTCCTGCCTGCGCTACATCCGGCGTCAAAAGGCCGGGGCGGCGACCGCCCTGGAAGGCGTCGAAACCATTCTGGAGCGGCACGGAGAGGCCCTGTCGCAGGATGCGCCGAATACCTACCGCCGCCTGTTACGGCAGCGAATCGAGTGTCTTCTGCTCGCCGGACAAACTACCGAGGGGCTGCGCCGCGGGTGGAGTTTTCTGGCATGTTATCCTGGCGCGGCGAACGGATGGGCCACACTCGGTGCGGGGGCTCTGGGGCGTAACCCACTGGCTATGTTGAAATTCCTCCATAGCAGGTGGCGGGCATGACGCTGCGCGATTGGATCCCTCCGCAGTCGATTGGATTCGCCAAGCTATTGCGCGCCAGGCTGCGCTACCGCGATTGCCGCATCGCCTCGGGGAATATCGCGAGCGACGTTCACCTGGGCGCATCCTGCGCCATTTATGAGAACTGCGAGATCGGCCACGGGGTACGCATCGGTTCCTATTCTTACGTGAATCGGGGCTCGATCGTGGCTTCGGGCACGATCGGCCAATTCTGTTCCATCGGCTACGACTGCCAGATCGGCATGCCGGAGCACCCGATGGATCGGATCTCCAGCTCGCCCTTCACCTACGGGCGGAACAACATTTTCGGGTCGCCCAGCCAATGGGACGACTTTCCGTCGCCTCCGGCGATCGGCAACGACGTGTGGATCGGCAGCCACGCCATCATCCTACAGGGCGTAGCGGTGGGTGACGGCGCCGTGATTGCCGCCGGCGCGGTCGTCAGCAAAGACGTCGCACCCTACACCATTGTGGGAGGGGTGCCCGCGCGAGTCATCCGGCAGCGTTTTGCGCCCAACGTAATTGAGAAACTGGTCGCCTTGCGGTGGTGGGAAAACCTGGAAACCAACCGGGAAATGTTGTCGGCATTGATGACGGCCCCGGACTGGCAGGAGTTACTCGGTCCGGCATGCCAGCCAGCGAGGGCTTTATGCAACGGATGATGGTTGCGAGTTATCCGGTCTTTCACGGACGAACGGCCTCCGCTTCGAGCCTCCGCGCCATCCGATCCACGCACGCCATTCTCTGCCTGTGCCTGGCCGTTGCCGGACTGGTAGCCGCGTTCGGAATCATCGATGCCGACGAAATCCTGGACGGCGCGGCTCTTCTCTTTGCCTTGCTGGCATTCTGGACCCTGTGGTCCTGGTACAAGCTCCACGCCACCATCTTCGATCCCTACGGCCTATTTCTGCTCTCCAGTTGGATGTTTAACGGCGGGCAGGTGTTTTTGGAAGTCGCGCGCCTGAACAGTCACGGGCTGCTGGACGGCATTTTCAGCTCGACTACGCTGTTGCGCACCGAGTTCCTGGTTGCCTTGGCGATTTTCGCCCTTCACATGGGCGCGTTGTGGACCTGCGGCGCTGCCGGCGGCCCGGCCGACCGGCAGTGCCCCAACGCCGCTGCCGGGAGCGATCTGAGCTGGCACACCCGTTGGGTCGGCTGGTTCCTGTTTGCGATCTCGATCGGCCCTGCCCTTTGGGCGTTTCGAGAATCGGTCCGGACCGTCCTCAATGGCGGGTACATGTCGCTATACCAGGTGAGGCTGGCCACCGGCTTGGCTACCGCACCGCAGCTGATCGCCAACTTCCTGGTTCCGTCCGCGATGTTTCTGCTCGCCGGCAGCAAGGGCAGGCGAACCGGCGTCGCGCTGTCCGCTGCCATCATTTTTTCCTATGTCGCGGGAACGTTCTTCCTGGGCGGCAGGGCGGCCGCAAGCACCGCGCTGATCGGTTATTTATGGCTCTATTCCCGCACCGTTCGACGGATCCGGGTCCGCACGCTGGTGCTGCCTGGACTAGCCATCGCATTCGTCGTCTTCCCGCTGGTGCGCGCCGTTCGGGAGGTGCGCGGCCTCGACCGGACCTCGCTGGAATTCACCCGCTCGGCGTGGTCGTCGGTGGACAATCCGGTGGTCATGATCGTGTCGGAAGTCGGCAACTCGATGGGTACGGTGGCCTATACACTGGACCTGGTCCCTACCATCCGGCCCTACGATGGCGGGGTGAGTTACGTCTACGCTTTGCTGGCGGTGGTGCCAAACCTTTTCTGGGATGTCCACCCGACCACGGCTCACGGAACGATGTCAGTCTGGCTGGTCAAGACCGTGCAGCCTGGCACGGCGGCTGTGGGCGGTGGGCTCGGCTACTCTTACATCGCCGAAGCTTACGCAAACTTCGGCTTCACGATGGGGCCCTTGGCAATCATGATCCTGGGAGCGATCGCGGGCAAGCTCTCCTCATCGGTTCTTCGCGCTCCCAACCAGGCGGTGCTCGCCATGGCCGCGACGGGAATTTCTTATGCGATGATTTATGCCCGCGCCGAGACGGGTGACTTCATGCGCGGAGTCGTCTGGTATGCGCTGGCGCCGTACCTCCTGGTCCGGTTCCTTTCGGGAGTCAGGCGGTGACCGGGATGTTGCCAGCGGCCGGCTGGAAGACTGGTTACGCCCGGCGGACGAGGCCGGTGCGCGTGCTGCAGGTCGTCGCAGGCATGGATCTTGGCGGCGCCGAAACCTGGCTGATGAGCGTTCTGAAGGCGATCGACCGCGAGCGTTTCGAGCTGGATTTCCTGACCCACAAGGAAAGCCCGGGCCATTTCGATGCCGCCATCCGCCAACTTGGGTCTTCCATCCTGTCCGGTCCGGATCTGGCGCAACCCTGGTTCTACCCTTCCCGGTTTTCCCGCCTGATGCGCGAGTGCGGCCCCTACGACGTTGTGCACAGTCATTGTCACCATTTCAGTGGGCTGGTGTTACGCGGAGCGGCGCAGGCAGGTGTCCCCGTGAGGATCGCCCATAGCCACAGCGACACCCGCCGGATCGATACCGCCGCCCACGCGGCGAGACAGGTTTACCTGGCGCTCGGCCGGCGATTTATCCGCCAGTATGCCACACGGGGTCTGGCGGTCAGCCAGGCCGCCGCACCGAGCCTGTTCGGCGACAACTGGCAAACCGACCCGCGAATTTCGGTGTTGTACTGTGGAGTTTCTCCCGAACAATTCCAGCCAACGAATTTCGACCGCGCGGCGGCCCGTTCCCGGTTGGGAATCCCGCCGGATGCCCGGGTCTTCGGGCACATCGGGCGCTTCGCGGAGCCCAAGAACCACGGTTTTCTGATCGACGTCTTTCAGGCGATCGCCGCCGCCGAACCCAAGGCCTGGTTCGTGCTGGCCGGGGACGGGCCCTTACGGGGCCAGATCGAAGCTGCCGTAGCGCGCGCCGGAATCGCCCGTAACACCATCCTCCTGGGAATGCGTTCGGACGTGCCGGATATCCTGCGCGGCCTGATCGACGTCTTGCTGCTCCCCTCGCTTTGGGAGGGATTGCCGATCGTTCTGATCGAATCCCAGGCCGCCCATGTTCCCTGCCTGTATTCCGAGGCGGTGACGGCGGAGGTCGAGGAGATTCCCGGGTTGCTGCGCCGGCTGCCTCTGTCGCAACCGGCCCCTCAATGGGCGCGAGCGGCGGTGGAAATGGCGTGTGTTCCGTTCGATTTAGCCATTAATAAACGGCTCAACGGCACGCGTTTTGACGTTCAGGTGTGCACCCGGCGGCTTGAGGAAATCTACCTGGGTTTGTCAGGAGTGAACCAGTGAAAGTAACGATTGGACTACCCTTTTTCAACAACCAAGCCACGCTGGCCGACGCCATCCGCTCTGTGTTTGCGCAGACCGAGCAGGATTGGGAACTCCTTCTGGTCGACGATGGGTCCACCGACAATTCGGCCGCGGTCGCCGCGCGTGTGAGGGACCCGCGGGTCCGGCTTCTCAAGGGCGGCGAAAATCGCGGACTTGCCGTTCGCCTGAATCAGATCGCCGCCGCCGCCAACGGCCAGTACCTCGCGCGTTTGGATGGCGACGACATGATGCATCCCCAACGCCTGGCACGCCAGATCGAAATCCTCGAATCGCAGCCCGGGATAGATCTGGTTGGTACCGCCATGTACTCCCTGGACCTGGAGGACCGGCCGCGCGGGATGCGAGGGATCACGCCGCCAGACGCGCGGCCAGCCTCCGTGTTGAGGCGGGCGCTGCTCCTCCACGCGACCATCACGGGCCGCGCCGCTTGGTTCCGGCGCAATCCGTACAGTGAACGGCGCCATCGCTCAGAGGACCGGGAGCTGTATCTCAGAACGTTTCGCAGCTTGTCCTTCGTTCAACTGCCGGAGGCCCTGTACTTCTGCCGCGAGGAATTTTCCGTGCGTCTGGATAAGTACCTGGCGAGCTGCCGGGAGGACCGGTCGCTTTTTCTGGAGTACGGACCTCAGTTGGTTGGCCCCGCAAGAACCGCGGCGCTGTGGCTGATGTCGGTACTGAAGGGAGAGGTCTACAGGGTGTGCATTTCTCTCCACGCGGAGCGGTTTCTCGTGCGGAGAAGGAACACGCCCCTGACGGACCAACAGTCGGATGCCGCGATGGAGGCTCTCTCGCGAGTTCAGACGACGGCGGTGCCGGGCCTCCAGCCTGCCGACAAGTTCACCTGCGTAGCCTGCTGACGGCGCATTCTCGCGGCACACGGCGGCTCGACCAACGATTGGGCCTTCAGTTCTCGCCGCATTCTGCCGATAGATATGCATGCCGGGGGCTAAGGGCAATACGCCATGCCCCCGCCTGGTAAGGAGATCGCTATTGCAACCGCAACCAGCACCAGTCCGCTTGACGCCGCTATTTGGCGGGATACCGGCAGCCTTCCGCAAGTGCTTCGGCATCCAGGAACGCCTGACGCGGCGCTTCGACCGCCTGCTCCCGGCCCAGTTGCGCATCGATGGAAACCTGGATTTCATCGACGATCTGGTGCCCAGCTACGTGAGACCCGGGTCGGTCGTTTATGACGTCGGCGGCGGTAAGAACCCGCTGATTAGCGCGGAGTGCAAAGCCGGGCTGGGCCTCCGCGTGATCGGAATCGATATCGATCCCAACGAATTGGCGGCGGCGCCAGCCGGACGATACGACGATTGTGTCTGTGCCGATATCAGCCGCTACCAGGGGTCGGCCGATGCGGACCTGGTGATCTGCCAGGCTCTCCTGGAGCACGTCCGCGACACCGAACGCGCATTGGCGGCGCTCGCCAGCATCCTCAAGCCCGGCGGCCGGGCGTTGATTTTCGTGCCATCCCGAAACGCGGTGTATGCCAGGATCAATCTCCTTCTGCCCCAAAAAATCAAGCGAGCGATCCTGTTTGGCATCTATCCCGAAAGACGGCGGTCGCAGGGTTTCCCGGCCTATTACAACCGGTGTACGCCCGCCCGGATGGAGGCCGTGGCGCGATCCAACGGTCTGATCGCCGAACATCGCCGCGCATACTTCCAGAGCGACTACTTTCGATTCTGCTTCCCGATTCACGCGTTATGGCGCCTCTGGATGCTGATGTTCCGGATGGTGGCCGGCGACGAGGCGGCGGAAACGTTCTCGCTGGTCCTGCGCAAAGCCGAAGCCGGACAGCAGCCCGCACCACCAAAAAAGGCCGTGGCGGCATTCGGCATGAACAGCATGTTTGCGGTCCGGCAGTTCCTGCCGGAGATCCTGGCCGCGGTTCAACAGCGGGGGCTTGACGTGGTGGCGATCGCTCCCCGGCCGGCGCCGCCTGGTGCGGAAACTCTGCCTGAATTCCCAGGTGTCCGGTTCCAGTTCGTTTCACTGAAGCGGGAGTTGGCCCCGCTCTCGGATCTTCGCGCTTTGTGGCAGATCTGGCGCATCCTGCGTTCGGTGCGCCCTGCCGTGACCAATATGAGCACCCCGAAAATGGGCTTCCTCGGCGGTCTGGCGGGTTGCCTCGCGGGAGTGCCGCATCGTGTCTACACCCTGCGAGGCCTGCGCTACGAAACCAACCGTTCCTGGAAACGGCGGCTGCTGATGGCCTGCGAAAAGATCGCCTGCGCCTGCGCCCACCAAGTGATCTGCATCAGCCGCAGCGTCCGCCAGAGCGCGCTCGCGGACCGCATCGCGACCGAAGACAGACTGATCCTCCTGGGCGAAAGAGGTAGCGAGGGGATTACCATCCATCCTGCCGGCGGCATCCCCCCTGCGGCCGCGACCCGCCACCTGCGCACGCTCTTGGGCATTCCGGACGATGCCGCCGTGATCGGCTTCGTGGGACGCCTGACCCGCGACAAGGGTATTGGCGAACTGGTTCGCTGCTTCCAAATCCTGCAGCGCCAGAAACGCGCAATACACCTCCTGCTGCTCGGCGATTTCGAATCGGGTGATCCGGTGGACCAGGAAACGGCGGCATACATCCGCACCGCGCCCGCTGTGCACTGGCCCGGTTTCGTACCCGACCCAACGCCATACTACCCGTTGATGGACGTATTTGTGTTTCCAACCTACCGGGAGGGTCTGCCGAATGTTCTGTTGGAGGCGGCAGCGTCCGGCGTGCCGGCTGTCTCCACCCGCGTCACCGGGGTGATCGATGTCGTGGTGGACGGTGTAACCGGCATTCTGGTTCCGCCAGGCGACGCCAACGCCCTTGCCCAGGCGGTCGCCAGCCTGCTGGACGATCCATCCTTGGCCAAGCGCATGGCCCGCGCTGGCCGTCAGTTGATTCGCGAGCACTTCGACAATTCGATCTATCTGGAGCGCTTGGCCACCATGCTGGAATCTCTGGCGTGCGGCGAACCTGCGCCAACCCTTCACTTTAGCGGAAAGGAATGAAAACGACATGTACTCGCTTGGCATACTCACCTTCGCCTCTTGCCTCCTCTGCCTGCTGTTAACGCCGGTCATTCGCAACTGGTCGATCCGATTTGGTCTGGTCGACCACCCCGACAACCAACGAAAGGTCCATACGGCGGCCACCCCGCGAACGGGAGGTGTGCCCATTCTCATTTCGTATCTGGGAGCCTACGCCATCCTGCTGCTGCTTCCCACCAAGGCCAGCGAGCTGATCGGTGACAACCTGGGCATGGTCCGGTCGCTGCTCCCTCCGGTCGGGCTGGTATTTATGACCGGCCTGCTCGACGACTGGCTGAACATCAAACCCTGGCAGAAACTGGCCGGTCAGTTGGCGGCGTCGATCTGGGCGTATCAGGCGGGCGTCAGAATCGTCAGTATCGCCAGCCACCCTCTGGCGCCCTGGTGCAGTCTCATACTGACCGTGGGCTGGCTGATACTCTGTTCCAACGCCTTCAATCTGATTGACGGGATCGACGGGCTAGCCGCCGGAGTGGGGCTCACCGCTACCCTGACCACGTTGATCGCCGGGTTGATTCATGGCGATTTCATGTTGGCGCTCGCCACCGCACCGCTGGCCGGCTGTCTGATCGGTTTTCTGCGCTACAACTTTAATCCGGCATCTATCTTTCTGGGCGATTCGGGAAGCCTCCTGATCGGTTTCCTCCTGGGTTCGTATGGCATCATCTGGAGCCAAAAATCGGCCACGATGCTCGGGGTTGCCGCGCCGGTCATGGCATTGGCGCTTCCCTTGCTCGAAGTCGCCCTTTCGGTGGCGCGCCGATTCCTGCGTAACCAACCGATCTTCACGGGTGACCGCGCCCACATTCATCATCGTCTGCTCGATCGAGGTTTCACACCCCGTAGGGCCGCTTTGCTGCTCTATGCCATCTGCGGATTCGGGGCCGTTTTTTCTCTCCTCCAGAACATATTGCACCACCAACTGGGCGGCGCCGTCATCCTGCTGTTCGTAGCCGGCGCCTGCGGCGGCATCCAGTATCTGGGCTACGTGGAATTCAGTGCCACCCGCCGCTTTCTCTGGGCCGGACTGCGCCCCACCCTCAGCGCCCACGTCAAACTCGAAGCTTTCGAACGGGCGCTGGCGTCGGCATCCAGCCTGGCGCAGTGCTGGCAGACTCTGGAATCCGGGGCGCGGGACCTCGGCTACAGCCGTATCAACGCACGCCTCGCCGGCCAGCGCTTCGGCACATCCGCCCCGCGAACTTCGCAGTCCGCCTTCTGGCAGATGCGCCTCAACCTGCCCCACCAGGATTTCGTCAACATCACACAACGTGAGGATGCCGCCGAACACCCCGTGCTGCTCATCCCCTTCGCGGAAATCGTGCGCCGCATGCTACCCGCCAAGTTGCCGCAGATCTCTGGCGCCACCGCTTCGTTGGCCAATCTCGCCGCAGCAATCGAAAACGCCGCGCTCCAAAACGCCGCCGCGCCTCAGGCCGTCCCGCTAAACTCCAGAACCACCAGCGTGATGTCGTCGGATTGCGCGGCGCCTTCGGTGAACGCAGCCACCGCCTCCTGAATGGCGTCGTGAATCGCCGCGCAGGAGTGGCCGGCGTGGGCTTCCACCACCTCCCGCAGCCGTCGCTTGCCGAAGAAGCGCTTTTCCAGATTCTGCGCCTCGGTCACGCCGTCACTGTAGATCACGATCTTGTCGCCCGCCGCCAGCCGCTGCTCGACCACAGCGAATTCCGCCGTCTCCACCAGCCCCACCGGCGTCCCGCTCGCCTCCAGTTCCAGCCGCTCCCCGTTCGCCCGCACCAGCATCGGCGGGCAATGCGCCGCATTCACGTAGTACATCCTGCCGTCGCCGTGCAGCAGGCAATAGAACACCGTCGCGTACTTTTCGCCACCCGTCCGATCCAACAGGAAGCGATTCAGCCGCGTCATCCGGTGCCCCATCGCCTCGGGATGCTCCGTCGCCGTGATCAGTGCCCCCTGCAGCAGCGAGGCCAGCAGCGCCGAGCCCACCCCTTTGCCCGAAACATCCGCCACCACCGCACTCCAGCAGTGCGAACTGACCCGCGTCACATCGTAGTAGTCCCCGCCCACCTCGTGCGAAGCCAGGCTGCTGCCGCTCGCCCGCAGCCATCCCTCGCCCGGCAGACTCCGCGGAAGCAGGCTCTGTTGGATCGTCCGCGCCAACCGCAACTCCTCTTCCATCAGGTGTTTGGATTGCTCTTCCTGCAGCAGCCGCGCATTTTCCAGCACCGTCGACGCTTCGATGGCCAGCGTCTGCAGCAGTTCCCGGTTCCCCCCCGCCAAGTCCGCCGCCAACAACCGCGAGTCCATGTACAGCACGCCCACCGTCTCATTGCCGGTCACCAGCACGCTCGTCGGGTTGCTCTGCCCGGCGCGGATCCGCACCAGCGGCACGCAGATCACAGAGCGCAGCTCCAGGTCCGCAATGCTGTTCTCCGGCCGCGTCTCCTCCGCCCCCAGCGGCTCGAAGTTCATCGACAGGAGTTCCCGGCGCTGCTCCAGTGCCCGCCGGATCACCTCGCGCGGCACCCGCAGATCCGTCTCCCGCAAGTTCTGCCCGCGCCGGTTCCGCGCCACCCGCGTTTCCAGTTCCGCCCCCGCCACCGCTCGCAACAGCAGAAACCCGCGCTCCGCCCCCGTAATCGTCAGCGCCGTGTCCACCACGCTGGCCAGCACCTCGTCGATCGAGAACGAGCTCTGTAGCGTGCGCGCCAGATCCAGGATGGCCCGCAGCTTGGCCAGATTGCTGCCCACCCCCAGCGGCGCACCCGCCTGCTCCCCGCCGCCCACCTGCTCCATCAGCCGCTTGAGTTCCGCACCGTCCAGCGCAAACAGCAATTGATAGGAATCCTGCGCGCCGAATTCCACCCTGTCCGTGTTCTCTAACACCTTGCGCTGGACACGCTTGCCGTTGACGAACGTTCCGTGCCGGCTGCCGATGTCCTCCAGCACGTACACGCCGTTTTCCACCACGATGCGCGCGTGCGACCGCGAAACCCGGCTGTCGCGCAGAATCAAGTGGTTCTCCGGCTGCCGCCCGATTAGAAACGGAATCGGATCCACCGGCACCCGCTTGCGATGGCCGTTGGGATCCACCACCACCAGCGACGCCGGCCCGGCGGCCGGCCCGACCGCGGCTTCCGGTCCCATCTAGCTTCGCCGCGCCCGCTTGCGGGGCGCGCGCGCCACCGCCGGCCTGGCGGCCCCCAACGTGAGCATGCGTAACTCTTCCACTTCGCGCGCCCGCAGCGTCTGGCAATGCGCGCAATAGCCGCCCACTTCCGTCCGCGCCAGCAAAACCTGAAATCCGAAGTGGCTCTCGATCTGCTTGCGCAGCCGCTGCAGCGGCTCACCGAAGAATTCTTCCACCTTGCCGCAGCGCAGGCAGATCACGTGCGCATGCTCCTGCTTCAGCCGTGTCTCGTAGTAATGCTGGTCGCCGACGTAGTGCATCAGGTCCAGCTCGTCCACCAAGCCGCTCGCCTTCAGCATCTTCAGCGTGCGATACACCGTGACCCGGTTCAGCTTCGGGTCTTTTTCTTTCGCCAACTGGAACAGGCTCTCGGCATCCAGATGCTCGCCGGTCTTATCGATCAGTTCGAGCAGTATCTGGCGCTGGCGGGTGAGGCGCACGCCCCGCTCCTTCAACGATCCCTTAATTGAGTCGAGGACCATAGCGTAACTGGAGAACCCTCCAATTCTACCAGCCCCGGCGCGGCGCCGAAATGGAAAGATGATCTTCAACGCAGAGACGCAGAGAACGCAGAGATAAGCGCAGAGAAACCAAAACGAGCCCTGACGGAACAGGTGCCAGTGCCAACGCCTGTTCGCTCTCCGGCTCCTCCGTGCTCTTCTCTGCGCTTCCTCTGCGTTCTCTGCGTCTCTGCGTTGAATCCACTCCCTCAAACTCCCCACTCCCCCCCTGCTACAATTCCATCTGCATGTTCCGCAAGGTCCTGATCGCCAATCGCGGCGAGATCGCCGTCCGCGTCATCCGCACCCTCCGCGAAATGTCCATCCCGAGCGTCGCCGTCTTCTCCGATCCCGACCGCACCTCCCTCCACGTCCGCATGGCCGACGAAGCCGCCCACGTCGGCCCCGGCCCCTCCGCCGAAAGCTACCTCCGCATCGACCGCATCCTCGACGCCGCCCGCCTTCACGGCGCCGACGCCATCCACCCCGGCTACGGCTTCCTCAGCGAGAACGCCGATTTCGCCGCCGCCTGCCACTCCGCCGGCATCGTTTTCATCGGGCCCTCCGCCGCCTCCATCCGCGACATGGGCTCCAAAACCGCCGCCCGCCGCACTGCCAGCGCCGCCGGCGCTCCCGTCATCCCTGGCACCGATCACGCCGTCACCCTCGACACCCTCCGCGATTTCGCCGCCACCCACGGCTACCCCGTGCTCCTCAAAGCCGTGGCCGGCGGCGGCGGCAAAGGCATGCGCCGCGTCGACCGCGAGAGCGACCTCGAATCCGCCTTCCGCAACGCCGCGAGCGAAGCCGAGCGGGCTTTCCACTCCCCCGATATCTACGTCGAACGCCTCATCGAGCGCTCCCGCCACATCGAAATCCAGCTCCTCGGCGACCATCACGGCAACATGGTCCACCTCGGCGAACGCGAATGCTCCATCCAGCGCCGCCATCAAAAGGTGATCGAGGAGTGCCCCTCGCCCCTGATCGCGCTTCACCCCGAGATGCGCCACGAAATGGGCCAGGCCGCCATCCGCGCCGCCCGCGCCGCCGGCTACTACAACGCCGGCACCGTCGAATTCCTGGTCGATTCCGACCGCCGCTTCTACTTCCTCGAAATGAACACCCGCCTGCAGGTGGAGCACCCCGTCACCGAACTCGTTACCGGCCTCGACCTAGTCCGCCTCCAGGTGGAAATCGCCGCCGGCGCGCCTCTCCCCTTTACGCAGGATCAGATCGCCTGGCGCGGCCACGCCATCGAATGCCGCGTCTACGCCGAGGACCCCTACAACGATTTCCTCCCCTTCCCCGGCAAAATCACCCGCCTCACCCGCCCCTCCGGCCCCGGCATACGCCTCGATGGCTGCGTCTACCCTGGCTGGACCGTCCCCATGGAATACGATCCCCTGCTCGCCAAACTCGCCGTCTGGGCCGACACCCGCGACCACGCCACCGCCCGCATGATCCGCGCCCTCCGCGAATACGATGTCGGCGGCATCCATACCAACCTCGCCTTCTTCCGCCAGATCCTGGAAGACCCCGAGTTCCGCGCCGCGAAGTTGCACACCGGCTTCATCGACGAATTCTTCCAGCGCCGCCGCCCGCCCGAACCCCCGGCCGATCTCGCCGCCGTCGCCTCTCTCGCCGCCGCGCTCCACACCGCCGCGCGCCAGCCGCCGGCCTCCGGGACCGGCGCCGCCCAAAGCACCAGCCCCTGGCAAACCAGCGGAAGGGACGGACTCCTCCGATGATCGTGCTGATTCGTTTTCAGCTTTTTCATAAGCCCAAGCCCGTAGGGCGAAAGAAAGTAGCCCAGTGCGTCAGCACTGGGAAAGCCCAGTGCGTCAGCACTGGGAAAGCCCAGTGCGTCAGCACTGGGAAAACGACGGCCCCGTACCCAGCCCCGGGACGGGGCGGAAGAACCGCCTTGTGGGGCGTACCCTCGCGCTCATCTTTCCGATACCGTTAAGGCACACCTCCGATGAAGCTCTCTCTCACCATCGACGGCCGCCCGGACACCATCGAGATCCTCGCGCACCCCCCGGCCTGCCGCTTCCAACTCGGCGACGCCCCCCCGCGCGACGCCAACGTCGAGATCCCCGAACCCGGCGTCTACTCCGTCCTCCTCGATGGCCGCAGCTTCGACGCCTTCGTCGAAAACACGCCGACCGGCCTCGTCGTTACCATCGAAGGCTACCGCTGGATAATCGAAGTCCGCGACCCGCGCCGCTGGTCCCGCAAGACCGCCGGAGCCGGCAGCGACGCCGTGCAATCGATCCTCAGCCCCATGCCCGGCAAAGTGGTCCGCGTGCTGGCCGCCCCCGGCGACCCGGTCGTCTCAGGCCAGGGCATCGTGGTGGTCGAAGCCATGAAGATGCAAAACGAGCTGAAGTCCAATCGCACCGGACGTGTGCTCTCCGTCCCCGCCAAAGAAGGCGCCACCGTCACCGCCGGCGAACTCCTCGCCACCATAGAGTAGTGCAGGCTTGACGTGGCATTAGGCTCCGCCTTGTGCATCCGATCGTGCTCGACCGCGCGTTAATCGCAATCGATAACGCGTCGCCCACTCGAACCAAGAATGTGAATCTGCGGCCGGCCGCCGGTCGTTTCGTACTCGGCGCGCTGCCCGTCGTAATTACCGCCGTGGAAAGTCAAAGTCGTCGATGCGAAGCTAAATGTGCCGCGCTTGCCCTCGCTATCCGTGTAAGTGCTGTCGCCGGTGATTGTGAACGGTGCCGCATCCACGAGATGGTCCCCGGCAAATAAAACGCAGTGGTATGGTTTGGCTGGCTCAGCAGTTCGCCATCCTGCGCGTCCTGCTGGAGCGGCGCTTCCACCTCACGGCGGAGCGCCTCGTCTCCGCGGCAGGCGTCCTCCAGGAAAGCATGCCGGACCGCGGGTTCGCACTCCAAAGTCGCGTGGAAGACGTCCTCGATCTGCCGCCAACGTTCGGGTGGCATGATCCTCGCCAATATACCACGCGCTTGAGCCTCATTAGCGCTCGGCAACCAGCACCCCCAGCGATTTCGTAACGTGAGTTCGGAGGAGGGGCGATCCGACTGCTTTTGTGGAGTTTACGGGTTGAGTGAAGGACGG
>Ga0209638_1001668_pt1 | contig 13984 bp, 12 predicted proteins | sample BarGraNGADG00211_FD_184490 | JGI IMG/M metagenome (GOLD analysis project Ga0209638, IMG submission 184490) | Arctic peat soil microbial communities from Barrow, Alaska - Barrow Graham LP Ref core NGADG0002-211 (SPAdes) (version 2) | ecosystem: Environmental > Terrestrial > Soil > Wetlands > Peat... | reverse complement strand
CCTGAGCCATGACCTCTTCAGCCTCGCTCTTCCTGAGGGTCCCGGTCTGGAGCGCCTGGAATACCAGGAGCTTGCGGGTCGGCTCGTCGGCATCGAGCAGGAGGTCGATCAGGTCCGCCTGCGGGACTTCAGGCAGCTTTCGTTTGAACACCGACCGATCCTCCATGTCGTGGTCGCCGAGTCTCTTCGCTCGAAGCACCACCTGCTTGAGTGTCGGCCGGGTTGGGCACTAGGTGTTCTCCCCGATGGTCCGGTTTTTGCGCATCTTTTTGGGTTGCCCGAGCTACGCAAAGACGCACGTTCGGGGCGATCCTTCGCCGTGTTTGAACGGTCCTCTGGGCGGCGTTATGGGCGAGTGAGGGAGCCGCTCACGGTGATGGTTCCCGACCCGACGCCCTGGTGGATCGTGGGCCCGGAGCACGTGAAGTCGATGCTGCCATCAGAGGCTTTCGGGATACCGAGCAATCGGCCATGGCCGGCCGCGTCCGCGACGTCATCGCCGCAAGAGGGGAACCACGCGTCGTCTGCCGAGCCATTGGTTACCAGGCCGTCGCAGCTGGCGTTCTTTTCGGTCATCGTGAAGGCAACGTCGACGCCGAGGAGATCTCCGTGCGCCGGATCCACGAACAGCGAGATCTGGCGGTCGGTGGAGCCGAAGGAGCCGCTCCCGGTCGAAGTGCGATTGTCCACTCTGACGCACCCTTGTGGGCCGTCCTGATAAAGGCCCGACCCGTCGAACTCGTAGGTCGAGCCGCCGTCGTCGAACCAGCCGGTGACGCCGTCGGAGCCGGCGCGTGGAACGAGCCGGACCTGGACCGTCAGATGCTGCTTGGTCCAGGTGGGACTGACGAAGCCGTCCGCGGGGCCGGCCTGCCACTCCTCCACCGCCGTAATGGTGCCGCTGAACCCCTTCGGATTCGACGACGGGGCAGGCGTGGGGGGACCGGAAGCGACTGCCGACGGGTCGGTGCTCGCTCCTGGAACGGTGGGGTTCGACTGGCCCTGGGAGCAGGCAGCCACAACAAGACTCAGCATCAGGCTCATGGCGGGCTTGATCAGGCGACCAGTCATTCGTCCTCCTCGTCCAACTCCATGGCCAGACCATGGTCCAGATGGTACGTCGGCAATCGTAAGTCGGCCAGTCAACATTCCCTGAAGGCGCCGCAGTCGCCGTGTCAAGAAGGTTCCGGCGCGATCGCCGTCCGAGGCCGCGGCCCTATCGGGCTTGGGGTACGGACGGGCGTGGTCGGCGCGCGGCTTCTCGGTCGCAGGCGGCGCGGCACCGCTCGGGTAGACACGGCCGCTCGGCGCGCGCAACCCGCTCGAGGATACGCAACCACCCGCTGTGAGTTTGTCGGAGAGGGTGAGATTCGAACTCACGGGACTCTCGTCCAGCGGTTTTCAAGTCCGGGAGGGGGTGTTCGCGGGCGTTCGTTGATGACCGATTCACTAGGGATTCGGGTGTCTACCGGGCCTCGAATCCGCCGGTTATCGCCCCTGTTGCTACCGGCTGTTGCTACCGGTCGTAGCTGCTGGGATCCCTGAGTCCAGATCGACCCGGACCTCACTCGGGCAGGGTTTCCAGGTTGGCGATGCTTGCCAAGAGCGTCTTGATGCCGTGCCCATCTTCGAAACGAACGGTCACTTCCTCGTCGAGTCGAGCCCATGACCACGGTGTTGCAACGATCCCTGGAATCCACGGATTTCCACGTGGCCATTGACACCCGCGGACTTTCTAGGAAACGACTACAACGCGCGCAAGGCCGAGCTTCAGGCATCCGCGTTGGGGCTAACGCAGAAAGTCTTTGAGTACTGGCGGCAGAACCAGGATCTGGAGGTCGAATTCGACACGGAGCTCGAGGAGGTCGCCAGGGCCGCGAACGGCGTGCCCACGATGCATCGGATACTCAAGATCCTCATGAGGGACCTCCGCCACGGCGGCATCTCCACCAACTTTGAAACTAGGTCCGCAGGCTTCCGCTGGTTCTTCTCATTCCTGGCTGCGTTCAGCAAGTTCCAGGAGGCACCAGAGCCGATCATCGTGCTTCTCGATGAGCCCGGCACCAGCCTTCACGGCGAAGCCCAGAAGGACTTCCTCCGCTTCATCCATCAACAACTGGCCACATCGAAGCAGGTCCTCTACACGACCCACTCCCAATACATGGTCGACCCTGCTAAGTACGAGAAACTGCGCGCCGTCGAAGATCGGTCAACGCGAGAGAACCCTGATCTCGGGGTTGTGGTTACCAACGTGGACGTCTCCGCCGACGCCAACACGCTCTTGCCGATACAGGCCGCTCTGGGCTACTCGATGAGCCAGCATCTCTTCCTCGGCGCTGGATGGCACCTGACGGTTGAGGGTGGTTCGGACTTCATCTACCTACAGCGACTCTCGGAGCACCTTGAGTCCTTGAAGCGGACGGGCTTGGATCCACGTCTCTCGGTCATCCCACTCGGGAGCGCCAGCCATACACCTGCCTTCGTCGCTCTGTTTGCCCGACACCTGAACGTCTCGGTTCTGCTCGACGGCGACCGAAACGGCAAGGACGCCCAGCGGGTCTACCAGCAGGCCACGAAGGGCATCTTCCGCGAGCGAGGAATCGTGGTGATCGGCGACGTGTCGGGCCTGCCAGTGGCTAAGCCGGACATCGAGGACCTCTTCGATCCGGAGGATTACCTGAGACTCTACAACTGGGCATTTGGCAAGAATCGTGTCGTGGGAGACCTGCCGGCCGACCATGACCCGATCCTCAAGCGGATCGGTTCTCTCGACGCGGCATTTGACCACGCGATCACGGCGTACGGCCTCACAAACCACAGAGACGAGTTCTTTGCCTCGGTGAAGACCCCGACTCTCGATCGATTCGAGGCGCTCTTCAAGCTGCTCAACGCGACCATCGAGCCGGCGAAGTAGCGCTGGCGACACTCCGACCTGGCCTCGTATGAATACTGGAACAGCTCAACAATCACCAAGCGCCAGGAGCGCCTCGCTGCGCTGGCCGTGAGCACCTGGCCGTTGCCGCCCGCGAATCTGTAGGAAAATCGTATGCGGCACAGGATCACGCGAACACCCGTACGGACCGACAGAAGGATCGTGACGGAGAGGACCCGTAGGCGAAGATGAAGCCAACGAAGCATCAGACAGTCCGCAAGTCCAAGAGGGCAGAACTCATGTCGAAGTCCCGAAGCGGGTACCCACGCATGCCGTGGGCCGTCGTCTACTTCAAGAGGCATCACGATGATGATCCGGCGCAACCGACTCCAGGCCGCGATTTCTTGAGAAACGATTGTCCGCCAAAGGTTCGCGCCGAGTACTTTGGGTTGATCGATACGATCGCCGGCTATCCTCCGCCGGCGTTCCGCGGAGGTGGTTTCTGGGAATCAATGAAGATGCCCGGCTACTACCAGGCAAAGCTGGACGGAGACGAGGGTGAGGGGCGTACCGGCCGAATGCATTTTCGGCTGTTCTGCCTTCTGGAGCGTGAAGCCCCAGGCTTGCCAGGACCGAGCTTGGTGGTCATATGCGGCATGAAGAAGCCCTACATGACCCTCTTCACCGAGCGCGAGTACGACTCGGTCAGACTCCTAGGCGAAGAATACCGAGCGCGAAGTCCGCGGAGTATCGCGTCCTAGGCTCTCACTCGGTGGGAGACTCGAGCCGCTACATTCATGGCGGGTTGTCGACGGACCTTGGCTCGAGATTCCTCCTTGGGCATCAACTCCAACCCAAGCGCGTCGACGATTTGAAGGGTAAGTCCGAGACCAGGATTCGGATCTCTTTGAGTAAAGAACCGCCGAACGGACGGGGCCGGCACACCGATCTGACGAGCGATTGCTGCTTTGGACATCTTGCGAGCGGCCCTCGCCTGGTCTAGCCGGCCAATCAGGGCAGCAGACAACTCGAATCGAGCCCGCGACTCTTTGTATGCCCGAGCGAACTCGGGATCCTGCATGTACTCTTCTCGGTCCTGTTCCCACGCCGACTTCTCTGCCATGTCAGTGCTCCTTGTGTATCGCATACGTTACACCCCAAGCGTGATAGGCGTCAAGGGGGTGATTCTGTCAAGTGAAGTGGAACAATCGGCTGTGAAACATACACCGTATCGTCAATGTTACGGCGCGGTTATAGGCTGTGGGTCGTGACACGGGTCGGGTCGGCCGTGGAAACCGCCTTGCCGGATCGCTCTGAGTCGTCCGGCTTTGGCTCGGCCACGGGCCGGAGCCCGACCTGAACCGATCGTATCGAGCCGCCCCTATTCGCGGCTTATCTCAGAAGTCGAACAGAATGCCGTCGTCCGGTAGAGGCATCCATTCGGCCCGTAACTGACCGGGAACGACGACGAGCAGGTGCCAGTTCGGACGTGAAGCGAGCGGACGCCGATAGGTCGCAAGCTTGGTCCGGACGGCTCGCATCTGAGTCAGGCCTTCGTCGATCTCGAGCGTGAGCGCGACGGAGCCGGCGTCGGCCGTGACGAGGACGATGCTGTCGGGTCGCAGGAAGCGGCTGAGGATCTTCGTGGTCATCGTGGCCGTGTACCAGATCTGGACAGGTGGATGCACGCGGTCGTCCGTTCTGTTGAGGGCTGAGACGGTGGCCACGGTGTCGAGCGTGTGCCGGAGGTAGGTCGCGGGCGAGGGGTCATGTCCGGTTCCGAGTTGCTCGTGAGCGACGGCACTGAGGCGGTAGGCGTACTCGGCTTGACCGTAGCGTTCGTCAGCAATTGGGATGCGTTCGAGAAGACCGGTTCGATAAAGTCCGAGGAGGTGCTTCTGGGTGACGCGGAGCGATCCGCAGACGAGTTGGGCTAGCTGAGCTGAGGTTGCAGCACCGGCGCGGTTGAGAAGACGAAGACACGCCCGATCACGGATTGGAAGCAGGTCTAGATCTACTTCGTGAGCGCTGGCGGGATCGATCTTTCGGAAGGCAGCGCTCACTTAAGGGTCTTCCCTTCCGCCACAGCGCTCTTTCGTGCTCAAATCGGGCATTTCGTCCACGTATTAACGCCTAGCCAAGCGCGGCCTCCGGCGAACGTTCCGGCGAACATGGAGTGCGTCCGGGCCATTCCGGCGGTAACCATCCAATGACAGGCATGCGAAAATCCGCTCGGTCGGAGGCCGAGCGGTGAGTACGTTCTGATACCCGACAAGGTAGGAGGCATCCTCGGGATCGAGTTGCGCGTCAGCCGCGTGGTTCCTGGGCTGACTTCGCTGCTCGCGCCCGAGCACTCAGATAGGCGAGGCGGGCGTAGTGGGCGGCTCGGGCGTGACTGGCACGCCGAACGCGCTCTTCGGGTTCGAGCAGACCGGTCGGGATCGACCTCTCGCTCGAACGACGACCAGAAGGCGCTTCTGGGGGCCTTGGTCGTCTCGCGAGGGTCGAGGGTCGCGTGGAGTCGGTGTGCACCGATCCTTCCGCGAAGGGCCCGACTGGCCCGTTCAGCCTCGTCCATCTCTAGATGCTTCCTGTTCTCCTCCGACGGCAACCGCCTTTTCCTATGCCCGGTGGTTCGAGGTGGAGCTCCTGCCCTGCTGGGTCAGCGAGCGATCGCTCGGTCGCCGAGCTGATGTCCTGCCTCGCTTCGTCAATCTGGCTTCGACCGCGCATGGGGCCGGGGTCAGGCGGCGTCGCGAGGCACAATTGAGGCTATGCCGCAGCCGGTCGAAATGGAAGGCTTGCTGCGTACCATCGTGCGTACCAAATTCGCCCGCTTCTCCTCCTCCTCGAGCTCTCGTCTGTCAAGAAGTGTGGAGTCAATGGCCAGCTGAAACTGCCCACGGGTGACCACTTAACCGGCCAAGCGGAGGACATTGAATCTGCCCATTCGCGGCCAAAAGGGCGCCTACGACGAGAACTGGACATGTACCACGCCACGGCGATCAAGCTGGCGCGGACCGATCCGCAGGCAAGACGACGTACTGACGGCGTCCCTCGTTGCCCACGGATTCGACCGCCGACAGAAGAGACGCCGCCAGGTAATGGTATTTTGGACTGCTCTAGATCGGACGAACTGCATCATAGCCAGGCACTTTGGCCTGAGGATGCCTCGCCAAGTCGCCCCGAGCCGCCGTCGTCAGCGCCTCTGATCGGCGTATTTACGGGGTTAGTAGGCTAGGGCGCCATACAGCCCGAAGTGTTGTAGCCCATAAGCGGAGCACCAGTGGAGGCCGCAAAGAAGGACTCGTACCACCCGGGGGCCTGGACGGCGCCATACGCGGCGACCTGGACTCGGAAGGAACCCGTCATATAACTTGAGGTCGTTGGGGTGACCTGCCAATTCCACCAATAGCGACCATTGCTCAGCGTCCCTCGGACGAGCGCCGGCGCCTGCCATATTCCCTGCGAGACGGTCGGGTACCCGCTGACGCACGCCTGGAGGTAGATGCGGACAACGCCCCAGAAATCCTTCAACCCCTGCGCGCTCGGCGCCGACAGTCGCACGACCCCGTAGTGCGTACCGGAACCTGTGCGGTTTACGCACAGGTCCCAGGTCAGCTGTCCGTCCCAGACCCAGGCGCCCGAATCGATCCTCCCGTATCCGACAGCACGATAGCCGGTCGAGCTCGTTTGACACTGGGAGCCGGGCTCCATGGGTGCAACATAGGCGCTGGCTGGGGTCACCGCCATCAGGCCCACTATCAACGCAGCCGTAGTCGCGATTCCGACCCGCCGGTGAACAAATCCGATCATTTGGGTCCCTCCTAGTGAAACGAATAGGGTAGGTGAACCATAGCACTCGCCCCGAGCCCGTCTCACCCCACCGTCCTGTCATCAAGAGGTGTCAAAACGCTCATCAACTGCTACGGCGCGAACGGGCTGGGCTACTCACTGACGCCGGGTGGGCCGGTCGCCAGTGGAGACACGGTCCGGATCACTTGGATCGACGACACCATCGTCAAGGTCGAGGTTCTAGAGACCGAGCCCTAGTTGTCGCGGCGGAACCTGAGCGGCCCGCTCCACAAAGTCGGGTCGACAGGCTCGCTCATGGACCTCAGCCCACGTTCACCTGGCACAGCGAAGCCTGGCGCAGCCAAGCGGTCCGGTGTCGCTCCAGGCGGCGAGGAGGGAGTTGAGTCCGTCGTACCCGCTGTACACCGGCAGGCCAAGGTAGTGGTCGCAGGTCGGCTTGCCGAGCACCTCCTCGCAGTGCTCGTGGGCTGTCACGCCCAGGCGCGCCAGGTATGCCGGGACGTCGTGCATGTGAAACGCGCGTCGCCTGCTCGCCGGGTAGTCGATGAGGTCGTACCCGTATTCGGCGCGTTCGTACCGGCCGGCCCCCGCCGGATTCCAGATCTCCTGCGCGGTTATGACCGCAGGCCTGGGATCGCCCGGGCCTGGCAGCTCGGCCGCTATGGCGAACCCGATCTCGCCGGTGTCGTAGCGGTCGAGCACAGGTTCGGGTACCTCGGCACCCAGGTTGCGCAGATAGACGGCCAGCTCTCCGAGGTACGAGGCGACCTGCTGAAGCGACTCGCTCACGCGCCGCGAACGCGGGCGACGACCTCGGCGGTTCCTGCGGCTTCGGGCAGTGGCTCACCAGCTCCGATCCGGGGGCGCTTGCTGATCTCGGGAGAGATGCGGGCGGGCGATGGCGACTCCAGCGCCCCGGCCTTGTACTTCTCGAAGGCGGCCACCGGAATCCTGTAGATGCGCTCGGACACACGAATGGCAGGCAATCGTTGCTCGTGGATCAGCCTGAGCACGGTCGAGGCACTCACCGACAGCTCCGACGCTATGTCGTTAGGTGAGAGGAATTGCTTGTCCTGCATATTATGCTCCCTATGACCTATCGGCACGATACGCCATGTCCTTCAGGAGTCAAGTCTTCCGACGCGTTGTTGCCCGGATCCACTGACTGTCTGGTCTGAGGTCAGCCAGGCTTCTGGCCCGCTTCCTCCGCATTGGCTTTCGAAAACTCGACGGCCAGGTCTTCGGAAATCTTGGCCAGAGCTTGTGCGGCGAGAGAGATCGCCTCCTCGGCATCATTCCAGGTCGGGCGTTCGTTGAGGTTCATCGGATTGCCGGCGCCGGCAACGTAACGCTGCTCGACGGCGTAGACCGTCAGCCCGGCGACGGGAACTTCCGGGGTCGGAATCCCATCAGGTAGCAGGCTGATCAGAAGTCCGAGGTCATGCTTGGGGGGATAGTCGATGCCGTGATAGATCAACAGCGACTTGAGGCCCTTTTCCACCGCTTGCTCGGCGTGGAACGCCGCCGCGAACGGCGCCGTGCCTTCATCACGATGCCGCGACAGCGAGCGGGCATTTGCGAGATCGGCTTCGGCGTCATCGAGCCAAGCCTCCGCGGCAAGGCGTCGGGTGTCGTCAGGCGACTGCTGAGCCATAGACCGGCACTCCCTCACGCACGATAGATCGGGCGATGGAGCCGACAAGGTCGCGCTCCGCGGCGAGGATCTGCGGCGTCAGGACGACCACGTCCACGCCCACCGTGCGTCCACGCACCGTGGCTAGGCACTCATACGACTTCATAGCGGTCCGGCGTCGGGAACTGCCTTCCAGGACAATCAGAGCGAGGTCGAAGTCTGAGTCCGGCTTAGCGTCACCGCGCGCGCGCGAGCCGAAGAGGTACACAGCCTCCGGTTTCACAGCAGCAACGATCGCGTGAACCACGCGGTCCAGTTCGGCTCCCAGATCAAGGCCCCGTGCAGACAGCCGATGTCCCAACGACTCATCCGCCCCGCGATCACCATTGGCTGTCGACATGTCGCGTTCGAGTTTCTCGAGCTCTTCTGGCGTGATTCGGTAGCGCCCACGTTTGGTCGTTTGCAGCGCCGGAAGTCGACCCGTGCTGATCCAGTTGCGAACGGTCTGACTGGTGACTTCAAATCGGGCGGCTGCCTCAGGGACAGACAGCAATCGCTTCATGCCATCCATCATCGTGGCTTGCTTCATTTTGTCAACTTGGCTCACTGGGCCCAGGCACAGCTCTGGCCGGCTCGCCGGCGGCCTCGGCTGCCGCCAGCGCCGAACGGGCACTCGCCAAAGAGAAGGCGGGCGGCTGACGCCGCCCGCCTGGGATCGCGAGGGGAGTGGCGCCGGTTCGCGGCGCCGCGGACTACTTGACCGTGATCGAGCCGGTCTTGAGGGCTGCCGAGTTGCTGTACACGACATTGCCCTTCGAATCCTGGATCGCTATGGTCATCGCATCGGGACTGGCATCGGACGCATGAACCCAAAACTTGTAGCCACTCACGCCGTTGGCAGTCCCAGTGCCGCGGATCTCGGCCGTGCCGCCTGCCGCGATCAGCCAGTCGGCGCCGGTAGCCGTCAGAGACAGGCCGTTGACGCTAAAGCTGAAGCTGACCGTCGGTTTGGTTGCCCCCTTGGCGTAGGACGCGCTGAGCGAGAAGCTCCCCGTCGAGGCGCTCGCGCACTTTGCCGACAATGTGCAGGAGCCTGCCAAAGAAGCGAACGTGCCGGAACCGACCACGGTTCTGGCGGGATCGTACACAGCCAACTCGGAGTCGTAGTTGATGGAGTCTGCGCTGTCCCCGAGCTGGGCGTAGACGTAGTAGTCGCCGGCCGTCGAGTAAGTGTGGCTGGTCGAGAACGACCGGGTATTCGCGGGGAGGAAGATCGAGGTCGTCGTTCCGTCGCCCCAGATCCACGTGGCGCCGTAGACCTCGCTGACGCCGGGGTCCGTGAATGTGGCAGACACGGAAACCACGGTCCCGATCTTGGCCGTGGAGGGGATCGTAACCTTCGTGAAGACAGGCGCCACGTTGGTCACGGTGATGGACTTGGACGACGATCCATAGGTCCCGGCCGAGCCGTAGATCGAGACTGTCACGATCGCCGACCCGCCTCGGCCGAGCTTGTGCTTGGGCCCAACGCAAGTGGTGCCGGAAATGGTGCCGGTCTGGGTTCCCAGATCATCGCCGTAGTCCACCATGCAGCGGTAGGTCTCCGTTAGCCCGGTCGGGGTGAACCCGGCAGTTGCGGTGGCTGATGAGCCCTCGACAGTCGACCCCGTCAGTGACACAGACCCGACTGCGATGGGCGGAGGGCTGACGCCGATCGCCTTCGACGCCGCACCGCTACCTGTGAGGGAACCCTTAACCGTGACCGTGATGGTGAAGGTGCCGAGCTTCCTATACGTGTGGCTCGGACCCTGACAGCTCGTGCCCGTCACGGCCGCCGCATGAGCCCCGGTCCCGTCGCCGTAGTCGACCGTACATGTGTAGTTCTCGGTCCGTCCGGTTGGCACGAAATCGGCCGAGGCTTTGAGCGACGTGCCGCCGAAGACTGAGTCGGGGGCGGCCACGCTCGCGACGACCGGGCGGGCGTTGTAAACCGTTATCGATTGCGAGTAGGAGCCAACAGCACCGTACTGATCGGCGACCGTGGCCACGAATTGGTAGGTGCCTTTCCAACTGTAGTAGTGCTGGGGCCCCTGGCACACCTGGCCGCTGAGGACTCCGAAACGGATATCCCCGTCGCCGTAGTCGATAAGGCAGGAATAGGTCTCACCGAACGCCCATCCCGGGTCGGCGAACGAGACGCTGGCCGCATACGCGGCTCCGGCCGTGGCGGTGCTCGGCACGCTCTTCGGGGTAACGGTCGGGTCAACGTTCGTGACCGACAGCATTGCCGTCCAAGAACTCGAGAGACCACCAGAACTCTTGACCTCTACGGTGACGAAATGACCGCCTGGAAGGCCGTAGGCATGTCCTGGACCCTGGCAGGCAGGGCCTGTGACCACGCCGGCTAGCGGTCCGGAGCCGTCGCCGTAGTCGACGGCGCAGGTGTAAGTCTCATTGAGAGCGGTCGGCAGGAATACCGCGGAGGCAGCCACTTGCGAACCCTCGGAAACGGAACCCGGGAGCGAAAGTGACTGGATGTACGGGATGGCGGGTAGGATCGAATCCTCCCATTGGACCGAGCTGCTTGCTCCGCCGCTGTCGGTGACTATTGCCGTGAGGATGTACGACCCGACGGCCGGGTAGACGTGGTCGGGGAAGACGCACCGCGGTAAGTCGTCGCCCCAGCCCGTAGGAGCCCATGTTCCGGGAAGAACCGGCGAGCCGTCGCCGTAGTCGATCGTGCATGTGTAGGTCTCGATGACCTGGCCCGGGTCGACGACGGCAACCACTGCGTAAGCCCTGGAACCGAACCGAGTGTCGCCGTCCAACCCAAATCCGCCGAGCCAGGGAGGAGTATTGGTGTAGCGGACATCGGCGGAACCACTGCCTTGATACCCGCCGCTGTCCGTGACCGTCACCGTGACCGTATAAGTGCCGGTGATTCGATACTGATGCTGCGGCCCGGTGCAGGTCAGGCCGGAAACCACACCGGCCACCGCAGTCGCGTCGCCGTAGTCGACGACGCAGGTATGAGTCCCAGTCGCAGACTCGGGGTCGGTGAATGTTGCTGACGCGACGACTGTCTCGGGTTCGCTGGGGTAGTAGTTCGACATGGCGGCCGTCACCACCGGGGCGCCGTTGAGAACCGTTACATGACCGGTGGCGCTTGACGCGCCGCCATTGGAATCAGCCACCTTGGCCGTGGTGGTGTACGTGCCTGCCCGGGCATATATGTGGTCGGGGCCGAAGCACCACTGGCCGCGGATCTCGCCCGCCTGGGGACCGGCTCCATCGCCGTAGTCGACTGTGCAGCTGTAAGTCTCGGCGGTCACCGACTGGCCGCGATCTGTGAAGCTGGCAGAGACTGCGATAGCCGCGCCGGCGTTGACCGGGCCCGGAGAGGCGACCGAAGTGATTGCGGGCGGATCGTTAGGCACGTTCACGACCGTGCTGGCTGTCGCGGTGCCACCGTTCCAGTCTCTCAACGTGACTGTCGCGGTGTAGGTGCCCAAGTTCTTGTAGATATGTCCTGGGCTATTGCAGGTGTTCCCCGAGACGGGTGCACCCAGTGCCCACCCATCGCCATAGTCGACGGTGCACGTGTACTGTTCCGCCGTTCCGAGGCCCGTATCCGAAAACGTGGTCACGACCGTGACAGGACTGCCCTCTACCTGCGGGTTGGGCGCGACCGTCACGCCGGTGATGGTCGGCGCCGTATTCGCTGTCGAGATGTGAATGGTCGCCACGCCCATCATTCCGCTCCGGTCGACCACCGAGAGGTAGAGCGTGGTGCTTGGCCAACGCGGATCCCACGTAATCTGAAGTGCCGAGGGTGCCTGCGCCATCCAAGCCGTTTCCTTGAAGTACAGCGTGCTGTCCGGCGTGACGTCGATCTGCCACGGGCCGACACTCGCGTCCGTGAAGGAGCCCAGGGTCACGGTTATGGGCGCATTCCCCTCGGGAACGCTGATGAAGGCCGGGGCCGTAACCGCCGGGGGGACATCGTTGACGAATACGTCCTGGCCGGCGCTGCCAGTGAGGCCGAGCGCATCAGTCACGGTGAGGTTCGCTCTGTACATGCTGCCGTGGTTGCCGACGAGGGGTTGAGCAACGACATAGGTATGCGTCAACGCGTACCTGCCCGTCTGATCGGCGAAATCGGAGACTGAGCCATCGCCCCAATCAACATGAACGTTGAAGGGAAGGGCGTGCGACGCGTCGGTAGCTGCCCAGTAGAAGGTTGCCGGTTGCCCCTCAGTCACCAAGGTAGTTCCCTGGGAGCCGGACACGAGGATGGGTCCTTCATCGAGCGCCGTAACCGAGAACCCGCCGTACCCGATTGCGCCAGGGAGGCTCTGGACCTGAATCTGGGGGGAGTAGGAGCCCGCCCGGGTGTAGTCATGCGCCAGGCTCAGGTTCCCCTGCGCAGTCGCCGTGCCCGAACTCGTGGCGCCGTCGCCCCAGGTTGCGGTCCACGTCCACGGTCCCAGCGCATCGCCTCCCGGGTCGGTGAACGGAACCGTCTCATCCACATGCCAGATCGTCCCGGTCCGATGCACGGTCTGGGAGGGCAAAGGCCACGCAATGACAGGGGGCCGCGGAAGGATCGTTTCGGTCAGGCTGGTCGTCCCAGTGGCACCCCCACTGTCCGTCACGGTCATGACGATCGAGTAGGTACCGGCAACGCTGTATGTGTGATCCGCGAACCGACAACGCGGGCCGTTGGACTGTCCGCCATCGGGCATATACGCGCCGGCCTGGATTCCGGATACGTCTCCCCAGTCGATAGAGCAGCTATAGGTCTCCGGAGCGCCGGAGTCGCTGACTGTGGCCCATGCCATCGACGATGACGTGACGCTGTTTCCCTGGAAGGACGGCGCCCGAAGCTCGGGCGGCATGTTCGAGTAGTGAACAGTGGCGGAACCGGTTCCTGTGGCGCCGCCGCCGTCTGTGACCGAGACCGCCACCGCGTAGATCGCCGTAGCGAAGTACCGGTGTGCCGCCGTGGTGCACGTGTTGTCCGTAATCGTGCCCGAGACGACACCGCCGTCGCCCCAATCAATCTGACAGGAGTATCCCCCGGTGGAATCGGGGTCGGTGAACGTCGCCAAGACGGTGACCGTCGAGGGCTCTTGCGGAAAAGCGCTCGAGACAGACGCCGCGACGACTGGCGCCGCATCGTCCGCGGCCGCAACGACCGGCGCGGTCATCAGTGCCAGAGCCAGCGTGGCACAAAGCGAGATCGCCGGCCGGATAAGCCCTGTATGCACGAGAACCTCCCTCAACCTCCGCCCGGAAGCACCCCTGCGGTCCGGCCGACCTCGGGAACGTCTCCTCATCCCTCGGGTCAGGCCGACATTATGGCGCCCGCCGCTTCCCCCTCAAGTCGCCGGTGCGCAAATTCGACGGAATCCGGCGCGCCCGTTCCTGCATGGGCCGCGCCGCGGTCAGCTTGACGGTGGGTCCGCCTTCAGCGCTGGGTCCATTGCGTCGGCGCGGTGATCGCGATTCCTGAGTGGCCGACCCATTCGTAGGCAGCGCCGATGGCCTCAAGTCGGCCGATTCACGCTCAGCATCGTTGGCGGAGAGGGTGAGATTCGAACTCACGGGACTCTCGTCCAGCGGTTTTCAAGACCGCCGCAATAGACCGCTCTGCCACCTCT
>Ga0209638_1001665_pt1 | contig 14003 bp, 9 predicted proteins | sample BarGraNGADG00211_FD_184490 | JGI IMG/M metagenome (GOLD analysis project Ga0209638, IMG submission 184490) | Arctic peat soil microbial communities from Barrow, Alaska - Barrow Graham LP Ref core NGADG0002-211 (SPAdes) (version 2) | ecosystem: Environmental > Terrestrial > Soil > Wetlands > Peat... | reverse complement strand
CGGACGTCTTACAAGCGCAGCTGATTTTTGTGTTACTCTTTCTTTCAAACCGTAATTCACAACGTCAAGATTTTTCAAAGTCGTTTGTTTGTAGGTGAAAGAGAGGGCCATCCTGTGGGAATATGCTACCTTCTCAAATCATAAAGTACGCATCAACCGGAAGAACCTGAAAATATTCTATTCACGACGATGTTTGGAGATACTTTGTCTGCAGAAGTCGGGAGATTTTTTTTAGGGAGTCGTAAGCGGTCTCCACCGTATCGAAGCCATCGGGGTTCATCAGCGCGCAGGTCGCCGGCATCAGAATGCTTTGGGAAAGGAGCCGCGGCAGGTCAAAACCGGCCTTTTCCAATTCCCGCCAGAGCGTTTCGATGCGATGGATGAGGCCATCCGTAGATTCCGTGATGAATTCATCATAGTTTGCCGGCACCAGCCCCCAGCCGAACATCCCGCCTTTATCCAGAAATCGATGGATCCCTTCCCGGTATTTGACGAATATCTCTCCGCAGTTGTAGGCATTGAACGAAAGGATGTCGATATCGAGATGGAGCAGAAAATCCCAGTCGGGATTGCCGCAGAGGTGGATGCCCCGGGGATGTTCGATCTGGGTCAGGAAGCCCTCCAAATCGACGCGCGCCATATCCGCGGTATAGCCGGATATGGCGCTGAAGATGGACTGGAGTCCCGGTTCGTCGATAAAAAGAAAGGCACGGGGATTTTTTTCTTTCAGTTCGCGCAATTGACAGTTGGCCTTCCTCGCCATGAAGTCAAAGAGGATCGAGCGCACCTCGTCATTGTAAATGATCGGCCTCCTGTTTTCGTCCAGCACATTCAGGCCGAAGCTCACCGGGCCTTCGAGCTGGCCGTGTATGGAAACATACGAGGATAAATTCAAGGATAAAAAACGATGATAGGTGGCGGAAAACCGCGGGGACATCCGGAAATAATCTTCATTTTCCAGATTCATCAGCGCATTTTCCAGCTCGGCATAAAATTTTTCCGTACTGAAATGGATCTTGCGATTTTCCGGTTCCAGAACGATGCCGGGGAAATTCTCCGAGGCCTGAACGTACATGTCTTCGAAAAAATCCATCTTCGGCAGTTGCGGCCAGAAGGGAATGTCGACGCTCATCGCCACGGATAGCGCTCTCTCCATCTCTTTATGCGGCAGGATCCCCATCCCGGTGGTGATCAGATTCCCGGCAAAAGGCATGAGCATTGGGGTCATGGTCCGTTTCCTCAGATTTTAAAAATCTGCACACACATCCTCTACAGATAAAAACCGCTGCGGAGATCATCAGGCAAATTGGTTCCGCAGGACGTTCTTCTGGACCTTGCCCATGCTGTTGCGCGGCAGTTCGTCGATAAAATGCACGCGCTTCGGCACCTTGAAGTTGGCAAGGGCGCCTTTCAATGCACCAATGATACCGGTTTCGGTCGCAGCCGCGCCGTCCTCATTCTTCTGGTGTACGACCGCCGCAATAACGGCCTCGCCGAAGTCCGGATGGGGCACGCCGAAGACGGCGGATTCGAAAACGCCCGGCATGGCGTCGATCATTTCCTCGATTTCCTTCGGATAGACGTTCAGACCCCCGCTGATGATGAGATCCTTTGAACGGCCGATGATCGAAATATAGCCCTCTTTGTCCCGCTTGCCCATGTCGCCTGTCTTGAAAAAACCGTCCGCGGTGAACTCCTCGCTGGTCTTTTCCGGCATCCGCCAGTAGCCGCGGAAAATGTTATCACCCTTGACCTGAATTTGGCCGATCTCGCCGACTTCTGCCGGACGGTTCTCGGCGTCGGCAATCCGGATCGACACGCCCGGCAGTGGAAAACCGACCGTTCCCCCACGCCGTTCGCCGTCGTACGGATTGGAGGTAAACATGTTGCCTTCCGTCATACCGTAGCGTTCGAGAATCGTATAACCGGTACGGGCTTTGAACTCCTCGAACGTCTCCGTCAGCAGCGGCGCCGAACCGGAGATGAAAAGACGCATATTGGAGCACATTTCCCGTGTAAAACCGGGATCCGTGAGCAGGCGCACATAATAGGTCGGCACGCCCATGAACACCGTCGCCTGGGGCAGCAACACGTGGGCCCGTTTGACATCGAATTTTGGTTCGAAGAACATCGGGCTGCCGTTCATCAGGCAGCAGTGGGTAGCGACAAACAGCCCGTGGACGTGAAAGATCGGCAGCATGTGCAAAAGGACGTCTCCGGACCTGAACCCCCAGTAGCGATGAAGCACCTTGGCATTGGATGCCAGATTCCGATGGGATAGCATAGCGCCCTTGGAGCGCCCGGTTGTCCCCGAGGTATAGAGGAGTGCGGCGAGGTCCTCTCCGGTGCGCGCGACGGTTGTAAAATGATCCGGCAGGGATGAGGCGGCTTCCGCCAAGCTGCCGCGGCCGTCGTCATCCAGTTCAAGCAGGTGGGTTACGCTGGCCTTTGCCGCCAGTTCTTCGGCCAGCGCCCGGATCTGCGGTCTGCAGATGAAGACACGGGGAGTGGCATCGCCCAGGAAGTACTCGATTTCGTGACGCTGATAGGCGTCGTTCATCGGCAGGTAAACAGCGCCGGCCCGCAAAGCGCCCAGGTAGAGAAAGAGCGCCTGCGGGGATTTTCTCACCTGCACGGCGACGCGGTCTCCCGGTTGCACTCCCAGCTCTGCGAGCAGGGCGGCGTATCGGGCCGATTCGCGTTGCACCCTTCCGTAACTGACCTCGGAACCGTCGGGCAATATCAGGCAGGGTGCATCCGGGTTTTCCGGAAAGCAGGACTGTAGAATTTCGTACAGGTTTTCGTTCATACTTATTTTCTCCAAAAGGCTTATTTTACGCCAACCGCGGTGGTCCAGGTTTGTGTGAACATGAGTTGACCGTCTCTCCGAAATGGCCGCATACCGGTGATCTGCTTTCCGTCAAGTTCCGCGGTCAACTCCTCTTGGATGATCCGCCGGACCTCCGCATCGGCGCCGGTCAGATCCATCCAGGAGTTTAGATTCACCTCGATGTTCCGGGAGGCCATCTCAATCTTGGTCAGACCGGCATCCTTAAGGGCCATTTGCAGTTCGGCGATCGTCAGGCAGCGGGTGTGGGACGGGTCTCGCAACCGTTCAAGCCGGTTATACCTCGCCGCCAAGGTCGTATCGTCCGGCGAGACCATGTCCATGATCCCCATCTGTTTTCCCGGCCTGCAAACCCGCATCATCTCCCGGATCGCCGGATGTGGATCGGTAAAGTGGTGCAGGGAAAGGCGGGTGACCACCATATCAAATGAGTCGTTGGGATAGTAGAGTTTTTCGGCGCGTCCCTGCTCAAAGACGATGTTGTTGATGCCGGCTCTGGCAGCCTCGTCGATGCCTTGCCGGAGCATCTCCGGTGTCATGTCCACGGCGATCACCCGCTGAACCCTTGGGGCGATCGCCCGGCCGAGATGGCCGGTGCCGGCCGCCACATCCAGCACCACAAAGTCCGGCTTCAGGTTCAGACAGCCTACCACCCATTGCAGATACCCGGCGCTGGACAGTGTACGGCCCTCTTCGTTGAAATGGGCCGCCTGCCGGCTGAATTGCTTTCTGATTTCATCGTCATGCGTTTCTGTCATACAACCCATCCCTTATAGTCCAGTGATATCGAATAGAAGAAGAAATAACATTAAGGATACGTTTAACAATGCCGGACTTGCTGGTTTTGATTGATCGCTTTGCTCAGCGTCTGGTTCATCCGGTTGGGAGGCTACGAAGATCGGCCCTGGTTGTCAACAAATTTCTGCTGCGATAGGCCGATTCCGTGAACCGATCTCAAAGCATCCTCTCTATCTCCTCCATTCTGGCATCGAGACGCTTGCGTGAGATCGGAAAGGGCGTCTTCAGTTCCTGCGCAAACAGGGAGACCTTGTACTCCTCGATCATCCAGACGAGATCGTCGATCGCCATGCGTTTTTCTTCAGATGCATAGGAGGGGAGCCCTTCGCCGATCACCCGACGATGGTCGCTCAGTTCACGGATTTCCGCCGCACGGGCCAGGGCCTTTTCCAGATGGACGCCGCCCCTTTCCGCACGGAGGGCGAGGGCGCGCAGATACCTGCCGATATGGACGAGACGTCCCTCGTCGTACCGGATCAGGAAATCGGCCGGGAGGAGGGCGGTCAGTTCTTCCCGCAGACCGGCGAGAAACGTGAGGAACGGCCGGCTGCCGCGGTTGGCGATCTCGAGCGTGCGGAAAATCTCCGTAACGTCATAGAGGCCCTTCAAAAGCGGCCGCACCGTTTTCAGGACCTCCTGACCCCGGGTGAGGAGCAGCGGGCGGACTCTTTCGGCGTGGGACGCGAAGGCCTCCGGGGTTCGGACGTCCGTTTCAAGAAGGTCGTGCATCACCTTTTCGCACAGTGCGTTTTCCAGGGCTTTGGCGCCGCCGAAGGCCGCGGCCCAGAGCTTCAGATCGCCCACCGGGGCGAGTCCCTTGCGCAGGTGGCGCAGCTCTTCCCGGAAACGCAGGGCGAAGAGCGCCTTCACCCCCAGACGGTGCACGCGGAGGGCCTCCGGAGCGGACCGGAAGAGACGAAGACGGACGCCATTCTCGTCCGCATCGAGGGCCGGATAGGCGACGCCCTGCCGCATCCCTTCGCCCCGCAGCGGAAAACTCTCCGCCAGGTCGCCGAAATCCCACTTCGTCAGGCCCGTCTTCTCCCAGGTTTTTCGGGCCTTCGCAAAGGCCCGCGATTCCTCCTCGTCGATGAAACCTCTCTCGAGGATGGCGATATCCCGTCCCGCCGCCAGTTCCCGGTCCTTCCCGTCCACTACGGAAAAGCGGAGCTTCAGGTGCTCCTCCAGATCATCGTGGGTCCAACGGTCGGCGGGGATATTCACGCCGAAACGGTTGTAGAGAAAACGGCCGAGGGCGGTGAGCAGCGCCCCTTCCCGCGGCATCTCCTTCAAAATAATATCACGGGTCTCGGCGAGCGGCATCAGCTTCTTGCGAAACTCCTTCGGAAGTCCGCGGAGGAGGGCGGCGATCTTCTCCCGGAGGAGGCCGGGAACCGCCCAGTCGAGGACGGCCGGGGGGAGGGAAGGCGCCGCCTGAACGGGGATCTTCAGCGTGATGCCGTCCGCCGGTTTTCCCGGATCGAAGCGATAAACGCAGTCCAAACGCCAGCCGCCTGCCGACACCGCTTCGGGAAAGAGGGCCATCTCCTCCGAATCGGGTGATTGGATCAGCAGATCTTCCTCCCGCATCCGAAGAAAGGCGTCGTCGCCGCGGTCGCGGACAAACCGCTGGAGCGTCCGGATGTCGAAGATCCCGGGGAGGCGCTTTTCATAAAATTGGGCCATCTCCTCCTCCCCGACGAGGAGGTCGTGACGACGCACCTTTTCCTCCATGCCGGCGATCTTCTCGATCAGCGTCCGGTTGTAGAGAAGGAAGGGGAGAGGGGGCTGAACCTCACCCTCGACAAGGGCGCTCCGGATAAAGATCCGGGAGGCCTCCACGGGATCGATCCGCCCGTAGGAGACGGCCCTGCCGGGGACGATCACCAGCCCGAAGAGGGTTATCTGTTCGGAGGCAACCACCTCGCCCCGGGTCTTCTCCCAGTGCGGGGCAAAATAGGTGCGGCGGCAGAGCTCGCCGCCCAGTTCCTCCAGCCAGACGCTTTCGATGTTCGCCACGGTCCGGGCGAAGAGGCGCGAGGTTTCAACCATCTCCGCCGCGACGATCCAGTTCCCGGCGCGGTTGAAGAGGCCGGATCCCGGAAAAATCATTGCCTGTCTCCCCTGGGTCGCCGTGTAGAGGTTCTTCTCTTTTTTCACGGCAATATGTCCAAGGTAGCCGCTCAGGATGGAACGATGGATCGCATTGTAGAGATCGGCCCCCTCTTTTTGGGTTGAATTTGGCTTTGCCGAAAGAAATTTCTGTTCCGTCAGGATCGTCCGGAGCTGGTCATGGACATCCCGCCATTCCCGAATGCGCCGGTACGAGAGGAAGTGCTCCCGGCAGAAGCGGCGGATCCGGTTCTGTGTTTTCGATGAATCCCCGGCATCGTGGCAGCGCTGCCAGATCCGCAGCAGCGAGACGAAATCCGAGGCGGGATCCTTGAAGAGGGCGTGCATTTGGTCCGCCTGCGCCTCCTTCTCGGCCGGCCTCTCCCGCGGGTCCTGACTGCTGAGCGCCGCGGCGATAACGAGAATCTCCGTTATACATTCTTCTTGTTTTGCTTCAAGAATCATCCGGGCGATCCTGGGGTCGATCGGAAGCCGTGCCATGATCCGCCCCCGCTCCGTCAGCCGCCAGGGATCGCTCTTTCGCCGCGATTCGTCTTCCTCCCGTTCGATCGCCCCCAGCTCCAGCAGGATGTCGATCCCATCCCGGATGCTTTTCGGGGCGGGCCTGTCGATGAATGGAAATGCGTCGATGTCGCCGAGGTCGAGGGCAAGCATTCGCAGGATCACTCCGGCCAGGTTCGAGCGGAGGATCTCCGGCGACGTATAGAGCGGCCGGCCGAGATAATCCTCCTCCGTGAAGAGGCGGATGCAGATACCGTTTTCGACCCGGCCGCAGCGTCCTTTGCGCTGATCGGCGCTGCTTTGCGAGATCGCCCGGACGGGAAGACCCGCCGTCCGTGAACGGGGATTGTACTGGGAGATGCGGGCGAGGCCGGTGTCGATCACATACCGGATTCCCGGGATCGTGAGCGAAGTCTCGGCCACGTTTGTCGCGATTATAATCTTCCGGAGGTTCATCGGCTGGAAGACGCGCTCCTGCTCCGGCCGGGTGAGTCGGGAAAAGAGCGGCAGAATCGCGGCCTCTTCCCGGAGACGGCCGCTCAGAAGCTCCCGGGTCTCCCGGATGTCCCGCTCCGTCGGCATGAAGATCAGGATATCGCCTTGCTTGCGCCGTCCGGTTAACTCCTCGACCGCCCGGACCGCCGCATCGATGTGGTTGATCTCTCCTTTTTCCTCGAGGTCACGATCGAGCGGGTCATAGCGCACCTCGACGGGATAGAGTCGCCCCGACACCTCGATGATCGGGGCATCATCGAACGCGCGGGAAAACTTTTCCGTGTCGATCGTCGCCGAGGTGATGACGACGCGCAGATCCCGCCGCCGCACGAGGATGTTTTTCAGGATGCCGAGGATGAAGTCGATGTTGAGGCTCCGCTCGTGCGCCTCGTCGATGATGATCGTGTCGTAGGCCCGAAGCAGCGGATCGGTCTGCGCCTCCATCAGGAGAATCCCGTCGGTCATGATCTTGAGAAAGGCGCTTCGCGGGGTCCGGTCATCGAAACGGATCTTGTAGCCGACCGAATGGCCGACCTCCTCACCCATCTCTTCGGCGATTCTCCGGGCGACGGTCGTCGCCGCGATCCGCCGTGGCTGCGTGCAACCGATCAGGCCGGCGAGACCCCGCCCCGCCTCCAGGCACATCTTCGGGATCTGCGTCGTCTTCCCGGAGCCCGTCTCCCCGGTGACGACGACCACGGGATGTTTTCGGACAGCGGCGACGATTTCCTCCTTTTTCAGCAGGATCGGAAGGGCAGGGGGGTATTCGAGCCGCGGCAGACGGGCGCGTCGTTCATCCATCCTTTTCTTCAGGCTCTCCGATCGGGACAAATTTCTCTCTCCTCTTTTTATGAAGCCAGAATACCTGCGTCGCAGGTCTTGCGTTCGCGGGATCATACCTGTACCGGTTCCGGATGTCACCAGAAAAATCTGCTGCTCACACCGGCCCTGCCTTCGCAACCGTGTCTGATCTAACCCCTGTTCCTCCAATCCTCTCTTGCATATAACCCTCCGCCTTCGGAAACATTTATTTATGAGGCAACTGGTCATTATCCTTGACATGAATTATGGATGGTGGTAATGAACCCGCGAATTGTGATGATTCATGTCGGGGCGTGGCGCAGTCTGGTAGCGTATCTGAATGGGGTTCAGAGGGCCGGTGGTTCAAATCCACTCGCCCCGACCAATTTATAATGAAACCGCCGAACAGGCGGTTTTTTAATGTATTGACGATCTTCCTCCGATCATGGATGTTGACATTCGGAGGTTCAATGAATATAAAGGTAGGGCTTCTATCATGCGAGAGTGGCGGAACTGGTAGACGCACTGGATTTAGGATCCAGCCCGCCTTAGCGGATAGGGGTTCAAATCCCCTCTCTCGCACCAATCCGTCTGTTATCTGAATATAATATCTTGGACAAAGGAGCGTATTGCCGTGAGTGACATCAGTGCCGCTGTTAAAATTGAAGATATCAGTGCCGTTAAGAAGAAACTATCCTTTGATGTCCCGTGGGTGGATGTGAAAAGTGAGTTGGATGCGGTTTACCGCAAGGTAGGAAAAACGGTCAAGATCAAAGGATTCAGGCCGGGCAAGATTCCACGGGAAATCCTGGAGAGACACTACCGGGAAGATGCCGAGGAAGAGACGATCTCCAATCTGGTGAATCGGTACTACTGGGAGACTTTGCAGAAGAAAGATATTCCAGCGGTGACTCAGCCGGAGATTGAACAGAAGGGGATTGAGGCGGAAAAGGATTTCACCTTTTCGGCGACGGTTGAGGTGGAACCCGCCGTCGAACCGAAGGACTATCTCGGTCTGGAATTGGAGAAACAAGAACCGGTTGTGACCGATGAGGATTTTGAAGCAAGAATGCTGGAAATTCGCCAGATGTTCGCCACCATGGAAGAGGTGGAGGAAGACCGCGGGATCCGAATGGGCGATTTTGTCACCCTCGATTTCTCGGGCGCACTTGCCGGGGAGCAGCTCAAGGAGTTGAAGTCCGAAAACTACCTGCTGGAAATCGGTTCGAAAACCTTTGTGCCCGGTTTCGAGGAGCAGCTCGTTGATTTGAAACAAGGCGAGGCGAAAACCGTTGCCGTCAAATTTCCCGACAATTACAATGCCGCCCATCTGGCGGGGAAAGATGTGGAATTCACGGTCAATATCAAGGGCATTCGGGTGAAGAAACTGCCGGAAGTCGATGAACAGTTTATCAAGAATTTTGAACGTTACGAATCCCTGGAAGCCCTCAAGGCCGATGTTCTGCAAAACCTGGAAGAGGAGAAGAAGCGAAAAATTGCGCTCGAGTTTGAAAAGCAGATCAGCGATAAACTATTGGAGAAAAATGTTTTTGAGGTCCCTGACTCCTTTGTCGAGCGCCAGATCTATTATATGATGTCCGACACGCAGCGAAGAATGGTCTCCGGCGGCATGGATTCGAAAAAGGCGGCCGAATTCAGCATGAAACTCCATGATCATTTCCGGGAGGAGGCGGCCAAGATCGTAAAAACCGTTCTTCTGCTCAAGGGCATTGCGGGTAAGGAAGCGCTGACCGCGGGAGAGGACGAGGTGGAAAAGCAGATACGGGAGATCGCCGCACAGCGGGCCCAGGATTATGAGACCCTTCGAAAATCGCTTGAAAAGGACGATCTGATCGACAACATCCGGAGCGAGATCCTGAACCGGAAGACCTATGCGTTCCTGGAGACGAAGGCGCAGGTGACAACCGTCAGAACGGAAAAGAAGGGAATTCCGGAGGGGGAAAAATGAACCTGATACCCATGGTGGTTGAACAGGACGGTCGCGGCGAAAGGGCATTCGATATCTATTCGAGACTCCTTAAGGATCGCATCATCTTCCTCGGGACGGCCATCGATGATGACGTTGCGAACCTTGTCATTGCGCAGATGCTCTATCTGGAATCGGATGATCCCGACAAGGAGATCTTCTTTTATTTGAACACCCCCGGCGGACATGTCAGCTCGGGAATGGCGATTTACGATACGATGCAGTATATCAAGCCCGCGGTCAGTACGTTCTGTATGGGACAGGCGGCGAGCATGGGCGCCCTTCTTCTGGCGGCGGGTCAAAAGGGAAAGCGGTTTGCCCTCCCCCATTCGCGAATCCTGATCCATCAGCCTCTGGGCGGATTCCAGGGGCAGGCGACGGACATCGACATTCAGGCGCGCGAGATCCTGAGGTTGAAGGAAGAGCTGAATCAGATCCTGGCCGGACTGACGGGTCAACCGCTGGAAAAGATCGCGTCCGACACCGAACGGGACTATTACATGACCGGCGCCAAGGCCGTGGAATACGGCATTATTGATGAAATCATCGTCCAACGAGGTTGAGACGGTTTACGAAAGAGGGTTTTCTTATGGCTAAAAAAGCAAGAGATCCGCAGGACGGCCGGGGGTTGCTGTTCTGTTCATTCTGCGGGAAAGACCAAAACGCAGTGAAAAAGCTTGTCGCCGGTCCCACGGCCTACATCTGCGATGAATGCATTGAGTTGTGCCGCTGCATCGTGGAGGAAGAGTCTGAAAAGGGCGGTACGGAGGAGCTCCGCAAAGGAATCCCCGAACCGAAGAACATTGCGAGATTTCTGGACCAGTATGTCATCGGACAGGATCGCTCGAAAAAAGTCCTGTCCGTAGCCGTTTACAACCACTACCGCCGACTGTTTTCCCGTGTTGATATGGGCGGGGTCGATATTCAGAAGAGCAATATTCTGCTGATCGGACCGACCGGGTCCGGAAAGACGCTTCTGGCGAAGACCCTGGCCAGGATGTTGAATGTCCCCTTTACCATTGCCGATGCGACGACGTTGACCGAGGCCGGCTATGTAGGAGAGGATGTGGAGAATATCATTCTCAGCCTCCTGCAGAACGCCGATTACGATGTCGAGAAGGCCTCCAAAGGGATAGTCTATATCGATGAAATCGACAAGATCGCCAAAAAATCGGGAAACCCTTCGATCACCCGGGATGTGTCGGGAGAGGGGGTCCAGCAGGCCCTGCTCAAGATCATTGAAGGGACGACGGCCAACATTCCGCCCAAAGGGGGAAGAAAACATCCGCAGCAGGAATTTATCCAGGTCGATACGTCCAATATCCTGTTTATCTGCGGCGGGGCATTCAACGACCTCGACGGTATCATTGCCCGTCGGATCGGCTTCAATGCGATGGGTTTCGGGGCGGAGATCCGCAGCAAGAAGGAGAAAAAGACGGACCAGTTGCTCAGCGAGGTGCAACCCGAAGATCTCTTGAAATACGGCTTGATCCCCGAGTTCATCGGCCGTCTGCCGGTGATCGCCACGCTGAACGAACTGACCCAGGAGGATCTGATCCGCATCCTGGGGGAGCCCAAGGATGCCATCGTTCGTCAGTATCAGAAGCTTTTCGAGCTGGAAGGGGTAAAACTGAAATTTACGGAAGGCGCATGCCGGGCCATTGCGAAACTTTCCGTGGAGCGCAAGTCGGGCGCCCGCGGTCTGCGCGCGATTCTGGAAAATACCATGCTCGATATCATGTACGAGCTTCCGTCAACCACGGATGTGAAGGAATGTGTTATCAGCGAGGAAGTCGTGATGAACAAGGAAAAACCGATCCTCCTTTTTGAAAAGCAGTCTGAAACCGCTTAATTTGAAATAGAGCAGGAAGAAGAGATGATGTCCGATAAAATAGAGAACAGGGAAATGAATGCGGGGATGATGGATATTCCCCTTCTGCCCCTTCGGGACGTGGTGGTCTTTCCTCATATGATCGTTCCTCTTTTTGTGGGAAGGGAAAGATCGATCGCCGCACTGGAATCCGCGATGAAGGAGGAAAAAGGGATATTCATGGTGGCGCAGAAAAGCGCGCAGAAGGATGATCCGGGAGAGGAAGAGATCTATCGCATCGGGACGATCGGGATCATCATTCAGTTGCTGCGTCTGCCCGATGGTACGGTCAAGGTGCTGGTCGAAGGGAAGAAACGGGGCATCATCCGCGAATATCTTCCCTGCGAGGACTATTTCCTGATTCGCGCCGAAGAGATGGAGGAGACCGGCGGGACGGAAAAAGTCCGGATCGAGGCTTTGATGAGAAGCATCCGGGAATCGTTTGAAACCTACGCCAAGATGACCAAGAAGGTCCATCTGGAGATGGTCGGGACCATCGCTTCCATCGAGGAGCCCTCAAAGCTGGCCGATGTCGTCATTTCCCAGATTAACGCCAAGCTGGAGGACAAGCAGAGAATTATCGAAATCTTCCATGTTCCGGAACGGATGGAGGCGATTTATGAACTGATGCTTTCGGAGATCGAGATCCTTCAGGTCGAGGAGAAGATCAAAAGACGGGTCAAGAAGCAGATGGAAAAGACCCAGAAGGACTACTACCTCAACGAACAGATGCGGGCGATCCAGAAAGAGATGGGGGAGAAGGACGATTATCGCAACGAAATCGTGGATCTGGAAAAAAGGCTGAAACAGAAAAAGCTTTCCGAAGAGGCGCACAAGAAGGTCAAACAGGAAATCAAAAAGATGCAGATGATGGCCCCGATGTCCGCCGAGGCAACGGTGGTCCGGAATTATATCGACTGGCTGCTCGATATGCCGTGGTCCGAAAAAACGGAAAACAAGCATTCGCTGAAGGAGTCGGAAGCTATTCTGGAAGAGGACCATTATGGTCTCAAACAGGTCAAGGAGAGGATCATTGAATATCTGGCTGTTCAAACCCTCGTCAAGAAGAACAAGGGTTCGATCCTCTGTCTCGTTGGTCCGCCGGGCGTCGGGAAAACCTCCATCGCTAAATCCGTGGCCCGTGCAACCAATCGGAAATTCGTTCGGCTTAGTCTGGGCGGCGTCCGGGATGAAGCGGAGATCCGGGGACACCGGCGGACCTACATTGGCGCCATGCCGGGTAAGATCATCCAGCTACTCAAGAAGGCCGGGACGAACAACCCTGTTTTCTGTCTGGACGAGGTGGACAAACTGAGTTCCGATTTCCGTGGGGATCCCTCGTCCGCGCTGCTGGAGGTGCTCGATCCGGAGCAGAACATTGCCTTTAACGACAACTATCTGGAGGTCGATTATGACCTCTCCGATATCATGTTCATCACCACGGCCAATGTCTTGCAGACCATTCCCGCGCCACTTCAGGACCGGATGGAGGTGATCCGCCTGGCCGGATATACGGAGCCGGAAAAGCTCAATATCGCCAAGCAGTTCCTTGTATTCAAGGAGATGGAGGCGAACGGGCTGAAGAAAAACGACGTGGTTTTTACGGACGGGGCGCTGCTCACGATCATCCGTCAATACACCCGGGAAGCGGGGGTCCGGAATCTGGAGCGCGAAATCGCGTCGATATGCCGGAAGGTCGCCCGGAAGATCGTGACCGACGGCGCAAAAGGATGTATCCGAATCTCCTCCAAGTCGGTTCAGGGGCATCTGGGCGTGCCGAAATTCCGTCATGGTGAAACCGAAGGGCGGGATCAAATCGGCCTGACGATCGGTCTTGCCTGGACCGAGGTCGGCGGGGAGTTGCTGGTCATCGAGACCTCGATCATGAAGGGGACTGGCAAGATGACCCTGACCGGAAAGTTGGGCGATGTCATGCAGGAGTCGGCACAGGCGGCGCTGACGTACGTACGCGCCCGGGCGGAAAAATTCGGACTGCCGGAAGGTTTCTACAAGGAGACGGACATCCATGTCCATGTTCCGGAAGGGGCGATTCCAAAGGACGGGCCCTCCGCCGGCATTGCGATGGCAACCTCCATTGCCTCCGCGTTCATCCGCCGGAAGGTCAGGGGGGATCTGGCCATGACGGGCGAGATCACGCTGCGGGGCCGGGTGCTGCCGATCGGAGGATTGAAGGAGAAGCTGCTGGCTGCGCATCGGGGGAATATCCGGACCGTGATCATCCCCAAGGACAACGAAAAGGATCTGGCGGAGGTCCCGGCCAATGTCCTGAAGAACCTTGAAATCATTCTCGTGGAGAATGTCGATGAAGTCCTGAAGGCCGCGCTGCTGCCGGCAGAGGGAGCGGGTGATCGGGTGGAACCAAACGGGGAGGCAATGGCACCCGCCGCCGATTCCGCGGATAGGATACCCGTTCCGTTACAGGCCTCGTTGCATGAACGGTAAATATTGAACTTAATTCTTGACAACCGATGGAATCGCTGTTAGATACCACCCGGAAAAAGAGGGGTAATGCGGGCGGGTAGCTCAGCTGGGAGAGCGCCACGCTTACA
>Ga0209638_1001664_pt1 | contig 14004 bp, 12 predicted proteins | sample BarGraNGADG00211_FD_184490 | JGI IMG/M metagenome (GOLD analysis project Ga0209638, IMG submission 184490) | Arctic peat soil microbial communities from Barrow, Alaska - Barrow Graham LP Ref core NGADG0002-211 (SPAdes) (version 2) | ecosystem: Environmental > Terrestrial > Soil > Wetlands > Peat... | reverse complement strand
CGCTTCAGCGCGCCGCCGCGGGCTTCAGCCTGCGGAGAGCCAGCACGGCGAGCTGAAGCTCGCCGCAGCACGCTGAAGCGTGCGCCACGTGGGGTGTTATGCCCCTTCAATTATGCGCGGCTGTAGAGACCCGTTTTTCTTCAATGACTTCCCTGCGTTAGAATTGGAGAGTCCCCATGGCTCCCGACTCGACGCAAGGATCTCTCAAGCAGCGCGGCGTCCGCTTGACCCGCCAGCGCCAGATCCTGCTCGAACTCATCGATAAGACCAGCGACCACCTCGATGCCGAGCGGCTCTACCAACTGGCCAAGGAGCGGGACCCCAAGATCAATCGGGTCACCGTCTACCGCACGCTGAAAATGCTCAAGACGGGCGGGCTGGTGGATGAGTTGGATCTCATGCACTATGGGGGCGACCAGCACTACTATGAAACGCGCCTCAAGCAGGAGCACGCCCACGCCATTTGCCTGCGTTGCGGCAAGGTGGAGGAGTTTTTCGGCGAGCCGCTGCAACGCTTGAGGAAGCAGGTGGAAACGCATTTGGGCTTCCAGGTGCTGCTGGCGCGCACCGAAGTCGGCGGCTATTGCGCGCACTGCCAGACGCTGCGGGCGCGCGAAGTGGAAGAGTTGCGCAGCCATCCTCCGGAGCCGCCGAAGGATGTCTCCGGGACGCGCGGGAAATCCGCCCGCCGCCGGGCGCCCCTGCCCTCGCGGCGCGCGTGATGGAACCGGCGGCCACGCCCCCGCGCGCCGAGCCGGCGTCGCTGGTGGTCATCGACCCCAACGGCCACCGTACCCGCGTGCCCATCGATCCGCTGCCTTTTCAAATCGGCCGGAATCCCGAAAATCACCTCATCCTCCGCGACAGCCGCGTTTCGCGTACGCACGCGAGCATCGTCTTCGAAGACGGCGACTACGTGCTGAAGGATTGCGGCAGCCGCCACGGTCTCCACGTGAATGGGCAGCGCGTCTCGCGCCACGCGCTGCGCAACTCCGACAGAATCGAATTCGGCGCGCAGGATTCCTACGCCCTCGTCTTCGCGCTGGATGGCGCCGAATTGAAGCGGCTCATCGAACAGATGGGCGCGGCCGGCGTGGCGCCGCACGGCGTTCAGCCGCTTCCGGGCGTGGGCGGCAACCTGGCCAAGTTGCGCGCCATCCTCGACCTGGCGCGCACCATGCAAGGCTCGCTTTCCGTCGACGACGTGCTGGCCTCCGTGGTGGATGCGGCCCTTGCGGTCACCGGCGCCGAGCGCGGCTTCCTGCTGCTGCGCTCCGGAGACCGGCTGGAAACCCGGGTGGCGCGCCGCCGCGACGGCCGCCGCCTGCAAGACAGCGACCTGCGCGTCCCCCGCGAGGTGCTGCGCCTCGCGCTCGAACGCCGCCGCGAGCTGTTCCACATGAACTTCGACCCCCTGAGCGGCGAGGAGACGCAGGCGTCCCGTAGCGTCGTGGACCTGGAGCTGCGCAGCGTCGTCTGCGTTCCGTTGGTGCGCATTCGCACGGGGCAGAGCGACGTCACCAGCGTCCTCTCGGCCGGCGGCGAAACCGTGGGCGTTCTGTATCTGGATTCGCGCTTGGCCGCGGCAGACTTGGCGGGCGGCAACCGCGAGTTGATCCAGACCCTCGCCATCGAAGCCTCCACCGTGCTGGAAAACGCGCGCCTGCTGGAGGAAGAGCGGGCCAAGCATCGCCTGGACGAGGAATTGAGCCTCGCCCGCACCATCCAGCAGAGTCTCTTGCCGCGCTCGCTCCCTACGGAGGGATGGCTGCGCGCCTCCGGCAGCAGCGTGGCCTCGCGCATGGTGGGCGGCGACTACTTCGACGTCACCGAGGTGAATTCGGATTGCTGGTCGGCAGTGGTGGCCGACGTTTCCGGAAAGGGCGCCGGCTCGGCGCTGTTGGCCGCGCTCCTGCAAGGCGCGTTGATCACCGCCACGGAACACCCGTCGGTGCTCGGCCGGCGCATGGAACGGCTCAACCGGTTCTTGATCGAGCGCACCGGCGGCGAGAAATATGCCACCGTCTTCTATTGCCTGTTGGACCGCGACGGGCGCCTCAGTTACGTCAATGCGGCGCACTGCCCGCCGTTGGTGGTGCGCTCCGGTGGCGCGCAGACGGGTCTGGACGCCACCGGCATGCCGGTCGGCCTGGTGGAGACCGCCGACTACGCCGTAGCCGAGGCACGGCTCGCTCCCGGCGATAAACTCGTGATCTACACGGATGGCGTCACCGAGGCGCAGAACGCGGCGGGCGAGTTCTTCGGCAAGAAGCGATTACAGGAGACCGTCGCCGCCCACTCCGCCGAATCGTGCCAGGCGGTTTACGATGCCATCCAGGGCGCCGTATCCGCGTTCACCGAAGGCGCCGAGCAGTCCGACGACATCACCGTGCTGGTGCTGGAATACCGGGGATAATTCCCAATAGGCGTTAACTCAAGCGTCGCCTGGTTGCCAGGAGCCGGGATTCGGCGGCCCAGCCCGACGACATTTTGCAGACATACTCTTTGCATCAATAGCACAGGCGGGCAGCAACGCCATGACAGGAAGCGCGGCTTTGAGCCGGCGCGGCGCCCAGTGGGGCGGACCTCCCGGTCTGCCTTCTTTCCGCGGCGCACGTTCGAGAAGCGCTCGCAATTCAACCGATCCCGGCGCCCATATTCTCAATGAGTCGCGACGGTTTTCGACCGGGCCGCCCGGCAACAAAGAAGGCAGACCGGGAGGTCCGCCCCACTGACGCCTACGGCAGCAATTCCCGCAGTTGCGCCATCAACTGAGAAGGAAAAAACGGCTTGCGCAAGAAGCGCACGTGGCCCGCTTTGCTCACCGGCGGCGCTTCTTTCGAGTAGCCTGAAATCAGCAGCACGGATGCGTGGGGGTGCAACTCGATCACGCGCTCAGCCAGCTTGGCGCCGTCCATTTCGGGCATCTTCACGTCGGAGATCAGCAGGTGTACGGTCTCGCGCTCGCAGATCTCGAGCGCTTCCGCCACCCGGCGCGTCACCAGGACGTGGACGCGCCGCTGCTTGAGAATGGTTTCGAGCAGCCGCAGGATCTGCGGATCGTCGTCGACTATCAGAACAGTTCGCGTGCCGTTGTCCATTCGAGGATTCGATGCCGCGGAACGGCGCACGCCGCTAGTCGTAGAAATTCCTGTCCCAGGCGTGGCGCTTGAGAACCGCCAGGGTTTCCTCGGGCAGCGGACCTTGGGCGGATAGCGCGGCATTGGCTTCCACGTGGCGCACCGTGCGCATGCCGGGAATCACCGACGAGACCGCGGGGTGAGAAAAGCAGAATCGCAGCGCGGTTTCCGGCAGGTCCGCGCCATCGCCCAGGTCCCGGCGCAACGCCGCGACGTGCTCCGCTACCTGCCGCTTGCGGTCGCCGCTGAAATAGGAATCGCGGAAATCTCCCGGCGGGAACTTTGTGTTCGCGCCGATTTTCCCGGTGAGCCCGCCTTCGTCCAGCGGCACGCGAGCCAGCACGCCGATGTTCTCCTTGATGGCCAGCGGAAACAGATCCCTCGCCGCCCCCTGGTCGAAAATGTTGTAGATCACCTGCACGGCGTCAATCAGGCCGGTCCGGATGACGCCGAGGCCCGAATCCGGGTCGTGGTCGGACAGCGACAAGCCGACGGCGCGTATTTTACCGTCGCGCTTCAGGTCTTCGAACGCGCGGCGCCACTCGTCGCGGTCGATCCACTCGGGGTTCCAGACGTGCAGTTGCAGCAGGTCGATGGCATCCAGCTTGAGGTTTCGCAGGCTCTCTTCCGCGGATCGGACGATGTAGTCGTACGGAAACACGGCTTCGATGCCAACACCCGCGCGGGCGGGCCATAACTGGTTTTTGGGCGGCACTTTGGTAGCGACGTAGATATTGCGGCCCGCCCCGCGGACCACCTGCCCCACCAGTTGCTCGCTATGGCCGTCGCCGTAAGCCAGGGCCGTATCGATGAAATTCACACCCAACTCGATGGCGCGCCGCAGCGCCGTGAGCGACTCGTCGTCGGTCCCGCCAAGCCACTGTATGCCGCCGATGCCCCAGGCGCCATAGCCGATTTCGGAAACCTGAAAGTTAGTCCTGCCTAGTTTGCGATAGTTCATTGCTTGTCGGTCCGCTCACTGCGTCACTGCGATGGTCACGCCCGGCTGCGTCCCGGCGCTGCCCACCGTCGCTACTACCGCCACATTCCCCGGCGCGACCCCGCTGGGAACCTGCGCGGTGACTTGCATGACTCCCGCCACCACGCCGGGTATTCCGCCGTAGGATACTACCGTGGCCGGTTGTCCGCCGATGGTCACCGTTACCGGCAGCACCGGCGCCGGTGGCGTGGCCGAACCCGGTAGTCCGTCGGTTCCCGCCGGATTCGTCTGGCCCTCGCCGGTCTCGTACAGCGTGATGGTGTTCCCGATCTTGACCGCGTTCCCCGCTCCATTCAGCGAGCCGTCCTGGTTAAACGCCACCGCCTGTCCCGTCCCGGAGTAGTTCAGGGTGTAAAGCGCCGGCGCCGCGGGAGCCAGCGATACCGAGACCGGGGCCGTGATCGGGCCGGGGTCCTGAACCAGCGGCGCCGGCACGACCGGCCCGGTGACGGGGTCATATATCCTGATGTTCTGGATGGCCGGCAGGTACTGTACGACCACCTGCACGGACGTTCCGGTCACGGAATAGGGAACCACGGCCGCCACCTGGGTGTTCCATGTGTAGACCACCGGCCCCGGCGTTCCGTTGAACAGAACCGTGGTACCTGCCAGGCTCTTGGCCAAATGGCCGAACGTGTCGAACTGGCCCAGCGTCAGTTGCGCGGGTCCCAGGCCGGAGCCGTAGATCACCACCACCTCGCCCGGCGAAATCGGCCCTGACAGACTGCTGGCGCTGTTCGTCACGGCTCCAATACTCATGGTGACGCTGAGCGGCGTCAGCATCCGGATGGCGTTGTTGCCGGAATCGGCCACGTAGAGAACGCCCGATGCGCTAACCGCGATGCCCGTGGGTCCGTTGAGCCACGCGGCGGCGGCCACGCCGCCATCTCCGAGGTACCCCCGGATGCCGTTGGTGTCGGCAATCGTGATGATGGTTCCGCCCGGGTAGACCTTCCGGACGCGCGTGCTTCCGTCGGTAATGTAGAGATTGCCCGCCGAATCCACCGCCACGCCCGTTGGGTTGCCCAATTGCGCGGCGGTAGCCAACCCGAGGTCGCCCGCGTATCCTCCGGCGCCGTTGCCCGCGACCGTGGAAATCGCGCCGGCGGCGGTAACCAGGCGGACGGCGTTGTTGTTGGTATCGGCGATGTACATGTTGCCCGCCGCATCGGCCGCCACCGCCTTCGGGCCGCTCAATTGCGCGTTCGCGGCCTGCGAGCCGTCGCCGGCATACCCCGCGACGCCGTTGCCCGCCACCGTCGAGATCGCGCCGCTCGCGGAGATCTTCCGCACGCGGTTGCCGCCGAACTCCGTGACATACAGATTGCCGGCCGCATCCAGAGCCAAGCCGAACGGCGCATTCAATTGCGCGCTGGCGGCCGGTCCGTTATCTCCCGCGGATCCGGCCGTACCGGTTCCCGCGAAGGTCGTGATCGTGCCGGTGGATGCCACCTTGCGCACACGGTTGTTGGCGCTATCGGCGATATACACGTTCCCGAGCCCATCCACCGCCACGCCCTCGGGCGCGTTCAGTTGCGCGGCGGGACCGTTGCCGGCATCGCCGCCAAATCCCGCCGAACCATTGCCGGCGATGGTCGAGATCGCGCCGTTCACGGCGATCTTTCGCACCACGTTGTTGACCGAGTCCGAAACGTACACGCTCCCGTCCACGCCCACCGCGACGCCGTGCGGAAGGTTCATCTGCGCTTTGTTCGCCTGCCCGCCGTCGCCCGAAAAACTGTAGACGCCGTTTCCCGCGACCGTGGAGATGGACGGACCGACGCTGCCTACGGAGGGGATCTTTCGGATTCTCAAATTCCCGGAATCCGCGATGTACGCGTTGCCGGAGGAATCCACCGCTATGCCCGTGGGCATGTTCAACACCGAGGCCGAGGCAGGTCCGCTATCCCCGGCGAAGCCGTTCGGCCGGTTGCCGGCAATGGAGTTGATCTGGCCGGTGGTGATGTCGATTTTCCGGAGGCGGCCGCCCAATACGTCGGGTTCCACCTCATAAACGTTGCCGCCGGGATCCACCGCCACGGCGAACGGCGAAACCAGGCCCGCCACGTTCGCCAGCCCGCCGTCGCCGAAATAGCCGACGGTGGCTGTGCTGTTGCCCGCGATGAAATTGATGTTCCCGTCCGTGGTGATCTTGCGGATCAATCCGTTGCCCGTGTCGGCGATATAGATGTTGCCCGACGAATCCACCGCCACGTCCTCGGGAGTGCGAAACTCCGCGAGATTGGCCTGGGAGCTGACGGGGGTGGTGGGAACCGGGTCGGGGTACCCTGCATCGCCCCGGTAACCCGCATAGGTGTCGCCGGCGATGGTGGTGATGGTTCCGTCCGTGTATACCTTCCGGATGCTGTTGTTGCTCGTGTCCGCGATGTAAACGTTACCGCCCGCATCGACCGCGACGCCCGAGGGCAAGTGCAGGTTGGCCTGGGTGGCCGGCCCGCCGTCGCCCAGGGAAGGTGTTGGGGGGCTGGCCGGCTGGCCTGGGAGAGAGGCTCCGGTTTGGCCATTCCCGGCGAAAGTGCCGATGATGCCGGCGGCCGAGATCACCCGCACGCGATTGTTCCCCGCGTCCGCGATGTAGAGATTGCCCTTGGAATCCAGGGCTAAGCCTTGCGGTGAGTTCAATTGGGCGTTTACGGCGGGTCCGCCGTCGCCGGAAAAGCCTGGATGCGAGGTCCCCGCCACCAGGGTGAGCGTACCGCCACTGCTCACCTTGAACACGGAATTCAGACTGCTGAAATAGAAATTGCCGGCGCTGTCCGTGGTCACGCGCACCGGTTGCCCAATGGAGAGGCTCACGGCCGATGCCGGCGTGGCCGGCGGCGCGGCGCCCGCGACCGTGGAAATCGAATACTGCTGCGCCATTCCCGCCGCACAGGACGCCAGCAGGATCAATCCGCTTCGGTAGAGCCTTCCAACCGCTTCTAACATGTATATAATTCCAGTCCGATGCTTTCGTAATAGCGCAAAAATACGGGGTTTAAGCAGCTATGATACCACTCGAACGGCCAGCGTCTTCGCCCACGGCCCCCGGCCGCTAAGGACGCGAATAACACACTTGTTTTCAATGGGCGCGACTGCGCGCCGGGCGGCGGGCCGTGACGTAAGCTGGGCGGGTTCCTCCAGGAACCTGTTGCTGCAAGCACCCAGTTGTGGATTACCGGCCCGACCGCTCCCTGAATCGGTATTACAACCTGTCCGTTTCGCCGCGCGCCGCGACGATTCGTGGAGTGGGCCTCCAGGCCTGCCACGCCGGCGTCCGTGCCGGCGTTCTTCCCGACAAATGCCGGCGCGTACGCCGGCATGGCAAGCCAGAGGCTCGCTTCACGGGGCTTTGGTTGCGGGTATGCCGCTCTGCGGGGCCGTCGCCGAAGTCTTCTACGGTCACAGGCCGAACATGGCGTGGTACTTTTGCGGCAGTCGTGTGCGCTGCATCTGGTGGTTGACGAAAACGTGGCGGGTGTACCCGGTGGCTAGGACCTGGCCGGATTCCGCCAGGCGCATTTCATATGCGAAGGTGGCGATGCGGGCGTTGGCGTCGTCCACCCAGGTCTTGACGATCACCTCGTCGTCGAAGCGGGCCGGCGCACGGTAGCGGCAATAGGATTCGGCCACCGCCAGGCGAACGCCGTCTTCGTTTTCCATGTCGCGGTAGTTGAAGCCCAGAGACTTGCAAAGCTCCACGCGGCCCACTTCCATCCAGACCAGGTAATTGGCGTAATAGACCACGCCCATGCAGTCGGTTTCGGCGTAGCGTACGCGCAAACGAGTTTCGGCGGTGGGTTTCATGGGTAGAAGTATTGTAGCCCGGCGCAACGGGGGGGCGACCGATACCGTCTGTTAGACTGAGTGTTACTGCCCAACATGCGTGCGCGGGTGTTGTTTTTCGGCGTCTTGAAGGACCTGGTGGGGCGGCCCTCGGAAGAGGCCGAAGTCCCCGCCGGGAGCACTCTGGGCGCCGTGCTGGAAGGCTACGCGGCGCGGTTTCCGCGCTTGCGGGAGATGACTGGGAGCATCGCCGCCGCGCGGAATCGGCAGTTTGCGGACCTCTCGGCGCAGGTGGAGGAGGGCGACGAAGTGGCCTTCTTGCCGCCGGTGAGCGGGGGAACGGACGCCGCGCCGGCGGAGATTTGCGACGGGGGGCACTATTTCGCGCTTACCCGGCGCGAGATCGATTCCCACGCTGTCGCGGCGCGCCTGATCGCAGGCCCGGAGGGCGCGGTGGTGACTTTCGAAGGCACGGTCCGGAACAATACCAAGGGCCGCCCCACGCGCTTTCTGGAGTACGAGGGCTACGAACCGATGGCGCTCCAGGCGATGGCGCGGATTGGGCGCGAAATCGCCGCCGCACGCGAGATCTGCCGCATCGCGATGGTGCATCGCCTGGGCCGCGTGCTGGTGGGCGAAACCAGCGTGGCGGTGGTGGTCACGGCGCCGCACCGGCGGCCGGCTTTCGAGGCCGCGCTCGAAGCCATCGACCGGCTCAAGAAAGTCGTTCCCATCTGGAAGAAGGAGTACTTCGCGGATGGCGAGGTGTGGGTGGAAGGAGAAGGGGACCGCGATGCAAGCTGAACGCGGGGGCCGGGGACCAGGGGCCAGGGGCCGGGGTTCGGGCGCTGAACTGGGTTGCAGCCACGCGAGAATCCCCGCGGGACAAGCAGCACCCGGCCTCGGATTTGCGCCCAGACCTCACTCCCCGGCCCGCGCGCAGAGGGTACCCGCCCGGCACGTGGCCTCTGCCCCCCGGCCCCCGGCCCCTGGCCCCCGGCCCCTGGTCGGCCCCCGGCCCCTCTTCCTGCTCTTTCTCACACTCTGCCTCCTGGCAGACTCGGCCGTGGCGCAGCAGCCGGCTGTGTTCCGCGAGAACGTCAACCTGGTGCATGCGGTGGCGACGGTGAGAAACCAGGCGGGCAATCTGGTGGGGGCGCTCCAGAAAGAGGATTTCGAAATCTACGACAATGGCGTGCGGCAGGAGCTCGCGGTGTTCGAGCGCCAGACGGAGCAGCCGGTATCGATCATCCTGATGATCGATACCAGCGGGTCCACCGGCAAGGACCTGAAGTACGAAACCGATTCGGCCAGCCGGTTTCTGCGCGCGCTGCTCTCGGAAGGCAGCGGCCGGGACGCCGTCGCCCTCTATGGCGTCAATGCGGACGTGACGCAGCTCCGCGACTTTACCCACGACTATGCGTCGCTGGAACAGCGGTTCCGGTACTTGTATCCGGAAGGCGCGACGGCGCTCTTCGACGCGATCCTTCTGGGTTCGCGGTCCCTCGAAAAGCGCGAAGGCCGCAAAGTCATCATCGTCGTCACCGACGGCGACGACACTTACTCCAAGACGACTTCCCATCAGGCGCTCGAGGCGGCCCAACTGGCCGATGCCGCGATCTATCCGGTGGTGGTGGTGCCTATCACCAACGACGCCGGCCGCAACATCGGCGGCGAGCACGTCCTGACCTTCATGGCGGAAGGGACGGGCGGCCGCACGTTCATGCCGACGCTGGGGCCGCAACTCGACAAAGCGTTCTCCGAGATCGTCACGGAGCTGCGGACGCAGTATATGCTGGGTTTTTACCCGCACGGCGTGCCGGCCACCAGGGATCGTTTCCATAAGCTGGAAGTGCGGGTGAAGGGGCCGGAATTGCGGGTATCGGCGCGCAACGGCTATTATGGTGAAGTCGAGGCCGCAACCGGCCCGGCGGATGCCCGCGTATCGGTGACCTCCGAAACAACCAGGAAGGTTCCCGACAAGATCAAGAAGCGGTAGGGGAGGCGATTACGTTACAACAGGCTGGAAAGTCCGGAAGGGCGCCGGAACAAACGTTCGAAGAGGCCAAGTACCTGAAGCGCCTCATCGAGAGAGCCACGCCCGTGCGCGTGAAACTGGCGGGCGGAGAAGAGGTAACCGGGACCATCGAGTACTACGACCAGTCGTTCATTCGCCTGACGCGCAAGGGCGAGCCGAATCTGTTCGTATTCAAGCACGATATCCAGTACCTCCAGGAAGAAAGCTAGCGGTGGACGGTTATCTGGAAACCGCCGTTGAGATCGCCCGCGAGGCCGGCGCGCTGCTGGCGACCTACTTCGAGCGGCGCGTCCGGTTCGAGCTCAAGGGCGAATTCGACCTGGTGACCGAAGCCGACCGCGCCTCCGAGAAGCTGGTGGTGGAGCGGCTGCGGACGCATTTTCCCTCGCACGCCATCGTGGCGGAGGAAGGCGGCGGCCACGAAAGCTCCTCCGAATATTGCTGGTACGTGGACCCGCTCGATGGAACCACCAATTTCGCGCACGGGTTCCCGGTGTTCAACGTCACGTTGGGGCTGCAGCGCGCCGGCGAGGCGGTAGCCGGCGTGGTGTACGACCCGATCCGGCAAGAGATGTTTTCAGCCGAACGGGGGGCCGGCGCGTACCTGAACGGCAAGCGCATTCGCGTTTCCCCCACCCGGAACCTGGGCGAGAGCCTCTCATCCACGGGCTTTCCGAGCCGGAAGCGCGGCCACGACGTGAATATCCACTTCTATTACCAGGTAGCCATGGCCTCGCACGGGGTGCGGCGCACGGGTTCGGCGGCCATCGACTTGGCGTACGTGGCGTCCGGACGGCTGGATTTTTTCTGGGAATTCGGCCTGAAGCCCTGGGACATGGCCGCGGGCGTGCTTCTGGTACAGGAAGCGGGCGGCCGCGTCTCCGACATGCACGGCGCGCCGCACAGCATCAATTCGTCGCCGCACCTGCTGGCCGATAACGGCGCGCTGCACGAGCCGGCGCTGGCGTTCCTGTCCGAGATCTTCGGTGGCGCCTTCCGCGCGCCGATGCCCGAGATGAAGTAGGTTCGGCAGACCCCTCCCTCTTGCGCTCGGGCGCGCCGCAGTCCAACACGATGAGACCTGCTTACTGTTAATATCGCAATCGAGAACCGGAGGCGACAAATATGCGTAAGAGCTACCGCACGATCACCATGGCGCTGGCGAGCCTGTTACCCCTTGCCAGTTGCTTTGCAGCCGACATTAAGTTGGTAAAAGCCGTTTCCGACCATTTCGAGCTTTATACCACTGAAAACGAAGCCGCGGCCAAGGCGGCCCTTGAGCACTTCGAAACGGTGCGTGCGTATCTCCTCAAAGCCACCAACGCCCAGGATCCGTTTGCGACGCCGGTGCGGATCGTCGGTTTCAAGTCTTTTGGGGAGTTCAGCTCCTATAATATAAAGCGCGATCCGGGCGCGAAGGCCTTCTCTGAAGCCGGCCCCGCACGCGCCACTATCGTCATGTCCGGTCTCAAGAAGGAGATGTACGAGTACGGCGTGCGCGAGTACGCCACCCTGCTGTTGGACCGCACCGCCCCGAAGCTGCCTTATTGGCTGAAACTGGGGTTTTCCGAGCTTTACTGTACCCTGCGTGTGGAAAACGGACAATTGATGCTCGGCGCTTCCCCCGCCCGGGATTTTCGCAGCAGCACATCGCCGGACTTCAACATGTCCATGTTGATTTCGTTACAGGCCGGATCTCATGGCAACAAGGGAGCGGCCGATTTTTACTCGAGCGCGCCGAATCCCGCGCTCGGCAAACAGGACAGCATGGGCAGCATCGAGGCCAGCCAGACGGTGGACTACCCCGTCCTCGCCTGGCAATTGACCCACATGCTGATGTTCAAGAAGGAGTACGGTTCGAAGTTCGGAGCCTTTGTCGGAGCCCTTGCGAATGGCGAGGACTCGGTCGCTGTGCTGGGACGAATCTACGGCCAATCGCTGGCGGGCCTGCAGCAGGACCTCATCCTGTACATCAAGATGGCCTCCCACATCGTGGTGGGCCTCAAGTTCCAGTTGGAGAAACCCGTGACGCCGCAAGTCAGCCAGCTCTCTCCCGGCGATTCGGCTCCCATCCTGGCCGAGATCAAAGCCGCGAAATAGATCGATACTACAACCTGTCCGTTTCGTTGCGCGCCGCGACGATTCGTGGAGTGGGCCTCCAGGCCTGCCACGCCGGCGTCCGTGCCGGCGTTCTTCCGAGCAAATGCCGGCGCGTACGCCGGCATGGCAAGCCAGAGGCTCGCTCCACGGAGTTTCGCGAATTGCCGAGCGAAAGCGTTACCCATTTACCTTCATTCCAACAGAAGCGCGCCCCACAACGGGAGCTTCGGTATGGAAACGTCCGTCTTCCCTTCTTCCTGTTTCAAGGCGAGCGTGACAGGCTCCACCTCCGGCATGTACCAGCGTGCGGTCTTGAAAAGACCCGCGACCCGTATGGTGATGGCTTCGGCGGGGGAACCGGAATAGTTGAGCAACTGGATCAGCAAGGGCTTACCCGCGTCGCCGGCGCTGGCGTAGGCGATTACCGCCAGCGCGTTGAACGCGATCACCCCCCGGTCCTCCGTCGAGAGCAGATCCCGCAGATCCCGCGCCACGGACTCGGGATCGGGGTCCTTGTAGACGGCCACGCGGCCTTTGCCCAAAAGCGTTTCGGCGTACGGGTCGTCCTTCGGAGGGTCCCCCCACGACGGACCGGCTATCACCAGGCCGCCCCGTTCGGCGAAAGCGCGCAAGACGCTTCGCTCCGCTTCGGAGGGAGGAGCGAGTTCCGTAGCCAGCACCGCCCGAAAGCCGGCCAGCGAGGCGGCGCCCATTTGCGAGCGTACGATCAAGCGGTAGGGAATCTGGCGGCGCGCCACCAGCTTCAAATACTCTTCCTGCGTGTCCGGGTCCGCGGCGGCGGTATCCAGAATCAGGGCCAGATTTCCGTAAGACGCGAATTTCAGCCACCCGGCATGAGCCTCGGCGAAACCGAGGAACGCTCCGACGCGGCGCCACACGCCCACGGCAGCGGCATCGTTGCCTCGCAACTTCGCTCGAAGGGCGTCGTCCAGAGCGACAATCCAGCGGCCGCCGGCCACCGCCGCGTCCGCCACGCACCGGGCGTAGTCCGCCGGCGAGCCGCCCTCGGGCTGCCGGTCAATCCAGACCGGCCGCCAGTTCGGCCCCAGACGGAACGATCGCACCAGCCAAATATTGGAATCGATCCAAGGCTCGCTCGACGGTCCGGACCGTATGCCCATATCCGCGAGGTTGCGGGCGCCCGGCGAGACTCCCTCGACCGCCAGCACCGTCCGATTGGCGGTCCGCCCGCGCGCCGCATCCCGAAAAATGGGAATCACCACGGCGGCTCCGTGGGCTGAGGCAAACGCTTGCTCCAATTTGCCGGCGAACTGCGCCACATCCGGGAACTCTCCGTCCGGAACGAGTCCGTCCAGCTCCGCATCCAAGGCCGCCGCAACGGCATTGGAGGGGTCCGAACCGGGATAGACCAGGCCCAGGACGGCGATGTCCCGCCGATGCGCCTCCGCGGCATACGCTTTGACGAGTTGCTGTTGACGCCGTTCCAGTTCGGCATCCGCGCCGGCGCTCCAGGTAACCAGCAGGCAGTTAACCGGCGAGCCATCGAGCAGGTGAAGCGTGGCCACGTCGTACCAGTGCTCGATGGCATCCCGAACAGCCGCATCGGAAGGCAGGCCAGGAGGCCCGCCCCACTGGGCGCGCCGGGCCAGTTCCAGCGGCCCGCCCTGCCAGCGCGCCGGTATCCAGGAATCGGGCGTGCCCCGGTTCGCGCCCCACGAAACAGAGGGCAGGCACAGTAGAAACGCGATGAAGACGCTATTGCTCGGAATGGCCATTTTCGAGTGACCGGACTCGATTATCTTTCATCTCACCAACGACCGCAACCGCTTGGGCGTATAATTTCGATTGGTGTCCGTAGTTCGATAAGGAGGAACGATGCCAAGTCAGTTGAGCGGCAAGGGCGGCAAGCCACTGGCCGGGGTGAACCGGCGGGAACTGTTCCTGCGGGGAGGAGCGGC
>Ga0209638_1001659_pt1 | contig 14030 bp, 12 predicted proteins | sample BarGraNGADG00211_FD_184490 | JGI IMG/M metagenome (GOLD analysis project Ga0209638, IMG submission 184490) | Arctic peat soil microbial communities from Barrow, Alaska - Barrow Graham LP Ref core NGADG0002-211 (SPAdes) (version 2) | ecosystem: Environmental > Terrestrial > Soil > Wetlands > Peat... | reverse complement strand
TCCTACGGCCGGCTGAGCACCCGATTTTGCGGGCAATTGACCGACGGACCTCGGAACGATAGGAGCCTTCCCGGACGTAACCTATTTTACCTGTAAAACACGTGTTTCCCGGTGCCAGTTTGGGCACCGCTCGGGGTGGCCGAAAAGCCCGACTCCCGCTACCACCTCCGACCCGGGCTCAACCCTACCCGTTCGCGCCGCTCTCGAAGCGGTACCCCATGCGCGGCTCGGTGAGGAAGTAGCGCGGCCGCGAGGGGTCGGGCTCGAGCTTGCGCCGGATCTGCGCCAGATACACGCGCAGGTAGTTCGTCTCCTTCTCGTACCTCGGGCCCTAAACCCGTGCAGGAGCCGGCCAGGTGCGTTTGACCAAGAGCTCAGCGTGCCTCTACTTCTCAGAGGCTTCGGGGCTGACTCTCTCGGGAGGCCTAGGCTTGAGGATCAGCGTCTCCGTCGGAGCGTGAACGAGTAGCCAGGTCAGATCTTTTTCGCTGAAGCCCGATCCTCGCTCGGCGGGCGCGGGGGCGATGATGCGATCGAAGCGCTCGGCATCCCAGAGCCTCTGCAGGGCGTGAGTCGGCGTTCGGCCGCTCTCGATGCGAGCGTCCACGGGGATGCCGGCGCGTAACGAAGCATGTTCGACCGCCTCGAGCAACGGCATCGCTACCGAGACCTGTCGCTGCATTGGAGCGTCGAGCGCGAACTCGAGCGGAATCACGATCAGGTAGGCGGGGACGAGCGTCGCCTCCTCGGCTCGGGCTATGCGAATCGCCGCCTCGAGCGCGTGATGTTCGAGTTCGCCGCCTGTGAACGGCACAAGAATCCGAGTCTCGCCCGCGCTGAGCGTCCGCGGGTGCCGCGCGCGCCATACCAGCAGCAGTACGACCGCGACGGCCGCGACGCTCGCTCCGATCAGCGCGTAGAGCATGCTGCTACTCCTCTCTCAGCGCTCGGTCGGCAACGATCCGCACGTCGATTCCCGGGAGTCCCCGCACCAGACGGGACAGAATCGAGCCGTGCATGAGCTCGCGCAGCCGAGAATCGGTTGGCGTCCCGACGAAGACGTAGGTGGCGCCGCGCTCGTGAGTCACGCGGCGTACAACCTCGACGAAGTCTTCGCCCTCCTCCTCGTAGAAGTGGACGCCGAGGATGCTCGCGAGGCGGCGCATGGCCGCGAGCGCCATCGTCTCCTCATCGCTCAGCTCGCGCCTGGGGTTTCGCACCCAGAGCGCGTCCACCTCTGCTCGGTACTGCTGACCCGAGCGCCAGGCGCGCCTCAGCACGCGTTGCGAACGGGGCTCCGGCGTCACCAACACCAGCAGGCGCTCGGCGACGGCCTGCTGGCTGAGCGGGTCCAATACTTCCGTCTGGCGGCGCAAACCGACATCGGCCGCCAGCGCCGACAACGAGATCTCCCTCAGTGCCGCCAGGTTCTCGAGCCGGAAGAAGTTCCGCAGTGCGACCTTGACGTGTTCCTTCGGGTAGATCTTGCCCGTCTCCAGTCGCTCCAGCAGCGCCTCCGGCGAGAGATCGACCAGCACCACTTCGTCGGCGCGCTCGAGCACGTTGTCGGGGAACGTCTCCCGCACCCGCACGCCCGTCATCTCGGCGACCGTGTCGTTGAGCGACTCGAGGTGCTGGATGTTGACCGTCGAAATGACGTCGATGCCCGCGTCGAGAATGTCGTCGATGTCCTGCCAGCGCTTTTCGTGCGTCATTCCAGGCGCGTTCGTGTGCGCCAGCTCGTCCACCAACGCGAGCCGCGGTCGCCGCTCGAGAACGGCGCCGAGATCCATCTCCTTGAGCGTGAGATCACCGAGCGGAACCTCCAGCGGTGGAACTACCTCCATCCCTTCGGCGAGTGCAGCCGTCTCGGGGCGGTTGTGCGGCTCCAGGTAGCCGATGACAATGTCGCGCCCCGCGGCCTTCGCCTGCTGCCCCTCCTGGAGCATTCGGTACGTCTTCCCGACGCCTGCGGCTGCGCCGAGCAGGATCCGGTAGTGGCCTCTCACGCTCCGAAGATACCGTGGACGACGAGATCGATCAGCTTGATCCCGGCGAAGGGAAGCAGCATTCCACCGAGTCCGTAGATCAGCAGGTTTCGGCGCAGCAGCGCGGTGGCGCCGATAGCACGGTACTTGACCCCCTTGAGCGCCAGTGGAACGAGCGCCGGGATGATCAGGGCGTTGAAGATGATCGCGGAGATGATGGCGCTCTTCGGCGTGCCGAGGTGCATGACGTTGAGGGCGTTCAGCGGCCCTCGCTCGCCGGGGTGGCTCGCGTAGGCGAAGGCGAACATCGCCGGCAGGATGGCGAAGTACTTGGCCACGTCGTTGGCGATCGAAAATGTCGTCAGCGCGCCGCGGGTGATGAGCTGCTGCTTGGCGACCTCGACGATCTCGATCAGCTTGGTCGGGTTGTTGTCGAGGTCGACCATGTTGCCGGCCTCCTTGGCCGCCGACGTGCCGGCGTTCATGGCCACGCCGACGTCGGCCTGGGCCAGCGCGGGCGCGTCGTTCGTGCCGTCGCCGGTCATCGCGACCATCCTCCCTCGCGCCTGCTCGTCCTTGATCAGGGCCAGCTTCGCTTCCGGCGTCGCCTCGGCCAGGAAGTCGTCTACACCCGCCTCCCGCGCAATCACGGCCGCCGTAACCCGGTTGTCGCCGGTGATCATCACAGTGCGGATACCCATCTTGCGCAGCTCGTCGAAGCGCTCGCGCATGCCGCCCTTGACGATGTCCTTGAGATGGATGACGCCCAGCACCCAGTTGTCCTGGGCGACGACGAGCGGCGTACCTCCCGACTGGGCGACCCGATCGACGACCTCGTCGAGCTGGGACGGGACGCGACCACCGTTCTCCTGGACAAACAGCTTGACGGCTTCGGCCGCACCCTTGCGCAGGCGACGCCCGTCCATGTCGACACCGCTCATGCGGGTGGTGGCCGAGAAGGGAACGAAATGCGCCTCGTGCGGCGCGAGCTCGCGGGCGCGAAGACCGTAACGCTCCTTGGCGAAGACGACGATCGAGCGCCCCTCGGGGGTCTCGTCGGCGAGCGAGGAGAGCTGGGCGACCTCGGCCAGCTCCGCCTCGTCTACGCCGTCGACCGGGATGAACTCTGTGGCCTCGCGGTTGCCGAGCGTGATCGTGCCTGTCTTGTCGAGTAAGAGCACGTCAACATCGCCGGCCGCCTCGACGGCGCGCCCGGACATTGCCAGTACGTTTCGCTGCACCATCCGGTCCATGCCGGCGATGCCTATCGCCGAGAGCAAGGCACCGATCGTGGTCGGGATCAGCGCCACGAGCAGCGCGATCAGCACCGTCTGCGAGACGGGAGTGCCCGCATAAATCGCATACGGGCGGAGCGTCACGACGGCCGCGAGGAAGGTGATCGTGAGGCCTGCGAGCAGGATGTTGAGCGCGATCTCGTTCGGCGTCTTGCGCCGCTCGGCGCCTTCGACGAGCGCGATCATGCGCTCGAGGAAGGATTTACCGGGCTCCTGCGTGACCACGATCACGAGCTGATCGGAAAGCAGCTTGGTGCCTCCGGTGACGGCCGAGCGGTCGCCTCCGGCCTCGCGTATCACCGGCGCCGACTCGCCGGTGATCGCCGACTCGTCGACCGAGCCGACGCCCTCGACCACGTCTCCGTCGGCCGGGATGATCTCGCCTGCCAGCACGACGACGATGTCGTCGCGCCCAAGCTCGGGGGCGGGGACGTCCTCGAGCTCGCCGTTCTCGGATCGCCGATGCGCGATCGTCATCGTTTGTGTCGCTCGCAGCGCATTCGCTTGCGCCTTGCCTCGACCCTCGGCTATCGCCTCGGCGAAGTTGGCGAAGAGGACGGTGAGCCAGAGCCAAACCGCGATCACGCCGACGAACCAGAGCTGTCCCGTCCGCCCGCGGACGAGGTCGATTACGAAGATGCCGGATGTCATCAAGCTGCCGAGCTCGACGATGAACATCACCGGGTTCTTGACTTGGCCGCGCGGGTCGAGCTTGGGGAAGGCGTCGCGGACGGCGACCAGAGCCAACTCGCGCGAGAATACGCTCGAGCGTCTTGCTTCGGTTGCCGCGGATGACTGGGCGACCGACGGCATCTACTTTCCTCTCAGGCTGTTCAGCCCGAGGTTGAGCTCGAGCACGTTGACACCGGGCTCGCCGAAGAAGCCCCACGAGCGACCGTCGGTGTTCTGAGCGATCAGCTTCCGCACGGCGGCGAGCGATAGCTGGCGCACGGCCGCGATCCGCCGCGCCTGCAGCTGCGCATATGCGGGCGAGATGTCGGGGTCGATGCCGGAGCCCGACGTAGTGACGGCGTCGACCGGGATGTCGTGGATCGTCAGGCCGGGGTTGTAGGGGCGCTCGAGCTTGAGGATCGCGAGCGCGGCCGCCCTGATGTTCTTGGCCAGATCGGGGTTAGTGGGGCCGAGGTTGGCGAAGGTCGTTCCGCCGGCGTTGTACGGAGGCGTCGTTGCCGAAGGGCGCTCGTGAAAGTAGCGCGGACCGGTGAACGCCTGCGCGGCCAGCTTGGAGCCGACCACCTTGCCGTTGCGCTCGATCAGGCTGCCGTTTGCCTGGTGAGGGAAGGCGACCTGGCCGAATGCGGTCATCACGGCCGGGTAGGCGAAGCCGAAGACGGCCGTGATCAGGACGATGGCGATGACGGAGCTGACGAGGTTCTTCATCAGTGCATCAATCCCTCGACTATCGGGCCCAGGGTCAGGGCGGGGAGGATCATCAGGCCGGCGGTCAGTGCGATCACTCCTATGAGCAGGAAAACGAAGGTGGGCCCATCGGTGCGGAAGGTGCCCGCCGAGAAGGGGTGCGTGTTCTTCTTCGCGAGCATCCCACCCAGGGCCAGCGCGGCGAACATGGGAACGAAGCGCCCGAGCAGCATCGCGACCGCTCCGAAGTAGGCGCTGAAGTTCGTCAGGCCGAAGCCGGCAAAGGCGCTGCCGTTGTTGTTCGATTGCGAGTTGTAGGCGTAGAGAGTCTCGGTGAAGCCGTGGGCGCCGCTGTTGTAGATCGACGCGAGGCCGCTCTTCGTCACTATCGAAAGAGCGGTTAGTGTCAGCACCATCGTCGGGACGAAGAGGGCGCCGAGCGCCGCCAGCTTGATCTCACGCGCCTCGATCTTCTTGCCCAGCCACTCAGGCGTCCGCCCGACCATCAAGCCGGCGATGAAGACGGCGAGGATGATGTAGAAGAACATCGTGAACAGGCCCGATCCGACCCCGCCGAAGATCACCTCGCCGAGGAAGAGGTTCACGAGCGGGACGGCGCCACCTGCGGGAGTCTGGGCGTCGAAGCCGCTGTTGACCGCACCGTTCGACGCGTCGCTCGTGGAAACTGTCCAATTCGACGTCGCCGCCTGACCGAAGCGAACTTCCTTGTCGGCCATGTTTCCGCCCGACTGCCCGTGCCCCTGGGTGATGTTCACGCCCGAGGCGCGCAGCACCTGCGAGCCGTGCTGTTCCGCCGGCAGGTTGACCGCGAGGCCGATAGCGAAGACGACGAACATGGCCGCGAACACCGCCCAGGCGTGCCGGCGTGCAAGCACCATCCTCCCGAACATGAACACCTGGGCCGCCGGGATGAGGAGGAGCGAGAGCATCTCGATCAGGTTCGAGAGCCCGGTCGGGTTCTCGGGGGGAGCGGCCGAGTTCGAGTTGTAGAAGCCACCGCCGTTCGTGCCGAGCTGCTTGATAGCGACCTGCGAGGCGACCGGACCGCGCGCGATCGTCTGGGTGGCACCCTGGAGCGTCGTCGCGGTCGCGTGCCCGTGGAAGGTTTGCGGCACGCCCTGCCAGATGAGGATGGCGGTCGCGATCACCGCCAGGGGCAGCAGGACGTACACGAGCGAGCGGTAGAGATCGCGCCAGAAGTTGCCGAGCGTCCCCGACGAGCGGCGCGCGATCCCGCGAACGACCGCCACCAGCACCGCCATCCCGACCGCCGCCGAGACGAAGTTCTGCACCGCCAACCCGGCCATCTGCGATAGATAAGACATGGTCGACTCGCCCGCGTAGAACTGCCAGTTGGTGTTCGTGATGAAACTGGCGGCTGTGTTCAAAGAAAGGTGCGCGGGGACGGCCTTCATATGGTCCGGATTCAGGAACAAATGGCTCTGCGCACGCAGGATGAGGTACAGCAGCCCCCAGAAGAGCACGCTGAACACGAGCACCGTCGTGCCGTAGCTCTTCCAGTCCTGCTCTTGCTCGGGATCGGTGCGGACTACACGGTAGAAGCCCTTTTCGATAGCGCCGAGAATGCCGCGCGGGCTGAAGCGCTCGAAGGCCCAGGCCATGTAGAGCCCGAGCGGCAGCGCCAGCAGGACGAGAACGCCCGAATAGACGAGGATCTGGGCGACGCCCTGACCGCTCACAGCTTCTCCCCGCGGAAGAGCGCATAAAGGAGGTAGAGGAGCACGGCCAGCGCGATCGCGAGTCCGAACGCATCGGCCGCGGACATCAGATGCGTCCTAACAGGTAGAGCAGCGTGCCGGCAAAGCCGAAGCAAGCAAGGGCGACTGCGACGGCCGCGAGGTCGAACATCAGCGCGAGGGAGCCTGCCGACAGAAATACATGGCCCCAAGCTAGGGGCTAACGCCTAAAGGTGGCCTGAAGATTTGGAGCGACGGTCTGAAGATTCTCTGAAGGCGTTAGGCCCGGGTCTCGGGGTCGACCAGCCGATAGCCGGCGCCGGTCTCCGTGAGCAGGTAACGCGGCCGAGCCGGGTCGGGCTCGATCCGGCGCCGCAGTTGGGAGATGTGGACGTGTAGGAGGTTCGATTCGCCACCGTAGCCGGGACCCCAGACCTGGCGAAGGATCATGCTGTGGGTGAGGAGCTTGCCCGCGTTCTGTGCCAGCACCCTGAGCAGGTCGAACTGAAGCGGTGAGAGATGCACGGGCTTGCCCTCGACGCGTAGCTCCTGCTTCTCCAGGTCGACCTCGAGGCCCCCGATGATCAGGACAGGCTCGCTGCTCGGCGAGACGCGGCGCAGGGCCGCGCGCAGGCGGGCGAGAAGCTCGTCGATCCCGACCGGCTTGGTGACGTAGTCGTCGGCGCCGGCATCGAGAGCGGCCACCTTCTCCTTCTCATCTCCGACCACCGAGAGCACTATCACCGCCGCCGAGCTCCACTTGCGCAGCTCGCGACAGACCTCAGTCCCGGTCCCGTCGGGCAGGACGAGATCGAGGATGACAGCCTCCGGCGGTCGCATGGCCGCGGCCGCTAACGCTTGCTCGCAGTTCTCGGCCGTCTCGACCGCGTAGCCCGCGACGCGAAGCCCTGTCTCGAGCGCGCGGCGGATCTGCGGCTCGTCGTCGACGACCAGCACTCGAGGCCCGGTCATTCCTCGATCGCCTCCTCGAGCGCGAGTTGGAGCGCGAGGACGAAGCTCGCTCCCTGACCGGGTCGCGACTCCGCCCAGACACGACCGCCGTTCGCCTCGGCGAAGCCGCGTGCAATCGCCAGGCCGAGCCCGGCGCCACGTACTCCTCCGGTGCCCGACCCGCGCTGGAAGGGCTCGAAAATTCGCTCCAACTCGCCGGCCGGCACACCGGAACCGCGATCGGTGACTCGCACCAGCAGCTCCGCTCCGGCGCGGGAGATCTGGATGAGCACAGGTCCGTCGCCGTGTCTGAGCGCGTTCTCGATCAAGTTCACGAGCACACGCTGGATCTGCTCGGCATCCACCAGCACGGCGAGCGACTCCTCCGGGAGGGTGGCCTCGACCCGCTCCGATCCCGCTCCAACGGCGGCGATCGCCTGCACGATCAGATCGTCGATTGTCCACAGCTCGGGCGCGGGACGAGCCGCGCCGGCCTGGAGACGGGAGAGGTCGAGCAGGTTGCCGACGAGCCGGTCGAGCCGCTTTGTCTCGCCGATGATGGTCGCCATGATCTGGTTTCGATCCTCGGCAGTCAGCGCCGAACCTGCATGGGCTAGCGTCGTGGCGGAGGTCGAGATTGCCATCAGCGGCGTGCGCAGATCGTGGCTGACAGCCCGCAAGAGCGCCGTCTTCAGCATGTCGCTGCGGCGCAGCGCCTCTGTCTCGAGCGCCTCCTTTGCCAACCGCTCTCTGTCGATCGCCACCGCAAGTAATGAGGCCACGGCGGGCAGTATCCGCCTTCGTGCGGCCGCTCCGGAGCGGCTGGCGCCCTCGAGCAAGAGCACCCCGACCCGCTGACCGCCCGCCATCAACTCGTGGGCGCCGGGCTCGTCCCTGGCGGCCGATCCAAGCTCGAGACGCGCGCGCTCGGCCTGCAGGGCACGCGCGACCTCCTCCGCGATGCGATCGAGCTGCGTGGTGACCTCGCCACGCTCGAGCAGGGAGGTCGCGATCTCGGTCAGGAGCGCGGACTCCCGTGCCCGCCGGCGCAACCGGGCCGCGAGCTCGCTCGCGACGATCCCGGTGACGAGGAAGACCGTCAGCGCGAACCAGTTGCTCGAGTCCGAGAGAGTGAATGTGTGCACAGGCGGCAGGAAGAAGAAATTGAAGGCGAGCATGCTCGCGATCGAGACGGGGACGGCGTACCGCAGCCCCCAAAAAATCGAGATGGGCAGTACGACGAAGACGTAGAGGGCGCCGAGGCTGAGCACGGGGACGTGCGACTTGAGCAGGCGGACGGCGACCGTGACGAGCGCGATGCCGGCGGCGCTGGCAGCGATACCGCTTGCGACCCGCAACCGGCGGCTGCGAACGCCGGTACCGCCGCCGCTTCGAGCGATCAGGCGCTTCCAGCCCGGCGCGACGCGGACCTGTCTGATGACCATGCCGTCATCATTGCAGAGCGATCTTCCGCGAACCTGCGCCGCGATGCTTCCGGCGCGCGGGCGGTGTTCATGTCCGGATCCAGTCCCAGGTGTGGCGCAGGCCCTCTTCGAGGCTCGTATCGGGGCGCCAGCCGAGCTCGTCAGCGGCTTTGTTGATGTCGAGCACGCTTCGCCGCAGCTCGCCCGTGCGCGCCGGAGCGTGCTCGGCGGCGAGATCGCTTCCGGCCACCTTGCGGCAGATGTCGTAGAGCTCGAGCACTGACGTGGCTCGGCCGGTTCCGACGTTGAAGATGCCGCCTTCGACCCCGGCCGCCGCCAGCGCGGCGCGCACAACATCGGCGACGAAGACGTAGTCGCGCTCCTGCTCGCCGTCACCGTAGATGAGGCAGGTCTCCCCGTCTCTCAGGCGCCCGAGGAAGATGGCGACCACTCCCGCCTCACCGTTCGGATCCTGCCTCGGCCCGAAGACGTTGCCGAAGCGCAGCGCGACGTTCGCCATCCCGTGCAGGCGCTGGTAGGTGAGCAGATACTCCTCGCCGGCCAGCTTGGCCGTTCCGTAGGGAGCGAGTGGGCGGCGCTCGCTCGACTCGTCGGCGGGCTCGTCGCACTCGCCGTAGATGGCGCCGCCGCTGGAGGCGAAGACAACGCGGGCTCCCACCGATCGGGCCGCCTCGAGCACGTGCACCGTGCCGATCACGTTCACCTCGGCGTCGTAGTCGGGCCGCTCGACAGAGACGCGCACATCGGCCTGCGCCGCGAGGTGGAAGCAGACCTCAGGTTGCAGCTCATTGAAGAGGTCTTCGAGCGGCTCGCGGATGTCGAGCACGTGCAGCCGCGCCTGCTGGTGAACGTTCTCGCGCTTTCCGCTCGAGAGGTTGTCGACGATGTCGACGGAGTCGCCGCGTGCGATCAGAGCATCGACGAGATTCGAGCCGATGAAGCCTGCGCCGCCGGTGACGAGAGCCCGCACAGCCCGTATCCTACTTCGAGCCTCGACTTCCTCGGTGACGTATCGCAAACGGGTTAGGCTCTCGCTACCGATGTTCATCTCCTTCGAAGGTCTCGACGGCTGCGGCAAGACGACTCAGGTCGAGCTGCTCGAGGCCTACCTCGAGGCGCGCGACCTGGAGGTCGTCGCCACGCGCGAGCCGGGCGGTACCGAGCTGGGCGAGACGCTGCGCCAGATAGTGCTGCACGGCGGCAAGATCTCGCCCTGGGCGGAGGTGGCCATCTTCGCGGCGGCGCGGGCCGAGCTGGTCGAAGAGGTGATCGAGCCGGCGCTCGGGCGGGGAGCGATCGTCATCTCCGATCGCTTCGTCGATTCCTCGCTCGTCTACCAGGGAGTGGCGCGCGGGCTCGGGATCGAGAACGTCCTCCAGCTCAACCTGCACGCCACGAAGGGCTTGCTTCCCGAGCGCACCTTCCTGCTGATGGTCGACGAAAAGCTTTCGGAGGCGCGGGTCGGCGAGGAGCGCGATCGCATGGAAAGGGAGAGTGTGGAGTTCCGGCGCCTGGTTGGCGACGGCTACCGGCGCCTGGCGGAGATGTTCCCCGAGCGGATCGTGGCGCTCGACGGGACGCAGCCGCGCGAGCTGATCGCGCGCCAGGTTCGCCAGGCGCTCGAGGAAGCCGGGCTGCTTTGAGCTCCGCGAGCGATCTGTTCGCCGCGGTCGCCGAGCAGGAGGAGGCGAAGGCGCTGCTTCGCTCGGCGCTCACCGAGGGGCCCGCGCACGCCTATCTCTTCCACGGCCCGAGCGGGATCGGCAAGCGCAAGGCGGCGCTGCTCTTCGCCGGCGAGCTGCTTGGAGACCAGCGCCGCGTCGAGCAGCACTCGCATCCCGATCTCTATCTGCTCGAGCCCGTCGGCGACCAGATTCGCATCGGCGACACCCGAGCGCTCAGGCGCGACCTGCACATGCGCCCGTTCGAGGCGAACTGGCGCGTGTATCTCATCTTCTCGGCCGAGACGATGAATCGCGAGGCCGCCGACGCGCTGCTCAAGGATCTCGAGGAGCCGCCCGCCTACGCCGTCTTCGTGCTCGTCGCGAGCGATCCGCGGAGAATCTCCGAGACCATCCGCTCGCGCTGCCAGTCGGTCTCCTTCCACCGCCTCTCCGAGCAGGCCGTGCTGGAACGGATCGAGCGCCTGGGCGGTGTTCCCGACGAGGAGCGCCGGCGAGCTCTGGCGCGGATCGCGGCCGGCCGCCTCGACCGTCTGGAACGCCTGCTCGAGCCCGCCGCCTCCGCCCGGCGCGCCCGTCTGCTGCTGGCCGCCCGCGCCGTCTACTCCAATCCCGATTTCGAGCCGGCCGACGCCGTACGCTCGCTTCAGGAGGCGATCGACGAGCGCGGCGCCGAGGCACGGGCGAAGGCTGAGCGCGGGCTCGAGGAAAGCGAGCTTCCCAAGCGCGAGCTCGATCAGCGCCTGCGCCGGGTCGAGCGCGGCGCCAAGCGTGAGGAGTTGCTGGCGATGCTCGAGGAGCTGGCCGCCTGGTACCGCGATCTCGTTGCGATCGCCATCGGCGCCGACAGTGTGCTGATTCATTCCGACGCCGCCGCCGAGCTGCGCAGCGACGGAACGCTCGATCGCCTGGCCGCGGCCGAAGACGCGGTCGATTTCGTGCGCGAGACCTTCCGCTGCACGCAATCGCTCAACCTCAACTCGTCTTTGGCGCTGGAAGCGCTGTTCGTTCGCTTGCACGCACTCTTCGCCGGGGTCGAGGCGCTTGTTTGAGGTCGGTGCGCTTTCGGCGCCTTCCCTTTTCCGCCGTTTTCGAGATACCTTGAGCGGAGTCCGTCCGCTCTGATCACGACGTAAGGCAGGGCCATGCCGCCGGTCCCCCGCAAGGAATCGAACAACGACACCCCGATCGAGCCCGATCCGCGGCGGAACCAGACGCTCGAGACGCTGCTGCAGAACCTCCCCGATGCCGTCGTCCGCATCGACAGGGACTACCGTCACATCGTCGCCAATCCGGCCTGCGAGAGCGTGCTCGGATTGCCCGCGGAGGAGATCGTCGGCAAGAAGATGCGAGAGCTTCCCGTAGCGCCGATTGTTTGGCAGACATGGGAGGCGCGGGTCAAGAAAGTGCTCGAGACCGGGAAGACCCTCGACGTCGAGGAAACTTTCGAGGGCCCCGCCGGCCCGCGCAGCCACGAGACGAGGCTGTTACCCGAGCGAGCCGAGAACGGTGAGATAGTGAGCGTCCTCATCGTCATCCACGACGTCAGCGAGCGTCACCGGGCCGAGAAGACGCTGAAGGAGAGCGAGGAGCGCTTCCGCGTCGCCTTCGAGGAGGCGCCGATCGCGATGCTTCTGATCGGCGACGACGTCACCATTCGCGGAAGCAACGCCGCCGCCTGCGAGCTGCTCGGCTACGCGGAGAATGAGCTTACGGGGAAGACGATCTACGAGATCACCCACCCCGACGATCTCGAGCTGACGCGCGACGTTGCCGCGCGGATGTTCGAGGGCGCCCATCCCGAGTCGACGATCGCGATCGAGAAGCGCTACCTGCGCAAGGACGGTGACGTCGTCTGGGGCCGGCTATCGGTTTCGTCCGTGCGCGACTCCGAGCAACGCCTCACTCACAACATCGCACAGATAGTCGACATAACCTCGCTCAAGCAGGCCGAGCAGGCGCTACGCGAGCGCGACGAGTTGCAGCGGCTCGTGATCGGGCACGCCAACGATTTGATCGTGGTCATCGGCCTCGACTTCACCATTCGCCTGGTCTCTCAGTCGGTGCGGGACGCTCTGGGCTTCGAGCCCGAGCAGCTCGTCGGCCGCAGCGCCCAGGAGCTGGTCGAGCCCGAGATGTTCGAGAAGCTCCAAATCGCGTTGGAAGAGATCATCGACGGCCGGCCGCCGCACACTCGCTCCTTCCGCATCAGGCACCGCGACGACGGCTGGCGCCTGTTCGACGGCCTCGGCTCGATCGCAAGCGACGAGCGGGGCGCGCCCTCGTACGTGGTCGTGATCCTGCGCGATGTGACCGAGCGGACATCGCTCGAGCAGAAGCTTCTGATCGCCCAGAAGATGGAAGCGGTCGGTCAGCTCGCGGGCGGCGTCGCGCACGACTTCAACAACCTTCTCACTGTCATCAACGGCTTCGCCGACATGGCGATCAAGGAGCTCGGCGACCGCGACGACCCGATCAGCCGCTACCTCGCCGAGATAGGTCACGCCGGCCGGCGCGCGGCCGAGCTGACCCAGCATCTGCTCGCCTTCAGCCGCCAACAGGTGCTTCGACCGGAGATCGTCGACGTCAACTCGATCGTCGAGGAGTACGCCGTAATGCTCCGCCGCGTTCTGGGTGAGGAGATCGAGCTGTCGACGCAGCTGGAGCCCCACCTCCACACCGTCGAGGTGGATCCCGGTCAGCTCGGCCAGGTGCTGATGAACCTGGCGGTGAATGCTCGCGATGCCATGCCACACGGCGGAGCTCTCGTGATCAGCACCCAGAACGTCGCGCTGAAGAAGTCGCTCCCGATCGAATTCGGAACGCTCCCGCGCGGCAGGTACGTGCTTCTCTCGGTCTCCGACAACGGGGAAGGGATGGCGGCGGAGACGCGCGCCCACGTCTTCGAGCCCTTCTTCACCACCAAGGAGCCGGGCCAGGGAACCGGGCTCGGGCTGGCCACTGTGGTCGGCATCGTCGAGCAGTCGGGCGGGGCTATCACCGTCGAGAGCGTGCCCGAGCAGGGGACGACCTTCCGTGTTTACCTGCCGCGCAGCGCGGTGGGCCGGGTCACGGAGAAGGCCGAGCCCGAGAAGCCGCAGACCGGCGCCGGCACGATCCTCGTCGTCGAGGACGACCAGGCCGTGCGCAAGCTGGTGGCCAAGATCCTGCTCGAGGCCGGCTACCGGGTGCTGATCGCCGCTTTGCCCAGTGAGGCGATCTCGCTGGCCGCCCGGGAGCCCTCGATCGATGTGCTCGTAACCGACGTCGTCATGCCCGAGATGAACGGTCACGAGCTGGCGCAGAGACTCCTCGCCGAACGGCCCGACCTGCGCGTCTTATACATCTCCGGCTACACGCCCGACGTCGTCCGCGACAAGGGCGTGCTCACACACCAGGAGAGCTTTCTGCAGAAGCCTTTCAGCGCCGCCGCGCTCACGCAGGCGGTGCGCGAACTAACCGTGGAAAGTCCGCCCCGGTCCGCAGAAAGTCCGCCGGCGTCGCCGGCTTGATGACTTTCCGCGGTGACGAGAAGGGTCTGAGCGCGCCTGCGGCGCTTGTTCAGAGCCTG
>Ga0209638_1001657_pt1 | contig 14038 bp, 13 predicted proteins | sample BarGraNGADG00211_FD_184490 | JGI IMG/M metagenome (GOLD analysis project Ga0209638, IMG submission 184490) | Arctic peat soil microbial communities from Barrow, Alaska - Barrow Graham LP Ref core NGADG0002-211 (SPAdes) (version 2) | ecosystem: Environmental > Terrestrial > Soil > Wetlands > Peat... | reverse complement strand
TCCAACCCCCGGTCGTCGACAAGGAACACGCTTACTTCATCTGGGTGTCGGACTTCAGCATGCAAGAGCTGCCCTCCTATAAGGACTTTAACTATATCGCCCTGATTCCCGAGGGAGAAGGCACCATCTATTTCACTACCAGGCCCGATCTCCGTGACTGGAGCGACTGGACGAAGCGGAGCACCTGGGGGGAACCCGTGGCCAAGTTCATCAGGAAAGCGGGAGTGTTCTATAGCGCCGATGGCGGAATGACGGGCCCGATGACTAGCACGGCGCTACTGGTGTCGAGCCATACCTTCGCAATCTTTGGAAAATCGTTCAACTTTGCGGACTTGATGCCACACGGAATGACCTGCTTCGAGACCGGGGTTGGAGAGGCGGAGGGCGGCGCCTGCACCGCGATCGGCGGCACGCAGTAAGAGAAGGGGAGAGCCGGTCGAGCGCCCAGCGCAACCCAGCCGAAGGCACGCGCGGGCGCACTGGCAGCCAGCCCAGCCGGTACGCTCGCGCCATCCAGCGGATCGGAACCGGCGTTGAATTCCGCCAGATTGGTGTAGCCATCGCCATCGGGATCGGCCATGTCTCCGGCGATCGAAGGGTCGGTCGCGCTGGCCCCGAAGTGGGCAAGCCGCCACGAATCGATGGAAATCGGCGGCGGTGTGTCCGTCACCGTCAGCGTGAGAACGCGGGACGTGTGGCCGGCGCTGTTGCCGGCGCCAATCGTAATGCTGGTGGCGCCCGTTTCGGCCGGTGTGCCCGAGATCTCGCCCGATGCCTCGTCCACCGACAGCCCGGCCGGCAGCGGACTGGCACTGTAACCGATCGGCGCGGTGCAGGAAGTGGCGATGGTGTAGTGAAAAGGAGTTCCCACTTGCACCGCGGCGCTGATGACGCTGGTAATACTCGTGGGCGGCGTGGCACTGGCCGTTACGAAGAGGATCTCATCGGCGCTCGTCACATTGCCGGCCGCATTCGCGACCACGCATCGGAACAGCGTCAAGTGATCGGCGAGTGTGGGCGGTGGAATGGTATAAGTGGCCTGGGTCGCACCGGGAATGTCGGCCATGTTCCCGGTCACCGTCCCCTTCTGCCACTGATAGCTCATCGGCGACGCGCTCCAGGCGGTGACCGAGAAACTCGCCTGTTGGCCCGGGATCACCCGCGCCCGCGCCGGATTCGTAATCAGGATGGGGGCTTCGGGCGCGGGAGTCACGGTCAACATCGCCCGATTGCTAGTGGCGCTGCTGGGGCTGTCCGCGCCACTAGTGACCACCACGGTGAAACTCGCGCCGGAATCGGCCGAGATGGCAGCCGGAATGGAAAGGGCAGCATCGGTCGCGCCGCCGATGTTGACGCCGTTTTTCCTCCACTGATAACGCAGCGGCGGAGCGTCCGTCGCGGTGACGGTGAAGGTGACCGGCTGGCCGGCGGTCACGGACTGGTCCGCGGGCTGAGTGGCAATGGTTGGGCCGGCAGGAGCGGCAGTCACCGTCAGCGTTGCCAGAGCGCTGGTAACACTGCCGGAATCGTTGCCGACCACGGCTCGGAACGTGGCTCCACTATCGGCGGGGTCCGCCGCCGGCACGGTGTACCAGTTCGCGGTGGCTCCCGGTATCTCCGCGCCGTCTTTCTGCCATTGATAGCTCAGCGGCGGGTTGCCCGTGGCGGTCACCCAAAAGCTTGCCGGCTGTCCGCCGACCTGGATGTTGTTCACCGGCTGCGAAACGATCTTCGGTGAACTCTGCGTGTTGGTAAGAAACTGGCTGAAGAAAGCCCAGATGCCATCGGTATGGTCGTAGCCGGTTTCGATCGCCGGTATCGGATCCGTATGGCTGCCGCCGATGATGGTGACGAACGCCACTTGGGTCCCGTTGGTACCGCCTCGCCAGGTTGCCTGGCTGACTCTGCCGGGTATGAGCGGCGACGCCTCCCAGGTGGTGACCGGCGTCACGCTCGACAAGCCGTTCACCGCGCGCCAGACATCCACCGTGTCCTTCATCATGGTGTACGGCACACTGCTGTCGGAGGTGCCGTGAAACGCGATGATCGGCACCGGCGCCGACGGAATGTTCGAAGTCAATCCCATAAACTCGTCGAGCGGGCCCGCGGCCTTAATCATGCCCGGCCGCTCGCACGCGTAGGCCAACGCAATGTGGCCGCCCTTGGAAAGCCCGGTAATGAAAGCGTCGTTGGAGTTTTCGGACGCCTTCACCCGGTTGATGACCTCGGTAAGGTAGTCGTAGTCTTCATATCCGCTGATGCGTGGATTGTCGGCGTTCCACCCCGTTCCCGGATTTCCCGTGGAATTGCCGGCAAACGCGCAGGTGACCACGATAAAACCCGCTTGGCCGGCCTTGCGATGGAACATCGTCCCACCGCCGCGCGTGACAAGCAGCATGGGTACCGGGCTGGTCCGCGGGAGGTTGTCGGGCCGGTAGACATAGTAATACCGCTGTTGCTGAATGGGCATTCCATCGGCATCGGTGGTGTCTAAGGTGAAATTGACCCGGACATCGGTGGCCGCCAACCCATCGCTCGCGAGAACTGCGAAGCACAGCAGCCAGAGGGCTGTGCGCGGGAAGCGTGAAGCGCCGTGTTCTTCCGTCAAAGGCGTTCCTCCCATTCATCATAGAACCAGGCGGAATCCGATGCATCCCCCCGCCGGGGTTGAGCGTATCTATCTAGTACAGTGATTGGATTGACCGCGGTACGGCAGACACTGGATTTCGGCGAACTGATGCGCGAGCACCGCGCCATGGTGTTCAGCGTGGCCTGGCACTTTCTGCACGACCGCGACCTGGCGGAGGAGACGGCACAGGACGTCTTCCTCAGCCTGCATACCCATCTGGCGGGTATCGAAACGCCCGCGCATGCCGGCTTCTGGCTGCGCAAGGTGGCCGTGCAGCGCTCTATCGACGCTGCGCGCAAACGCCGCAGGCGCCCGCAGGTGGCGCTCGAGGATGTGGCCGAGCTCTCCGTGCGCCCCGTTTCCGGCGACCCGATGTTGGGCGGGATGTTGCGGAGGCTGATCGCCACGCTGCCCGAAATGGCGCGCATGGCGATGATTTTGCGGTACCAGGAAGACCTGGACCCCGCGGAGATTGCCGAAACCATGGGGATCCCGCTGGGAACGGTCAAGAGTCACATTCAGCGGTCGCTGGCGCTGCTTCGCGAGAAGCTTGAGCGCCGCGGCGTGGGAGAACGGTAATGGATTGGTTGGAACAGGAACTCGCAAAAGCGCTCGCGCGGAAAGAACCCGCTGCCGGTTTCGACGGCCGGGTGCGCGCGCGCATGCACCGCAGGCCGCGGTGGCTGGCCATCGCGGCCACCATCCTGGTGATGATGGGTGCCGGGGAAGCCTGGCGCCAGCATCGGGGGCAGCTCGCCAAAGAGCAGGTTATGACCGCCATGCGGATCGCCGGCAGCAAGTTGAATCGCGTGCAACTGCATTTGAAAGGGACCGAACAATGAGACCGATACTAACCCTCGCCCTCGGCGCCGCGCTGGCCGCTACCCTCTGGGCGCAGCAGTTCAAATTCAATCTGGACCATCTTGTATCCAAGGCTTCCGACAGCTTCGACGTCTCGCTCAATACCAGCATGCTGCAGTTCGCGGGTAAGTTCCTCGACGGCAAGGATCCCGACGAGGCCAGGGTCAAAAAGCTGATCGTGGGCATCCAGGGCATCTACATCCAGAGCTTCGAGTTCAAGAAGGACGGCGCCTACGCTCCGGCCGATCTCGAAAAGGTGCGCAATCAGCTCAAGGCGCCCGACTGGAGCCGCATAGTCGGCATCAAGAGCGGCGGGGAGAGCGAGAACATCGAAGTGTGGGTGCGCAACGAGAAAGGTAAGGTTACCGGCGTCGCCATCCTGGCCAGCGAACCCCGGCAACTCACCGTCGCCAACCTGGTGGGCAACGTCGATCTGGAGTCGTTGTCCGACCTCGGCGGGCACTTCGGGCTGCCCAACCTTCCCAAAGTGCCGAAGAAGAAGTAGGTGTAGATTTATTGCCGGTAGCCCAGGCCAAACCCGAATTTGAACAACGGGTCCTCCATGTCGAACGGTACGTCGGCGGCCTGCGCCATCACCGACGGCATGTCGCTGGGTAGGTCGAAGGGCAACTTCCCGCCGGCAGAGCGCTTGCCGAATACCACATCCAGGACGGCCGCATCGCCGGCGCCAAACGCGCCGAACACGGCGGTCACGCTGTCGATGAACTCGGTCAGGATGACCGGCTTATCCATATTCACCACCACCACCGTCGGTGTGCCCGACGCAGCCAGTTTCTTGATCGACTCCAGAACGTGCCAGTTCGCCGCGTTCCCGTAGGCCAGCGTGACACCGTACGTGGCCGTGGGCGGCGGCGCTTCCGGAGTGCCCGCCGCGCCTCGGCCCCCACCGCCGCCGGCGAACGCGCCGCCGTACGGATACGTCGTGGCCGGGCTGGCCACCCGGATGATCGCCAGGTCCGCGGACTTCGGATCGTCCACCACGGTCCCATACCGCGCCGCGGCTTCCCGGCCGATGCCCTCCACGTAGATCTTCTTACCCGCGGGCGTCGGCAGCACGTTGTTGGCGTTCTTCAGCAGCACGGTGGACTTCACTTGCGCTGCATACCCCGCCTCCAGGAACTTGGCGCTGGCCACCGTATTCTTGGCGTATTCCGGATCGACGTACGGATCCTCGAACATCCCGAGTTGAAACATAGGCCGGAGAATCCGCCGCATCGACGCGTCGATTACCGCCATCGGAATGCTGCCGTCTTTGACGCTCGCCAGAATGTACTTGGGATCGTTGTCGCCGCCGATCTGGTCCACGCCGGCCAGCACGATGGTCTTCTGCCGGTCCTTCTCGGAAAGCTTCTCCACGCCCCACGGCATGTTGCGCAGCCAGTCGGTCACTACGACGCCGTGGAAGCCCATCTTCTCGCGCAGCAGGTTGGCGATCATCGCCTTGGAGAAGTTGATGCCCAGCGTGTCCTTGCCCACCGGAATGAAGTAGCCGCCCATGATGCCGCCGGTGCCGGCTTCGAATGCCGCCCGGAACGGGATCAGGTGGTAGTCGAAATTGTTGCCGGGATAAATGGTCCACTTGCCGTACGAGTTGTGCGGATCGTATCCGTCCTTCACCGGACCATCGCCGGGGAAATGCTTGGTGACGGTCATGACGCTCTCCGGCCCGAGTTGCTTGCCCTGGAAGCCTTCCACGATGGCCTTGATCAGGGTCGCGTTGAGATTGGCGTCTTCCCCGAAAGTGCCGCTGATACGGTTCCAGCGCGGCTCTGTCGAAGTGTCGGCCATGGGACCGAGCAACGCCTGTATGCCCAGCGCGCGGAGTTCCTTGGCGGCGATCTGTCCGAACTGACGCACCAGTTCCGGATCGCGCGCGGCCGCCAACCCGAGTTGGTCCGGCCATTGCGAGATGACGGGTTTGGCGTTGGCCGCGCCGCGTCCGGCGCCGTGCCGCGGATCGGTACTGAATACCAGCGGAATGCCGAGCCGCGAAGCCTCCGCCATTTCCTGCAGCCCGTTGTGGAACCTGGCCGTGATCTCCGGCGCTTCCCCGGCATTGGGGCGCACCAGGATCCAGCGGACATTCCGATCGACAATCAGCTCGCTCGGATTGGCGCTGCCCATCGGCTCCACGTTATTGGGATTGTTGCGTCCCTGAAAGCTCCGATTGGCGGAGTCCGCCGGCGCGCCGCGGCCGCCTCCACGCCCCCCGCGTCCACCCGCCGCCGGCAGGCCGAGGACCTCGCCGTTCGGCCCCGTGAAGCCGGAGAGAGAGGAATGGATCATCAAGCCCGCCTTCTCTTCCGCCGTCATTTTGGAAACCAGGTCGGCCACCCGCTGATCCAACGGCAGGCGCCAGTCCTCGTAGCGGTCCAGCGTCCCGTTTTTGTTCAGGTCGCGGAACTTCAAGCCGTCCTTGCTGAGCACCTGCGCTTTGCGGGCCTCGATCTTCGGCTGCACCGGGGCGGCCGCGGATGGAGGAGCAGAGGCAAGCATCCAAATCAGACCGGTCGCGGCGGCGGAGGCCGTGGCCGTGACAACTGCTCTTCGCTTCATACGGGTTTCTCCAATGGCTCTACCGTACCTGAATAGCATATTTCCCGTTCGATAACCGGGCCACCGCCGGCTGGGCCGAAAGCGACGCCAGAGGGCAACCCGCCGCCAGGATCATTGGCGTCAAGTTAAGGCCCCGCGCAAAGATGGCTTGGCAGTTGCTTCCGTGGCGCACGCACTCCTGCGTGCAGCGTCGAGTCTTCACTCGACGCCTCCGCGCCCTGGGGGAGCGGGCGTCGGCACGAGTGCCGACGCAGCACGCAGGAGTGCGTGCGCCACATCTGCCAGTCAGTCAATGTGAGGTCGTTCCTGCGTTGGCCCTAAGGGCGAGTGAACCGATTCCTCGTTGGTTCCCGACATAGCATGAATCCCAATCCGGGATGATGATGGACTCCAAGCATGAGCCGCGTTGAGGAGATTGAGGCTGCTATCGATGGCCTGCCCCCGGAAGATTACCGGCGGATCGTCCAATGGTTTCGTGTGCGCGAACAAAGGCGATGGGACGAGCAACTGGATGCCGACTCCTCCGCGGGCAAGCTCGATTTCCTGTTTGACGAAGCTGAAAGTGAATCGGCGAAGGGCCTGCTTCGTGAATGGCCGTCTCAAGAGTGAAATCCATCGCCACCCTGCGACGCTGCGAACTCTTCCGGGCGTTGCCTTCTGAAGTTCAAAATCTCGCCGCTAAGAACTATCATCTTTGGCGACGGAACCCTCATCATCCCCCGCTCCTTTTCCGGCGTTTGCAGGGAAGCGAAGATCGCTTCAGCATTCGCGTCGGAGAGCATTATCGCGCCCTCGGCAGGCGAGCGGGCGAGAAGATGATTTGGGTTTGGATCGGCACCCACTCAGATTACGACCGGCTGGTAGGCTCCTGAGCGAAAACAGAATGCCTCGGGCCGGAACGCCCGCGTGGTCTCGGCAACGGGGACGGTGACAGTCGGCGGTTTGGACGTTTCCCGTCAACCTGAACCATTCGGCGAGCCGACGCGCGTTCGTTGGAGAGGTTCAATTCCCAAACGGTCGTTGACGGCTCCACGAATGCGCTGGTGGCAGCCGAGATACTTTTCTGTCGTCTGAACGGAGACGTGCCCGAGGAGGAATTGGATCTGCTCGAGTTCACCACCCGCTGTGTGGCAAAGGCGCGCGCAAGTCCGGCGAAGATCATGAGGTGCCAGTTTCTCGATTCCGGCCTGCTTGGCGCAGTCTTTGACGACGCGCCAGACAACCCTCTCCGTCAGGCCGTCACCCCAGGTCTTTCCCGCACGGCAGACGCACCGGAACAACCGGCCATCCCCTATTCTGGCGGAGGCCAGCCATGAATCAATCGCGGCCTTGACCCATTCGGGGACGGGCACCGTACGAACGTGCCGACCTTTGCCGACCAGATCCACAATGGCCCAGTGGTTTTCGCGCCGCTGAAAGTGCGATATATCAAGCTCCGCGGCTTCCCGGCGGCGCAGCCCACAACCCAACAGAATCGCGAGTAGCGCTCGATCTCGTTTGCCCTTGAGAGTCGTGCAATCGGGCACCTGCCACAGAGTCCTGGCCTGCTCGGCGGTAAGCCAGTTGCCGAGGCGAACGCCCAGGTATTTGGCACCCTTCACTCGACGGATTCCGGCAGCCAATTCCGGGCTGAGCAGTCCGGAATCAGCAGCTTCGTACGCGAGCCGACGAACCGCGGCGAGCCGTCCGTTGATCGTACCCGGCGCCAACTGCCGCGATTCCAGGTGAATTCGATAGCGCGTTACCGCTGTCCTGTTGAACGAGAGGCGCGGTTCAGAGCAGTACCAGGCAATGAACTCTTCGATGGCGTGCCGATACCCGCGCTGGGACTCCTCTGATGGCAGACTGTCTAGAGCAGCGGCACTCGATTGCATCAACGGGCGGGTTCTTCCGTCACCCCGTTCGCACCAACGAGGGCACCGCTAGCCCCATACGGTGGACGAACTGGGCAAAGCGTGGATCCGAGCGAAGGGGATCGAACGCGGGAAGCCCAGTCGTGAGCCAGAACAGTTTGTCATCCCGGAGCCGGTAGGCCGTTTCCAGCCAATCAAAAGCAGCATCGGCGTCGCCGAGGCCCGAATAGATTGCCACGAAGGCGATCGGCGGAGCATGACCTTGAGTAAAAAGCCGATCGAGTTCGCGGAGAAGGCACTTGGCTTCATCCCTCCGGCCAAGCCGGCCGTAGATATGCCCCAGGAAGGCGAAAGAGAAGGCTTCGCGCGAAAGGCTAACAGCCTTCTCAAACGCGGCAACAGCTTCGTCACCCCTGCGCTGGCACCAGGCCGCCCACCCGAGCACGAAATGTGCGTGAAGGGAATCCGGGAACGATTCGATGGTCCGCCTGGCCTGACCCTCCGCCTCTCCATGCTGGCGTGCGGAGAGATATATCCAGGCGGCCGCTGTGTTGGGGAGGAGCGAGGCGGGGTCGAGCCTCAAGGCATTCTGAATTTCGGTTGTCGCCTCAGAAGGCCGGCCAACATGGCTTAGAAATATCGCGTAGAGCATGTGGGCGTCCGGATTGCTTGGGCTCAGTTCAATGGCGCGCCGGAACTCTCGGTCGGAAGCGGCCAGGTCCCAATCGAGCAGCCAGTTCGTCAGGCCAAGAGCCAGATGAGCCGCATCCAGGCTGTCATCGATGGCAAGAGCGTTCAATGCCATCTGCTTGCAGCTTGGGTACGTCTCGCGGATTGGAGCGTGTCCCCAATAAGCGAGGCTGCCAAGACATAAGGCGTGCTCCGCCAGCCCGAGCGCAAAATCAGGCGCCTTGATGGTGATCTCCCGCAAGTATTGGAGCGCCCTCCCGATTCCTTCCGCGCTCATCTTGCCCAACTCGGTGCGGGCTTTCAAATAGGCTTCGATAATTTCTGGCGCCACCGGCCGCGCCGGAACTGCGGCCGGCGTCACCGCCCCGGCGGGCCTCAATGCCGTAGCCACACACGCGGCAATAGCCCGCGCTGCGTCGCGCTGCGTAGTCAATACGGCGGACATCTCGCAGTCGTAGCTCTGTGCCCACGCATGGCGCTCGGGCTCCATCAGAATCAACTGCGCCGTCACGCGAACCCGATTGCCCTCATGCAAGACCGCTCCTTCCACAACGCCATCCACGCTGAGGTCCCGGGCGATTTCGTCCAACTTCCGGCTGCTTCCCTTCAGATGGATTACGGATTGCCTTGAGATCACCCGCACCACTTGGATGCGGGCGAGTTCGGTGATGAGCGCATCGGTGACACCATCGGCGAAGTACTCTCTGGCGGGATCGCCATTCAGATTCGCAAAGGGCAGCACTGCCAACGTGGGCTCCACAAATGGTTTGCGGCGCTCGACCGGCGCGATGAAGCGATAGCCGCGGCGGGGAAGCGTCTCGACATAGCGGGGGGCCCGCGCTTTGTCGCACAGAACGGAGCGGATGCGGTTCACGCAGTAATCCACACCGACGTCATAATCCACGAATGTAGACTCGCCCCACAAGCGGCGGCGGAGATCCTCACGGCTGACCAGATTGCCTGCCTGACTGACCAGGAGGCACAGAACGCGTGCGGGCTGCGGCTGAAGCTTCAGTATCCTGCCGGACTTCCGCAACTCACCGGTCTCCAGGTCAAGCTCAAACGCTCCGAAACTGACCCGGCCGGAAATCGCTGCCATTTTCCAAGATTATAGGACCGTTAACTCCTCAAAAGCAATCTTTCCATCAGGTTGGACGCAAAGGAAAAACTAAGCCAGGTTCCAGCCGTTGTCCATGGCTGGGAGAACCGCCATGCCGTACCGTGAGCGAGTGAGAGGTTCACACAAATGAAATATCGAATGATGCATCTTCTTCTGTTGATCGTCCCCCTGGCCGTTCTTGCCCAGCCGCCATCGAAGGTTCTGGTAGCTACCGGCAACGAGGTCATCACGAATATTGTCAGTCCCGGAGCGATCGCCTGCATAGGCGGCACGCCGGGCACCGACCCGCTAGGCCTGCCATGCAGTCCGGGGACCACCCAAATCTTGATGTCCTATCACAACATTCTAGTCAATTACCAGCAGGTCTCAGGCTCGGCAGCCAGTTTGGTTCAAGGTACCAACAACATTGTTGTCCACTGCAATCTGGACGGCGGTTATTACGGCCATTGCTGGGGACATTTCGTATGGACCGTTCCCGGAGCGGGAGGCCAATGGGAGGGCTCGTGGAGCGGGATGTTTGACATGCTCACGAACACCACCTCCTACAGCGGGACAGGCTACGGGTACGGCGGCAAACTGGCAGGATTGCAGATAAGGGGTGAGTGGGCATCCACCGGTCCCGGGCCCAGGGGTCCTGGGCAGTCCTCGGTCTTCATCGCGAGAATTTCCGGGAATTAGCCACGCGGCGACGGTCCTGTGGGGTTCCTACGCGGTTCTGGATCCGAATACAATCTTAGGTCGAGGATGGGACTCCGATATGCGTGGCAGCAGCTTTGTGCCGCGGGTGGTCGGGTTCGTCGCCCGGCATCCGTCGCTTTCACGGATACTCTTTAACCGCGTTTTCAAGACCGAAAAGGTGCCACAGAAGCACAACTCTCTTCTGGAGGAGGCCGTTCGGACCATCAGGCCTGGCAAGGCGTTGGACGTCACGGTGGGACAGGGTCGCAACGCTGTTTTTCTGGCCCTGCGGGGTTGGGATGTCACCGGATTTGACACTTCGGAAGAGGCTCTCTCCCGTGCCGGCGAAGCGGCGCGGCGATCGGGAGTGAGCATCCATGCCGTGCAGTCCACGTCTGAAGCGTTCGACTACGGTGCCGATCGCTGGGATCTGCTCCTTCTTTCCTACGCCTGGGCACCCGTATCGGATCCCGCCTTCGCCGCCCGGCTGAAGCAATCCCTCAGGAACGGCGGGCTGGTTGTTTTTGAACACTTTCTGCACGATGGACCTGACGCCGCGCCCAAAGCAGCGGGCGCCCCCGATCCCGGCGAACTGCCGAAGCTGTTTGCCGGTTTCGAAATCCTGTGTTACGAAGAGTTGAAAAGCGTACCCGATTGGAAAGAGGCCTTGGGCGGAGGCGCACTGCCGCGACTAGTGCGTATGATTGCAAGGAAGCCTGCAGGCGACCAATGAGTCACTATCGCCGCCCTGCCCGCCGGCCCGTCGACACATCAAACCGGTGGCCTGTCCGGGGCGCGAAATACGGGCCCGGGGGCCACCGCGTCACCACGCCGCAGTTCCTCGACCGTTCACATGGACGTAACGTCATGTCGCTCTTTGCAAACGCCCTCCGCTTCAGGGCTTGGCATAGCGGCTCGCCCTTTCCGCTGATAGAATTGAGGCATGTCGACGCTGTTGGAGAAGGCTCTGGAAAAGGTTGTCGTACTGCCCCAGGATGAGCAGGATGCGATTGCGTCGCAGATCCTCGCCTCACTAGCCGACGAGGACGCCTGGAAGTCGCGCTTTGCCGCGAAGCGCGATGTCATCCGTCGAATGGCACGGGAAGCCCTTGAGGAAGACGAGAGGGGAGAGACACTGCCGTTGGACGATCTGCTTTGATGCAGTCCCGGACCACAAGGCAGTTCTGGCGTTTGTTTTCAGATCTACCCTTCGGCGCGCAACGGGACGCCAAGCGGGCCTATCGTCTCTTCCAGAGCAATCCGGCGCACCCCGGTCTCCAGTTCAAGAAACTGGAAGGCGAGGAGAATATCTATTCAGCCCGCATCGGTCTTGAATATCGCGCCCTGGCCGTCATGAAGAAAGATCGAGTCGTGTGGTACTGGATCGGCAGTCACTCCGATTACGACCGTCTGGTATGAACTGCAAGCGCAGTGCATTTCCCTATCACGTCGCCTATTCGCCGTAGTGCCCCCGTGAAGTCCCGCAGGCGCTTGTCTCCACGCCGACGCCCGCCAGGCTCGCCTGCCCCACTTTCGCGTGTGATATGGTGTTGCCCATGCGACCACTCGCGCTTGCCTGCCTTTTGGCGGCCACCCTCCCCGCCGCGCCCGTCCGCGTGGCCGGCCTGCAAAAGCAGGTGGAGATCCTGCGCGACAAATGGGGCGTGCCGCACATCTACGCGGCCACGGAACACGACCTCTTTTTCAGCCAGGGCTACATCACCGCGCAGGACCGCTTGTTCCAGATCGATCTGTGGCGGCGCGCCGGCACCGGCAAGCTGGCCGAAGTGCTGGGACCATCGGCCATCGAGCGCGACCGGCTAGCGCGCGCGGTGAACTTTCGCGGCGATTGGAACGCCGAGTGGGCCGCGTACGGCCCCGGCACGCGCGCCATCGTCACCGCCTTCACGGACGGCATCAACGCATACATCAAGGGTCTCGCCGGCAAACTGCCGCCCGAATTCGCGCTGGCCGGATACGCGCCCGGGCTCTGGGCGCCCGAGGATTGCCTGAGCCGCGTGGCCGGCCTCACCATGACCGGCAACCTGAACCGCGAAGTCACCCACGCGCTGGACGTGCAGCGTCTCGGCCTGCAGGCGGCGCTGCGCAACATGCGGCTCGATCCGCCGGTGACGCTTGAAATTCCGCGAGGGCTCGACCTCTCCAGCATCACCAGCGACATTCTGCGCGCCTACCGCCAGACCACCGGAGCGGTGCGGCTCTCCACCGAGCAGGGCAGCAATAACTGGGTGGTGGATGGCACCATGACGGCCACCGGGCGGCCCATGCTGGCCAACGATCCGCACCGGCCGGTGCAGGTTCCGTCGCTGCGCAAGACGGTGCACCTGGTGGGCCCCGGCTGGAACGCCATCGGTTCCGGCGAGCCGGGGCTGCCGGGCATCGCGCTCGGGCACAACGAAACCATCGCGTTCGGCTTCACGATTGTCGGCATCGATCAGCAGGATCTCTACGTGGAAACCGTGAATCCGGCCAATGCCTCCGAGTATCGCTATCGCGGCGAATGGAAGAAGTTCGCTAGCGACCAGCGGCAGATCGCCATGAAAGGCCAGGCGGCGCGCTCCATCACGCTGCGCTACACGGTGCACGGTCCGGTGATTTATGAGGACGCGTCGCGCCACAAGGCGTACGCGCTGCGGTGGGTGGGCAGCGAACCCGGCACGGCGGGCTATCTGGCGGGCCTGGCGCTAGCCCGCGCCAAGAACTGGGATGAATTCCGCGCGGCGATGGAGCGCTACAAAGTGCCGAGCGAGAACCTGGTGTATGCCGACACGAAAGGCAACATCGGCTGGCAGGTGGGCGGCCTGACGCCGATTCGCGACGGCTTCACCGGGCTGCTGCCGGTGCCGGGCGACGAGGGACGCTACGAATGGAAAGGGTATCGCAAGAGCGCCGAACTGCCCTTCGAGTTCAACCCGGCGCGGCACTATATCGCCACCGCCAATCACAACATTATTCCGCCGGGGTATACCGTGCCGCTGGGCTACGACGGGTGGGCCACACCGTACCGCATCGACCGCATCCGCGAGATGCTGGGCCGCGGCGGGAAATTCACTCTCGACGATTTCGTCCGCATGCAGCAGGACGTGACGTCGCTGGCGGCGCGGAGTTTCCAGCAAATGATCGCCGGCTGGGTTCCTGAGGCGAACGCCCGCGGGGCGCGCTACGTGGAAGAGGTGAAGCAGTGGGACGCGGGCGTGCGCGCGGACTCGCGCCCGGCGCTGGTCTACGAGGTGTGGAATGCCAAGCTGCCCACCGGCGATATCCAGCGCGCGCAATTCCAGACGGCGCTTGATGCCGCGCTGGATCAGATCGAAGCCCAGTTCGGCAAGGACCCCTCTGGCTGGCAATGGGGCAAACTGCACCAGTTGACGCTGGCGCACCCCAGCGGCAATCGCGCCTGGCAACTGGGTCCGGTGGCGCGCCCGGGCGACGCCAATACGGTGAATGCCACCAGCGGCGCCAGCTTCCGCCAGACCAACGGCGCCAGTTGGCGCGAGGTGCTGGATGTGGGAGATTGGGATCGCTCGCTCATGACCAACGTCCCCGGCGAGAGCGGCGACCCCACCAGCAAGCACTACGGCGACCTGCTGGCGGACTGGGCCGCCGGCC
>Ga0209638_1001655_pt1 | contig 14045 bp, 10 predicted proteins | sample BarGraNGADG00211_FD_184490 | JGI IMG/M metagenome (GOLD analysis project Ga0209638, IMG submission 184490) | Arctic peat soil microbial communities from Barrow, Alaska - Barrow Graham LP Ref core NGADG0002-211 (SPAdes) (version 2) | ecosystem: Environmental > Terrestrial > Soil > Wetlands > Peat... | reverse complement strand
CCAAGAACAGGAGTCCGCATTGGCTCGCGCCAAGAACACGTCACGCGCCGAGGCTCGGCGGCGCACCAAAGAGCTCACCCGCGCCGAGATGGCCGATCAGCAGGCTGACGACGCAGACGACACCGATTCGGAGGCGGGCGAAACCGTCGCCACCGTGAAACCGCCTCACAAGTCGATGTTCACGATGCCGGACATTCGCAGCGACCTTCGCGGAATGCCCGTCATGTTCCGGACACGCAGGCTGCTGTGGGTGCCGTTCATCATGGTCGCCGTCGGCTTCGTCCTTGAGCTCGCCGGGCCTGTACTTAGTACCGACCTCCAAAACTACGTAATTCTCTATATCGAATACTTCTTCCTGCCGCAGGCGCTGTTCACCTACTTCATCGGCGGCTTCCTCGCGACTCGTTCTTCATACCTGGTCGGATTCCTGCTCGGCCTGATGACGGGCGTGCTGTGGGTCGTACTCATCCTCCTGAACGCGGCGGGACTGGGTCTGGACCAGGCCGGCGTCGTCGTCTCGGACGCGGCGAGTGCTTCCGTCTTTGTCCTCGTGGAGTCGATCTTCCTGGGCACGGTCGCCGGCTGGTTCGCGGGCTGGTATCGCGACTTCCTGCGCGGCATGCAGGATCGCAACAAGCAGCGTGCGGCCGAGCGCGAAGCGCAGGCCCGCATCAAGCGCCGCGACGATCGCCAGGAGGCACGCAAGTCGGCCAAGGGCCGCGTGGGCTGAAGCTCGCCGGGCTCAGCCCACGCGACGCATGCCGGCGTGGCCCATGTGGCGGACGCCGTGCGGCGAGATCGGACCGCCGGCCGGACGAGCGACTTCTGACAGCGACTCGACTCGGTCGGCGATCACGTTGACCACGTTCGACTCGCGCTCGAGGCGACCTTCGACGTAGAGCAGCGCGTGACGGCGCACGGTCGCCCTGAAACGCGCCCAGACATCCGGCCAGAGGGTGACGTTGACCATGCCCGTCTCGTCCTCGAGCGCCAGGAAGACGGTGCCGCGCGCGGTCATCGGGTGCTGGCGGGTGACGACCAGGCCACCGATGCGCACTCGTCCCGGCTTCGCATCCGCGAGCTCGCCTGCGCGCAAAACACCGATCCGATCGAGCGCCGGCCGGTAGAGCTCGATCACCTGGCGCCGCGCGTCGAGCGACAGGATCGCGTACGAGTCGCCCAGCCGTTCGAGCTCTGAAGGTGGTGGCAGCTCGGGCGCATCGGTGGCCGGCAGGCGCAGGTCGAGCGTCTTCGCCGTCCGTGTGGTGGGTCGGGTGCCCTGTTTGCGCGCCGAGCCGGCTACCTCGCGCAGCTGCCAGAGCAGCTTGCGCCGTGGCTCGCCCAGCGAATCGAGCGCGCCACCTCTGATCAGCCGCTCGACGATCTCCTCGGCCAGCTCAGTGCGCGCGACGAGATCGGCCAGCGACGTGAACGGGCCGCGTGCCGCCAGCTCGGCGTCGAGCGCCTCGCCTTCCGCCTCGCCGATGCCCTTGACGAGCGAAAGCCCGAGACGAATGCCGTAGCCCTCGGCAGCTTGCGCGGCCCAACGATCACGTGCCTCGCGCGCCGGTACGACGCAAGCCGATGACTGGACGATCTCCGGCCGTCGATCGATGCCCGCTCCGTCCGGCAGTGGCTCATCGGGCATCCCAACCCACTCCGTCGTCGTCCGGAACCGGCTGCGGTTGATGTCGACCGGCAGCACGGCCACGCCGTGGCGCTTGGCGTCGTTGATCAGCACCTCGACCGGGTAGAAGCCCATCGGCTGGGCGTTGATCAGGCCGGTCACGAACTGGGCCGGGTAGAAGAGCTTGAGGAAGGCGCTCTCGTACGCAGTTCGCGCGAAGGCCGCGGCGTGGCTCTTGTTGAAGCCGAAGCTGGCGAAGGCCGCGACCTGGCGAAAGAGCTCCTCGGCCTGGTCCGTGGTCAGGCCGTTGCGCTCGATGCAGCCATCGACGAAGCGCTGGTGCAGCTTCTCCATCTCGCGGTTCGAGCGCCACGTGCCCATCGCGCGCCTGAAGCCGTCCGACTCGGCCGCGCTGAAGCCCGCGACGTCAATCGCGATCTTCATCACCTGCTCCTGGTAGAGGATCACGCCCATCGTCTCCTCGAGCGCCGGCTGGAGGCTTGGATGGAGGTAGGTGACCTCTTCCTTGCCCTGGCGGCGGCGCAGGTACGGATGCACGGCATTGCCCTGGATGGGGCCGGGGCGGATGATCGCCACCTCGACCACCAGGTCGTCGAGCGTCGTCGGCCTTGATCTGGGCAGCGTCTGCATCTGCGCACGCGACTCGATCTGGAAGACGCCCACCGTGTCGGCCGCCTGGATCATGCGGAAGACCTCGTCGATGTCCTCCGGCAACCGGTCAAGCACGACATTCACTGCGCAATCCGCCGCGATATCTCGCAGGGCATCGTCGATAGCGCTGAGCATTCGTAGGCCCAGCAGGTCAAGTTTGATCAGTTTGATGGTTTCTATGTCGCGTTTGTCGTATTGTACTACGACACGGCCGGGCATCGTGGCTCTCTCGAGCGGGGCGATGTCGATCAGCGGCGCGGCGGTGATGAGCATGCCGCCGGTGTGGATCGACAGGTGGCGCGGGAAACCGTCGATCCGGCCGGTCAGCTCCAGCCAGCGCTCCCACGGCGTCATCGCCACGGTCGACGGGCGATCCGGCGCCGCGCGCGCAAGCTCCTTCGGCGCCGCCGCCGACTCGTCCCGATCAGGATCGATCGGCCGCGGCCGCCGGATCAGAGCCGGATGGACTTCGCCATCCTCTTCTGTGGCGAGATGCTCCTCCTCGCGGCGCAGCCAGCGGACTGATACGGGCGTGTCGCCCGGGCCACCTTCGTCGTCAGAGGTGCCACGCGGCGTGCGGCCGGGGCGCTTGACGTCGACCGGCGCGAGCGATGCAGGCAGAACCGCCAGTCCGCGGCCGTCGTTGAGCTGGCCCATGCCGTCGAGGAAGCCACGGTCCTCGGCGAGCGACGCGGTCAACGCGGCCGAGACGACCGCCGACACCGAGTTGCCCACGGAGCCTCCAATTGCGGGGGACGGCGTGAAGAAGTCGGCGAAGCCGCCCTCGGCCTCCAGGTCACGCCGGACCATGACCGAGTCATATGTTTCGAGCGCCTTGGCCACGCGATCGACGAGCGGCCGCGAAAAGCCCAGCGCGTAGCCCACCTCGCGCACGGCCGATCGGGCGCGGTACGTGACCAGGTTGCAGACCATGCCCGTGTGCTCGGCGCCGTAGAGCTCGTAGCAGTACTGGATGACCTCCTCGCGGCGCGACGAGGCAAAGTCGATGTCCACGTCGGGGTACGAGGTCCGGCCCTCGTTGATGAAGCGCTCGAAGAGCAGCCTGTGGCGGATCGGGTCGACCCGGGTGATGCCCAGCACATACGCGACGATCGAATCGCCTGCACTTCCCCGCCCCTGCGCGGGGATGCCGCGGTCGCGGCAGAAACGCATGATGTCCCAGCAGATCAGGAAGAACTCGGCCAGGCCGGTGCGTTCGATGACCTCCATCTCGTGCGCGAGCTGCTTCACGACGGCTGGCTTCAATGGGTGATATCGGGCGCGCATGCCCTCATGGCACAGCGTCTCGAGGTACGAGAAAGGCGTCTCGCCCGACGGCACGGCGAAGCCCGGGAAGCGATATTGCTCGAAGTCGAAGTCGACCGAGCAGCCCGCCGCGAGCTCCGCCGCGGCACCGATCGCCTGGGTCCACGCCTGCGCAACGCGAGCCCCCAGCGCGCCGCTCGCTGGCGGCAGGTCGGCGAGCTGGGCAACGCCCTTCAGGTAGTACTCGCCGTTCGGCCGGCGCAGGTGGCCGCTCTCCTCGAGCGGCTGGCCGTGGCGGATGCACACCAGCACGTCCTGCAGCTCGCGATCGGCCGGCAGCGCATAGTGCGCGTCGTTGGTCACGACCAGCGGCAGGCCCAGCTCGTCGGCGAGGCCGACCGTTTCCGTCACGAGCCAGTCGTCGTCGGCGAGCAGATGGTGCTGCAGCTCGAGGTGGAAGTTGCCGTCGAAGATCCTGGCCAGCCGGCGCGCGGCGTCCTTCGCCCCATCTCGATCGCCGGCCAGTAGCCGCCGCGCGATCTCGCCGTGCCGGCAGCCGGACAGCGCGATCAGCCCCTCTGTCCCTTCGCGCAGCCGGTCGTGGTTGAACTTGGGCGCGCCCTTGGTCCCGGCAAGCTGCGCCCTGCTCGTCAGCCGGCACAGGCTGCGATAGCCGGTCATGTCGCGCGCGATGAGCACCAGATGCGGCCCCAGCTCGCGCGCACGAACGCCGCGCAGGTCCTCGCGCGCTGGATCGCGATGGCCCGGCGGCCGCAGGCGCTCGATCTGGGGCCGGCGGACGCGGCCGTCGAGTCGAGGCTCGACCGCGACGCTCTCTGTCGTGGGCGTGGGTCGCTTGCGCCTGCGCCGCGGAACGACGATGCCGTCCACATCTGGGGCGACGGGATCGAGCAGCTCGACCTCCATGCCCACGATGGCGTTGAGGCCCGCCTCGTGCGCGGCCGTGGCGAAGCGGACGGCGCCGTACAGGCCCTGGTGATCGGTCAGCGCGAGACCGGTCAACTTCAGCTCGACGGCGCGCTCGACGAGATCCTCGACGCCCGACGCGCCGTCGAGGAACGAGAAGTTGGAATGGCAATGGAGCTCGGCGTAGGCACCCGTCACGCTGGCGATATTAGAACGGATGTTCTAGTTGGCAATAGGTGCACGTCAGCGACACGCGATGACTGTCGTCATGCAACGATTAGGGTGCATGCCCTGCCTCGAAACCATGATTCCGCGCGCCCGCCCGTGACCCCTGTACGTCTCGGGCTGCTCGCCGTTTCGCTGGTCGCGCTGATCGCCGCCGTGTATGTCGTGTTCGTCGGCGTCGATCGCCCGAGCAGCGTGCCACCGACGCTGGTTGCCCAGGTGACGCCGGGCCCCGGCGCTTCGCCCGCGGCCGGAGCGTCGGCTCCGCTGTCGAGCGCGCTCCCCTCGCCGGCGACAACAGCTGGTGCCAGCCCGAGCGCACAACCCCCGCTCAATCCGCTGGCCAAGTCGATTCCCGCCCACAGCGTCGACCCGGGCCAGCTCACCGGCTACATCTGGCCGGTCAACCACGCCCTGATCACGACCCGCTTCGCTCCTGAGGCGCCGACCGCCGGCGGCTTCGTGATGATCGACGGGGTCTCGTACCACGACGGCGTCGACCTGGCGACACATTGCAATGACAAGGTCCGCGCTGCCCACGATGGCACCGTTCTGTATGCCGGACGTGATTTCGACCCGTACCTTGGTTATCAGGGCGACGCGGCGCCCATCTACGCTCGATTGCAGCGCCTTGGGCGCACCAATCAGCAGGCGATCGTCATCGTCATCGACGACGGCAATGGTTACCGCAGCGAGTACGTCCATCTCAGCGCGGCCAATGCGGAGGCGGGGGCAGTTGTCAAGGCGGGGGACGTGATCGGCCTTGAAGGCGAGACGGGCTTCGCCAGTGGCTGCCACCTGCACTACACGCTGATCCGCATGGACGGTCCGTGGCAGCCGGTCGTGGCGCGCCTCCTGCCGTTCGGCTATCCGCCCCTCGTGCGCGAAAGGATCAATCCGCTCGACGTCCTGCCGTGGGGTGACCCCAACGCGCCGCAGGTCCTGCAGAACAAGGTCAACCCGCCAACACCCACGCCCGAGCCGTCCGGGGAACCGACTACCAGCCCTTCGCCGTCTTCATCCGAAACCACCGCTGCGACGACGACTCCAGCACCCACAAGTCACTGACCAGGAGATCGAAACTGATGACCACCGGCCCCGTTCCCGCGGAGACCTACACGCGTCACACGCCGCGCAACCCGGCCGTCCCACTCACGATGAACATGGTGCGCGCCGCTCTACCGTTGATTCGCGCCCTCATCCTGGCCACGATCGTGACCCTGCTGATCATGGTCGGGCTGCCCCAGCTGCTCGCCGCGGCCGCCGCCGCGGGCTGAACTCGGCAACGCGACACGCGTCGCGACCTGCGCTCCTTCGGGCGCCGACACTTATCCTTAGGACGTGCGCCCGCCCCGTCGCCAGATCCTTGCCGCCGCGCTGCTGGTAATCGCCCTGGCCAGTCTCGTCGTCGCGATCGTGCTGCTGACGATTCCTCCAGGAGGCCCACCCACCCTTCACTGAGCTTGTGCCCCGCTCGTGGGTTGGTTGCAATTCCGGAACTGACGCTGCGCCCTCGTCACAGTCCATGGACCGGTCTCGTCCCAGTGACAAACACGGCACGGCCCGGTACGGCTCCTCCTCTCCCGGCCCGGGTTTAGCCACACCTTTGACTCGGCCCCGGTTTATGCCGGGGCCGAGGTTTGTCCGGGCTACCTTTAGTCGTAGACGCGCTCCAGGTGCCACGTGCCGTCGACGAGGTCCAGGTAGACGAGCGCCAGCAGGTTTGTGCCGACGAGCTTGTAGTAGTCACGGCTGACCGGCCGCCGCCACCACGCTTCCTCGATCCGCCACCGATTGCAGACCTCGACCGGCTCTGCGGCGCCGTCCAGGCGCAGGCGCGCCGGCTGCCCGCGCGAGTCGAGCTCAACGTCGATGACCGGGTGGTGGCCGAACAGGCGGGTCATCGCCGATCACAAGCTGGCAGCCGGCGCGCCGGGGGCCGAGGTCGCGGGCACGAGCTCCGTGCGCGACTCGGGCACGATCTGTTGCGGATCCAGCGTCCTGGCACGCAGGACGCGATCCGCTCCGAATCTGAGGGCAAGGCCGACGAGCTGCCAGTCGAGCCGTCCGGCACGGGCCAGCTGTGGCGTGAACAGGCCCAGCTGCTGGCCGGCCGCGACCTGCTCGCCGCGCAGCTCGAGCACGAACCGAGTCACCGGCGCGGTCGGCGGCGAGCCGGTCAGGCGCGCGAACAGGAGCCGCTCGAGCAGGTCCGGTGCGGCCGCGGGCTCGGGCAGCTGCTGCTCCAGGACGAGCGGCCCGCGGCCGTGCTCGAGCTCGAGGGTCATCAGCGCGCGCGTGGCGCCTGCGCCACGCGCGCTCAACTGCTCGCACAACGCGCCACACAGGTTGTGCAGCAGGAAGCGCAGCGGATCGAGCGTGTCGACCGGCGGCTCGAGCTCCGCTTCGGCGCGCAGGTGCTGGACCGGTTTCCTGGGCCGCAACGGCCGGCCGTCCCTGCCCTGGGCGAGCTCGTGGAGCATCGCTCCGTGCGCGCCGAAACGCGCCACGACCGCCGACCCGGCAAGCGCGGCGAGCTCGCCGATGCTCGTCAGGCCAAAGACGCGCAGCCGCTCGCGCGTCTCGTCGTCCGCCGGCAGCAGCCGGATGGGCAACGGCGCGAGATAGGCCGCCTCCACCCCGGCATCGCCACTGGCGATCTTTTCCAGCCGGCCGCGGCCGACGACCGCGGCGACCTGCGCGCCGAAGCGGGTGTTGCCGATGCCGATCCGCGGCTGTGTGGGCAGCAGGCCGCGCACGACGTCGGTCACGCGTCCGACCAGGCGCTCGTCGTCGCCCCATAGCCGGTGCAGGCCCTCTATCCCGAGCAGCACCTGGCCGAATGCGCGCGCATCGGGATCTGCATCCGCCTCGATGCCCGGCGTGAAGGCGGCCAGCGCGTCGAGCGCACGCTCCATCATCCGTCGGTAGAGCTCGCGGTCGGCAGGCATGAAGTGCGCCTCCGGCGCCAGCCGGTGGGCGGTGCCCAGCGGCTGATCGCGGCGCACGCCGAGACGGACGGCCGCTGGGCTCGCGTCGAGCACTGACGCGGGCTCCCAGGGCTGTCCACCGATGACCACCAGCTCGGGCAGTGGCACCGACGCACGGGCCACCTCGAGCCGATAGGGAAGATGAGGCCAGTCGAGGTAGAGCAGTCGCATAGCGGTAAGGGCACGCTTTCCGCAGTCGTTTGGTTGTGGGTCGGTCGCGTCAGTGGATCAGGCGATGGCAGTTCTCAGTTCGTAGGAGTCGGTGATTGCCGGTTGATCGGCCGTGGCAAAACGCTCGATGGCCGTACCGTGCTCGCCGTCCGCGAGATAGCGGATCTCGATATCCGTCTGCCGCCCGGGCGGTCCGAAGCGGTTCTTGGCCACGTTGACCGTCACCTGGCGGCCGACGATGTCGCGCCCGGCACGCAGCCAGGCACGCTGCTCGAGCTCCAGGCGCAGGCCGACCGACTCTGCCAGCGCGCCGTGGACGGGCGCACACAGGTTCATCGGCTCGAGCACGATCATGCGCACGTTCGAGCGCCGGGCATGGGCCGCCAGGCGGCGCAGCGCCGACTCGTGGCTGGCTCGTAGACCCGTGGGCAGGTCGATCACGATCAGGTCGACCTGGCGGCCGGAGACCAGCGCGGCAGCCAGCGCCCAACCCTCGTCGACGTCCTGTGGTCGGCACACGAGCAGCCAGCGCAGATCGACGCCACGCGCCTCAGCCTCGAGCGGATCGAAGACCCGGCACAGATCCAGGAAAGCGACGATCGCGCCGCGCGCCTGGGCCTGGGCAAGGCAATGCAACGCGAGCGCGGTCTTGCCGCTCGATCTTCCGCCACGGAACGACGCGCTCACGCCGCGTGGCAGGCCTCCGGTGCCGAGCAGCGCGTCGAGCCGCGCGAATCCGGTCGACACGACCTCATCGCTCTGAGCGTCGGTCTCGACCGGCTCATCACTCGAAGGAAGGCCGACGCCGACCTTGACCGCGGCACTGCCCCAGCGCGATTCGAGCCGGGCGAGTGCCGAGCTCAAAGCTGGTTCAACGGACATCAGGGAATGATAGAACAGATGTTCTAATCGTCAATAGCCACGGCCGGCGATCGGGACCTCGACTACGATCGGAGGCGTGTCCTTCGACCCGCAGAATCCGCGCGGCGCGCCACGGCCACCAGCGGCGCCGACACCCAGCTACATCCCGCCCCAGCCGGTCGAGCGCCGACCCCCGGTCATGCTCCTTGCGGCGCTCGCGCTCATCGCCCTGGCCGTGCTCGTCGTGGTCGTGTTCCTGATCTTCAACGGCGGCGGCCCAACCCCGAGCCCGACACCACGCGCGTCAACGAGCGCGTCCGCTGTTGCCACCACACCCGCGAACAGCGCGCCCCCGAGGACTGGGCCACCGACCGCCGGCGCCTCGCTGCCAACCACGCCGGAGCCATCTCCAGCGACGCCCTACGACGCCTTCCTGCGGCACGTCCCCGATCCGATTCGAGCCGGCTGCACCCAAGGCTCGAGCACCGATCCGGCGATCGAGTTCAGCACCCAGTGCACGACGGCCGGCGGCATCGTCGTCGTCTACAGCGAATACGACAGTGCCGACTCGATGAACACGGCCTACCAGAAGGACTTCGCCGGCGTCCAGATCGACGCGAACAGCGGCGCGTGCGAGGACCATTCGACCTGGCCGGCCGAGAGCACGTACGAAGTAAATGGCGCGCCGGCGGGGCACAGACTGTGTGCTGACGTGGCCGGCGCGCCAACGATCACGTGGACCGATGACCAGCTCGACATCCTGAGCGTGGCGACCGGACAGGCCGCCGACGTTCCCGGCTTGATCGAGTTCTGGACGAACGAGGCCGGTCCGATCCCCTAGCGGTCAGTTCGCGAAACTGGGCTCCGCTGTAGCGGCCGGCTCGACTGGAGCGGCCGGCTCGATCTCCTCGGTCGGCTGCGCGGGCTTCTCTACCAGCTCCTTGATGTGGAGCATCTGCTTGCGGGTCATCAGGATGATGCCCGTGCCCATCACCTCACCCAGAACGGCGCTGGCTGGGGCATTGCCCGGCGTCTTGATCCGGACCCGTTCGACAAGCCGTGTCATTCCGTTGTCCGTTGGCTTGAGGAAGAACGCCCACGACGCCGAGAACTCGGGATACGAGGCGTTGAGCATCGCACCGCTGGCCTTCAGCCCTGGCGTCGGGAGCTCATCCTTGCCCTCGGCCTGCGCCTTTTCGGCCTGCGTCCGGACGACGGCCGTGTCGGTGTAGAGCACGAGCGCGCGTTCGAAGTCGACCGTCTTGACCTCGAAGCCACCGCCGGGGCTCACGGGCATGATGTCGCCTGCCTCGAGATGCTGGAACTCGGGCACGATCTCCTCGACGCTCGCACCCTTGTTGTCGAGCCTGTCGTAGCTGTACCAGCCGGCGCGCCCGAAGCCCATCTGGACGAGGTACGGCCAGACCTTGGAAACGGGCCCCTCGATCGTGACGCCGCGGGTCTCGGTCGCGGTCGCCTCGGGAACCAGGTCGTCGCCGGGCAGAGCGAGATCAGCCTCGGTCGGATCGCCTCCCCATGCCCGCACGCGCGGGCGGATCACGAGCGCATAGGTCAACGCCAGCGAAACGACGGCACCGACGATAAAGACGAAAACAGCCCTAATCAGACGCATGTGCCACCTCCGCGGCAATGCTGTCAGTCTCGCAATCAAGCGGTAAGAGCCGAACGTCATCAACAGCCGTGATCGACTAGCGCTCGCTGAATCGCTGGCTCGGTGCATCGGGCGCCCGATGGGCGTCGGTATACTTCAGGCTCCCGTGGGGATGTAGCTCAGCTGGGAGAGCACCGCGTTCGCATCGCGGGGGTCAGGGGTTCGAGTCCCCTCATCTCCACCATTCCAGACGTGGGACCCAGGCGTTGAAGACGGACGCCTTACATTGACGGCTTGGACGCTGGGTCGAGATACCCCTGAGGGTTGTCGCGGAACTCAAGCAGGCAGCCCTTGCCGCAGAAGGCGTATTCGCGTCCCTCGTGCTCGAGGGTAAGGCCTTTGGCCCGCGCCTGGTCGACGTCGACCGTCATCCCGCACACCGGGTCCTCATCAGCGGCGATCGTTCTTGTCTTGGACATAATCGGTTCTCCTTTACGCAGCCGCCGGTTGCATCGTTGCCGTTGATTGTGGGCGGAGTCGCAGCCCGCGTAACAACTGCGCGTTGAGAGCCACGATGATCGTCGAGGCGCTCATGACGATCGCACCAACGGCCATGGGCAGGTCGATGCCCCAGGGAACGAGCACGCCGGCGGCAACCGGAATGGCGATGACGTTGTATGCCGTTGCCCAGATGAGGTTCTGGATCATCTTCCGGTAGGTCGCGCGCGACAACTCGATCGCGCCGACCACGTCACGCGGGTCGCTCCGCACCAGCACGATCCCGGCCGACTCGACGGCGACGTCCGTCCCGGCGCCGATCGCGATGCCGACATCAGCGGTGGCCAGGGCGGGCGCGTCGTTCACGCCGTCGCCGACCATCGCGACCTTCCGGCCGCCGTGCTGGAACTGCTTTACGGCATCGGCCTTGTCGGCCGGCAGCACCTGCGCCGCGACCTCGTCGATGCCCAGCCGCCGCGCTACCGAGTCGGCCACTGCCTGTGCGTCGCCGGTGATCATCGCGACCTTGATGCCCATCTCGTGCAACCGCGCGACCGCCTCGGTCGACTCGGGGCGGATCTCGTCCTCCAGGCCGATCGCACCAACGATCTTGCCGTCAGCTACAACGTGCAGGACGGTCATGCCGTCAGCCGCCCAACGCTCGGTCGATGCCAGCGGCTCGAGGCCCGAGTTGGCGAGCATGCGTGGTCCGCCGACCGCCACCGCGCGCCCGGCGACGATTGCCTTCGCGCCGCGGCCGGCGAGCGCCTCGAAGCGTTCGGCCTTCGGGAGGATGATGCCGCGTTCGCGGGCCGCCGCAACGATGGCCCGTGCGAGCGGGTGTTCGGAGTCGGCCTCAACGGCGGCGGCGAGCCGCAGCAGTTCGCTCTGGTCGTCGGCCGACAGCGTCGCCACAGCCGGCCGGCCAACGGTGAGCGTGCCGGTCTTGTCGAAGATGACGACGTCGAGTTCGCGCGCCCGCTCGAGCGCGAGCCGGTCCTTGACCAGCAGGCCGTTGCGCGCGCCGAGCGAGGTGCTGATGGCGACGACCAGCGGGATGGCGAGGCCAAGGGCGTGTGGGCAGGCGATGACGAGAACGGTTGCCATTCGGGTGACCGCCCCGGCTTGGTCGCCGTCGACCCACCAGAAGCCGAACGTGATCGCGCCAGCCGCTACCGCGACATAGAACAGGATCGCAGCCGCGCGATCGGCCAGCGCCTGGGCGTGCGACGCCGACGCTTGCGCCGCTGCCACCATGCGCATGATCCCAGATAGGGCGGTGCCTTCACCCACCGCCGTTACGCGGATTCTGAGGCTGCCACCGGCGGCGACCGTGCCCGCGACGACCTTGGCGCCGAGCTCCTTCGCCACCGCATGCGACTCGCCGGTGATCATCGACTCATCGACGTCGGCCGAGCCCTCGACGACGATGCCATCGACCGGGACCCGGGCGCCAGGCCGGACGAGCACGATGTCCTCGACCGCGAGCTCGTCGAGGGCCACCGTCTCGGTCCCCTCGGCGGTCACGCGCTCCGCCGTGTCGGGCAGCAGCTCGGCGAGCGCCGCCAGGGCACCTCGGGCCTGGACAATCGAGCGCATCTCGAGCCAGTGGCCGAGGAGCATGATCACGATCAGCGAGCTGAGTTCCCACCAGATCTCGATCTCGAACAGGCCCAGCGTCCCAGCCCAGCTTGTGACGAAGGCCACCACGATCGCCAGGCTGATGAGAGTCATCATCCCGGGCTTGCGGTCGGCCAGCTCGCCCTGGGCGCCGCGCAGGAACACCAGCCCGCCGTACAGAAACACGATCGTGCCGAGAACCGGTGGGATCCAGTCCGAGCCAGTGAACGCGGGTGCTGCGTAGCCGAGCCACTTCTGCGGGTCGGGGCTCCAGATGACGACCGGGATTGTGAGGATGAGGCTCAACCAGAACTTGTCGCGGAACATCGCGACCGAATGGCCGGCATGGCGATCGTGGGCTGCATGCTCGGCGCCCGCCTGGTGGTCGGCGTGCGTGACGTGCGGTTGGCCGTGGCTCTTGTCGTGGGTCATTCACATACTCCCTGGGAGTATCATCCCATCGGGGTCAAGACAGCCCTGCGGCTCGTATGGTTCAGGCGGGCGGCACCCGAACGGTGAACGTCGTTCCCTTGCCCGGCCCGTCGCTCGCGACCGCGATCGTGCCGCCCATCGCCTCCACGAGCGACTTGGTGATCGTCAGGCCCAGGCCACTGCCGCCCGCTTCTCGCGATCGTGACGCGTCGGCGCGGTAGAAGCGCTCGAATACGTGAGCGCGCTGCTCGGGTGTCAGGCCCGGCCCGTCGTCACGGACCGAGATCGCTGCCGACGCTCCGTCGCTGGCAATGCCCAGGTCGACGTTCCCTCCCTGCTCCGAATAGCGGATCGCGTTTCCGATCAGGTTGTCGAGAGCCTGCCCGAGCCTCGTCCGATCAGCGCGCACGGACACGGGCGCGACGAGCCCAATTCCGAAATTCACGGAACGTGAGGCGGCAAGCGGGCGGTTGCGCTCCATCGCTTCGGCAAGCAACGTCGGGCCGTCGAGCGCCTCGAGCGCAAGACGCAGGTCGCGCGACTCGGCACGCCAGAGGGTCGCGAGATCATCGACCAGCCGGGCCAGACGCTCGGTCTGCTCGTCGAGCACCCGCCACGCGTCCGGGCCGGGCTCGAACACGCCAGCCTCCAGGCCCTCGACATAGCCACGCACAGACGCGATCGGGGTGCGTAGCTCGTGCGCGACATCACCAATCAGATCGAGGCGGCGCTGCTCGGTCGCCTCGAGCGTCGCCGCCATCTCGTTGAATGAGGCCGCGAGCTCGCCGAGCTCGCCGGCCGCAGGCGGCACCCGCTGGGCGTAGTCGCCGCGCGCCAGGCGTCGGCTGGCGGATGCGAGCGCGCTGAGCGGACGCGAGATGTAGGCGGAGAGGAGGACGGCCACGACGACAGCAACTGCCACCGCCGCTACCAGCCCGAGTAGCAGCGCCGACCCGACGGCATCGCCGAAGGCCGCACGGAGGAGCGGGTCCATCGCACCGCCCATGGCGCCGCCCATGCCTCCGCCCATGCCCATCGCGTTCTCGAACGCCGCGGGTGCCGCCAGCCAGACACCGATGGCCACGGCCACAACGCCGGCCCCAGCGGCCACGAGGTTGGCCGCGAGTAGGCGCCATCGAATACC
>Ga0209638_1001654_pt1 | contig 14048 bp, 14 predicted proteins | sample BarGraNGADG00211_FD_184490 | JGI IMG/M metagenome (GOLD analysis project Ga0209638, IMG submission 184490) | Arctic peat soil microbial communities from Barrow, Alaska - Barrow Graham LP Ref core NGADG0002-211 (SPAdes) (version 2) | ecosystem: Environmental > Terrestrial > Soil > Wetlands > Peat... | reverse complement strand
CGCCGCGGTCCGTTCGGACATCGTCGCGGTCCGTCGTGCCATCGTCGCGGTCCGTCGTGCCATCGTCGCGGACCGTCGTGCCATCGTCGCGGTCCGTTCGGACATCGTCACGGTCCGTCGTGCCATCGTCGCGGTCCGTTCGGTCAACGTCGCGGTCCGTCGTGCCATCGTCGCGGTCCGTTCGGTCAACGTCGCGGTCCGTCGTGCCATCGTCGCGGACCGTTCGGACATCGTCGCGGTCCGTTCGGACATCGTCACGGTCCGTTCGGACATCGTCACGGTCCGTTCGGACATCGTCGCGGTCCGTCGTGCCATCGTCGCGGTCAGTCGTGCCATCGTCGCGGACCGTTGTGCACATCGCGCGGCGCGTAGGCACGCCCGGGCGGCATCGACGAGGGTGCCGGGGTGCGCGGGGCAACATTCAGGGAGCGCGGTGGGGCGCGGTGCTCGCGGGCGGTCGTCGCCGCGCGCCAGTGTCACCTGTCCCTGGTCGGGGAGGTGGGTCAGCACCCGCGCGAGCAAGGCCAGCGGGTCGGCGGTCTCGGAGCACGCTCAGTTGATGCGCGTTCATACGGACTTGCTCCTGGAAATGGTTGTCCTTCCGGTGAACTACCGAACGGAGGCGAATCCATCCACCAGTCCGGCTTCCGCGTCATACGCGGCCGGATGGGAGCGAGTGCGAGAATCGCGAATGGTCCATGGACCATCCGCCCAGCGGCGTGGGGAGGACCCCATACGCGGCTGCCGTTCTCGACGTCGGTCCAGTGTTCTCTCCGAACGCTGGGCCGTGACGGTGCTCACCGTCCGGCCCCCTTGCAGACAACCTGTGGTGACCTCCGCGGGGCGAGTGGGCGAACAGTGGCCTGGTCGGGGTCGTTGGTTGCCGACTGCGAAACGGGGCGGCCGTTGCGAGGCGACGCGAGACTCCCCAGGAGCACGGGTACAACGAACAACGAGGGAAAGGGGTTCACGGAGCCGTTGCCCGATTTCGTCCGCTGCGACCCCTCCTACTTATAGAGAGGCAGCCGAACGCGACATGGGGTCACTCTTGGAGAAGATTTCTTGTTCGAGGCGAGTTGCGGCCCTGTTGACCGGAGCGAGTGATGTTGTGCGATGCGGTGTTGGAACGCGCGGTTGAGCGCGCAGGTTGTGGGCTCGTGCAGCGAGAACCAGCACCACTCACGGATATGCCTGCAGACGCCGCGATTGCTTGCCCACGTGAAAGGCCGCATGCGCGCGCGACCCCTGAGCCCGCGTACAGCGCGGGCATACGTGGGATGGATCATTCGCCATAGCCGGTATCGGTGAGGCGTTCGCCGTCCCGCGGACCGGTTGCGTGGATGGCAGATATTGCGACGAGTCTTGCAGCGTTCGCGGAGCGAGGGGTAGTATCCTTGTGCAGGTGAATAGATAGTGAGAGCGATCCCAGGGGGAGACACCGGCGTGCGAGGCTTTCTCACAACGTGACGCACTCACCAACGATTCTGATTACGGGTGCGGCCGGAAACCTCGGGAGTCTACTTGCCCGCCACTTGCTCTCGAGCGGACATGCCGTGCGCGCGATGTATCACCGGAAACCACTGCCTGAAGACATCGCGCGGGCGCCCAACGTCAGCGTCATTCAGTCAGATCTCGGCAGCCCAGGAACACTCCCGTTGGCGGTGGAAGGTGCAGACGCCGTAGTGCATTTCGCGGGAGTCCTGTTCGCGCCACGCCCGGAGCGATTCCTACCCGAGACCAACACGCGCTGGTTCTCCAACCTCCTGACGGCGGCTCTGGCGGCCCGGGTCGGGAAGGTGATCCTAATTTCGTTCCCGCATGTGGAGGGTCCTACCTCCGTGGAACACCCCGCCGTGGGGCGGTTGGATCGGTCGCCGATCTCTATCCACGCGCGCACCCGCCTCCAGGAAGAACGACTGCTCATCGAGCGAACCAAGGGCACTGGCAGCACGCCCGTGGTTCTCCGGTTGGGCATGGTGTATGGGCGCGGTATATTGATGGTCGAAGCGGCTCGGTGGCTCGCGCAGCGGCGCCTTCTGGGAGTGTGGAGTGACCCAACGTGGATTCAACTCATCTCGACCGTCGACTGTCTCCACGCAATCGAAGCCGCGATCTTCAACCCTGAAGCTGGGGGCATTTACCATGTTGGCGATCAGCAGCCCGTCACACTTCAAGAGTTCCTGGACGAGGCGTGCCGCGTCTGGGGATATGCGCGCCCGATGCGTATGCCGTCCTGGCTCATCGACATGGCGGCTTGGTCGTGCGAGGCGTTCGCACTCGTCGCACGTACGCCGTCTCCGCTGACCCGCGATTTCATTCGGATCGGCCATGTCTCGTACTGGGGCGACACCCGCCGGGCTCGGGACCACCTCATTCCACAGCTGCAGTATCCGACGCTGCAGGCCGGGCTTGAAACGCTATGATGTGCGTCGCTCTAACCTCGGCATGCAGTCGACGGCCTTCGGCCGCGGCTGATGCCCCACGTTATGCCGAGCGGTGCACATCAGAGTACATGACGTCAGCTTCCGGAATCACCTCGCAGGAGTTCGCCATGGTTCGCTCGAACGACAATCTCGAATCGGATCTGCTGAACCTGCCGCCCGGTGATCGCGCTCGGCTCGCCGAGGTGCTGCTTGCGAGCCTCGACGCAGAGAGCCGGCTCGGCCCGGTTGCCGACGTCGAAGCAGCATGGCAAGCGGAAGGCGAGCGGCGACTCGCGGAATTGCGTCAGGGTACTGTCGCGGGCATTCCGGCCGACCAAGTGTTTGCGGGCGCCGCGTCGCGCCAACGGCGGTAGTGCCACTCGCTGTCGAATTCCATCCCGAAGCTCGCACCGACTTCTACGACGCGTTCGATATGGTACGAGAATGAGCGCTCAGGCCTCGGCGCCACGTTCTCTACTGCGGTGCAGGACGCAATCTCACGTGCAGTGCAGTCGCCGCATCTCGGCTCACCCGCAGGCGCTGACTTGCGGCGCGTGTTCGTGCGCGCGTTTCCCTACACGCACGAGACGGCTGCGCCGCCGGAGGCACTGAAACCTGACATCCCGCACCATCTCTCGGATCTGGTGATGCAGCTTTTGTCCAAGCAGCCGGATGAGCGGGTCGGGAGCGCGAAGGAGCTTGCCGAAAAGCTTTGACAAAAAAGAAAGAGCCGCGACTTTCGCCGCGGCTCTTCCCTCATCGTGGAGCGACCAGCTACGGCAAGATGATATTTGTCCCCGTAGTCGTCTGCCCCGACGTCACGACAATCCCCTGTAGAATCGCCGGCGTGCCCGAGGCCGTCGCCAGCGGGAATGCGCGCACCGCGTACGTCCCCGCCACCAGGAACGACGCCGTGTAGTTCCCCGACGCATCGGTCTGCGTCGTGCGGATGAGCATGGCCGATGTCGTATCGGTAAGCGCGGTGCCGTTCACGAGCACCTGCACGGTAGCGCCAACGATGGCAGTTCCGGTCGCGCTGGTCTGCGTCACCTTGCCGCTTATCGCCCCGGTGATGTCACGCGCAGTCGCTCTGATAACCGGCTTGAAGAGCAATCCGTTCTGCGAGATCGTATTGCCGCGCATCACGAAGCTCGAGCCAAGATCGAAATCCAGAACCATTATCGATCCGGCGGCGGTGAGGCCGATCGGCGCGGTGAGCACGACTTTCACGCCTGTTCGGGCGGCGCTCGGGAACTTGATGCCGGGCGTGCTGGTTCCGGTGAGCACAGTTCCGTTCTTGAGCGTGATGCTGGACTTGTCGGTGTCGAGAATGAGCCGGAAGCCCTGGTACGTACCGGTGGGCAGCGTTATCTGTCCGAGGTTTGTGGTCGTGCCGTTTTGCAGCGTGAGCAGGTTGTACGACTGGTTCGGCGTGGCGAGAACTACCCAGCCGCTGTTCGGGTTTGTATTGCCACCGTTGGTGTCGTCGTTCTTGCCGGCTTCGGCGTCAGCCGAGTCGGTGCTCGCGATCTTTCCATCGATGCGAACCACCCAGAGGTCCGCGCGCGCTACCGAGTCGAATTTGAACTGGGCGTCGGTGAGCTGCAGCGTCAGGGCGCCGCTGGTTGCCCCGGTCGAGGAGTCGGTGCTGCCGCAAGCCAGTGCGCCCAACATCGCGGCTGCTGCCGCCAGGGGCGCGAGCCGCGGGATGAGAGATTTGATATTGAGCTGCATTTGTCGCTTCCGGTGAGAGTCGGTTCTGGAGGCGTAAGTGCACCTCACTCGGGATCTATGATGGAACATCTATGCCAAACTGATGACTACTGTGATACCCGTCACGCGATAGGACTTTGAATCGGGGTCGTGGGCACGTCGCGAGGCGTTGCCCACTGCGCCACGACCCCGCGTGCGGTCCGCACGGCGCGGCGAAACGCCTCCAGTCGCGATGTGGTGGCTCGAGTTGACCAGTTACGTGGTGTGTATTACCTTTGTGTTCCGGAGGTAATACCATGGCGAGCCCCATGCGCACCGTTTCGTTCAAGCTTTCTGAGCAGCTCGACGACGCCTTGAGCGACCTGGCTCGGCGCCGCAAGTCGAGTCGCTCTGCGCTCGTTCGCGAAGCATTGGAAGCATTGGTGACCGGCAAGCGCCGCTCGGTGACGGCCGTGGTCGACAAACTGGTGGGATCCCTCGAGGGGCCCGCAGATCTCTCCACCAATCCCCAACATTTGACTGGCTATGGGAAGTGACGCGGATCGTCATCGATACGGGGCCCATCGTCGCACTGCTCAACCGGCGTGACCGTCACCATGCCTGGACTCGCGAGGTGCTCGACACGGTCGAACCACCGATCTATACGTGCGAGGCAGTTGTCTCCGAAGCCTGCTTTCTGCTCAGACGGCTCACGGACGGGCAAGACGCGGTGTTTGAGCTGCTCGCGAGCGGCGTCTTAAAAGTCGACTTTCGGATGCGTTCGGAGATCGATGCGCTCCGGAGTCTGATGAGGAAGTTCGCGAACGTGCCGATGTCTTTCGCGGACGCGTGTCTCGTTCGGATGACTGAGCTCGACGCGGAGAGTCTGATCGTCACGCTGGATAGTGACTTCCGCGTCTATCGTCGGAACCGGAGGCAAGTGATTCCCACGATCATGCCAGGCCGCGCCGGCGGCGGCTAACAAACGGTTGCAGACTGACAGCCGAGGGATTCCTTGATGCTGTTGACGAAGCGTTGTCGCAGATCACGAAGGCGCCGGAATAGTTTCCCGTAGTTCGGGGCGGTCTGCGGCGCGCGCTCCACGTTCTCCGGCTTGATGTCGCGATGCACGATGCCCTCGCCGTGCGCGTACGCGAGCGCCGAGGCGATGTCGCGGAGAATGTGCACGGTCTCGTTCACCGAGAGCTCGCCGCTCTTGGTGAGACGCGCACGCAGCCTTGCAAAATATCGGTCGATCGGTGTATCGTTGTACGACATGCCAATCGATGAGGTGCTCATGTCGATCGTGACCATATCCCCGAAGTTCCAGGTGGTAATTCCCCGCGAGATTCGCGCGGCCCTGCGGCTGGAGCCCGGACAAAAAGTGCAGGCACTCCAGTATCAGAATCGAGTCGAGTTCATTCCAGTGCAACCGATGCGGAAGTTGCGGGGCTTCCTCAAGGGGATGGATACGTCCGTGACTCGCGACAGGGATCGCGTGTGAATCTCGTCGACTCGTCCGCATGGCTCGAGTACTTCGCGGCGGGACCGCAGGCGGGCCAGTTCGCAGCCGTGATCGAGGACGTGACGAGCCTTCTGGTCCCTACGATCGTGCTGCTGGAAGTAACACGCCGTGTGCTGCAACAGCGCGGCGAAGACGACGCCTTGCAAGTCGCGGCGATGCTTCACCAAGGGCAAGTCGTTGCGCTCGACAGCAGCGTCGCGCTGAGCGCCGCGCAGCTGGGCGTCGCGCACAAACTGCCGTTGGCGGACAGTATCATCTACGCCACGGCCAGGCAATACGCGGCGACCGTGTGGACGATGGACGCTGATTTCTCGGGGCTTCGGGGTGTCAGGTACGTCGCGAAGCGCAAGTAGGAACGGAAATCAGTCCACCCCTTCGCCGGTGATCAGCTCCAGCAGCCCGCCAAAGTTCGTCCGCGCCATGAGTGCGTCGAAGGTGGCCTCGTCCATGTCGAAAAAGACCGTCATGTCGGCCGGAAGTGCGGTGAACTGCTCTTCGCTCAGCAGCGCGCGCACCTGCGGTCCCGCGCGGACGTAGAGCCGGGCGATGGCGACGAAGTCGTCGTGCCAGCGCTTCTTCGCCTCCTTCGTCTGGTACTTTCCGTTCAGCGAAACCAGGTAGGCCGACAGCGACGCGTAGACCGAACCGCGCATGTTGTCGAATTGCCTCGCGAGCCTGGTGAGCCCCGCCACCTGTTCGGGCGCAAGGCGCACCGCCGCGCCGCGCTTCGCGATGTCCTCGAAGTTGTTCTGCGCGTCCCTGTCGAGCCGCTCCTTGATCTGCTTCGCGCTGAGGACGGGCGTGCCGTCGTCCGCACGCGGCTTGAGGAAGCTCCTCATCTCCTGCACATCGCGATCGGGACCGAGCTTCATCCGCACATCGATCGCGATGGTGATGCGGAAGCCCGCTCTGTAACCATCAACCGTTCACCGGTTCCCCCCCTCGTGTGGTGATCCGCCCATCGAACATGTGTACCGTCCGGTCCGCCTGTGCTTCGTACCGCGGATCATGCGTCACCATGCAGATCGTCGCCCCCTGCTGATGCAACGAGCGCAGCAGTTCCATGACCGCCTCACCGTTCACGGAATCGAGATTCCCCGTCGGCTCATCGGCCAGCAGAATGAGCGGATCACCCGAAACCGCGCGCGCCACGGCCACACGTTGCTGTTGCCCGCCCGACAACTGCGACGGATAGTGCTTCGTGCGGTGCGTCATCCCCACTTTGTCGAGCGCGCTCATCGTGCGTCGCTTGCGTTCCTTTTCGCTCATACCGCGGTAGGTGAGCGGCAGCTCTACATTCTCGTACACGGTCAGATCGCCAATCAGGTTGAACGCCTGAAAGATGAACCCGATCTGCTTGTTCCGGATTCGCGCGCGTTCCGTCGGCGAGAGACCGGCCACCGCTTCGCCCGCAAGATTGTACGCGCCGGTCGAGGGCGCGTCGAGCAGGCCGAGGATCGAGAGCAGCGTGCTCTTCCCGCAGCCGGACGGTCCGGCGATCGACACGTACTCGCCCGTGCTGATCTGGAGATCCACGTCGTGCAGGGCATGCGTTTCGACGTCTTCGGTCAGGAAGATTTTCTGCACCGCCGTTAGCACGATGAGCTCGCCGGCGCCGCTCACCTGAGCCTCACCCGCGCATCGGTGAGCTGCTGCGACATATCCGAGATGATCACGCTGTCACCTCGCGCGAGGCCTTGTCGTATGACGATGTTGTTCACCGACGCTTTCCCGACGCTGACGTTCGTACGCATGGCATCATTTGTATTTGGAATGACCTTGAAGAGACGAATGACGCTTTCCTGCGCGCCGTAGGCTGGCCGGCCAACGTGCAGCACATTGCGCAGTCGTTCGATTTCAATCGCGCCGTCCACGCTGAGATCGGCGCGCGCGCCCTTGGGAAGCGGCCCGTCCAACGCCACCTCTACCGTCACCGTTGCACCACGTGACACGGGATCAATGCTCGTCACTCGGCCGCTCACCACGCCGTCGTGCGTGTCGATTGTCGCGCGTTGCCCTGGCGTCACATCTTTCGCTAGCGTCTCGGGCACGCGCAGCACCGCCTTGAGACGGCCCGGTTGCGACACACGCGCCAGTTCGATGCCTGAATTCACCCACTGGCCCAACTCGAGTTGCGGGCTGCCAAGCGATTGAAGCTGTCCCGCTTCACCGGCGGTGACGCGCATCGACGTGACTCTGTTGCGTTGCTCCTGAAGAATCTGTTTCAGCCCGTCAATCTGCTGCTGATTCAATTGGATCTGCTCGGCGTCGGTTGCCTGTACGTCGGCGAGCCGCTTTTGCTCGAGCTGATAGCGTATCGTGAGTTCCTGCGCGTGATCACGCCCGGCAGCGACTTCGTTCCTGGAGGCCAGGCGTCGCGCGTCGAGCGACTCGAGCACGATTAGCGCACGATCTGCGTCGAGGGTTTGCGTGCGCAACTGCGCGATCACGCCCTGCTGTGTCATTCGCTGTTGTTGCTGAAGGCTCTTGAGCTGCGACAAGGTTGCATATGCTTGCGTGAGCTGCTGCTGCACCTGAAGCGCGGCCATCTCGACGTCTGCATTGCTGAGCTGAATGATCGTCGTCGCGGGGTTGACGACCTCTCCCGGCCGCACCGGCAGAGATTCGACGCGACCGCCCGTCGTCGCAACGATGATGCGGGTATGCTCCGGGACGAGTGAGCCCGGCGCTCTGACGTCCCGCACCATGTCGCCAACCGTAACGGTGTCGAAGGTCAGGACCGCGCGGTCCATCGTCGTCACAGCATTTCTGAGACGAGTGAGTGCAATCGTAGACACGACGAGCACGACGAACACCGCGCCGGCAATGACGTATCTTTTCGTGTGCTTCGGTTTGTCGCGTTCGATGTCCATGTCGTCCTGTGGGCGAAGCTATTCCGAACGCAGCACTTGCATCGGATCGAGCCGTGTGGCGCGAATGGCGGGAACGAGCGCGGAGAGCACCATCGCGCCAAAGAGCGCAATGCAGAGCGCGCCGAAGAGCAGCGCATCACTCAAATCAGCCTCTCCGAGAAATGAACCGAGCCATCCGATCGTCTCTTTCGTCATGTAAAGTCCGATGGCGACGCCGGCGAGCACGAGCACATTGCCTTCGCGAAGCAACGCATGCACGACGCTACGAGGGCTGGCGCCGAGCGACATGCGAACGGCGACCTCGCGCTGACGGTCGGTCGCTGATTGTGCGACGATACCATAGACGCCCAGCGCAGACAGTCCGAGCGCCAGCACGCCGAACGTGGCGAAGAGTCCCGCGATGAATCGCAGTACCAGAATCTGCTGCGGAATGCCGAGGTGGTCCGGTAGCAGTTCCACCTGCGGCGTCCGCAACGCCGTCACATGAAGCGTGTGCCGCAGCGTAGAAGCAACGCGCTGTGGATCGCGCGTCGTTCGCACGTAGAGTTGTACGAGGGTCACCGTCGTGGCGGGGAACGTGTCGCCCACCGTCACAGTGCGATAGAGAGCATTTACACGTAGTGTGTCCATGCCGCGCCGAGTCGTGCGCGCATCCTCGCTCAAGTGATCGCCGAGGATGCCCTCAACCTTCATCCACGGCGAATTCAACTTCCTGTCGCCGAACTTGATTGCGCGTCCCACAGGAGATGACCGGGGCCAGAGGTACCACCCCGACCCACGATCCATCACGACGCTCGACTCCGTGTACCCGCCATCCCGAAAGTCGCGGCCTCGTTCGATCGGCAGCCCCATCGTTCTGAAGTACGATGGAGACACGATCTGATAGTTGAGCGTCGTTATCTCGCGGATGCTGCCGTCGACGTCGGCCACGGCGACGGTTCCGTTAGGCACCGATGCGCGAATCACCACGGCGGCATCCGACACGTTCGCGATGCCGCGCGCTCGGCTGATCAACTCACCGGCGAAGTCCATCATCGAGGCGCGCGCGCTCGTGGTGTCAGCCAGGCGGAAGATGGTTGCCACGACGAGCGGCGTTGGATCGTAGCCGTAATAATCCTTCACCCAGTAGTCGGGCTGCGCGACTCGCAGCGCGTCGCGCGAGAGAAGGACGGCGGCACAGACGAGTGGAAAGGTCAGTGCGATCTGCGTGATGACGAGTGCGCCATACGTCCGCCGATTGGTTCGATGTGCCCCCGTGCCAGCTCGGTTCTTGATCAACGAATTGAGATCGACACGGGAAACCCGGACGGCTGGTATGAGCCCCACCAGCACCATGCTGAGCACGGCCGCCCCGCCCGCAAACATCACCATCCGCCAACTCGACGCGGGCGCGACGAAGTACCCACCGATGTTCGGCGGGATCGTCGCACGGACGAGCGCGTTGCCGGCGATGGCGAACAGCACCGCGAGAACGAGAGCGGCGGCGGCAAGCACACTGCTTTCAATGATGAGTTGCGCCACGACCTGCCGGCGCGATGCGCCGAGTGCGGACCGAACGGCGAGCTCGCTTGCGCGACCGATGCCTCGCGCAAGCTGAAGGTTCGCGAGATTGGTGCAGGCGACGAGGAGTACCGCGAGCCCCGCCCCGATCAACGCAAAGTGAAAGCGTTGTATCTCAAACTGCCGGCCAATATGACCGAGGGCGAAACGAGTCTCTTTCGTTGACTCTCCTGCCGCCGCCGCGAGTTGCGCGGCCAGCACGGCGAACTCTCGCTCCGCCTGCTCGCGCGAGACACCGGCTTTCAATCGAATCATGTTGATGCCGACGTGCTTGCCCACCGCCGGGAACATCCAGATGTTCACGCCGAGCCTCGATACGCCATCAAAGCGCGACGCGACGCCCTGGATGGTGAATGTCTCACCGTCGACGTCGAGTGTCTGGCCGACCGGTGATTCATCATCGCGGAACATTTCCGCGCGCAACTTGTCGCTGATGACGATCAACCGTGATGCGGCGGCTGGGTCCGCGGGTGGCGCGAGCGTTCCTTCGAGCGGAGCGATGCCCATCACCGCAAAGAAGTTCGGCCGGATGGTCCACGCTGTCATGGCGCGTATTGCCGCCCCGCGTTCAACCGCCCCTCCTCGGCCGGTGAATGCGAGACCCGTGTACGCGTCGTACGTGCGCCCTCCAGACGCGAGAACTCTGTCTATCGCGACGGGGTCGAGACGTCGTCCGCGATCCCCGAAATACCTGAGTGCATAGAGTTGTTCCGGATTCCGCGCTCCGATCTTCGGATTCATCATGGCGTCGAGCACGCTGAACATCGTCGTGTTCACCGCAATGGCGAGCGAGAGCGCAAGCGTCGCCGTGATGGCGAAGGTGGGATGACGCAGCAGCGTTCGGGTGGCAATACGTACATCGCGACGCAGTCCATCCAACCACCATAGCCGGCTGCCCTCGAGCGCTTCCTCCTTCTGCTGCTGGACGCCACCAAAGGCGATCGACGCCTGGCGGCGCGCTTCGTCAGCGAGCATCCCGTTGCGCATGAGCTCTTCCGCTTCGAGCTCGATATGCAAGCGCATTTCGTCTTCGATCTCTGATTCGACGTCTGGCTGCCGGAAGAGAGACCGAAACAGGCGCCGTACGCGGCGAATGATCGTCATACTGCCTTATTCCGCACGGAGTACTTCCATCGGATCGAGCTGCGTGGCACGTATCGCGGGTACCAGCGCAACCAGCGCCATCGCCGCGAACAACGCGATGCACATACTCCCGAAGAACGGCGCGCTGAAGAGGTCGACTCCGCTCAGGAACGGACCGAACCAGTCCATCGTCTCCTTGCTCAGCAGCAAGCCAATCGCGACACCGGAGAGCACGAGCACGTTGCCCTCGCGCAGCAACGTGTACACGATGCTCTTCGGCGAGGCGCCGAGGGAAACGCGGACGGCCACTTCGCGCCGGCGGTCCGTCACCGACTGCGCCACGATGCCAAAGACACCGAGCGCCGACAGGCCGAGTGCGATGAGCCCGAACACCGTGAACAGAGCGGCGATGAAGCGTTCGACGGCAAGGATCTGCGGGACACGGAGATAGTCGGTCTCGAGCATCACCACCGGCGGAATCGACGAGAGCCCGCGCAGGTTGCGACGCAGTGCTTCGGCGACGTCCGGCGCTGGCCCGTTTGCGCGCACGACCACGGTCAGCTCGTGCGGGAATCTCCCTAACGCCATGCTGTCACCGGGTGCGATGAGGCGGTAGACGTCACCGATGCGGTTGGAGCTCGATATTTCCTTGAGTGCGCGCGCTTCGGCGGAGCGATGGTCTCGGATGACACCTTCGACGCGCACCATGGGGGCGTCGCCGTGCGCCGTCGCAAACCTGATCAATCGCCCGATGGGCTCCGAGCGCGGCCAGAGCGTTCGCGCGGATCGCTCATCCATGACGACGACCGCATCGGCGTGTCCTCTTGCCTCGAGGTCCCGTCCCTTCACGACGGTAAATCCGAACGTTCTCGCGTAGGATTCCGTGACGAGATGGTAGCCCCACAGCGGCGCGTCCAGTTCACGAATGGCGCCGTCGTCGTCGTCTACCGTGAGCGTCGATGCCGCGGGTGCCCGCGCCTCCGACACGACGGCGGCGGTGGCGACGCCTGGTGTCGCTCGCACATGGCCGAGTATCTCCGCTGCTTCGTCGAAGAGGGAGACTTTCGTTCCGTCCTCTGCCGTGGGCAAAAGGACGGCGACACGAACCAGCGGTGTCGGATCATAGCCGTATTTCTCGCGCACGAGGTAGCCGACATCCGCCGTTCGCATCGCCGAGCGTGACGCCAGCACGGCCGCACAGGTGAGCGGGAGCGTCAATGCGATTTGCACGACGACCAGCACCCCGTACGTGCGGCGGTTCTTCCGGTGGGCACCCGTGCCGGCTCGCCCTTTCAGCAGCGTGTTCAGATCGACGCGAGAGGCGTGAATCGCCGGCAGCACGCCAATCGAGAACAGGCACACCACGGCGGCCGCCGCCGCGAATGCCACCATGCGCCAACTCGCATGTGGGACGATCACGTTGTCACCGACATTCGGCGGAATGAGGGCGCGGAGCGCGGCGCTCGCGGCGACGGCGAAGATGATGGCAAGGAAGAGCGCCCCCACCGCGAGTACGCCGCTCTCGAGCATCAATTGCGAGATGATCTGGCGACGCGACGCTCCGAGCGACGAGCGCAACGCGAGTTCGGCGCTTCGCGTCAGCCCGCGCGCGAGTTGAAGGTTCGCGAGGTTCGTGCACGCCACCAGAAGAATCGCGACGCCCGCACCGATGAGCATGTACTCGAACCGGTCGATGTGAAACTGGCGCGAGACGGGGGTGAGCAGGAAGCCCGTGTCGCCAGGCTTCACGCCGGCCGCAAGCGCCAGTCGTGCCGCGAGCGCGGCGAGCTGCCGCCGTTCGTCGTCCGCCGAAACGCCGTCCTTCAAGCGGATCACCTTGAAGGCCAGCGATTCTCCCGGCGCCGCAAACAGCCACACGTCGTGATCGAGCTGCTCCATCGAGCCGTAGCGAGTCGTCACGCCAATGACGGTGAACGGCTTGCCATCGAGCAGGATCGTCGCGCCGAGCGCGGCTTCTCCGGGTGCGAATAATTGTGCACGCAGCCGGCTGCTGATGACGACTGATGACGTCGCGCTCGCGGCGTCGCCGCCCGGTGACAGACTTCCTTCGATTGGGGCGATGCCTAACGCGCCAAAGAAGTTCTGGCGTACCGTGATCGCGTTCGCGCCCTGCACACGCGTCCCTCGCTCCACCGAATGCACAAAGCCGACGAACCACTCCGTGTATGCTGCGTAGAGGTGCGTACTCGCGGTGAACGCTTGCTCGCGCTCCTGGAAATCCACCCGCTTCTGCGGATCACCGAAATACTTGAGTTCGTAGAGCTGTTCAGCGTTCCGCGCCCCGACGGACGGGTTGAGCATCGCGTCCAGGACGCTGTACAACGTCGTGTTCACGGCGATCGCGAGCGCAAGTGCGAGCGTTGCCGTGATGGTGAACGTCGGATACCGGGCGAGCGTACGCGTGGCAATGCGAATGTTGCGTCGCGTATTGACCAGCCACGCATACGATGATTGCTCGATCGCCTCTTCCTTGTGCTGTTGAACGCCGCCGAATGCGATGGACGCCCGGCGTCGTGCGTCATCTGCCGAGACGCCGTTGCGCATGAGCTCCACCAGGAGCTCGGCCGCCTCCATGTTGGAGCTGCGGCGGAGATTGAGCGTGTTCTCCACCACGGGCGGCTCCCAGAACAAGATCTTCCTCGGCCCGGTGGGCGCGCCGTCGCCGCTGACGTGCGTCATCTCAAGGCCGGTGAGATGGTCGGCGTGCTCGTGGGCGTTGCGGATGGTGGCCGACGCCAGGATGAACTGAGGCTCGGCCCCGTAGAACGACGCCACACGCCGCAAACGGCGCAGCACGTTGGCGACGTTGCTGCCGAAAACTCCCCGGTACGTGTGGGCCTCATCGACGATGACGTACTTGAGATTGAACAA
>Ga0209638_1001652_pt1 | contig 14056 bp, 12 predicted proteins | sample BarGraNGADG00211_FD_184490 | JGI IMG/M metagenome (GOLD analysis project Ga0209638, IMG submission 184490) | Arctic peat soil microbial communities from Barrow, Alaska - Barrow Graham LP Ref core NGADG0002-211 (SPAdes) (version 2) | ecosystem: Environmental > Terrestrial > Soil > Wetlands > Peat... | reverse complement strand
CCCGCCACAAAGCTGCTCGGTCGCAGAGACGCCGGCTCGAAACAGGCCTGGTGCTCATGCTGGACGAGTGCGCCAACATTGCCCCGCTCGGCGACCTACCCAAGCTGGTCGCCGAGCTTGGAGGACTGGGAATCACCACCGCGGTGATCCTCCAATCGGTGGCATCCGCCCGCAACATCTGGGGGGAAGCGGGAGAACGAGCCCTGCGTGACCTGGCCAACGTCACGCTGGTGTGGGGCGGACAAAAAGACGTTGCCTTCTTAGAAGAGATCAGCAGGCTGGCCGGGGAGCACGACGAACTGGTCGAGACCGTCACCCACAACGAAACCGGCAAGTCCAGCTCATGGACACCACGTCGAATGCCGGTGCTGCCCATCGGAGACATCGCCAACTTGGGCCCCAATCACGCGGTGGTGGTATCCCCTCACCTCCGGCCCCGCATCACGCATCTTCCGTCCTGGCGGAAGGACCGGACGCTGACCGTCCTCGTCGAAAAGAACCAGCACACAGCGGCCGGAGGTGCGACCGATGGATGACCCTCAGCAGAACCGAACCGAACTCACTTGCCTTGCCGACCGAGTCGTAGAGGCCGAGGCCCTGGTGCGCAGGCTCCAGCAGAGGGTCGACGATCTCTCCGGTGATCGACCACCGTCCGACGATGCCGAATCTACTTGGCCCATCCAGCAGAACCCCTCGGATGCAAACAGTGGTGTAGAACTCGAACAGTTGGCCCAGTGGGTCGACCGAATCCAGGAGCGCTACGCGGCCACCGGTGATTGGCTGCGGCCGTGCTGGTGGCGCCACGGTTCCGTCATCGAGGAACTCGCCGCCCTCCACACCGCATGGATGGGTGTGTATCAAGCCACTGAACCTCCCGCTCCGACGGCAGCACTCAAATGGCACGAAGAGGCCGAGAAGTGCCGGGAGCGCATCCGCCGAGCGATCAGTACCGGGCCGGGTTGTACCGCGGTCACCCACAAACCTGACCAGTCGGTCACCGGCGATCCCCGCTGGACCGAGGAGCGGGCAGCCATGCACTGCGAGAGTCCTGAGTGTCCCGGCCAACCCTCGGCGTGACGAAGCCCAGGTGATGTCTACCGCCTGCGTTTGGTCCCCTGAAGGCCGAGGGCCCGCAGGAATGACCCAGTGAGCGTGTTCGTCTTCCGATTGCGCCGATGCCGAGGCGTTTAGCATAGAGCTTGCACTCAACAGCAACAGTGAATGGTTGCCCACCCATAGTGCCGCGGCCAAGCACGTCAATCTGCCGTTGTTGCCTGCTTAAGGTGCCTTCGAGTCGGACGTCGCGTTCAACCGTAGAGTTGGGGTCCAATCCAGCTTGAATCCTTGCAGCTTCCGCCTCGAAGAGCCTCCACTGAACCGGCGTTGGTTGGACCTTGGTCGGATCGTAATCGCTGTCATCCTGAACGATCATCGCGACTTGCCTACCATTTATCGCCAGCTCGGTGCTGGCGTCGCGCTCCGGTCCGCAGGTCGCGGAGGGCATCAGAGCTCAGATCCGGAAGGGACACCACAGCTTGACAAGTGCTCCGAGGTCCAAGAATCTGACATCTCCCATGAAGGTAGGGCACATTGTCGCTGGTCAAGGGCGGACTCTGTGGAACACCGCTCTACCGGTAGGGATTTGAGCTGGTGGTGGCACTCTTGGGATAACAGATATCCGTCGCACCCGTGCGTCACAACCCCCAGCAATGATATTCAGATGTCGCTTGTTGAGCCCCTCCGTTTCGGCCATGAAGGAATTCCGGAGAGCGATTCGTTCGCGCAATGGGGCCCTTTAGAGGCGCCCCTCAATATGACACGAGCATGTGCACAAGCTCTTCAATATCATTCCAGACATTTCACACAGGACACCCACGAGCCGGGCAGCACTCACCGGACGGCCGGCTCGCTCGAGGACTTCCAGCGGATCACCTATTCGCGTGTTTACGGCGAGCGGCCCATAGATCGACCTAGTTCGCCTCTCGGATTCCAGATGAGCCTCTTGCTGTTCGGGATCAACCGAGGTGAGATGGCGGCGCTATACAATTATTCCATGACTAAAGGGCTATCGGGATCCGTGGAGCTGGCTGAGGTCATGATGTGACGATGAATGCACTCGCCGCAACCGCTGGAGCGAGAAGTCTCCTCGCTACCGCTGGGTACGGCGATGACGTCCTGGATTACGACTACCCCGTATGGCTCGGGCGTGAGGCTGGGATTGCGAAGGCCGACCTGGTGGCATTCGGCCGTCCGAACCCCAAGGACATGTCGACTGCTGTTGTCACTTTGACAAGCGGAACAATCGACACCGCTTTCGAAGTCGCACGAGTTGTTGCGGCACCGTACTTCTTCATTGCAGCAGATGATCAGCTGGATCTCTGGGTCGCTGAGTCAGCGGGCCCTCGGCGCTGGCGTGCAGCTGTCACAACTGCTGACATTGTCGAGTTGTCAGAGTGGCTACGACCGTCTGCCGCGTTGACGACAAAAGTCGGTTTACGCCAACTTCCACTATTCGAAATTCCGGTGAATTTGCTTGCGACTGCGCGCTCTCGCTGTGCAGATCAGCTTGCCCCAATTGTCGGCGAAGCGCTTGAGGTTGCAAGCAAATCTCTCCCCGCAAGTCGCAACGCAGACCCCGAAAAGGCGAGGAGGCTCTTGCATCGGCGTGCAGCCCGGCTGGTGGTCGGTTCGTTGACGGTATTAGTAATGCGGGACCGCGATCGCCAAGATTTCTCTGAAACTGATGCTCTCATCGAGAGAGTCGTCCGACAGTACCCGTCGACATTCAGCTGGTTCGACAACTCTTCGCCGCAGGAGCGAACTGTATTGGCGACTCTCGTGAAACAACTTGGCGATGGAATCGACTATCGCAGCCTCGATCCTTCCATCCTCAGTCACGTGTATGAGCAGGCGCTTGTCGATGATGATGATCGAAAGAGACTCGGCATTCATTACACACCTCCGAGATTGGCCAGTCGCCTCCTTACCGAATTGCCAGTCGAACTGGTCGCGCCCGATGACCGTCACGTGCTTGATCCCTCATGTGGCTCCGGAACTCTCTTGGTTGCCGCACATGATCGTCTTCGTGATTTACAACCATCTAACTGGACTGATGAACACCGCCACCGGGACCTTGCAGTGCATCTTCACGGTTACGACATAGATCCATTTGCAGCGGAAATTGCTCGGCTAACCCTTCTGCTGCACGCGCAGCCTGCCGGCAACGGATGGCAAATCGATGAGGTAGACACCACCCGTCAAGCGCCACCGGCCCTCTCTCCAAGCCTTATTGTCACCAATCCTCCATGGAGGTTCAGTTCTGACGGTCACAGGGCACAAGTCGCAAATGAATTCTTGGACTGGAGCATACGAGCCCTGGCACCTGGTGGTCTCCTGGGTGTCCTCCTGCCAGGATCGTGGCTCAGCGCCGATAACAGCGAGCACAGTCGCGCTGCTTTGACGGAGGCGTTTGATGTCTTCGAAATATGGCGTCTTCCTGAAGGAACATTCGCAACTTCCCAAGTCTCAACCGCCGTCCTCCTCGCGCGGAAACGGGATGGGCTTGGCGGAATCGGATCGCGCGTAATCCGCGAGGTCGATCGCCGCCGTCTGGGAGCCTTTCTGGCTGGATCCCCGGCACCAGTGAACTACGTTCAGACCAACAAGGATGCGCCTCTGCATGAAGCGGCACCTCCATTGTTGGTTCACGCTCCTGTCGTACCACTTGGGCAAATCGCAGACATATTAAGTGGCACACAGCCCCTGGCTAAAATCATTGACCGTGGTAAAGGAACCCTGTACCTCAACCATTTCGGGGACGTTTCGAGTTACAGCGTCGTCCGTGAGGATCTGTTGTGGCGTGTGTCATTTCCAAATGATTTTCAGGGGGCTCGGGGGGCTCGGAACGTTGAAAAGAAGAAGGTACTCGCATCGGCAGCACGTAATGCGAACAGCCCGTGGCGCTTCCACGTCGCAATCGATCTGCTTGGTATCGCGGTCCGCAATAGTGTGCGCGGTATCGCTCCTCACGATCAGACGGACGAAGACCTATTGCATGCACTGATGATCATCGTTGGATCGGGATTTGCAAGCGCTTTTGCGGCAAGTTACGGAAATGATCGAAACATCTCAGCGAGGGTGCTTCCTTCCCTACCGATCCCTGCCCGTAGTGCGACATTGAAGTCGCTTGCAACCATCGGACGTCGTGCTGCGGAGATGTCGCATGACCCTCAGGCGCTCCACGAGATCCTCACGTTTGCCGAACAGGCCGTGTGGGACGCCTATGAGATCGACGAGGGGGATCGTGCAGTGGCGATCAGGCGCTTTGCCGGGCATTCTGCACCCGAAGGGGGAGTGCGTTATCCCGAAATCGCGACGCCGCAATTTGAGTCGAGATCAACATTCCGGCGAATCGGGACGGTGCTTAATGTTGAAGGTAATGCCGCTCGGATCTGGGTCAATGGGATTACTCCAGATGAAGGCGTCCTGGTTCCGTTTCCCGTTCGAATGCCTGGATGGCTTGCAAGAGGCGGTGCGACATTTGATGTCACTGGAGTCGAGACCGTCGACGATGTGGCTACCGCCCTCTACCGATTTCAGTCCATGTCGTGGCAGGACATCGACTTCGACAGCGTGGACCCAACTCCAATCCTGCCCCGATGACAGCGACGCTTTCATGTGTGGATGTCGGGCATGGCGACTGCACCGTCGCCGTCGACGATGACGGCGGGGACGCTCTCCTCATTGATTGTCGTGAGGGCAAACATCGTTTGGCGGTTGAAGAGTTGAAACGACTTGGATTCACGCAGCTTCGATCAGCGATAGTCACACACACGCATTTTGACCATTTTGGTGGTGTCTTAGACGTTCTGGAGGAGATAGGAGATCAGTTCACGGGTACGTTGTACTTCAATCAGGACAGCTTTATGTCAGTGCCCGTCGCTGGCGAGGAGCGGGGGATAGCAGGACGCAAGCTCCGTGCGCTCCTCCTTCGAGCACGAGAGTTTGTCGGTCGTGTTGAGCGCGCTGAGACTGGCGCGGGTCCCGAAGCGTGTGGATCGATCAACTGGCAACTTCTCGCTCCAACTTACGGCGAGGTTATCTCTGCACTAACGCAAGCTGATGCAAATCTGGCAAGCGGAATCGTTGTGGTCCGGGTTGAGTCTGATGTCGTCGTTATTGGAGGTGACGCTCAGATGGTCACTTGGAAACGGGTGGCTTCACAGATTCCGAAGGGATCAGTCGTGCGCTGGCCTCATCATGGCGGGAATCTCGGATCCGCCGCCGACGATCAGATTCGACTATTGGAGATTCTTGAGCCCAGTGCGGTAATCGTCAGCGTCGGGGCGACTAACACACACGGACATCCTAGTGATGAATTCTTTGCCGCTGCAGGTGGTCGTGCTGGTTGGCTCCTATGCACCCAGGCGACACCAACATGTGTGTCGGGTGCTGGCACGGGTGGAGTGTGCGCTGGGACGGTCAGAATTGAGCTGGGAAAATCCGAGGGTCCAGTGCTCAATCCAGACACTCCCGATCACGTCGCCGTGATTGCTGCCCTTGGGAACGCTCAGTGTCTCAAAAGGAATGCATTGGCTGGCGCCGAACCGGTTGGGAGAAAAGGCCCGCATTCAGAGTAACGACGAACGTGTTAGTCCACGCCCGTCGGGCTCTCAATCGCTCCAACACCTCTTTCGACATTGACCGTCCCTCATCTAATCCACCCGGAGGCTGGGCACAGCGCGGCGTGCAGTTGAGCCAGGTCTTCGGTCAAGCGTCTCGGGCTTGGCACTTGACGTATTGAAACTTGGCCCGCAGAGCACATGTCGCATGCTGGGGTTTCCGCCAGCCATCCCTGGTGGCGCATGCCTACATCCTTCAGGGGTTGATTGTCCGCCACTGCTCCTTGAAGAAGTTCATCGGTGTATTCGAATTGAATGCCGTAGTCGCTGAGATAGTTGAGGATCGACTCGTCCTTGTCTGCGCTCTCAGGTCGCGATGGATACACCAGAATCGCCTGGGGTTTGCCAATCTCATTCCGTCTGGCACGGTATTCCAACGGCTCAAGGTAGCCATACACCTGACGACGCTGAGCTCCCAGCGTTCTCACGACGCGGCCCCGCGGGATGGCATTCCAGTCTGTGTTCTTAATCTCCACCACTACATGACACTGGGCTCCTTCGTCATCGACGTAAAACACCATCAAGTCCACAGAACCAAATCCGCGAATCACGATAGGACGCACAGTCTGGAGGGATAGGGACCGTTCCGCGTCCGAAGTCGGTTCGCCGAAACTGTCGAGCATTTGGGAGCGCTCGGTACCGCGCGATCGGACGACCCGGCAGTGCGGAGCCACTTCAACGTTGTCTGACGAACCACCGGTCCCGAGGAACTGTTTCCGGAACTGTGCCTCAAAGATCTTTCCCAAAGCCAAAAGCTTCGGTTCTCGAAGTTCCGAATCCATCGCTGTGAGCCTCCTTTGGGAACTAGTAGAAATGTGAATCCCATCGTCGCGGCGGAATCGGCCCGGGTTTCATAGAGACTCGGTGTTTGTGAAGGGACCAGTTCGGCTGTGTCGATCTGACGGTAGTAGCTCTCCTCCCGTTCTGCCGGCAGGATCTTGCCGATCTCGTCGGTTACTGAAACAGTCCTCGTAGGTGAGGGTGGCCCACTCGACGCGATCGGCATTGCTCCAGGGGCCCGATGTCGCCGTCCAACTACTGGTTGCTGCCGGCGACAACACCGATCGCATCCGCTCCGATGCCGCCCTGGCAAAGCTCTGCGGTGCCTGTCCGATCCCGGCCGGGTCGGGCAAAACCAACGGATGACACCGACTCAACGGTGGCGGGAACCGCCAAGCGAACTCCGCTCTGCACCGAACGATCGTCGTCCGCATGCGCTGGCGCTCCCCGACCATCGCCTATGTCGAGCGACGCACCGCTGAAGGGCTCGAAGAAGGACGTTGTCCGCCGCCTCAAGCGTTTTCTCGCCCGCGAAATCTACGGACTGTTGCCCCTACCCAGCGTTCCTATAACGCTCGCGCCTGCCGCGTAGAGCGACTTGACGTCGATAGGAGCTTCAACGGCCTCTACAAGACCGAGTTGATCCACCACGAGGGCCCGATGCCAAATGCAGCGACCATTTCGGGCGCTGCGGTCTTGGTGAGCTTCTTGAGCTGACGGGAGTGGATCTTGATCGCCTCATGGAGCTCGAACCATCGGCGGACGAGGGATCCGAGAACGTGGAGCATCGCCTATTCGGGGATTGCCCAGGTCGCCGTCGGCCTGCAAAACGGCACAGGCAGTCGTGAGCTTGAAGTCAGTGAGTGGCTCCAGCTCACTCGCAGCTTGTCTGAGGCGGTCACCAGGGTCGCCTTCAGCGTGATTATGGCCGCAGAATGGGCTTTCACGGCGGTATCACGGGCGATCTTGACAAGCCGGATGCCTTCGATCAGCCCATCCGCCAACTTCGGAGTGGCGGTCGCCTTGCCAGGCGAGCACTTCCCGGGCAGCGCGCTCGGCGTCGATCGCGTCGCTCTTACCCGACATCCTCCGCTCTCCCTTTCGGGGAGGGCGACCGACCTCAATTATCTTGGACCGTTGCGGCGCAGGTAACGTGCCAGACTGCTGCCATAGGAGCCGGGGCCCTCCACGCCGAACCGGGAGGCGGTCTCAAGCTTGAAGGCCCAGGTCACCAGTTGGCCGTAACCAGCCGGGTTGGCCATCAAGCTGAGATCGCCGAGCCGGCCACCGAGGCCGTCGCTCCGGGAAAGCTAATACTGGCGACTTGAGTGATGAGGTGGACGTGCCGGGAGGGGGAGTGCACCTGACGCGGATGTTCGACCGGATCAGCCTTCGTCGATTGGTCCGCAGAATGGGGTGAATGAGACGTAGGTAGTCTTGGTGAGACCGAGGATCCTCGAAGTCGTCATTGCCGGGATTCCCTTGAGGCTGTTTCTTACCGAGGCCAAAGGAATTGTGACGACGGCACCCTCTGGATGCTCGTCGACCCTTCCGTAGATTCGCATCGAGTGAACGGACCCGTCTGGCCTACCCTCCTTGTCGAAGGTTGGGACCTCGACATGCACGCCCGCCCTTTCATCGACTCGCGGCACCCTCGGAAGATAGAAGGCGTAGCTGGACAGTCTCCGGACGTCGTCTACCGAGAGGCTGTGCATCGAGCCCCATTGGTTCTTTGAGCTGGGTGGGGGGTAGCGATCCTCGGGTGCGATCTGAACTTCCCGCGTAATGCAGATCCCAATAGGGTCCTGATCCGATATACCCCTGATACACACACGGTCGTTCGAGAACAGACTTGCCACCTTGGGTTCCATGAGCTGGGCTGCATGTGAGTCCGCGAACACCACTCCACGGGGTCGGGCCTTGTCCATCAACCGCGAAGCCAGGTTGAGAGATCGGCCGGTGTAGTCCAGCACCGTGTCTCCCGAGACTAGTCGGGTGACAGAACCACGGGCCACGCCTACTCCCAAGTATTGGGGCACAGCGAAGTTAACCATCAGATCGTCAGCCGTAATCTGCCCGAAGTTCTCAACGAGCCTCACGCATCGGGCAAGGACTGAACTGACCTTCGGTGGCACGCTCGAGGCCTGAGACGCAAGCTCATGCACGAGGAACAGCCCATCGCCCGTCGGCTTGAAGAAGTCAGCGTCTGGAAAGTATGAGTCCAGAATGGCCGTATACAGAGAACGGAGGTAGAGGGCTGCGTCGAAGGACTCTGCCTGCGCGGCAAAGCTCGAGAATCCTCGGATGTCGAGGAAGGTTGCTACAACCTGACACGATTCTGCGCTCGCCGTCGGCAACAGGCTTCGTATTCGCGAGTGAAGCTGCGTGGTATCGCCGGTTGCCGACTCACCGTGCATCGGCTCGTTGCGCGAGGCATTCCGCTTGGTAGCAGCTTCTTCATCACCACCCCGCCCCGCAGACTTCGACTCTGGGCGCGACTCGCTGTCGATGTCAATGTCGCCGAAGAACGACTCCTGTTGGTCCTGTTCAATTGTGCGCCGAGCAGCCAAGGGGCGGCCGGGGAGCAGCGTCGGCTTTAGCTCGTTTGGGCTATCCCGATGGCGTACCAACACGTGCTGGTTGAACGGGAGTCGTGCCCATCGCCAATTCGTCGGCGTACCAGCAGCTCGGCTCGCGGCAATCGGCTCGGCATCGAGATATCCCAGGCCCATAAGTGCCAGCCGACCGTCCACCATGCCGACAAGATCTACCGCCGCCCGAGGCACCGACCAGGTTAAGAGGTCGGGGTATCGGAAATGTCGCTTCGGAGGGTTGATGCCAAGGCTCCCTAGGCGATTGGCTTCCCGGCCGATGAACTCGTCATCCTGGACGGGGCCAGGCGGAAGACCGTCATGGACGGCGCCGATGATGGCGCCAGCCATTGTGGCAATAGTGTCCGTGTCTGATCCGAGCACATTTGCTGCGACGATCAAACCTCTCGCCGGATCGTCGCGGGCCACCCAGGCGAGTACACCAGCAAGCACAGCTGAGATATCACCGGCTCCTCGCGTGGCGATGTCGAGGCCTCCCAACCGCCCAACGGTCTCACGCCAGTCCTCCAGTTCTACTGGACCTTCCCTTAGAACCTTGAGCTGCGCTGCGTACCCACCAACCATTTCGCGCATCGCCGCTGTAAATGAGGTACCTGCCTCGCGTTCCCACGTGGGGAGCCACAACGACGACAACTCATCGTCACGCGCAATGCTTTGCACGACTGCATCGAACAGCTCGACGCCGCCGATCCACTCTTCGGGATGGGGGATCTCTTCGTTGTCGAAAGTCTGGGCCAAGATCGAAGCATGGATAACCGCGCCTGCTATTCCCCGGGGGTGACCGTGAGTCGTCAGGGTGTTCCGAATCACATCAGGCATCCAGCTCTCCCAAGATCCGGGAGACCTCGATGCCCACACATGAGGTTGGATGCGCATGGCGGCGCCATTGCCACCTCCGTTCACGTACGACTGTCCATCCGTCTTGAAAAAATTGGTTGACCAACTGACTCCTGCTCGAGACAGAGCTGCTGCTGCTGCCTTGGTACCTCGTCCTGCACCAAGTGCGTAGTTCAGAAAGACGGGGAGCTCAACTTTTGCGAACGCTTCAACATCGAAACGACCATCGGAACGAATGGCTCGCGACGTCGACAAACGCAGCTGAGTGTCGTCCGAGTAGGACCCTGCTGGCAAGCTGACGGTGACGGGAGTTCGACCCCCGATTCGCCGTTTCCAAGGAATGGTCGTCGATACAACACTGCCGCCTGTTCTGGCTTCGACCACACCGGGAGAGGCAAGCTCCGTCATGAATCCCAAAGCGTCGCCCCACGCTGCCCACAGCGCTGACATCACAACGCGGTCCTGGCGCTTCACTTCAACAATCCTTCGGTAAATATCTGTTCATTTACATATACAGGTACGTCCCGGTGAGACGTGGCGCTCATGCCGGCTTCGACGTCAGCGGCATGAGCATCATTCTGAACATAGATTCCGCGCAAATAATCAGTAGAAACCTCCTGTGGATACAGAACTTCCGCCTCACTGCAGGTCGTCCGAGCCGGTGGCATCTCTGCTTCCCGCTCGTGGATGGACGAGTAACGGCCCGCGATTCTTGTGGCGAACAGTGCTTCGAGACCGGCACCCCCCGTCCCGCGTTCAGACCGGGGCCAAATGTTGTTTGCCGTAACGAACATGACTCCGTCATGAGCAAGAATCGCCGGAGCCAAGTCCAACACACACCACCACAGATCATCCAGTAGGTGTTCTGCTCGCGAGTACCGAAGGTGTTCTGCATTGATACCCGATACTGACATCGAGATGTAGCCGGCCCAAGCCGGATCCTTGCGGATCGAGTTGTTAGCTATGAATAGATGCTCCAGATACTGATTCTTCTCAAGGAGCGTTCTCGCTTTGATGAGCTTGGTGGCGAAGATCCCCACCAAACCCAAGTTGGTTGTGAAATGTAAGACGTGTTCGATTCCGCGACGACGAGCTACCTCCAGAACATCGAGGTCTACTGCAAGCACATCTGCGTTATGTTCCATCACGAACAATCGATCAACGCGAATGTGGCAGGATCCAAGAGAGCAATCAAGTCACTCTGCTCTCCCGGCTTGAACCCGATGGTAACGGTTTCCCTCGCTCGGCCGATGGCCATGGCGAGCAGACGTCGATATGTCTCGAAACCGTCATCCCCTTCATCATCGCCATGTGTCGTATTTTCCTTGCTCAGTCCGATGATGTAGACGTGATCAAATTCTAGACCCTTAGCGGAGTGCATTGTCGACAAGGCAATGTTCTCGCGACCACTAGGCCACTCCGATCTTTGGGTGATGTCGCAGAAAGCCAGCCCGGCATCTGACAGGCGCCGGCGGACTTCATCGAACCAGCCAGCAACGTGGAGAAACGCAACAGTGTCATCACATTCTTTTCCCCTAGCCTCGATGTCGGCGATGACCCAATCCATCTGCTCAGAGAACTTTCCGGCCAACAATATGGGAAGGCGGCCACCACTCCGCTTGCACGAGGTGAAGTTGGGCAGGGTCCCGTCTTCACCCACGTCAACTCCTTCGACCAGCGGGAGCGCGAACCGGGCGATCTCCGCTGTGTTGCGGTAATTCTCATTCAGAGTGTGGCTCTTTCGTATCGTGACGCCCACTTCACGCCACGTAAAGTGCCGTGCGTAGATGCGCTGAGCCCGATCCAGCACAAAGGTCAGCGAGTATTCGTCGGCTAAATGATTCACTACAGCCCGGATCTGATTCGCCGAGAAATCCTGTGCCTCGTCAGCGATCACGACGTGGTATGGGTCTACTAAGCGTGTCATCGCAACGGCAACCGCTTCGTCGTTCCAATCGACCAAGCCTTCATCCTCCTTCCAGAGACGATATGGCCGAATAACGTCGTCGAGCAGCCGACGGCGCGTCGGAATGGAAACCTGCGGACTTCGTCCTCGGCCTTCGCGACGAAACGACGGATCGGCATACGAGTCAAGATCTCCGGGCAGAAATCGACCCAGGACGTATTCGACTTCATTGGTCAGAAACCGATCGGGATATCCCAAGTGACGGCCCAACTCCAGAATCTTACGCTCATCCGTTAATGCGGGAGACCCAAGGAGTTTGTGAGCCCAATTGCCGAAAGTCGATACTCGAAGGTCGACATCTCCTACTATGTTTTCTTCTGTGAGCGCCTGGATGTAGCCCCGAAGTGTCCGGTTGTAGGTAAGCACCAGAATCCGAGGTGGCTCGTCGAGGTAACCATCCTCGCGACGCCGCTGCCAGAATCGAGAGAGTGCTCGGAGCCTGAGCAGGGCTGCGGTGGTCTTACCGCTTCCGGCAGCGCCGAGGATCTGTACCACTCCCGGTTGACTGTCCGTGATTATCACCAACTGTTGACCCGTTGCCTTGGGAGATTTGAGCACTCGCATTCGCCAACCTCGCTCCTAATGGCTCCGTGTTCGGGCTCGCGCAGTCTCGCCGTGATTCATTATACGAGCAGGACGTAGTCTGCGAACTCTTCAATCTGGCCTAAGTTCGTCGGCAAGCATCCGAACACCAGTTCGCCACAATCGACCAGCCCGACGGATGTCCTCAGTGAAGCTGCAGACCCCTGTTTGTTGTGGCCACAAGACACGGAGCCGGCCAAACCGCGCTGTAATAGAGGTCGACGCGCGAGCGCGGTGGTGGAACATGAACCCTGAGACCTCGGACACCGACGAGCCACGACTGCTGGATTACCGAAACAGGGTGGACGCACAGGTCCACTGGACCAGCTATCCATCTGAGTCTCCCTCTCAGATTTGGAGATTGGTGATTGAAGGGCCGATCTGGGGTAGCGACGACGTGGTCGACGATCTCTACGATGCCGTGATTTCAATCTCCGAAGGTAGACCGTTATACGCCATACGGGATCAGAGAAACATCACCTCGTGGGGCGCCGCCGGCGGGGGCGAAATAGTCCTGCTTCTCATTGCCGAATCAGCGCTCGGGCAGCTGGCGGCTATCGCGATCTGGGCAGCACTGCAGGGCCTACGGAAGAAATATCGTGCGCGAGGACAGAAGAAGTTGGGTCAGACCCAGGCACTCGATCGAGACGGTGCCGAGCATTTGGCCCGCTGGCACCTTGAGAGCGCGTTTTCGCTCGACGACGGCGTCGCGGACACGCTGGACCTGCTCAGTGAAGACGTTCTGCCTCCCGAGGGGAACTTCCAATTTGCCTTCCAAAACGATGCCGATCGGTTCTCCGTAACGCTCCATTCCGAGGATGGCCTTCCTCTACTCGCCGAGTTGAAGCGGGAGGTAAGATTGAACTGACCCTCCAATAGAAGGCGCTAAGGCCAGCAGTACCTTTGGCGCCCAGCATGAGATAGCCAAAGCCCTGGGGCAACTGCCATTTCCAAGGCTGGGTTGAGTTCAGGACCGGTGGAAACAAGTATTTGCCGCTGGCTAGCTGGGCGGGTTCAAGGGATCACTGCAATTTCTCTGTGAGTCGATGACGCTGCATCGACCGAGCCGAGGAGTTGGACATGACCCCACATTTGACCGTTGAGCAGAAGCGAGCAATCCATCGTCTGAGAAGGTCGAGGACTGTCCCTGCGCCAGGTGGCGAGGGAGGTCGGATGCACGGCGCCCGGTGTGGTGACCGTGCTCGAACGCACTCCGGTCGTCCCTGCTCGCCCCGATTTTTGGCTGCCCGGTCCATCCCGTCTGCAGCTGGCTGAACGTGAGGAGATCAGCCTTGGCCTGCTCGGCGGCCAGTCGCTCACGGCGATCCTTGTACGGTGACGGCCCAGGTCAGGCAGGGTCGTTTCCCCGAGGCGTCCCGTATGCCCCGCCCGTTGAAGATTCTCGCACCGGGGGCGTCAATCGGGACGGGCGGCGAACTGACACAGACCTTGAGCAATCGCTTCCTCTAGCCGTCACGGTTCCTGACTGCTTGCTGCAGTCCCCCCCTGTGATCTTGGTGTGAATAACTGACACAGTCCGTCTTCACAACTGACCGTGAGTCGCCACTGGTGGGCAGTGTGCCTGGGTAGGACAGCTC
>Ga0209638_1001649_pt1 | contig 14076 bp, 13 predicted proteins | sample BarGraNGADG00211_FD_184490 | JGI IMG/M metagenome (GOLD analysis project Ga0209638, IMG submission 184490) | Arctic peat soil microbial communities from Barrow, Alaska - Barrow Graham LP Ref core NGADG0002-211 (SPAdes) (version 2) | ecosystem: Environmental > Terrestrial > Soil > Wetlands > Peat... | reverse complement strand
AAATGCCTGCGCAAACTTGCCTTCCATCTGGGCGGCCTGGGCAAAAATATTGATGACGTCCCGCCCCTCCTTGTCCATGATCACTCCCCGCGCCCAAACAGTAATTTCGTGTACCTTAGCCATACACACCTCCTTGATATTCTCGAAAATAGGATAATCCTTGATTCCGCGTTTCCTGAAGATCGACAATCTTATGAGACAAGAACCTCAACCACCCCCTTCCTACCCTACTTGTTGAAAGATAATCCCTTCTATATCCTCCAAGTGCTGTAACATCGACTTCAGCGCAACATCACCATCACCATTTTTTATGGCCGTAAGAACCTGTTTGTGGCCTTCCAGAGATCTTTGTGCCCGCTTGTCACGTTCCTCTTCCATAAGATATTCTTCCCGTAACTGATGCAAAAGATCAATCAAGGCAAGCAGAAGGCGCTCCATGACACGATTTTTCGCCGCCCTGGCCAGATGGTTGTGGAAAAGCGTATTGGTTTCGAGCACACTTTCGCCTCGTCCAATACATGCCTCCTGCTCATGCAGGATCTTTTCCATCTCTTCAATTTCTTGTGGGGTAGCGTTTGCCGCCGCCAGATGGGCGACGTGGGGTTCGACGATTTTCCGGACATAGAAGATGTCCCGAATGTCATCATTCGCATTAAACAGCGCTGCTGCCAAAGGCTGGATCAACGCCTCTTCGCTCGAAGCAAGGACATAGGTGCCGTTCCCCTGGCGGCATTGGAGGAGCTTCATGGATTCCAGGGTGCGGATGGCCTCCCGGACCGTGGTACGGGATACCCGAAAGGTTTCGCTCAGCTCCCGTTCGGAGGGGAGTTGATCGTTCCGCTTCAATTTCCCCTCTTCAAGGAGCGTTCGGATCTGATGTACAATGTCCTCATACGCCTTTTTTTTCTCGACCGGTTTCAGCATGGCCTGGCCTCATCGCTTTTTCTGAGTTCTTCGATCGCCGTTTTAAAGTGTGCCGCGAACACGCAAAGCTTTTCGTGGTTCTTGCCCTGCTGTTCATGAATCAGGTCAGCAATGGCCAGCATCGTCGCCCTCTTGCACAGGAAGGCGATGTGGGACCCGACCAGCCCCTCTGTAATGCTTGCCAGCACGCCAAGATCCACGTCGCTGCTCAATGGCCTCCCCTGAGTGTGGATGCGGAATATTTCGAGCCGTTCCCTCTCATCCGGGGCATAAAAATTGAGAATATAATCGAGACGGCCGGGCCGAACCAGTGCCGGGTCAAGCAGGTCCTCCCGATTCGTAGCTCCGATCACGATCACCTGAGAGAGATCGCTCAGAGAGTCCAGCTCGTTGAAAAACTGGCTTGCCACGCGTTCAATGGCTCCTGATCCCGTATCTGCGCCGCGTTTTGGCGCCAGGGCATCGATTTCATCGAAAAAGAGAATGGTCGGAGCGGATTGCTTGGCTTTTTTAAATATCCCGTGCAGCGCCTTTTCCGATTCCCCCAGCCACTTTGAAAAAAGGATGGAACTGCTGATCGGGATAAAATTGATACCGGTTTCTCCGGCCAGAGCCCTTACCATCATGGTCTTCCCGGTGCCGGAAGGACCGGACAGCAGGACGCCGCGTGACGAAACCTTGCCCGAAGCGAAGAGTTCGGGATATTTAAGCGGCCAATCGACGATCGAGAGGAGCGTCTCCTTGATTTGGGCCAGACCGCCGATGTCGCTGAGCTTCAAGGTGGACCTTTCGTTGAAGAATTCACGGGTTGCCGTAGGTTCAACCTCCCGAAGGGCCGTCAGAAAATCTTCGCGGGAAATCCGCATGCTTTCCGGAGTGACGGGGAGACGGTCGGAGTTGCCCAAAGCACCCACCGGCAGATATCGCCGCACGGCGGCCATGCCCGCCTCTTTGCAGAGCGCTTCCAGATCGGCCCCCACAAAACCGTGGGTAATCTGCGCAATCTGATCGAGATCGACATCGGTTGCAAGGGGCATACGACGGCTGTGAATCTTCAGGATGGCCCGGCGTCCGTCCGCGTGGGGAGCCGAGAGGCCGATTTCCCGATCGAACCGGCCCGGTCTGCGCAGCGCAGGGTCTATCATTTCCGGAACATTGGTCGCGCCGATCACGAGAACATGACCGCGGGGAACCGTGCCGTCCATGAGGGCGAGAAGCTGCGCCACCACCCTCTTTTCCACATCCCCCACAACCTCGGCACGCTTCGGGGCAATGGCGTCAATTTCATCGATGAAGATGACGCTCGGCGCTTTGCGTGTCGCCTCTTCAAAGATCTCACGCAATCTGGCCTCGCTGTCGCCGTAATATTTCTGGATAATTTCCGGCCCGTCGATTTTGATAAAGTGGAGCTTCGCCTCCCCCGCAATGGCGCGGGCGATGAGGGTTTTCCCGGTTCCCGGCGCTCCGTAGAGAAGCAGCCCTTTCGGCGCCTCGATGCCCAGCCTGTCGAAAATTTCCCCGTAACGCAGCGGAATTTCCACCATCTCCCGAATGGATCTCAGTTCCCGGTCCAATCCGCCGATATCTTCATAAGAAATGCGAGAGTCCGCCGCTTCGGTATAGTCAGGTTTGTTTACCTTGAATTTGGTGTGCTGGTTGATGATGACCGCGCCGGAGGGCGAAGTGCCGTCCACGGAAAAGAAACGGTCCTTGCCTCCAAAAAGCGGAATATTCACTTTGTCGCCGGCAATGACCGCCAAACCCTGCAGGACCTTGCCGATATATCCAACCTCGTTTTCGTCGGGCCACCAGTTTCCGGAATCGATCGGGGTGAGCACGATCATGGTTGCGGTTTTCCGGGGCGCCTTTTTAATCTTTACTGTGCCGCCGATCTGAACCCTGGCGTTCTCACGGGTGTTCCCGTCAATCTGGACTATTTTTTTGCCAAGGTGTTCGGGGAAAATCCCGGAAATTCTGGCGACTGTTCTTTTTTCCCCAATAATATCAACAATGTCTCCAAGAGTAGCGCCCAAGGCCTTGACGTCGTCCGGGTCAAAGCGCGCCAACCCCTTGCCAACGTCTTCGATGAAAACCTCTGCGACTTTTAATTCGACTTCAGACACCAGAGACTCATCAAACATAAAAACCCCGATTATCATTTCAGGTTATTATTGGACTGGTGGTTGGACCATCAGATGGTTTTGCCTATTACGCCTTGTGTTGTTTGTCAAGAAATATTTTCCAGAAATATTGTTCAACGGGAAGCAAGCGGTTTAATGTCGCTCATGGAAAGACGGCCGCGGTATTGGAACGTAAGAACATGGATTGTGGCATCAGCGGGGACAAGCGGGGCTACATCCGCCCGTTTTTTTGTGTGCAGACCGGCCCGCACCCAGGTTTGGTCCATAAATACCGAACCGCCATACAGACGAGAAGGACCGCATAAACAAGACGAAGTTCCATCTCCGGGATGAGATGGGCAATGCTCCCGCCGAGAAAGACCCCCGCCAGTACACCGACGATGAGGCCGGGCAAAACGGCTGTCCGGACATTGCCCATCTTCCAGTGGGTCCACACCCCGACCGTCGAGGCCGGAATCATCGCCAGCAGGGAGATGCCCTGGGCGGTATGCTGGGTGATGTCGGCAAAGAGCACCATGATCGGGATCATGAAACTGCCCCCGCCCACCCCCATCATCCCGGAGATGAAACCGGTCATGAGGCCGAGGAGAACCAGGACGGTCCACCGGATCCACGCAGGCAGCGAGCCTTCCGTCATCTGCGGCAGCAGGGTCTTCAGGATCAACAGCAGGGAGATGAAGAGGAGGAAGGTGCCGAAGTACCGTTTCAGCTTCGATTCGGGAAGGAAACAACAATATCTCGCCCCGAGACGGATCGTGCAAAGCGCCATGCCGGCCAGAACCGCTGCCGCCGGGAGCTCGGCTGAACCATGGAGATAATAGACCAACGACCCCGCCGCGGCGGTGACGACGACCGTGACAAGGCTTGTGCCGTGGGCTTCCTGTTGCTTGAATTTGAGCACATCCGTCATCAGCGGCACCACGACCACCCCGCCGCCAACACCGACGAGACCGCCCAACAGACCGGCAATCAGACCGACCATAAGACCCGCCATCAACACCCCTCTTCCTTCAAAAGCGGCTACCCCGATGGGCAAATTCCGGTTCAAACCTTTTTCGCTTTTTCTGATCGGAAAGGGAGACCACACCCCCCCTTCTCCCGGCAAGATTGCGGATCTACTACAGGGGTAAATCCGCTGTCAACCATTTACTTCGGGAATATCCCTCTTTACAATCACCCGTCCTTTTGTTAATGAATACAAAAATCCTTGCCGATCAGAGGCGCAAGGTGCGGAGTGTTCCCGGTGCTGCCCGATTTCCGGGGAAGCAAGATCAATGGTTAACCGGTCACGGAATCATGAACAGAGCTGCCATCGTAAAAATTTCGCTGCTGCTGGCGCTGATCCTCGCCGGCGTTTTGCTTTTTTTCCATTACGACCTCTACAGCCTCTTCCTCAGCCGGAGGAAGCTGATTCATTTCGTAAGCTCCTTCGGCCCCCTCTCCGTAGTGATTTTCATCGGTCTCCAGATCCTTCAGGTCCTGATCGCGCCGATTCCCGGAGAGATCAGCGGTTTCATCGGCGGATATCTCTACGGACCCATCCTGGGGACGCTCTATTCCACAATCGGTCTCGCCATCGGCTCCTGGCTTGCCTTTCTGCTGGCTCGCTGGCTCGGCCTGCCGTTCGTGGAGAAGATCATCACCCCCCAGATCATCCAAAAGTACGATTACTTCATGGAGCACCGGGGCATCCCGGTCACCTTCATCCTGTTTCTGATCCCCGGCTTCCCGAAGGATGCCCTCTCCTACATCGTCGGCCTCAGCCGCATGAGGACGACAACCTTTCTCATCCTCAGCACCGCCGGACGGCTCTTGGGCACAATCATGCTCTCCGTGAGCGGAAGTTGCGCACGCAACGACCAGAATACCGCCATGGTGGCCATCCTCGGAATCAGCATTCTGGTCACGCTTCTGGCCTGGTATTACCACGAAGCGCTGCTCAACCTGTTGAGAAAAAAAGGAAAGCCATAAAAGAATAAGGATAGCCGCCACGATGTGGGGCTCTCCGTAAAATTTTCCGCCACGGTGTCCACGTCGGCCGGTTTTTCCTTCGGGTTGAGCATCGCGGGAGAAACCGTATCATGATTTCGTCTCTCGAGGAGGGAGAAAAACTTGCAACCGATCTTGATTGAATTTGTGATCATTTTTCTTCTGATTTTGGCCAACGGTTTTTTCGCCGGCGCCGAGCTTGCAGTTATTTCCGCACGCAAGAGCCGGATCGCCAGCCTCGTCTCGGCCGGCAACCGCCGGGCCGAGCTCGTCGAGCAGCTCCAGAAGGACCCCCACCGTTTTCTCGCAACCGTCCAGATTGGCGTCACAGTCGTCGGCTCGCTCGCCTCGGCCATCGGCGGTTCAGCGGCGGTCCAATATCTCAAGCCTCTGCTCCAGGCCGTGCCCGTCCCATTCATCCACCATGCGGCGGAGCCCCTTTCCCTCGCCATCGTTGTGCTGGTGATCTCTTACCTCTTCCTCGTCCTCGGCGAACTGGTGCCCAAGACCATCGGGCTGCAGTACGCGGACCGGATCGCCTTGAACGTCGCCCGGCCGATCCATCTCCTGTCGGTCGTCGCGGCGGTTGTCGTCCGGTTTCTGACCTTCTCCAATCGGGCCGTTCTTTCGCTTCTGGGAATCACGCCGAAGGGGGGAGAGGCCTTCGTCACCCGCGAGGAGGTACAGCATTTACTCGCGGAGGGAAGTGAAGCAGGCGCGCTGACCGAGACCGAACACCGCTACATCGAGAACATCTTCGAATTCTCACACACCACCGTCCGCGAGGTCATGGTGCCCCGGGCGCGGATGGTCGCGATCGACTTAGAGCTGCCGCGGGAAGAGATGCTCCGGACCGTCCGGGAGAATATGTACACCCGCTATCCGGTCATCCGGGGGGACATGGACCATGTGGTCGGTTTCGTCCACACGAAGGACATCCTGATCGGAAACCTCTGTACGGAAAAAGAGTTCGACATCGCCGGGATCGTCCGCGCCCCGCTGTTCGTCCCGGAGGGGAAGAAGGTGAGCAGCCTCCTCCGGGAGATGCAGCGCAAACGAATCCAGATGGCGCTCGTCGTAGACGAGTACGGCATCCTGAGCGGCCTCGCCACAACGGAGGATCTGCTTGAAGAGCTCGTGGGAGAGATCGAGGATGAGCATGATATCGGCGAGGCGCGCCGGGTGCAGAAGCTCCCGGACGGGAGCCTGCTGGTAGACGCACTCCTGCCCGTCAATGAAATGGAGGAACATCTCGGGATCACGCTCGGCGAGGGACTCCCGTACGACACGCTGGCCGGTCTGATTCTCGACCGTCTGGGGAAGTTCCCGGAAAAAGGGGAAAAAATCGAATGGCGGGAGTATCTGCTCACCTGTGAAGAGGTAACGAAGACGGCCATCCTCAAGGTCCGGATCGTAAAACGAGAGGGATTGGCCGCCGGCGCGGCGCCTCCGGAAAACGGCGGGGCCATCCGTTAGGGACCTTTAACAGGCTGTTCAAAAATGTCCGGATGCAAGGCCCCCGAAATCCTGAGCCGTGAGGCGTACTGTCTGGTACGTTGAACGGCGAAGGGTGAGGGAAACGCAGCAGACGGGCGTTTTTCAAGAGCCTGTTAGCGTCGAAGCCTGGGGTCGAGCGCGTCCCGTATCCCCTCCCCCAGCAGGTTATAGCCGAGAACGGTGATCAGGATGGCGAGCCCCGGATAGAAGGAGAGCCACCAGGCGATGTCGATGTTGTCCTTCCCCGCAGTGAGGATGTTCCCCCAGCTCGGAGTGGGCGGCTGAACCCCGATGCCGAGGAAGCTCAGGGCGGACTCCGTGAGGATCGCGCCCGCCACGCCGAGCGTCGCCGTGACCAGGACCGACGCCATCGCGTTCGGAAGGATATGGAGAAAGATGATCCGGGGATCCCCAGCGCCGATCACCCGCGCGGCCTGAACGAAGTCCCGCTCCTTGAGCGAAATGAAATCCGCCCGGACGAGCCGGGTCACCCCCATCCAGCCAGTCAAGCCGATCACGATCATGATATTCCAGATGGAGGGCTCCAGCAACGCGATCACGGCCAAAATGAGGAAGAAGGCCGGAAAGCAGAGCATGATGTCCACGAACCGCATGATCACCGCGTCCACCCACCGGCCATAGTAGCCGGCCACCGCCCCGAGCATCGTCCCGATGAGGATGGCGATCCCGGTCGCCACGAAACCCACTTTCAGAGAAATCCCCGCCCCCCAGATCATCCGGGAGAGGACATCCCGCCCGAGCGGATCCGTACCAAAGGGGTGGCCCCCCGAGGGCGGCGCAAGGACGTTCTTCAGGTCGATGGCGTTCGGATCGTAAGGGGCAAGCCAAGGCGCAAGCAGGGAAACGACGAACAGCAAGACAACGATGACGCTTCCCGCGACCGCCATCCGGTTCTTCCAGAATCGTTTCCGGAAATCCTTTCCCATCGTCATTCCCTCATGAGACCCGTATTCGCGGATCGGCCAGCGCATAGGAGACGTCGGCGAGCAGGTTCCCCAGCAGGGTGAGCACCGCGCCGATGAAGAGGATCCCCATGACCACCGGATAGTCCCGCGCCATAACCGCCATGTAGAAGAGCTGGCCCATGCCGGGGATGGCGAAGATCGTCTCGAAGATGACGCTCCCCCCGATGAGTCCGGGCACCGACAGGCCGAGGATGGTGATCACCGGGAGGAGGGCGTTTCGCAGCGCGTGCCGGTAGATGACGGCCCGCTCGGAGAGTCCCTTGGCTCTCGCCGTCAGGATGTAATCCTGGCGGATCACCTCCAGCATGTTCGCCCGCATGTACCGCGAGAGCCCGGCGAGCCCCCCGAACGCGGCGAGCAGGACCGGCAGGATGAGATGCCGGATCAGATCCCAGAAGGCCATCCCCGGCGGCAGGTACTCGGAATTCAGGGAACGGATCCCGGATATGGGAAGCCACCCCAGGTGGACGCCGAAGAGGATCATCAACAGGAGGGCAAGCCAGAAGGTCGGCACGGCAAAACCGATAAAGACGATCACGCCCGCGACCCGGTCGAAGAGGGAATCCTGACGGACGGCGGAGAGCACTCCCAGCGGAATGGCAATGACGAGGATCATGATCAGGGAAAGCACGTTCAGCAGGATCGTGATCGGCAGCCGCTCCAGGATCTTGTCCGCCACCGGCCGGCGGTCCGTCGAAAAAGAGATTCCGAGATCGAGGACGGCCAGCTTGCCAACCCATCGGACGTATTGCTCGTAAAGGGGCCGGTCCAGGTCGTACATGGCCCGGAGCCGCTCCTTCATCTCCACCGAAGCGCGCGGGTTCATCTGGGTCTGGAGGTCGGTCGGAGAACCGGGCGCCAGGTGCATCACGGTAAAGCAGATGACCGTAATCCCAAAGAGGAGAGGAACCATGAAGAGCAATCTTTTGGCGATGTAGCGAAGCATCGTTTCCGATTCCCTGTTATCCAATAAGCTCGCCTCGGGAGGGAGCGTAACTGCTGTTACAACAGCTCCATGGCGCGGATGTTTTCCAGCAGTTTTTCCCGGAGGAGATGGAACGGCACATGAACCTGGATTTTTTGCAGAATCTCCCGCATGGGAATCGTACCTCCGTTCGCATGTGCGTCTCGTCTACCACAGGCGGTTCCTTTTCACAACCGCCAATTCGGACCGGATGGTTCGGATCATCGTTGACACAAATCCTCTGTTCTGCTACAAAAAAGCCGCTGCTCGTATCGCAGGAACCGCCAAGAGACAGAAAAACGGCCGCCGGAACCGGTTTCCCGGCAACAAGAGAACTGGAGGGCGATTGGCCAGAAAAAAAGAAACCGCTTCGCGCGCGAGGGCGCTCCTGTGCGTCAACGCCTCGCTGGAAAAAAAGGCGAAGGATCTCGTCATCCTCAATGTCAGCGGGATCTCCTCCTTTGCCGACTACTTCATCCTCTGCAGCGGGACGTCCGACCGCCAGGTCCGGGCAATCGCCGACGCGATCCGGGAGAATGTGAAAAAGGCCGGAATGCTGCCGCTGGGCGTCGAGGGAGAGGCCGGAGGAAAGTGGATCCTTCTGGATTACGACGACGTGATCATCCACGTCTTTCTCGAATCGGTCCGAACCTTCTACGACCTGGAACGGCTCTGGTCGGAGACGCCCCGGATGGCCGTACCCGACGAAACGGCTTCCCTGAAAGCGCTGGCGGAGGGGTTGTAACCTTGAAAGAGATCCTGACCGGGATCGCCGATCTCATTTTTCCGCCCCGCTGCATCACCTGTGGAGAACTTCTGGAGCAGCACGGTCCCCTCCCCTTCTGCCCGCCCTGCATGGCGGGTATCCATTTCATCGGCTCCCCCCTCTGCCCCCGTTGCGGAACCCCTTTTCCCGCCGCGGAAGGGGGAGACCACCTTTGCGGGGAGTGTCTCATCACGGAAAGACCCTATGCAGTCGCACGATCGGTCGGACGATACGAGGAGACGCTCCTGACGGCCATCCATCGGTTCAAGTACCGGGGGAAGACCGGGATCGGCGATCTCCTGAGCAGAATCATGGCCGATTTTGCGGACAAAATATGGGACATGAAGGCCTTCGAGCGGATCCTGCCGGTTCCGCTGCACCGGAGACGGCTGCGGGAACGGGGCTTTAACCAGGCGGTGATCCTGGCGCGCGGGCTCTCCAAGCGGTTCAACATACCGCTCGATTTCACATCGCTCCGGCGGGACCTCTTCACACCGCCGCAGGTCGGCCTGGACAGGAAACAGCGGTCGGCAAACGTTCAAGGCGCATTTACCGTAACACATCCGGAACGGATCGTCGGCCGGCGGCTCCTCCTCGTGGATGACGTCTACACCACCGGAAGCACGCTGACCGAATGCGCCCGCGTTCTGATCCGGGCGAAGGCGGAAGCCGTGGCTGTTTTAACGATGGCCCGGGCGGTTTACGATCACGACCGGCCGCACGAGTCTGCACCGACTTCCCTCGAATAACGCGCCGCCAAAAGGATTTGTTAAACGGAAGGAACGAGAAGGATGAAGAAGATTCTAAGCTGGGAAGCATTGAAGATCGAGGTGGAACGCCGCCGGCGCCAAGGGGAGAAGATCGCCTTTACGAACGGCTGTTTCGACATTCTGCACGTGGGACACGTCCGGTATCTGCGGGAAGCGAGGAAGAGGGGGGATCTGCTGATCCTTGCCCTCAACAGCGACGTTTCCGTCCGGACGATCAAGGGAGAAAGGCGGCCGCTGCTCCCCGAGGATGAGCGGGCCGAGGTCGTCGCATCGCTGGAAGTGGTTGATTATGTTACCTTATTTGACGAAACAACACCGCTCAGGCTCATCGAATACCTGCGGCCGGATGTTCTCGTCAAGGGAGGAGACTGGAAGGAGGAGACCGTCGTGGGACGGGACGCCGTCCGGTCCTGGGGTGGAGAGGTGGTCCTCGTTCCCGTGGTCGAAGGGGCATCCACGACAAACATCATAGAGAAGGTCCTCCGTGTCTATGGGCAGCCATGAAACACCCCCTTATTTTTTTCTTTACAATTTCCCCGCGATCATGTATGAGCATCATCCCAATTCAGTCATCAGGAGATAGAGGAGCAACGTGCTGAAAACGACCATGAAACCTGAAAAGGTGGAGTTCTTCCGCCGGATGTTGACCCGGAAGATCAACGACCTTCTGAATGAGGCGGGGAAGACCGTCTCGGAGATGACATACGGTGTGAAGGAGAACTACCCAGACCCCAACGACCGCGCCTCGCTCGAATCGGACCGGAATTTTGAGCTCCGGATCCGGGACCGGGAGAGAAAGTTGATTATCAAGATGCAGGAGGCCCTCAAGCGGATGGATGATAGCGTTTTCGGGATCTGCGAGGTCTGCGCAGGCTTGATTTCCGAAAAAAGGCTGATGGCAAGGCCGGTGACCACCCTCTGTATCGACTGCAAGATGAAACAGGAGAAGATGGAAAAGCTCAAGGGGGAATAAACTTCCGTCCCAAAGTCAGCCCCGCGCGGCCACGCGGCCGCTTTCCGATCCCCCCTCGTTCCCCCCTGTGTCCCTGCGGGACGGATGGGGATTTTTTTTGACGCCTGCCCATGGGGTCGGCATCTTTTTTCAGGACCGGCCGGATGTTTGTCAGGGTTGCCATTCCGATCCCCTCCGCGAAGACCTTCACCTATGCCGTCCCCGAGACATTCGTCCCCGTCGCGGCCGTGGGAAAGCGGGTCGTTGTCCCTTTCGGGAGGAAGCGCATGACCGGCTGGATCATCGAGATTCCGGCCGAGGCGGTCTGCGATCAGACCGTCAAGGAGATCCTCGACCTTCCCGACCCCGAACCTCTCTTCGGTTCGGAGGATCTTGCCTTGTACGGGTGGATCTCCCGCTATTACCTTTACCCGCTGGGGATGGTTCTGGCAGAGATTCTCCCCGGAGGAATCGACGTGAAGAGCGACCGCTGGCTTCGCCTTGCCGGAGGCCCGGCGATTGATCCATCCCCCCTCCCCGCCGGACAACAGCAGATCCTGGAACGGCTGGCCTCTTTTCCGGAAGGAGTCTCTCTTCGCCGTCTGCGCCGGACGATGGGGAAAAACGACATGTACGGCGATCTGCGTTCCCTCGAAGCGACGGGGCTTCTCGTCTCCGAGGAGCGCGTGAACCGTCCGGCGGTCCGGCCGAAGCGGGAGAAATGGATCGGCATCCAGGCAGAGATCCCCGTCGGAATCAAACTCACCCAAAAGCAGTCTGCCCTCGTCACCCTCCTCCGGGAGAAGGGTGACCTGCCGTTCTCCGGCCTTGAAAACCGCTTCCGTGAGGCCGCTTTTCTCCGAACCCTGGAGGCAAAAGGCATTGTCCGCCTCCGCGAGAAGGAGCTCTTCCGGGGACCGGGTCCCGCACCGGAGATCGGGAGGAACGGAAACGACATCATTCTGAACGGGGCGCAGGCCGAAGCGCTCGACGAGATCCGGGCGCGCCTCACCTCGGGACGCTTCTCTCCCTCTCTCCTACACGGCGTGACGGGAAGCGGCAAGACCGAGGTCTATCTGCGGGCTGTCGATGATGTCCTCCGGAACGGCGGCGGCGCGATCTACCTCGTTCCGGAGATCGCCCTGACGGCGCAACTTCTCTCGCGCGTCCAAAGCCGTTTTCCGGAGCGGGAGATCGCCGTCATCCACAGCGGCATCGCCCGGAGCGCGCGGTACGATCAGTGGAAGCGGATCCGCAGCGGAGAGATCAACCTGGTCGTCGGCGCCCGGTCGGCCCTCTTCGCGCCGGTCCGGAACCTCCGGTTGATCGTTGTGGACGAGGAGCACGACCCCTCCTACAAGCAGGACGACCGGCTGCGTTACAACGCCCGGGATCTGGCCCTGGTCCGGGGAAAGGCCGCGGGGGCTTTGGTGATCCTCGGCTCCGCGACGCCGGGGATCCAGACCTTTTTCCGGACGAAGGGCGGCGCTTACCGACTTTTGAGGCTTCCATTCCGGGTCGACAACCGGCCCCTCCCCCGTGTCGAAGTGGTCGACATGAAAACGGAAAGGGATGAACAGGGACGGACGCCGCTGCTCTCCCATCCGCTGATCGCGGCGCTCGGGGAGACCCTGGCCCAGCGGAAGCAGACGCTCCTGTTCCTCAATCGGCGCGGGTTCCACACCTTCCTCTTCTGTCCGGACTGCGGCCACGTCTTCACCTGCCCCTCCTGCGACCTGTCGCTGACGCACCATGCCGCCATGGGGGTCCTGAAATGTCATCATTGTGATTTCACCTCAAAACCACCGACGATTTGTCCCGCCTGTCGGGGAAACCATGTCCGCAGCCAGGGGGCGGGAACCGAACGGGTCGAGGAAGAGGTCCGGAAATTCTTCCCGGAGGCGCGGATCGCCCGGATGGACAGCGACACAACCTCCCGGAAGGGCGAGACGGAAAGGATCCTCCAGGCTCTCGACCGGAGGGAAATCGATATCCTCGTCGGCACACAGATGATCACCAAGGGGCACGATTTCCCGGAGATCACGCTGGTAGGCGTCCTCGCCGCCGACGCCTCCATGAACATCCCGGATTTCCGGGCCGCCGAGCGGACCTTTCAGCTCCTGACGCAGGTGTCCGGCCGGGGCGGCCGGGGCGATCAGCCGGGACGGGTCGTCGTCCAAACCTTCAACCCCAACCATTATGCGATCCGCCGGGCGCAGGAACACGACTATGTCGGGTTTTACGAAGATGAGTTGCCGCTGCGCCGGGAACTCGGCTACCCGCCCTTCTCCCGCCTCATCGGCCTCCATTTCTCCAGCCTGAAAAAGGAGGAAGGGAAAAAGGCCGTCGCGGAGATCGGGAAGAGGGCCCGGGAGATGGCCGGGACCATCGCCGGCGGAAAGGCGGATGTGATTGGACCCGCGGAATCTCCGCTCGCCCGGCTCCGGGGACGGTACCGCTGGCAGATGCTGCTCCGGGGGAAAGAGAGCCGTCCCCTCCATCTTCTTGCGGAGAAGCTCATGGAGGGCGCGGAACGCAACGGCCTGGAGATCCGGGTGGATGTGGATCCGGTCCATTTCATGTAGGAGGTTATCACAATGTCGAAACCGCGCATCCTCTTCATGGGAACGCCCTCTTTCGCCGTTCCGGCGCTCCAGGGTCTGGTACGGTGCGGCTACCCCGTCATCGGCGTCGTGACACAGCCCGACCGGCCGCAGGGGCGGGGCCGGGCAACGGCGCCGCCCCCCGTCAAGATCCTCGCTGAAAGCCTGAACCTTCCACTCCTCCAGCCGGAGAAGGTCCGGGAACCGCTCTTTCTCGATACCTTCCGGAGGCTCGCACCGGATCTCGTCATTGTCGCCGCCTTCGGCCCGATCCTCCCCGGGGAGGTCATTCACGCCCCGCGGGAGGGGTGCATCAACATCCACCCCTCGCTGCTCCCGAAGTACCGGGGGGCGGCGCCGATCAACTGGGCCCTCATCCGCGGCGAGCAGACGACCGGCGTTACGATCATGCGGATGGACGAGGGGGTGGACTCCGGCGCAATTCTGCTCCAGGAAGAGACGCCGATCGGACCGGAGGAGACCT